>ERZ1066123.45-NODE-45-length-113752-cov-13.980325_pt1 | contig 113752 bp, 128 predicted proteins | sample MGYA00382770_ERZ1066123 | MGnify/ENA primary metagenome ERZ1066123 (study PRJEB33369, sample SAMEA5778353) | biofilm metagenome | biome: Industrial cooling water; feature: Water cooling tower basin; material: Biofilm | place: United Arab Emirates | collected...
GGCGCAGGCCCGTCCGGTGCCAAGCCTTTCGCCCTAGGCCCTCAGGGCGCGGACGCGATCCGCGAGCCAGTCGAGATCCGCGTCGGCGATGCCGAGTGCGGCGAGGTGGGCCGCGGTGTTCCACAGGTACTCGTCGTTCCGACCGCGCCGGCCCTCCGCCCCGGCGATGATCCGGGCCTGCTCCTCGGGCGCGAGCGCCCCCCGGTACTGGGCATGGGCCGGGTCGATCACGAAGACGAGCGCGGTCGCGCGGCGGCCGTCGGCGAGGGCCACGGGCAGCGCGCGCTCCAGATAGGCCGAGGAGATCAGCTCGCGCTCGCGCAGGGCCTGCCGGGTCGCGGCCTCGGCCCCCGCCGCCACCCGGAAGGCCACGCCGTCGCAATGCGCGCCCGGCGCCGCGTCCAGCGCAAGGACGAGTCCGGGCCGCTCGGGCGTGCCGCGGTGATGGACCGAGGCCATGCAGAACCCCCGCCGCCAGCCCGCGACCCGCGCGAGCGCGCGCTCGGCCACCGGAAAGCCCGGGTTCCAGATCAACGATCCGTAACCGAACACCCAAAGATCGCCCATCGGTCTGGCCCTTGCCCCCCCGGAGGGATAGACACCGGATGCGGCGGCTTGGGAAGGGGCGGGATGCGGGTTCTTCTTTGGGTGGTGGCGGGCCTCGCGGTCGCCTGGGCGGCGTACTGGGTCGTCGGCTCGCGCACCCTCGATTCCGGCGCCCGCGCCTGGTTCGAGCAGCAGGCCGCCGAGGGGCGCGAGGCGGGCTACGCCGACCTGCGCGTCGCGGGCTTCCCGTACCGGTTCGACCTGACGATCGACGGGCTGCGTCTGGCCGACCCCGCCAGCGGCACCGCCTTCGACACGCCGATGCTGCGCGTCTACAGCCTGGCCTACCGGCCCTGGCACATCATCGCGGCGCTGGCGCCCGAGCAGACGCTGACGCTGCCCGGCCAGACGATCGCCGTCGCCTCCGACCGGATCGAGACGAGCGTCGTGATGGTGCCGGGGCGGGACCTCGCGCTCGACCGGCTGTCGACCGTGGGCAGGGACATCCGCGCCACGTCGTCGCTCGGCTGGACGCTGGGCGCGGACGAGGTCCGCTTCGCCACCCGCCGCGACCGCGACGACCCCCTGACCCACGAGATCGGGCTCGAGGCGACGCGGATTGCGCCGGATCCGCGCCTGACCCGGGCGCTGGCGGAGGCCGGCGGTCTGCCCGACACGATCGACCGGCTGCGCGTCGACGCCTTCGTCACCACGACCGCCCCCCTCGACCGCAACGCGGCCGAGACGCGGCCGCAGGTCGCGCGGATCGACCTGCGCGAGACGTCGCTGGCCTGGGGCGTCCTGACCCTGACCGCGCGGGGCGAGCTGACCCCCGACGCCGCGGGGCTCGCGCAGGGCCGCATCGCGCTGACGCTGCGGAACTGGCGCGTCCTGCCCCCCGCGCTGGTCGCCGCCGGGATCATCACCGAGCCGGTCCGTCCCACCGTCGAGGCGGCGCTGGCCACGCTCGCCGCGCAGTCGCCCGATCCCGAGACCCTCGCGGTGCCGCTCGATTTCCGGAACGGCTGGGCGAGCCTCGGCCCCCTGCCGCTCGGCCCCGCGCCCCGGCTCCGCGAGCGGCCCTAGGACCGGCCGGCGCGTCCGCCGTCAGCGCCCCTCCGGCGTCGGACCCACGCGGCCGAAGTCGGGGGCGTCGGTGTCCTGTCCCGCCTCGATGATGCCCCGGCGGATCGCCCGGGTGCGCGTGAAATACGCGTGCAGGTGGTCGCCGTCGCCCAGCCGGATCGCGCGCTGGAGCGCGAACAGCTCCTCGGTGAAGCGTCCGAGGATGTCGAGCGTCGCCTCCTTGTTGGTCAGGAACACGTCGCGCCACATCGTCGGGTCGCTGGCCGCGATGCGGGTGAAGTCGCGGAACCCCGCGGCCGAGTAGCGGATCACCTCGCTGTCGGTGACGCGGCGCAGGTCGTCGGCCACCCCCACCATCGTGTAGGCGATGAGGTGCGGCGTGTGGCTCGTGACCGCGAGCACGAGGTCGTGGTGGCCGGGGTCCATCTCGTCGACGTTGGCGCCCAGGCCCCGGCACAGCGCCGCCAGCCGGTCGACCGCCGCGCGGTCGGCCTGCGGGTCCGGCGTCAGGATCCACCAGCGGTTGCGGAACAGCGCGGCGAAGCCCGACCGGGGCCCCGAATGCTCCGTCCCCGCGAGGGGGTGGCCGGGCACGAAATGCACGCCCGGCGGGATGTGGGGGGCCACCGCCTCGATCACCGCCTGCTTCACGGACCCCACGTCGGTCACGGTGCAGCCCGGCTTCAGATGCGGCGCGATCCGCGCCGCGAGCGGGCCCATCGCGCCCACCGGCACCGCGAGCACCACCAGGTCCGCGTCCGCGACCGCCCCTGCGGCGGCGTCGTGGAGGCTGTCGCAGAACCCGATCTCGCGCGCGGCCTCGCGCGTGGCGGCGCTGCGCGCGTGCCCCGCGATGTGGCCCGCGAGACCCTGCGCCCGCATCGCGTGCGCCATGCTCGACGCGATGAGGCCGAGGCCGATCAGCGCCACGCGGCCGTAGACGGGCGCCGTCACCCCGCAACCCCTTCCTGCGCGCGGAACCGCGCGACCGCGTGGGCCACGCGGCGGCAGGCGCTTTCGTCGCCCACGGTGATCCGCAGGCAGTGCGGCAGCCCGTAGCTGCCCACCGGACGCACGATGAGCCCCTCGGCCAGCAGATGCGCGTGGCAGGCCGCCGCCTCGGACTCGCTTCCGAGGCGGGCGAGGACGAAGTTCGCGCGGGACGGGTCGGCGGGCACCCCGGCCTCGGCCAGCGCCGCGACGAGCCAGTCGCGCAGGCGCGCGTTCTCGGCCCGGCAGCGGTCGACATGGGCCTGGTCGCGCACCGCGGCCTCGGCCGCGTCCTGCTGGGGCATCGACAGGTTGAAGGGGCCGCGGATGCGGTTCAGCACGTCGATCACGTGGGCCGGCCCGTAGCCCCAGCCCACGCGCAGCCCCCCGAGCCCGTAGATCTTGGAGAAGGTCCGCGTCATCACGACGTTGTCGCGCGCCTCGACCAGGGCGGCCCCGCCGTCGAAGCCCTCGACGTACTCGGCATAGGCGCCGTCCAGCACCAGAAGCGCGCGGGCCGGCAGCGCGGCGGCCAGCCGGGCCACCGACTCCGCCCCGATCATGGTGCCGGTCGGGTTGTTCGGGTTGGCGACGAACACCAGCCGCGTGCGCCCCGTCATCCCGCGGACCAGCGCGTCGACGTCCGCCGTCCGGTCGCGCTCGGGCACCGCGACGGGGGTCGCGCCCACCGACAGCGCGCCGATCCGGTACATGAGGAAGCCGTGCTCGGTGAACAGCACCTCGTCGCGGGGGCCCGCGTAGGCCTGACACAGGAGCGTCAGGATCTCGTCCGATCCCACCCCGCAGACGATCCGCGCGGGGTCGAGCCCGTGGACCTCGGCGATGGCCCGGCGCAGCCCGGCGTGGTCGGTGCCCGGATAGCGGTGAAGCTGGTGGACGCCCTTCGCGAAGGCCTCCTTCGCGCGGTCGGAGGGGCCGAAGGGGTTCTCGTTCGACGACAGCTTGATCGCCTTCGCCACCCCCGGCGCATGCGCCGACCCGCCCACGTAGGGCGCGATGTCGAGGATGCCGGGTTGCGGGGCGATCGGGGTCATCGGCGGTTCCGTCGGGTTCTTGCCCGCTTCTAGCCCCGCCGCCCGACGCTGGCCAGCGGCATGTTGTCAGGCCGCGACCAGCCCCCGGACGAGCGCCACCAGCGCCGCCGGATCGTAGGTGCCGGGCAGCACGCGCCCCCGCCCGTCCCGCATTAGGATCAGCGTCGGAAAGCGCGCGATGCCATGCCGCCGCTCGCGGTCCCACAGCGCCTCGGCGGCCGCGCGGTCGGACAGGTCGGGGACGGGCATGTCGAGCCCGGCGGCCCGGATCAGGTCCGGGTAGGTCGCGGGGTCGTTGAGGTCGGCCCCGCGGATGAAATGCGCCTCGGTCACGCGATGCGCGAGGTCCACCGCGCGGGCCGGGTCGCGGTCGCGCGCGGCGGCCAGCACCAGCGCGGGCGGCCCGCTGTCGCCCCGGACGCCGGGGCGGCGGATCAGGTCGAAGAAGGCGTCCGAGGGCGCGCGCCCCGTGACCCGCAGCAGGTTGACCGAGGCGCCGCGGATGTAGTCCTCCATCGCGGCATAGGGGCCGACGCGGTCACCGGTGACAAGGCCGGGGACCGCGAGGTCGACGGGCAGGCCGGGCAGCGCCGCCGCCAGCGCGCGCATCGCCGGCACGCCCCCGAAGCACCATCCGCAGAGCGGGTCGAACCCGTAGAGCAGGCGCGCCCCGGTCATGCCGGCAGCCCCGCGACGAAGGGCGCGCGGCGGCCCATGTCCGACCGCCCGGCCGCCTCGAGCATGGCGCGCGCGAGGTCGGCGCGGTCGATCCGCATCGCGGCCGGCCGGTCGTCGGTGAAGGCCCAGCGGCCCGTGCCCGGCCCGTCGGTCAGGCGCGGCGGACGCAGGAAGGTCCAGGCCAGCGCCGAGGCGCGGAGCGCGTCGTGCTCGGCCTGGCGCTCGGCCAGCATCGCGCCCGCGACCAGCCGCATCAGCGCGCCGACCGCGCGGTCGCCCAGGCCCTTGGCATCGCCCGGCGCGTCGACCGCGGCCCCGCCCACCACGAGATAGGGCAGGTCGCGGGGGGCCGCGGCGATCACCGCGCGCGTCGCGCGCAGGCAGACGGGTCCGCCGCGCGTGGAGCCGAGGCAGGACATCGCCGCGTCGACGCCCGCCAGCGCGCCCGCCACCGCGTCGGGATCGCCCGGATCGCCCAGCCGCACCTCGCCGACCCAGCCTTCGGGCGCGCGGCGGCCCAGCAGCACGGGCGAGTGCCCCGCCCGCGTCAGGGCCGCAAGAAGGTGACGGCCGGTCCGGCCGCTGCCGCCGAGCACAAGGACGCGCATCGCTGTCTCCTCCGATCGTGGTGGCCCGCCGCCGCAGATCGGCTTAGACCGGACGGCGATCCGCGCTATGATGCGGCCCGGCTCCGCCGCAGGCAAGTCAGGCACATGGAGGTAACCGCATGGATGGCGCGCCCGTCTACGACCGCGACAACTGCCCGGTGGAGCGGACGCTGGCGCTTCTGGCGGGCAAGTGGCGGCTCATGGTCCTGTTCCGGCTGGCGCCGGGGCCGGTGCGCTTCAACGCGCTGGTGCGCAGCCTCGCCCCCGTCAGCCGCCGCGTCCTGACCGTCACGCTGCGCGCGCTGGAGGACGACGGCCTGATCGTGCGCCGCGTCCGGCCCGGCGTCCTTCCGCATGTCGAGTACGCGCTGACCGCGCGGGGCGCGGCGCTGGGCCCGGTGTTCGAGGCGATGGCACAGTGGCACATCGGCGGCGCGCCTGCACCCCGGCCCCCCGGGCGGCCCGACGGCCGGGTGCCCGCATCCGCCCCTTAGGCGAATGGCCGCGCCGGTCGCCCGGCACGGCCCCTCGGCGCGATCCCGGGCGGATCAGTTCTTGGCGTAGTATTCGACGACGAGGTTCGGTTCCATGATGACCGGATAGGGCACGTCGCCCAGCGCGGGCGTGCGCACGAAGCGCGCGGTAAGCCTGGAATGGTCCACCTCGATGTAGTCGGGCACGTCGCGCTCCGCGAGCGAGACCGCCTCGAGGATGATCGCGAGCTGGCGCGACTTGTCGCGCACCGCGACCACATCGCCTTCCTTGACGCGATAGGATGCGATGTTGACGCGGCTTCCGTTCACGGTGACGTGGCCGTGGTTCACGAACTGGCGCGCGGCGAAGATCGTCGGCACGAACTTCGCACGGTAGACGACCGCGTCCAGCCGCCGCTCCAGCAGGCCCACCAGCATCTCGCCCGTGTCGCCGCGCACGCGCTCGGCCTCGGCGTAGATGCGGCGGAACTGCTTCTCGGTCAGGTCGCCGTAGTAGCCCTTGAGCTTCTGCTTGGCGCGGAGCTGGGTGCCGAAATCCGACAGCTTGTTCTTGCGGCGCTGGCCGTGCTGGCCGGGGCCGTACTCGCGCTTGTTGACCGGGGACTTGGGGCGGCCCCAGATGTTCTCGCCCATGCGGCGGTCGATCTTGTGCTTGGCAGCGGTGCGCTTGGTCACGGCTGATCTCCTTCGTTCGCGTGAAGGGCGTTGTCCTCTGGTCCCGGGGGACCCGACAGGCATCCCCTTGCGGGGGCCGCCAACACCAGGGCCCCGGAGCGTTCCGGGACGGGCGGCTTATAGAGGGGCGGGAGGCGGTGTCAACGCCCCCTCACCCGCATTTCGAGAAGCCGCAGGCCCCGCAGGTCATGCAGCCCTCGACCATGCGCATCCGGTCGCTGCCGCAGGCCTCGCAGGTCCGGCCCGGCCGGGCGGGGCGGTCCGCGCCGGCCTCGGCGCGCGGGTCGGCGCGCAACCCCTGCCCCTCGCCCGCGATGAAGCCGATGGCGATCAGGTGCCGTTCGATCACGCCGCCGATCGCGGCGAGGATCGAGGGGATGTAGCGCCCCTCCATCCAGGCCCCGCCGCGCGGGTCGAACACGGCCTTCAGCTCCTCCACCACGAAGCTGACGTCGCCGCCGCGCCGGAACACCGCCGAGATCATCCGCGTGAGGCCCACGGTCCAGGCGAAGTGCTCCATGTTCTTCGAGTTGATGAAGATCTCGAAGGGCCGCCGGCGTCCCCCCGCCACGATGTCGTTCAGCGTGATGTAGAGCGCGTGCTCGCTGCCCGGCCACTTCACCTTGTAGGTCTGCCCCTCCAGCGCCTGCGGCCGGTCGAGGGGGTCGGTCAGGTAGACGACCTCGCCGCCGCCCCCGGCGGCGGGCGCGGCGGGCTCTGTCACCGCCAGCACCGACCCCGTGACCGCGTTGGGCCGGTAGGTGGTGCAGCCCTTGCAGCCCATGTCCCACGCGGCCATGTAGACGCCCGCGAAATCGTCGAAGGCGATGTCCGCGGGGCAGTTGATCGTCTTGGAGATCGAGCTGTCGACCCACCGTTGCGCCGCCGCCTGCATCCGCACGTGGTCGAGCGGCGCCAGGCTCTGCGCATCGACGAAATGGCCGGGCAGCGGCGCATCCCCCTGCCGCTCGCGCCAGAGCCGGACGGCGTGGTCCGTCACCACCTCCTCGGCCCGCGTCCCGTCGGGTTGCAGCACCTTGCGCGTGTAGTCCCAGGCGAAGACCGGCTCGATCCCCGAACTCACGTTGCCGGCGTACAGGCTGATCGTGCCCGTGGGGGCCACCGAGGTGAGCAGCGCGTTGCGGATGCCGTGGGCGCGGACGGCCGCGCGCACGTCCTCGTCCATGCCGCGCATGGTGCCCGATCCGAGGAAGGGTTCCGCCTGGAACAGCGGGAAGGCCCCCTTCTCCTTCGCGAGGTCCACCGACGCGAGATAGGCCGCGCGGGCAATGGCGCGCATCCATCGGTCGGTCGCCTCCACCGCCGCGTCCGACCCGTAGCGCAGGCCCGTCATCAGCAGCGCATCCGCCAGCCCGGTGACGCCGAGCCCGATCCGCCGCTTGGCGCGCGCCTCGGCCGCCTGCTGCGGCAGCGGGAAGCGGCTCGCGTCGACGACGTTGTCCATCATCCGCACGGCGGTGCGCACCAGATCGTCCAGCTCCGCCCCGTCGATCCCGGCATCGGCCGCGAACGGCCGCCGCACCAGCGCCGCGAGGTTGACCGAGCCCAGGAGGCAGGCCCCGTAGGGCGGCAGGGGCTGCTCGCCGCAGGGATTGGTCGCGGCGATCGTCTCGGCATAGGCGAGGTTGTTCGCCGCGTTGATCCGGTCGATGAAGATCACGCCCGGCTCGGCGTGGTCGTAGGTCGACCGCATGATCCGGTTCCAGAGGTCGCGCGCCGCGACCGTGCGGAACACGCGCCCCCCGAAGGTCAGGTCCCATGGACCGTCCGCCTTCACCGCCGCCATGAAGGCATCGGTCGCGAGGACCGACAGGTTGAACATCCGCAGCCGCGCCGGGTCGCGCTTGGCCTCGACGAAGGCCTCGATGTCGGGATGGTCGCAGCGCAGCGTGGCCATCATGGCCCCGCGCCGGCTGCCCGCCGACATGATGGTGCGGCACATCGCGTCCCAGACGTCCATGAACGACAGCGGGCCGGAGGCATCGGCCGCCACCCCCTTCACCGGCGCGCCCCTGGGGCGGATCGTCGAGAAGTCGTAGCCGATCCCGCCGCCCTGCTGCATCGTCAGCGCGGCTTCCTTCAGCGCCTCGAAGATGCCCGCCATGTCGTCGGGGATCGTCCCCATGACGAAGCAGTTGAACAGCGTGACCGACCGTCCCGTCCCCGCGCCCGCGACGATCCGGCCCGCGGGCAGGAAGCGGAATCCCTCGAGCGCCGCGTAGAAGCGCGGCTCCCACGCGGCAGGGTCGGCCTCGACGGCGGCCAGCGCGCGGGCGATCCGGCGCCAGGTTTCCTCCACCGATCCGTCCAGGGGCGTGCCGTCCGCGTCCTTCAGGCGGTATTTCATGTCCCAGATCTGCTCGGCAATCGGCGCGGCGAAGGCGGACATGCGACTACCTTTCGGGCTGTGGGCGGGAAGGGACACAAGATAGGCCCTCCGCGTCGCTCTGGCAATTGCAGGCGCGCGCACCGGCACTAGGTTGGGGCGTCCGACCGGAGGCGAATCGTGGCCGACCCCCTGCATCTCCAGAAGCTCTGCGTCGGGGCCGGCTCGGTCGAGGATCTGGTCGACTGGCAGGCCAGCCAGCGCCGCCGCTGGCCCGCGGGCTGCGCGGTGCACGTGACCCGCCTGTGGCCGAAGCGCGCCGCCGAGATCGAGGGGGGGTCGCTCTACTGGGTGATCCGGGGCGTGATCCTCGCGCGCCAGCGCCTCCTGCGGCTGGAGGAGGCGGTGGGCGGCGACGGCATCCGCCGCTGCGCGCTGGTGCTGGACGCGGAGGTGGTGCGCACCGCCGCAGCGGCCCGCCGGCCCTTCCAGGGCTGGCGCTACCTTCCCGCCGCCGAGGCCCCGCGCGACCTGCCGCGAGGCCGCGCGCAGGACGACGCGCTGCCCCCCGACCTCGCCCGCGCGCTGGCCGAGATCGGGCTGGTCTGACCGCCCGCCTCCTTGGCGAGCGGCGCTCAGCGCGCGCCCAAGGTCCCACGGGCCACGCGAAGGAGCCGCTGGCCGAACCGGCGCAGCCCGGGCCGGACCTGGGTCGGCACCCCGGCATCCCGGCCGGACGCCAGAGGCGGCGCGCCGTCCTCGCCCGGCGCGAGCCGGTCCCTGTACTGATCCGCGCAGGCGGCCTCGTAGGCGCAGAGCGACGGACCGAAGACGATTTGCGCGACCTGCGCCTCGAACCGCGCGACGGCCCAGTCGTAGAGCGCGAAGTCCCAGGCGTAGACCTCGCGGATCAGATCGCGGTCGGCCTGCGCCAGGGCCCCCGCGAGGGGGCGGCCCCGGTTGCGGTTGTCGCGCGTCCAGGGCACCACGCTGCCGATTCCGCAAAGCGCGGCAAAGCAGAAGATCGACTCCTCGAAGCGCTCGGCAATGCCGATGCACGCCATATCGCGTTCCACCGCCTCGACAGACCGCTCGTACAGCGCCTCGGGCGCGAGCCCGAGCCGGCCCGGCGGGTCACCCGGCCGGCGCGCAAACTGCGCCACCTGCGCATGGGCGACGCCGCCGCCTGCGCGCACGAAACCGGCAAGGTCGGGAAAGCCGGCAGCCGTCCCATGCGCCTTCTCGTGCTTGCGCTTCAGCCACTGATGCGCCGAGACGACACGCGGCAGCGGATGGCGGAACTGCGTCACCCAGACCCGGCCCGGGGCGGCGCGGAGCATTCCGTGAAGACCATGCCCGACTGCGACGAACCGCCCCGTCCGTGCCTCCACCCTAGCGCGGAACGCCTCGGGCGCAACGCCAGCCCCGCGGTGATAGTGGCTGAGGAACTCGTCGCCCCGACCCTCGTGCGCGAGGCCCTCGCCGATCACCTTGGCCATGGCAAGCGAGCCGCTCTTGTTCACGCCGTGGAAGACGATGCCGGCGTCCGGACCGCGATCGAGCGGCGCGCCCCTGGCCTCGACCGCGAAGCGCTCGTTCATCGGCTAGGCAGTCTGGCCGTGACGCGGAGCACGACCGGGTCCTCATCGCCGTGCCGCGCCAGACCGTTCGACTCGATCTGGCGGACGATCTCGAATCCCCGCGCCGCGAGCCGGGATCGGAACTCGTCCGGGACGATGAAGCGCCGGTAGTGGCCGTGCAGCCGCTCGGTCGGACTGATCACCTCGCCCTCGCGCGCGAGGGGGTCGTTGATCGACCGGCATTCGACGAAAAGGCGGCCCCCCGGCCGCATGAGCGCGGGAAGGCTGTCCAGAAGCGCCTCTTCCTCGGCCAGCGGCATGGCATGAATGACAAAGCGGCTGTAGACGGCCGCGAAGTCTCCGCCGGTCCCGGCGGCGGCGACCGGAAGGGTGCCGGCCACGAAGGCAACGTCCGGAACGCGCGCGCTGCAAGCCTCGATCGCGGCCTCGGACATGTCGATCGCGGTGACGTCGTGACCCTCCCGCGCAAAGAAGCCCGCATCGCGACCATTGCCGCAGCCGACCTCCAGCAGCCGCGTTCCAGGGTCGAGACATGCTGCGACCGCGCGGGCGAAGGGCGAAGGCTCGACCGGCGCGTGATGCGCGGCGTAGTACGCACTCCAGTGGCGCGTACGGCCGTAGTCGGCACCGCGGGGCCGTGCGCCGAGCCATGCCGCCACGATCCGGTCCGCAGCCGCGTCGGGCGAGTCACCGTGGTTGACGATCCGGAGCGCGTCGGGGCCGGGCAGGTCATGAAGCGCCGCAGTATCCCCGATCGTCTCGTAAACTCCCTTCGTCGCGCGGTCGCGCCGCAGCCGCTCGTCGGCAGGAACGTCGAGATGGACCTGAAGCGAGTCAGGTACGTTCTCGCGCAGCCACGCACGGACCTCGTCATCCATCGCGACGGCGCAGACAACGACCGCGAATCCCTGCGCGGCGATAGGGCTGGCCAGTCGGAAGTCGACGCGCGCGAGGTGGATCCGCTCGTCGCGGCCATGACCCCAGCGCCCAGCAAGGATGGAACGCAGGTCGTCGCCATCGAGGAAGACGACCTCCCGGCCAAGTCGATGACGTCTCCCCTCGACCTTGCGGCCCACGGTCGTCTTGCCGGACGCGGAGTAGCCGCTGATCCAGATCACGCCGCCGGCCCGTCCGCCCGTGTCACCGAGATCCTTCGTTGCGCCCCCTGTCGCCGTGTCGATGACGCTTTTGTAACGGCAGGATGACGGCTGCGCCGTAGCCTCCGGACGACCGGACACCGGGCCCGGCGGGCGGACGCGGCAAAGACCCGGGCCGATCGGGGTCGGCAGCGGCGGCAGGTGCACCGAGAGCGGCATCCGGCGCGCGGGGATCGCGGGCACCGCGAAACCCGGCGTGGGTCGCCGACAACGCGGCGTCCGGCGCGCGGGGGGATTGCGGGCACCGCCCGGCTGGGGCCCTCAGCGCCGCGTGACCCCGACCGACGCCCCGACCCCCAGTCGCGCCGCCAGCCCCGCCAGCGCCGCGCGCGCGGCCGCATCCCAGTCCGCCCCCCGCGCGGCGTAGAGCGTGGCCTCGCTCGAATGGATCGGGCCGTCGTCGAGCGGCTTCAGCCCGTTCGCGCGAAGGGTGGCCCCGCTCGAGGTGATGTCGGCGATCGCCTCGGCCGCGCCGTTCATCACCGTGGCCTCGGTCGCCCCCTGGCTGTCGACGAGCTGGTAGTCGGCGACGCCCGCCCGCGTCAGATGCTCGCGCACGAGCCGGTGGTACTTCGTCGCGATCCGCAGGCGGAAGCCGTGCGCGGCGCGGAAGTCCCGGGCGGCTTCGTCGAGGTCGTCGAGCGTCGCCACGTCGATCCACGCGCGGGGGACCGCGACGATGAGGTCGGCCCGCCCGAAGCCGAGGGCGGCCAGCGCGGCGACCCGCCCGGACCAGTCGGGGAGCCGGTCGCGCACCAGGTCCGATCCGGTGACGCCGAGGTGGAGCCGGCCCGCGCCGAGATCGCGCGGGATCTCCGAGGCCGGGGTCAGCGCGAGCGTCACGCCCTCCACCCCCTCCACCGCGCCGGCGTAGCCGCGCTCGCCCCCGGTCAGGCGCAGCGTCACGCCGCGCGCGGCGAACCAGGCGCGCGTGTCCTCCATCAGCCGGCCCTTCGAGGGCACGCCGATCCGCAGCGTCATGCGCCCTCCCTCAGCCGGGCGACGAGGCCGGGCCGGATCACCCCGCCCACGGCGGGAATCGACCGTCCCTCGCCCAGCCGCGCGGTCAGCGCGTCGTAGCGCCCGCCGCTGGCGACCGGGGGCAGGGCCGGGTCGGCGGCGCGGAAGGCGAAGACGAAGCCGTCGTAGTACTCGAGGCTCGCCTGCCCCATCGCGGCGGCGAAGGGCAGGCGGCCGGCATCCACGCCCCGCGCCCCCAGCGCCGCCAGCCGGTCGGCGAAGCGCGCGACCGACGGTCCCAGCGCGGGCATCGCGGCGGCCAGGGTCCGCAGCGTTGCCAGCGCCTCGGGCGCGGGCCCCTCCAGCGCCAGCAGCGCGTCGACGGCCGCGACCTGCCGCGCGTCGAGCGGCGGGGTCGCGGCATCGGCCACCAGCGCCGCCGCGCGCGCGGCGATCTCGGCCGGCTCGCGCAGGCCCTGATGCGTCTCGGCCGCGACCAGCGCCGGGATGTCGGCCCCCGCCAGCCGGTCCAGCAGCGCCGCGCGCGCGGGCGGCAGGGGCGCCCGCCCCGCGAAGCGGTCCAGAAGCGCGCGGAACCGGCCCGGCCGCCAGATGTGGCGCATCAGCAGCGCGCGCCGGCCGGGCGTGGTGTCGAGCGCCGCCACGGCCGCCGTCAGCAAGCCGATGTCGCCCGTGGCGGCCCGCAGCCCCAGGGGCGCCAGGATGCGCGCGAAAAGCGCGAAGACCTCGGCCTCCGCCGCCACGGGGTCGTCGCGGTCGAAGACCTCGTAGCCGACCTGGAGGTATTCGCGCGGGCGCGCCGCGTCGGGCGCATCCTGCCGCCGGAAGACCGCGCCCCGATAGCAGTAGCGCGCGGGGTCCGCGCCGTGCGCCATGTGCGCCAGCACGACCGGCACGGTGAAGTCGGGGCGCAGCATCATCTCGGACGCGGGGTCGCCCGGCGTGTCGGCGGTGACGTAGGCCCGCGCGCGCAGGTCCTCGCCGTAGAGGTCGAGAAGCGTGCCGGCGGGCAGCAGGACCGGTGCCTCCACCGGCCGCGCCCCGGCCACCTGGAAGGCCGCGAAGATCGCCTCCGCCTCGGCCCGGACGCGGGCCTCGGGGGTCATGTCCGCCGCCAAACGGTGCGACAGCCGCGCGACGCGGCCCCGCTCCCCCCCGTGGGGAGGGGATGGGGGCGGGGGGCTGTGCGCCGACGGCCCCCCACCCCGACCCTCCCCACGGGGGGGAGGGCGGGCGTCCCGCGATCCGCCGGGCACCTCATCGCGCCAGCATCTTCCGCACTTCGGCCACCAGATCGCCCCGCGGCACCGTCACCTGCGCGGGGCGGCCCTTCCATTCCTGAAGGCTCGCGGTTTCGGCGATCCGGGCGCCCAGCACCAGGTCCTTCAGCGTCACCGTCCCCGCCGCCGCCTCGTCGCCGCCTTGGATCACCGCGACCGGGCTGCCGCGCTTGTCGGCGTACTTGAGCTGGTTGCCGAAGTTCTTCGGGTTGCCCAGATAGACCTCCGCCCGGATGCCCGCCGCGCGCAGCTCGGACGCCATCGCCATGCAGTCCGCCATCCGCTCGCGGTCCATCACGGTGACGACCACGGGGCCGTCGGATGCCGCCTCCGCCTGCCCCTTCGCGCGCAGGGCGGCGAGCAGCCGGTCCACACCGATCGACATGCCGGTGGCGGGAACGGCCTGCCCGGTGAAGCGCTTCACGAGGTCGTCGTAGCGGCCGCCGCCGGCGACGGAGCCGAACTGGCGGGGCTGGCCCTTCTCGTCGGTGATCGTGAACGTGAGTTCGGCTTCGTAGACCGGACCGGTGTAGTAGGCGAGTCCACGGACGACAGACGGGTCGATGAGGATACGGTCGGGGCCATAGCCTTGGGCGGAAAGCAAGTTCAGGATGGATCGGAGTTCTTCGACGCCTGTGCGACCGGCTTCTGAACCGCCAACAGCTTCTGAAAGATTAGCCAGTGTTTGGTCGTTGGACTTAGCTTTCGCAGTCAGAAAGTTGATGACTGGTTTGACATCATCGGCGAATAATCCAACACCCTTTATGAATGCTCCCGACGCATCGTGCCGACCGACAGTCAGAAGTTCTCTCACGCCGGCTTCGCCGACCTTGTCGAACTTGTCGATGGTACGGAGGATCGCGACTTTCTCGATCGCTCTCCGATCCATGTCCTTCATGGCAGCTTCGACCGTTTGCCGAAGCGTATTTTCGCTATCACCGAGTAGCAAATCGGCGGGATAACCTATGGCCTCCAATACCCCGTTCAGGACCTTGCGGTTGTTCACCCGCACCACATAGTCGCCGCGCGCGATCCCCGCCGCCTCCAGCGCGTCGCAGAGCATCGCGCACATCTCGGCGTCCGCGGCTACCGACGCCGACCCCACCGTATCCGCGTCGCACTGGTAGAACTGCCGGAACCGGCCCGGCCCGGGCTTCTCGTTCCGCCAGACCGGCCCCATGGCATAGCGCCGATAAGGCATCGGCAGGTCGTTGCGGTACTGCGCCGCCACGCGCGCCAGCGGCGCCGTCAGGTCATACCGCAGCGCGAGCCACCGCTCGTCCTCGTCCTGCCAGGCGAAGACGCCCTCGTTCGGGCGGTCGACGTCGGGGAGGAACTTCCCCAGCGCCTCGACCGTTTCCACGGCGCTCGTCTCCAGCGGATCGAAGCCGTGCATCCGGTAGACCCCGGCGATGCGCGCCAGCATCGCGTTGCGCGCCGCGACCTCGGCGCCGAAACAGTCGCGGAACCCCTTCGGCGTCTCGGCCCGCGGGCGGGGGGTGGGCTTGTCCTTGGCCATGGCGGCCCCTTCGCATGGGATCGCGCAGGCTGTAACGGATGGGCCGGGACGCGGCAAGCCGACGAAGGGGGTGCGGATGACGGGGATCGAACTGGAGGAACGGATCGCGCACCTGATCCGCGCGGTGGACGATCTGTCGGACGCGGTGGCCCGGCAGGCGGCGGAGATCGACCGGCTGACCCGCCGCGTGGCGCTGCTGATGGAGCGGGAGGCCGCGCGCGAGGCGGCGGGGCTTGGCGCGGACGGGGCGGGCGAGGCGCCGCCGCCGCACTGGTAGGTCAGACCTCCTCGACCAGCACCACGCCGCCGATGGCCTTCAGCGCGCCCTTGACCTGCGGAGTGACGGGATAGTCGCGGGGCAGCGTCACGTCGACCTCGCGGCCGCGGTCGTCGGGCACGCAGAGCGTGATGCGCCCCCCCGCCCCGGCCCCGCCCCGGCTGCCCGGCAGCCGCGCCAGCAGCGCCGCGATGGACCCCGCGGCTTCGGCCCGGTTCAGGTGGACGCGCAGGTCCGGCGTCCCGGCGTCGACCGCAACCGCGTCGACCGCCTGCACCGCGCGCGCGAGAAGCTTCAGCGTCTCGCCCTCCAGCGTCGCCTCGACGGTCAGCACGACGGTCTTGCCCGGCTCCAGCAGGTCGCGCGACGCCTCGAGGGTGTCGGAGAAGACCGTGACCTCGTAGAGGCCGGTCGGGTCCGACAGGCCGACGAAGGCGAAGCGGTTGCCCCGCGCCGACTTCTTCTCGGACCGTGCCGAGACGGATCCCGCCATCTTCGCGACCAGCGGGCCGCCCTGGGCCATGGCGGCCACCTCGGCCAGGGTTCGCACCCCGCGCCGGCGCAGCGCCGTCATGTAGTCGTCGAGCGGGTGGCCAGACAGGTAGAAGCCGATCGCCGCATGCTCCTGCGCCAGCCGCTCCATCGGCAGCCAGTCGTCGCGCCAGGGCAGGCGCGGCTCGGGCAGGTCCGCCCCCTGCTCGCCGAACAGCGAGACCTGCGAGGAGGCGCGCGCCTCATGCACCGCCGCGCTGTAGGCGCACAGCGCGTCGAGCGCGTCGACGACGCGCGCGCGGTTCGGCTCCAGCGCGTCGAAGGCGCCGGCACGGGCCAGCATCTCCATCGGGCGCTTGCCGATGCGCTTCAGGTCCACGCGCCGGGCGACGTCGAAGAGGCTCGCGAAGGGCGCATCGCCGCGCGCGGCGACGATCAGGCGCATCGCGTCGACGCCCACGTTCTTCAGCGCCCCCAGCCCGTAGACGATCGCGCCGTCGCGCACCGCGAAGGTGGCGAGCGAGGCGTTGACGCAGGGCGCGACCACCGGAAGGCCCAGCTTGTCCACCTCGCGCTTGTAGACGGCCAGCTTGTCGGTGAGGTGGATGTCGCAGTTCATCACCGCGGCCATGTACTCGGCCGGATGGTTCGCCTTGAGCCACGCGGTCTGGTAGCTGACGAGCGCGTAGGCCGCGGCGTGGCTCTTGTTGAAGCCGTAGTTCGCGAACTTCTCCAGCAGGTCGAAGACCTCGCCCGCCTTCCGGTCGGGCACGCCCCTGGCCTTCGCGCCGGCGATGAACTTCGGGCGCTCCTTCGCCATCTCCTCGGGGATCTTCTTGCCCATCGCGCGGCGCAGCAGGTCCGCCTGGCCGAGGGAGTAGCCGGCCATGACCTGCGCGATCTCCATCACCTGCTCCTGGTAGACGATGATGCCCTGCGTTTCCTTCAGGATGTGGTCGATGCTGGGGTGGATCGATTCCAGCGGGCGCAGCCCGTTCTTCACCTCGCAGTAGGCGGGGATGTTCTCCATCGGGCCGGGACGATACAGCGCCACCAGCGCCACGATGTCCTCGATGCAGGTGGGCTTCATGCGCCGCAGCGCGTCCATCATCCCGGTCGATTCCACCTGGAACACGGCGACCGTCCGCGCGCTGGCGTAAAGCGCGTAGGTCGCGGGATCGTCGAGCGGGATCATCCCGATGTCGACCGCGATGCCGCGTTCCGCCAGCAGGTCGACCGCGTTCTGGATCACCGTCAGCGTCTTGAGGCCGAGGAAGTCGAACTTCACCAGCCCCGCCGCCTCCACCCACTTCATGTTGAACTGGGTCGCGGGCATGTCGGACTTGGGGTCCTGATACAGCGGCACCAGCTCGTCGAGCGGCCGGTCGCCGATCACCACGCCCGCGGCATGGGTCGACGCGTTGCGCAGCAGGCCCTCGATCTGCTGGCCGTATTCCAGAAGGCGGGCGACCACCTCCTCGCGCGCCGCCTCGCGCAGGCGCGGCTCGTCGGCAAGCGCCTTCGCGATCGAGACGGGCTTCACGCCCTCCACCGGGATCAGCTTCGACAGGCGGTCCACCTGCCCGTAGGGCATCTGCAGGACGCGGCCGACGTCGCGGACGCAGGCCCGGGACAGCAGCGCGCCGAAGGTGATGATCTGCCCCACCCGGTCGCGTCCGTAGCGGCCCTGGACGTAGCGGATCACCTCCTCGCGCCGGTCCATGCAGAAGTCGATGTCGAAGTCGGGCATCGACACCCGCTCGGGGTTCAGGAACCGCTCGAACAAAAGGCCGTAGCGCAGCGGATCAAGGTCGGTGATCGTCAGCGCCCAGGCGACCAGCGACCCCGCGCCCGACCCCCGGCCGGGGCCGACGGGGATGCCCTGCTTCTTCGCCCACTGGATGAAGTCGGCGACGATCAGGAAGTAGCCGGGAAACCCCATCTGCTCGATCACGCCCAGCTCGTAGGACAGGCGCGCCTCGTAGTCCGCGGCCGGGGCGGCATGGGGCACCACGGCCAGCCGCGCGGCCAGCCCCGCGCGCGCCTGGCGGCGCAGCTCCTCCACCTCGTCGTCGGCGAAGCGCGGCAGGATCGGCGCGCGCTTGGCAACCCTGAAGGCGCAGCGGCGGGCGATCTCCACCGTCGACTCCAGCGCCTCGGGCAGGTCGGCGAACAGCGCCGCCATCTCCGCCTCGGGCTTGAACCAGTGGTGCGGCGTCAGCCGGCGGCGCGGGGTCTGCTGGTCGACGTAGGCGCCCTCGGCGATGCACAGGAGCGCGTCGTGCGCCTGGTGCATCGACTCCCGGGGGAAGTGCACGTCGTTCGTCGCGACCAGCGGCAGGCCCATGGCATAGGCGATGTCGATCAGGCCGGGCTCGGACAGCCGCTCCGCCTCGGGCAGGCGGTCGCCCTCGGGGTGGCGCTGCAGCTCCACGTAGAGCCGGCCGGGATAGATCGCGGCCAGACGCCGGACCAGCGCCTCGGCGCGCGCGCGCTGGCCCGCGGCCAGAAGGCCGGCGACCGCCCCCCCGGGGCCGCCGGTCAGGCAGATGAGCCCCTCCCCCCGGGTCTCGAGATCCCCCAGAGTCACCTGCGGCACCTGCCCGCCCTTGCCGATGTAGAGCGCCGAGTTCAGCTTCATCAGGTTGCGGTAGCCCGCCTCGGACTGCGCCAGAAGCACGATCGGCGCGGGCGGGCGGGGCCGGTCGCCGGGGGCGGCAGGGTCGTGCGCGAGGCTGATCTGGCAGCCGACGATCGGCTGCACCCCGGCGGCGGCGGCGGTGACCGAGAACTCCAGCGCCGCGAACATGTTGTTAGTGTCGGTCACGGCGACGGCGGGCATCCCCTGCTCCGCCGCGAGGGCCACGAGCGTCCGCACGGGGACCGCGCCCTCGAGCAGTGAATGCTCGGTGTGGACGCGCAGGTGGATGAATCGGGGGGGGCCGGCCATGTCCGCAAGATAGGCGACCCCGCCCCGCCCCGGAAGCCCGACGCGGCGTCGGCCCACGATTCCCGTTGCAATGGCCCGCGCGCGCGGGTCTGATGGTCGGGACGACGGGCGCGCGATCCCGCCTTACGCCGCATCGGGCGGGCGCGCAGCAGGCCCCGAACAGACCGCGGCGGATGACCGGATGACCGAGATCGCGTTTCACCTGAACGGAACGCCGGTCCGCGTGGCGGACGCCGACCCGACCCGAACCCTGCTCGACTGGCTGCGCGAGGACCGCGGGCTGACCGGCACCAAGGAGGGCTGCAACGAGGGGGACTGCGGGGCCTGCACGGTGATCGCGACCGGGCCGGACGGCGTCGCCCGCGCGCTCAACGCCTGCATCCTGCTCCTTCCGCAGCTTCACGGCCGCGCCGTCCGCACGGTCGAGGGGATCGCCCCGGCCCCCGGGACGCCGCACCCCGTCCAGCAGGCGATGATCGACCATCACGGCAGCCAGTGCGGCTTCTGCACGCCGGGGTTCGTCGTGACGATGGCGGCGGCGCATGCGCAGGGCCGCACCGACCACGACACCGCGCTCGCCGGCAACCTGTGCCGCTGCACGGGCTACGCCCCGATCCTGCGCGCGGCCCGCGCCGCCGAGGGCGCGCCGGTGCCGGGGTGGGTCGCGGACGATGCGCGCCTCTCCCGTCCGGAAGCCTCCGCCCGGGGGGCCGGCGGGGCGAACGGCGCCGCCGGCGCGTTCCGCCCGCGCTGCGCCGACGACCTTGCGCGCTGGTACGCGGCCAACCCCGACGCCACGCTGATCGCGGGGGCCACCGACGTGGGGCTCTGGGTCACGAAGGGCCTCCGGGCGCTGCCGAAGGTCGCCTTCCTCAACGGCGCGGCCGACCTCCAGCGGATCGAGCGGCGGGGCGACCGGCTGCGGATCGGCGCGGGCGTGACGATCGCGGCGCTGCTCGAGGCGATCGCGCCGCTGCACCCGTCCTTCGCCGCGCTGCTGCGCCGCTACGGCTCGGACCAGGTCCGCAACGCCGCGACCATCGGCGGCAACATCGCGAACGGCAGCCCCATCGGCGACGGGCCGCCCGCGCTGATCGCGCTGGGCGCCGTGCTGCACCTGCGCCACGGCGACGCCCGGCGCGACCTGCCGCTCGAGGACTACTTCCTCGCCTACCGCCGGCAGGACCGCCGGCCGGGCGAGTTCGTCGAGGCCGTCACGATCCCCGCCCACGCGCCCTCCTTCCGCTGCTACAAGCTGTCCAAGCGCTTCGATCAGGACATCTCGGCGGTCTGCGGCTGCTTCGACGTGACGGTCGAGGATGGCGCGGTCACCGCCGCCCGCATCGCCTTCGGCGGCATGGCGGGCACCCCGAAGCGGGCGCGGGCCGTCGAGGCGGCGCTGGTCGGCCGGCCCTGGGCCGGGCCCGCGCTCGCCCGCGCCCGCGCGGCGATGGCGGACGACTTCCAGCCCCTGTCGGACATGCGCGCGAGCGCGGACTACCGGCTGCTCACGGCCCGGAACATGCTGACGCGCTACGCGCTCGATCTCGCCGGCCGGCCGGCCGACCTCATGGCGGTCACGGCATGACGGTGAGCCACCCCATCCCCCACGACAGCGCGCCGCTGCACGTCACCGGGGCCGCGCGCTACGTGGACGACATCCCCCTGCCCGCCGGCACGCTGCATCTGGCCTTCGGGCTGTCGACCTGCGCGCATGGCGACATCGCCGGGATGGACCTGTCGGCCGTGCGCGCGGCGCCCGGCGTCGCGCTGGTCCTCTCGGCCGCCGACCTGCCCGACATGCCCGACTGCTCGCCCTCGGCGCAGGACGAGCCGCTGCTGGCGACGGGCACCGTCCACTACGCGGGCCAGCCCGTCTTCCTGGTCGTGGCCGGCAGCCACCTCGCCGCCCGCCGCGCGGCGCGGCTGGGCGCCGTCACCTACGCCGGGCGGCCGGCGATCCTGACCGTCGACGCGGCGCTGGCCGCGGACAGCCGGTTCGAGGACGGCCCCGTGGTCTGGGCGCGCGGCGACGTGGAGGCGGGCCTTCTCGCCGCGGCCCACGTGATCGAAGGGTCGATGGAGATCGGCGGGCAGGAGCATTTCTACCTGGAGGGCCAGGTCGCCGCAGCACTTCCGCAGGACGACGGCGGGATGCTGGTCTACAGCTCCACCCAGCACCCGACCGAGGTGCAGCACAAGGTCGCCCACGCCCTCCATCTGCCCATGGCCGCCGTGCGCGTCGAGACGCGGCGGATGGGCGGGGGCTTCGGCGGCAAGGAAAGCCAGGGCAACGCGCTGGCGCTCGCCTGCGCGGTGGCCGCGCGGGCGACGGGCCGGCCCTGCAAGATGCGCTACGACCGCGACGACGACTTCCTGATCACGGGCAAGCGCCACGATCTGCGCATCCGCTACCGCGCGGGGTTCGACGCGCGGGGCCGGATGCGGGCGGTCGACTTCACCCACCTCTTCCGCTGCGGCTGGAGCCAGGACCTCTCGCTGCCCGTGGCCGACCGCGCGATGCTGCACGCGGACAACGCCTACTTCATCCCCGCGCTGCGGATCGAGAGCCACCGCCTGCGGACGAACACCCAGAGCGCCACCGCCTTCCGCGGCTTCGGCGGCCCGCAGGGGATGCTGGGGATCGAGCGGGTCATGGACCACGCCGCGCATGTGCTGGGGACGGACCCGCTGGCCGTGCGGCGCGCGAACTTCTACGCGGGGACGGCGGAGGGTCCGGGGGGCCGTCGGCCCCCCGAGGATATCTCCCGGCAGAGGATCAGGGAGGCCGCGAAGGCGGCCGGGGCCGATACCGACCTCGCCTCGCGCGGGGCGGAGGGCGCGGTGGAGCCCGACGCGGGCCGCCCCGCCGTGCCGCCCGGCGCGCAGACCACGCACTACCACATGCCGGTCGAGGATTTCATCGGGCACGAGCTCGTGGCGGCGCTGGAGGCCTCGTCGGACTACCACGCCCGCCGCGCGGCGATCCGCAACTGGAACGCCGCGAACCCGATCCTGAAGCGCGGGATCGCGCTGACGCCCGTGAAGTTCGGGATCAGCTTCACGCTGACCTGGCTCAACCAGGCGGGGGCGCTGGTGCACGTCTACCAGGACGGCTCGGTCCACCTGAACCACGGCGGGACCGAGATGGGCCAGGGCCTGAACCGCAAGGTCGCGCAGGTGGCGGCCCAGGTCTTCGGGCTGGACGCGGGCTGCGTGCGGATCACGCCCACCGACACCGGGAAGGTGCCGAACACCAGCGCCACGGCGGCCTCCTCGGGGTCGGACCTGAACGGGATGGCGGCGCGGAACGCCGCCCTCTCGGTCCGCGACCGCATCGCGGGCGTGGTCGCGGCGGCGCACCAGGCGGACCCGGCCTCGGCCGTCTTCGAGGGGGGCCGGGTGCGCGTGGCGGGGGGCGACTACAGCTTCGCCGAGGCGGCGGCGATGGCCTACGCGGCGCGGGTCTCGCTGTCGTCGACGGGCTACTACGCGACGCCCAAGATCACCTGGGACCGGACGCGCGGCCAGGGGCGGCCGTTCCTCTACTTCGCCTATGGCGCGGCCGTGACCGAGGTGGTGGTCGACACCCTGACCGGCGAGAACCGCATCCTGCGCACCGACATCCTGCACGACGCCGGCGCCAGCCTGAACCCCGCGATCGACCTGGGCCAGATCGAGGGGGGCTACGTGCAGGGCGCGGGCTGGCTGACCACCGAGGAGCTCGTGTGGGACGATCGCGGCACCCTGCGCACCCACGCCCCCGCCACCTACAAGATCCCCGCCTTCTCCGACCGCCCGCCGGTCTTCAACGTCGCCCTCTGGGACCGGCCCAACCGCGAGGACACCGTGGGCCGGTCGAAGGCGGTCGGGGAGCCGCCGCTGATGCTGGGGATCTCGGTCCTCATGGCGCTGTCTGACGCGGTCGCGGCCTGCGGCGACGGGACGGCCTATCCGGCCCTCGACGCCCCCGCGACGCCCGAGCGCCTGCTCTGGGCGGTGGAGCGGCAGCGTGCTTGACCGCGACGCCCTGCGCGCGGCGGTGGCGGCGCAGGGCCGCGTCGCACGCGTCGTCGTGGCCGCCGTCGCGGGGTCGGCCCCGCGCGAGGTCGGGGCGTCGATGCTGGTCTGGGACGGTGGCCAGTCCGGCACCATCGGCGGCGGCGCGCTGGAATGGGAGGCGACGGGTCGCGCCCGCGCCATGCTGGACACGGGCAAGCCCCGCATCGACCGCCTGCCGCTCGGCCCCGCGCTGGGCCAGTGCTGCGGCGGCGCGGTGACGCTGCTGACCGAGGTGTGGGACGCGGACGCCGCCGCGGCCCTGCCCGGCGACGTGTTCGCGCGGTCCACGGACGGCTCGGAGATGCCTCTTGCGGTGAAGCGCCTGCTGGCCCGGGCGCGTGGCGAAGGGGTCATGCCCGCGCCCGCCCTGTTGCAGGGCTGGATGGTGGAGTCGGTCGCGCGGGCCACGCGCCCGGTCTGGGTCTGGGGGGCGGGGCACGTCGGCCGCGCGGTGGTGGCGGTTCTGGCCCCCCTGCCCGGCCTCGCGATCACCTGGATCGACGTGGCGGCCGGCCGCTTTCCGGGGATCGTGCCGGACGGCGTGACCGCGCTGCCCGCCGCGGACCCGGGCCGACTGGTCGCGCGCGCCCCGCAGGAGGCCGAGCATCTGGTGCTCACCTACTCCCACGCGCTCGACCTCGACCTCTGCCACCGGCTGCTGGGGCACGGCTTCGCGCGGCTGGGGCTGATCGGCTCGTCCACGAAACGCGCGCGGTTCGCCGGGCGGCTGCGCGACCTTGGCCATTCCGACCAGTCCGTCGCCCGCATCGACTGCCCGGTCGGCGACCCTTCGCTGGGCAAGCACCCGCAGGCCATCGCCGTCGGCGTCGCTGCGGCCATGCTGCGCAGCGAGGCCCGCGGCCGGGCGCGGGTCGCACGATGACCGGCGCGCTCCTGTCCGTTGCGGGGCTGACCAAGGCCTATCCCGGCGTGGTCGCCAACGACGACGTATCCTTCGCCGTCCGGCCCGGCGGGATCCATGCGCTGCTGGGCGAGAACGGCGCGGGCAAGTCCACCCTGGTCAAGGCGATCTACGGCCTCGTGCGGCCCGACGCGGGCACGATGACGCTGCGCGGCGCGCCCCATGCCCCCGCCTCGCCCCAGGCGGCGCGGGCCGCGGGCGTGGGGATGGTGTTCCAGCATTTCAGCCTGTTCGACGCGCTCGACGTCGCCGAGAACGTGGCGCTCGGGATGGGGCACCCGCCCCCGATGCGCGACCTCGCCGACCGCATCCGCGCGGTCAGCCGCGCCTACGGCCTGCCGCTCGACCCGCGCCGGCGCGTCGGCGACCTTTCGGCGGGCGAGCGGCAGCGGGTGGAGATCGTGCGCTGCCTGCTGCAGGACCCCGCGCTTCTGATCATGGACGAGCCAACCAGCGTGCTGACCCCGCAGGAGGTGCGGATCCTGTTCGACACGCTGCGCACGCTCGCGGCCGAGGGCACGGCGATCCTCTACATCAGCCACAAGCTCGAGGAGATCCGCGCGCTCTGCGACGCGGCGACGGTGCTGCGGCGCGGGCGCGTGGTCGCGTCCTGCGATCCGCGCGCGACGACCGCGCGCGCGATGGCCGAGATGATGGTGGGCGGCACGCTGACGCCCCCGCGCCGCGCGGCGCGCGCAACGGGCGCGGTGGCGCTGGAGGTGCGGGGCCTGTCGGTCGGCTCGCCCATTCCCTTCGGCACGGCGCTGCGGGACGTGGCCTTCGCGGTGCGGGCGGGCGAGGTGCTGGGCATCGCCGGCGTCGCGGGCAACGGGCAGGACGAGCTGCTGCTCGCGCTGTCGGGCGAGCTGGCCTCGCCGCCCGGCGCGGTGCGGATCGCGGGGACCGATGCGGGCCACCTCGGGCCGCAGGCGCGCCGCGCGCTGGGCCTCGTCGCGGCGCCGGAGGAACGGCTGGGCCACGCCGCCGCCCCGGACATGACCCTCGTGGAGAACGCGCTCCTCTCGGGCGCGGTGCGCGAGCGGCTGGTCCGGCGCGGGCTGGTCGACTGGCGCCGCGCGCGCGACTTCGCCGGCCGGATCGTCGCGGGCTTCGACGTGCGCACGCCGGGCACCGGCACGGCGGCGCGCGCGCTGTCGGGCGGCAACCTGCAGAAGTTCGTGATCGGGCGCGAGATCCTCCAGAACCCCGCCGTGATCGTCGTGAACCAGCCGACGTGGGGCGTCGATGCGGCGGCGGCGGCGCAGATCCGGCAGGCGCTTCTCGACCTCGCGGCGGGCGGCGCGGCGGTCGTCGCGATCAGCCAGGACCTTGACGAGCTGCTGGAGATCGCGGACCGCTTCGCCGCGCTCAACGCGGGCACGCTCGGCGCGCCGCGCCGCGTCGAGGGGCTGGGCATCGAGGAGATCGGTCTGATGATGGGCGGCGTGCACGGCGAGCCGGCCGGGGCGGAGGCGGCGGTTGGATAGCGCGGCGCCCCGCCGCCCGCGTCGCCGGGCCGCGGCCCGGATCGCGGGCCGACCGGCGATGGCGCGCCGATGATCCGCCTCGAACGGCGCCCCTCTCCCTCGCGCGCGTGGCAGGCGGCGACGCCCTTCCTCGCCGTCGCGCTGACCATGGTGGCGGGGGGGCTGATGTTCGCGCTGCTCGGCAGCGACCCGGTCGCGGCGATCCGCACGATCTTCTGGGATCCGCTGATGAACCCCGACTTCGCGGCCTACTCGCGCCCGCAGCTTCTGGTGAAGGCGGGGCCGCTGATCCTGATCGCGGTGGGGCTCAGCCTCGGCTTCCGGGCGGGCATCTGGAACATCGGGGCCGAGGGGCAGTACATCATGGGCGCGATCGCCGGGGCGGCGGCGGGCCTTGCGTTCTACCCTTCGGACAGCCCCCTCATCCTGCCCCTGATGGTGGCGGCCGGCGTGCTGGGCGGCTGGGCCTGGGCGATGATCCCCGCGATCCTGCGGACGCGGTTCCGCACCAACGAGATCCTCGTCTCGCTGCTGCTGGTCTACGTCGCGCAGTCGGTGCTGGCGGCGATGGCGGTGGGGCCGCTCAGGAACCCCGAGGGCGGGGGCTTCCCGGGCAGCCGGAACCTCGCGCAGTGGCCCGCGAGCGCCAACGCCGAGCTGGTCGCGGGGACGGGGATGCACTGGGGCGTGGTCGCGGCCTTCGCGGCGGTGATCGGGGCCCATGTCCTGCTGCAGCGCCACATCCTCGGCTTCCACATCCGCATCGCCGGGCAGGCGCCGCGCGCCGCGCGCTTCGCGGGCGTGTCGCCCGGGCGGCTGGTGATCCTGTGCCTCGGCCTGTCGGGCGCGCTGGCGGGGATGGCCGGGCTCTTCGAGGTGACGGGGCCCGCGGGCCAGATCAGCATCGACTTCGCGAGCGGCTACGGCTTCACCGCGATCATCGTGGCCTTCCTCGGCCGGCTGAACCCGCTGGGCATCCTTCTCGCGGGGCTCCTGATGGCGCTGACCTACATCGGGGGCGAGCTTGCGCAATTCATGCTGAACCTGCCCGCGGCGGCGATCCAGGCGTTCCAGGGGATGCTCCTCTTCTTCCTGCTGGCGGTCGACCTTCTGTCGAATTACCGCCTGCGCCTGGGGCGGGGGGCGCGATGACCGGGTCGATCAGCCCCGTCCTGCTGATCGCCGCGCTGATGGTCGCGGCGGTGCCCATCGTCCTCGCCGCGCTGGGCGAGCTGGTCGTGGAACGCGCGGGCGTGCTCAACCTCGGGGTCGAGGGCATGATGATCATGGGCGCGGTCTGCGGGTTCATCGCCGCGGTGGCGACCGGCAGCCCGCTCCTGGGGTTCCTCGGCGGCGCCGCCGGGGGCGCGGCGCTGGCGCTGGTCTTCGCCGCGCTGACGCTCGGGCTGCTCGCGAACCAGGTGGCGACGGGGCTCGCGCTGACGCTGTTCGGCCTGGGGCTGTCGAGCCTCGTCGGGCAGGGCTACGTCGGCATCAAGCCCCCGGCCACCGGCGACCTGCCCTTCGGCCCGCTCGGGGGGCTGCCCGTGCTCGGGCCGATCCTCTTCGGGCACGACCCGGTCCTGTACCTGTCGATCCTCGCGGTGCCGGCGGTCTGGTACGGGCTGCACCGCACGCGCGCGGGCCTGATCCTGCGCGCGGTGGGGGAAAGCCACGACGCGGCGCATGCGCTGGGCTATCCCGTCCGGCGCATCCGCCTCGCGGCCGTGCTCTTCGGGGGGGCCATGGCGGGGCTGGGCGGGGCCTACGTCAGCCTCGTCCGCGTGCCGCAGTGGACCGACGGCATCACGGCGGGCGCGGGGTGGATCGCGCTCGCCATCGTGGTCTTCGCGGGCTGGCGGCCGGGGCGCGTGCTGCTCGGCGCCTGGCTTTTCGGCGGCATCGCGGTCCTGCAGCTGAACCTGCAGGCGGCGGGGGTGGCGATCCCCGCGGAATACTTGTCGATGGCCCCATATCTGGTAACGATCCTCGTGCTCGTGCTGATCTCGTCGGGCCGGGGCCGCGCCGCGGCCGCGCCCGCCGCGCTCGGCCAGACGTTCCACGCCTCGCGCTGAGGCAAGGCAAGGGCCATGCGCCCCAACGGGAGAGACGGATGAAACGCAGGACACTTCTCGGGACGGCGGCGATGGCGCTCGCGACGCTGACGGCCCGCACGGCCGTGGCGCAGGAGCCGACCAAGGCCTGCTTCATCTACGTCGGCCCCATCGGCGACCTCGGCTGGTCCTACCAGCACCACCAGGGCGCACTCGCGGTCCAGGAGGAGTTCGGGGACCGCGTCGAGGTCACCTGGCAGGAGAGCGTGCCCGAGGGCGCGGACGCGGAGCGGGTGATGACCCAGATGGCGCTGTCGGGCTGCGACATCATCTTCGCCACCTCGTTCGGCTACATGGACGCCGTGAACACCGTGGCGGCCAAGTTCCCCAACGTGAAGTTCGAGCATGCGACGGGCTACCGGCGCGATTCCCCGAACGTCGCGACCTACAACGCCCGCTTCTACGAGGGCCGCGCCATCCAGGGCACCATCGCCGGGCGGATGACCCGATCGAACCGGATCGGCTACCTCGCCTCGTTCCCGATCCCCGAGGTGATCATGGGGATCAACGCCTACTTCCTGCACGCCCGGAAGGTGAACCCCGAGGTCCAGCTCTCGGTCGTCTGGGCCTACACCTGGTTCGACCCCGCGAAGGAGGCCGACGCCGCGCGCGCGCTGATCGACCAGGGCGTCGACGTGATCGCGAGCCACACCGACTCGACCGCGCCCCTGGCCGAGGCCGCGAAGACGCCGGGCGTGATCGGCTTCGGCCAGGCGAGCGACATGGCCGACTACAAGCCCAGCCCCCGCGTGACCTCGATCATCGACAACTGGAACCCCTACTACATCAAGCGCGTGGGGGCGGTGATCGACGGCACCTGGGAACAGGGCGACAGCTGGGCCGGCATCCGCGAGGGCGAGGTGGAGATCGGCGAGATCACCGACGCCGTCCCCGCCGAGGTGAAGGCCGAGGCCGAGGCCATGCGCGACGCGATCGCGGCGGGCACCTACCACCCGTTCACCGGGCCCATCAACCGGCAGGACGGAACGGCCTGGCTGGCCGAGGGGCAGGTCGCCCCCGACGCCGACCTTCTGGGCATGAACTTCTTCGTCGAGGGGATCGAGGGCACGATCCCGCAGTAGGCCCGGTCCGGGCACGGCTGCGGCGGGGCGCACGGGGGCGCCCCCCTTTCCGGATCGCGGGGATCGCATGGACACCGATGTCCTCATCGTCGGCGGCGGCATCGCCGGCCTGTCGGCCGGCGCGGCGCTGGCCCCGCACGGCGCCGTCACCGTGCTCGAGGCCGAGAGCGCGCTCGCCTACCACGCCTCGGGCCGGTCGGCCGCTCTGTTCGAGCCGCGCTACGGCCCGGCGCCGGTGGTGGCGCTGTCGCAGGCGAGCGAGGCCGCGTTCCGGTCCATGCCGGGCGTGCTGTCGCCGCGCGGGCTGATGGTCTGGGCCGCGCCGGGCGAGGACGCGGCCTTCGAGGCCGAGGCCCGGGCGATGGATCTGGCCGAGATCGCGGTGGAGGAGGCGCGCGCGCGCGTGCCCGTCCTGAACCCGGCGGCGGTGGCGCGGGTCGCGGCCGCCGACCACGCACGGGACATCGACACCGACGCGCTCGTGCAGCGGCACGCGCGCGCGATCCGCGCGGCGGGCGGGCGGGTGGTGACGGGCGCGGGCGTCACCGCCGTGGCGCGGGCGGGCGCCGGCTGGCGCGTCGAGACCGCGGCGGGAAGCTTCGCGGGCGCGATCCTCGTCGACGCGGCCGGGGCCTGGGCCGACCGGGTGGCCACCATGGCGGGCGTGGCCACGCTGGGCCTGACCCCGCTCCGCCGGTCGATGGCGCGGATCCCGCCCCCCGGCGGGCACGACGTGGCGGGCTGGCCCATGGTCTTCGGCACCGGCGAGAGCTGGTACGCCAAGCCCGACGCCGGCGCCCTCATCGTCTCGCCCGCCGAGGAGGACCCGGCCGACCCGCACGACGCCTGGGCCTGCGACCTCGTTCTGGCCGAGGGCCTTGCCCGCTACGAGGCGATGGTGACGGAACCGGTGACGCGCATCCTCGCGAACTGGGCGGGCCTGCGCACCTTCGCGCCCGACCGCATCCCGGCGATCGGCTTCGCCGCCGACGCGCCGGGCTTCGTCTGGCTCGCGGGCCAGGGGGGCTACGGCTTCCAGACCTCGCCCGCCGCCGCGGCGCTGGCGGCCGACCTGATCCTGGGGCGGCCGCCCGCGATCGACGACGGCACCCTCGCCGCGCTGTCGCCCGCGCGCTTTTCCCGGTGACAGCGGCCCCGCGCGCCGCCAGACTGGACGGACAACCGGAGGTTGGCCCGATGCCGACGATGCGACTCATGGCGATGCTGGCGCTGGCGGCCCTGCTCGCGGGCTGCGGCGGCCCGCGCGGGCCGGCGGCGGTGCCCCCGGGGGTCGTGACCGCGCCGCGCTTCGCCGATGCCCGCCCACACCCCTGGGACGGCCGCGCGCCCTCGGCCTATCCGGTCCACGGGATCGACATCAGCCGCTTCCAGCCCCCGATCGACTGGGCCACCGCGCGGGCCAACGGCGTCAACTTCGCCTTCATCAAGGCGACCGAGGGCAGCGACCTTCTCGACCCGATGTTCCGCGACCACTGGCGCGGCGCGGGCCGCGCGGGCGTCGCGCGCGGGGCCTATCACTTCTGGTACCACTGCCGGCCCGCGGCCGAGCAGGCGCGCGCCTTCATCGCCGCCGTGCCGCGCGACCCCGGCGCGCTGCCCCCGGTGCTGGACATGGAATGGACGCCCTTCTCGCCCACCTGCAGGGTCCGCAAGCCCGCCGCGACGATCCGGGCCGAGGCCGCCGACTTCCTGCGCCGGGTCGGGGCGCATTACGGCCGCCGCCCGATCCTCTACACGACGGTGGACTTCTACCGCGACAACGAGATGTGGCGGGTGCCGGGGGCGGACTTCTGGCTGCGCGCCGTCACCGCCCACCCCTCGGAACGCTACCCGGGCCGGCCCTGGACCTTCTGGCAATACACCAGCACCGGCCTCGTCCCCGGCATCGCGGGCGAGGTCGACATCAACGTCTTCAACGGATCGGCGGCGCGCTGGGCCGAATGGCTGGGCGCGGCGCGGCGGTAGCGCCTAGCCGTCCACCCGGATGCGGGCGTTGGCGGGGTCGTGGGGGCTGTCCTCCACCACCACGGCGCGCCAGTCGCGCCGCTGCATCCGCACGGCAAGCTCGGTGCCCGCCGCGGCCAGCGCCGGGGGCACGTAGCCCATCCCGATCTGCCGGCCGAAGACCACCGACCAGCCGCCCGAGGTCAGGCGGCCGACCTTCCGTCCGTCGTGGAACAGGGCCTCCTTCCCCCAGGGGTCGGCGTCGGCGGGGCCGTCGATCAGCAGCGTCACGCAGGTCGCGCGGATGCCGGTGGCCTGCATCCGGTCGCGGCCGATGAAGTCCTTCGTCAGGTCCACGAACCGGTCGAGCCCCGCCTCGAGCGGCGTCGCGTCCCGGCCGAGTTCGCTGCCGAAGGCGCGGTAGCTCTTCTCCTGCCGCAGCCAGTTCTGCGCGCGCGCGCCGACGAGGCGCATCCCGTGCCGCTCGCCGGCCTTCAGCAGAAGGTCGAACAGGTAGCGCTGCATCTCGATCGGGTGGTGAAGCTCCCAGCCGAGCTCGCCCGTGTAGGCCACGCGGATCGCCTGCACGGGGCACATGCCGAGCTCCAGCCGCCGCGCGGACAGCCAGGGGAAGCGCCTGTTGCCCAGCACCGTGTCGGGATCGGCGTCGCGCACCACCTCGCGCAGGATGGCCCGCGCGTTCGGCCCGGCCAGCGCGAAGACGCCCCACTGGGTCGTGACGTCGTAGATGTCGACGTGGGCGCCGCCCTGCGCCGCGAAATCCCCAGCGCATGTCGTCAGCCAGTCGCCGTCGTAGGCCGTCCAGGCGCCGGCGCTGACCAGGTAGTAGTCGTCGTCCCCGCGCCGGACGATCGTGTACTCGCTGCGCACCGTGCCCACCGGGGTCAGCGCGTAGGTGAGGTTGATGCGGCCCGCCTTCGGCAGCGCGTTGCAGGTGAAGCGGTCGAGGAATGCGGTCGCCCCCGGGCCCCGCACCACGTGCTTGGTGAAGGCGGTGGCGTCGATCAGGCCGGCCGTCTCGCGCACCGCGCGCGCCTCGGCCTCGGCATGGGGCCACCACGTCCCGCGCCGGAAGCTGCGGCCGTCGTGGTCGAAATCCTCGGGCGCGTCGACGGGGCCGTAGTAGTTCGGCCGCTCCCACCCGTTGACCTGGCCCATCTGCGCGCCCAGCGCCTTCTGGCGGTCGTAGGCCGGACCGGTGCGCAGCGGGCGGCAGGCGGGACGCTCCTCGTCCGGGTGGTGGAGGATGAAGACGTGGTCGTAGCATTCCTCGTTCTTGCGCGCGGCATACTCGGTCGTCATCCAGCCGCCGAACCGCCGGGGGTCGAGCGAGGCCATGTCGATCTCGGCCTCGCCCCCGGTCATCATCTGTGCGAGGTAGTGCCCCGTGCCGCCCGCCGCGGTGATGCCGAACGAGAAGCCCTCCGCGAGCCACAGGTTGCGCAGCCCCGGCGCGGGGCCGACCAGCGGGTTGCCGTCGGGCGTGTAGCAGATGGGGCCGTTGTAGTCGTCCTTGAGCCCCACCGTCTCGGTGCTCGGGATGCGGTGGATGAAGCTCATGTATTCGGTCTCGATCCGCTCGAGGTCGAGGGGGAAGAGATCGGCGCGGAAGCTCTCGGGGACGCCGTACTCGAACCGGGCGGGCGCGCCCTTCTCGTACGGCCCGAGGATCCAGCCGCCGCGCTCCTCGCGGACATACCACTTCGCATCGGCGTCGCGCAGCACGGGGTGCTGGGGGTTCGTCCTGCGCCATTCGACCAGCGCCGGGTCCGGCTCGGTCACGATGTACTGGTGCTCCACCACCACGGCCGGGGTGCGGATGCCCAGCAGCCGCGCGGTGCGCTGCGCGTGGTTGCCCGTGGCGGTCACGACATGCTCGGCCACGATCTCGAACCGGTCGTCGGCGGGCACGAGGTTGCCGCCCCGGTCCTCCATCCGGGTGCAGGACACGACCCATTCGCCGCCCGTCCAGCGGTAGCCGTCGACCTGCACCTTGCGCTCGAACGCGGCGCCCAGCTGCCGCGCGCCCTTGGCCATGGCCTGCGTCACGTCGGCGGGGTTGATGTAGCCGTCCTGCGGGTGGAACAGCGCGCCCACGAGGTCGTCGGTCCGCACCAGCGGCCAGCGGTCCCGGATCTCGGCGGGGGTCAGGAACTCGTGGTGGACGTCCGCGCTCTCGGCCACCGCCGAATACAGGTGGTATTCGTCCATCCGCGCTTGCGTCTGCGCCATGCGCAGGTTGCCCACCACGTAGAACCCCGGGTTGAGGCCCGTCTCCGCCTCCAGCCCCTTGTAGAAGTCGACGCTGTACTTGTGGATGTGCGTCGTGGCGTAGCCCATGTTGAACAGGGGCAGCAGACCGGCGGCGTGCCAGGTGCTGCCCGCCGTCAGCTCGTCGCGTTCGACCAGCAGGGTGTCCCAGCCGGCCTTCGCCAGATGGTAGGCGATCCCCGTCCCCACGGCGCCGCCGCCGACGACGAGGGCCTTCACATGCGTCTTCATCGGGCATCCTTCCTGCGGGTCCGACCGCATCTAGGCCCCAAGCGGCGCGGGCCGGGCCGGGCGTCCCGACCTTTGCCAGACGAAAACGACATGGGCAACGCGCGGCCGCGCCGCAGGGCCGGTCAGGCGGCGGCGCGGCAGCCGGGGCAGAGGCCGGTCGCCTCCACCGTCGCGCGCTCCACCGCGAAGCCGAGCCCTGCGGCGGCTGCGTCGAGCGCCGCCCGCACCGGCGCGGCGGGCGCCTCGGCGACCGCGTGGCACGACCGGCAGATCAGGAAGACGGGCGCATGCGCCTCGCCCGGGGCCACGCAGGCGGTGAAGGCGTTCAGCCCGCGCAGGCGATGCACCACGCCCAGCGTCTCCAGGAACTCGAGCGCGCGGTAGGCGACGGGGGGCTGGTTCGCGAAGCCCTCGGCGACCAGCCTCTCCAGCACGTCGTAGGCCCCCATCGCGCGGTGCGCCTCGGCCAGGATCTCCAGCGTCCGCCGGCGGACCGGGGTCATCCGCAGGCCCGCCGCGCGCGCCAGCGCCTCGGCCCGGTCGAGGATGTGGCCCGAGCACCGCGCGTGGTCGTGGCGGTGGAAGGCGGTGTCGGCGGCTGACTGCATCGGACCCCCCGGGCGCGGGACGCGCGCCCGGCGACATATAGGCGGTCGGCGCCGCCCCCGCCAGCCGGGGGCTCAGCCGCCGGCGGCCTCGAACCAGGCGACGATCGCCGCGCGCTCCGCCGGTTCCATCCAGGTCAGGTTGCCCGGCGGCATCGCGTTGCTGTAGCCCGACTGCAGCGCGATCCGCCGCGCCTCCTGCGCGATCTGCGCGGGCGTCACGAGCACCACGCCCTTCGGCGGCCAGGAGAGGTCGTACCACCCCGGCTCGGGCGCGTGGCACATCGAGCAGCGCCCCTGCACGATCTCCGTCACCGCGCCGAACCCCGGAGCGGCCGCGAAGCGCAGCGCGGCGGGGGAGAGCGCGGCCTCGGCCTCGGGCTCGGGCGCGCGCCTCGGGGCGGTGGACAGCCAGACGATGACCGCGAACAGCGCCGCCGTCGCCCCCCAGGTCCACCAGGGGCTGCCCCTGCGGGCATGGCGCGTGTTGAACCAGTGCCGGATCGTCACCCCCATCAGGAACACGAGGCTCGCGATCACCCAGTTCCATCGCGTCGAGGTGACCAGCGGGTAGTGGTTCGACAGCATCAGGAACAGGACCGGCAGCGTCAGGTAGTTGTTGTGCGTGCTGCGCTGCTTGGCGATCCGGCCGTATCTCGGGTCCGGGCGCCGCCCCGCCTTCAGGTCGGCGACCACGATCTTCTGGTTCGGGATGATGACGAGGAAGACGTTGGCCGACATGATCGTGGCCGTCACCGCGCCCAGGTGCAGAAGCGCGGCCCGTCCCGTGAAGACCTGCGTGAACCCCCAGGCCAGCGCCACCAGGAGCCCGAACAGCGCGACCATGAGCCAGGTCTGGTCCGCGTTCACGAAAAGCCGGCAGAGCCCGTTGTAGACGACCCATCCCCCCGCCAGCGACGCGACCGAGATCGCCACCGCCTGCCCGACCGACAGGTCCGCCACCGCGGGGTCGATCAGGAACAGGTCGGCCCCCGCGTAGTAGACGATCGCCAGCAGCGCGAACCCCGACAGCCAGGTCGCGTAGCTTTCCCACTTGAACCAGGTCAGGTGCTCGGGCAGCGCCGAGGGCGCCACGAGGTACTTCTGGATGTGGTAGAACCCGCCGCCGTGGACCTGCCATTCCTCGCCGTCCGCCCCCGAGGCGAGCGGCCGGTCGCGCCGCAGCCCGAGGTCGAGCGCGATGAAGTAGAACGACGACCCGATCCAGGCGATGGCCGTGATCACGTGCAGCCAGCGCACCGCCGTCTCGAGCCATTCCCACAGCAGGGCGTATTCCACGATCGCGCTCCCCGGCGTCCCGCGCGAAGGCTAGCGGGGCGACCGGGGGATGGGAACGGGGATTCAGCTCCCCCGGTAGGTCGAGTAGCCGAAGGGCGACAGCAGCAGCGGCACGTGGTAGTGCCCCGTTCCCGCATAGCCGAAGCGCACCGGGATCAGGTCGAGGAACAGCGTCCCCGAAGCCCCCTGCGCGCGGTGGTAGTCGCCCGCGGCGAAGGTCAGCTCGTAGACCCCTTCCGTCAGCGCGTCGCCCGACAGCAGGGGGGCGTCGGTGCGGCCGTCGGCATTGGTCACCGCCTCGGCCAGCCGCACGCGCCGGTCGCCCATCACGCGGGCGAGCGAGACGGCGACCCCTTCGGCGGGGCGACCCCGCGCGGTGTCCAGAACATGCGTCGTCAGTCGTGCGCCGGTCATCGGGCCTCCGCCGTTGGTTCGCCCCGAGACTGCCCGCAAACGCGGCCGAGGAAAATCCCGCTTAACCACCGCGCCGGATTGGCGCATGGTGCCCGCATGACGCCCCCCCGGTATCCCCGCGACACGCTGGGCCACGGCCCCGTCCCCCCCGATCCGGCCTGGCCCGGCGGCGCGCGGGTCGCGGTGAGCCTCGTGCTCAACTACGAGGAGGGGGGCGAGAACTGCACGCTCCACGGCGACGCGGGCAGCGAGGCGTTCCTGTCCGACATCGCGGGCGCGCAGCCCTGGCCGGGCGAGCGGCACTGGAACATGGAATCGCTCTACGACTATGGCGCGCGGGCGGGGTTCTGGCGGCTGCACCGGCTGATGGGCGACCTGCCCGTCACCGTCTTCGGCGTGGCCACCGCGCTCGCCCGCAGCCCCGCCCAGGTCGCGGCCATGCTGGCGTCGGGGTGGGAGGTGGCGAGCCACGGGCTGAAGTGGGTCGACCACCGCGCCATGCCCGAGGCCGAGGAGCGGGCGGCGATGGCCGAGGCGATCCGGCTCCACACCGCGGTGACGGGGGCGCGGCCGCGCGGCTGGTACACCGGGCGCTGCTCCATGAACACCGTGCGGCTGGCGGCCGAGGCGGGGTTCGACTGGATCAGCGACGCCTACGACGACGACCTGCCCTACTGGACCCGCGCGGGCGACCGCGACCAGCTCGTGATCCCCTACACGCTCGAGGCCAACGACATGCGCTTCGCGGTGGCGCCGGGCTACGTGACGGGCGGGCAGTTCGGCGACTATCTCACCGACACCCTCGACGAGCTTCACCGCGAGGGCGGGCGGATGATGAGCGTGGGCCTGCACTGCCGCCTCGCCGGACGGCCCGGCAAGGCCGCGGGGCTGCGGCGGTTCCTCGACCACGCGCGGGGACGCGGCGGCGTCTGGTTCGCCACGCGCGGGCAGATCGCCGCGCACTGGGCGGCCATGCATCCGCCCCGGTGGCGCGAGCGTCCGAGCCGGATGGACCGCGCGGCCTTCGTGGCCCGCTTCGGCGGGGTCTACGAGCATTCGCCCTGGATCGCCGAGCGCGCCTGGGCGATGGAGCTCGGCCCCGCGCACGACACCGCGCAGGGCCTCGCCGCCGCGATGGCCCGCGCCTTCCGCGAGGCAGCGCCCGAAGAGCGCCTGGCGACGCTGCGCGCGCACCCCGACCTCGCGGGCAAGCTCGCGCAGGCGCGGCGGCTGACCGCCGACAGCGCGGCCGAACAGGCCCACGCGGGCCTCGACGCGCTGACCGACGAGGAGCGGGCGGCGTTCGGGGCGCTGAACGCCGCCTACACGGCGCGGCACGGCATCCCCTTCATCATCGCGGTCCGCGACCACGACCGCGCGGGCATCCTCGCGGCCTTCCGCGCCCGCCTCGACAACCCGACCGACGCCGAGATCGCGGCCGCCTGCGCGCAGGTGGAGCGGATCGCGGCGATCCGCCTGCAGGGGATGCTGCCATGACCGCCTCCTACCACGCGCCCCCCGGGGGGCTGCCGCCGCAGACGGGCCTGATGACCGGTCGCGCCGTCTTCACCGAGGCCTACGCCGTGATCCCCGCCGGGTGCTTCTCCGACATCGTGACGAGCGCGCTGCCGGGCTGGGCCGGCACGCGCCTGTGGATGATCGCACGCCCCATGACGGGCTTTTCCGAAACCTTCAGCCACTACGTGATGGAGGTGCGGCCCGGCGGCGGGTCCGACGCGCCCGACCCCGAGGCGGGGGCGCAGTCGGTGATCTTCGTCGCGGCCGGCGGCCTCGCGCTGACCATCGCGGGCGTCACGCACGACCTCGACCCCGGCGGCTACGCCTACATCCCCGCCCGCACCCCCTGGTCGCTGCAGGTGGAGGGGGCGGAGCCCGCGCGCTTCCACTGGATCCGCAAGCTCTACGTCCCCGCCCGCGGCATCCCCGCGCCGCAGGCCTTCGTCACCAACGAGCAGGCGGTCCCGCCCGTGCCGATGCCCGACACGCAGGGCCGCTGGGCCACCACGCGCTTCGTCGAGCCGGACGACCTCGCCCACGACATGCACGTCAACATCGTGACCTTCCAGCCCGGCGGCACCATCCCCTTCGAGGAGACGCACGTGATGGAGCACGGGATCTACGTGCTGGAGGGGAAGGCCGTCTACCGGCTCAACCGCGACTGGGTGGAGGTGGGGCCGGGCGACTACCTGTGGCTGCGCGCCTTCTGCCCGCAGGCCTGCTACGCCGGCGGGCCGGGGCCGTTCCGCTACCTCCTCTACAAGGACGTGAACCGCCACGCGGCCCTGCGCGGGCCCTTCCCCCCTTCGGTCTAGGAACATCCCCGGGGGTGCGGGGGCGCGAAGCCCCCGCCGCCCGGCACGAATGCGGAGCCCGCCCTGCGCACCATCGCCGCCCGTCCGCTGACCGCCGCCGCCTTCGCCCCCTTCGGCGAGGTGCTGGAGGCCGCGGGCGATCCCGACCGACTCATCAACCAGGGGCTCTGCGCGCGATTCCACGACCGCGCGGCGCTCGACTTCCACGGGGGCCGGGCGGGGCTTTCGGTCTTCAAGGCGACGCCGCGGACCCTGCCCTACCGGCTCGCGATGGTGGAGCGCCACCCCGACGGCTCGCAGGCCTTCCTTCCCATGACCGCCGATCCCTTCCTCGTGATCGCGGCCGAGGGCCCGGGGGCCGCGCCGCGCGCGTTCCTCACCGACGGCGCGCAGGGCGTGAACCTGCGCCGCGGGACCTGGCACGGGGTGCTGACGCCCCTGTCGGGTCCGGGCCTCTTCGCCGTCCTCGACCGGATCGGCCCCGGCGCGAACCTGGAGGAGCACTGGTATGAAGACCCCTGGACGGTGACCGCCTGACGCGCCGTCAGCGCCGCCCCATGAGCCGCGCCACGTCGAGCATGCGGTTGGCGAAGCCCCATTCGTTGTCGTACCAGCCGAAGACGCGCAGCAGCCCGCCCGCCGTCACCCGCGTCTCGGGGCAGGCCATGACGATCGAGGCGGGGCTGGCGCGCAGGTCGGTCGAGACGAGCGGCTCGTCGGTCCAGCCCACCACGCCCCCCGCCCCGCGGAAGGCCGCATTGACGGCTTCGGCGCCCGCGGGCCGCGCGGTCGTCACGCAGAGGTCGACGGCCGAGACGCTGGCCACCGGCACGCGCACGGCGCTGCCCCCGATCCGCCCGGCCAGATGCGGCAGCACCCGGTCCAGCAGGCGCTGCGCGCTGGTGGTCGTGGGCACCATCGACAGCGCCGCCGCGCGGCTGCGGGCGAAGTCGGGGCCGGGCGCGTCGACGGCCGGCTGGCTGTTCGTGTAGCAGTGGATCGTCGTCATCGAGCCGGTGGCGATCCCCCAGCCCTCGTCGATCAGCCGGACGAGCGGCGCCAGCGCGTTGGTCGTGCACGAGGCGTTCGACACGATCCGCTGCCCGGCCAGCGCGGCGTCGTTGGCGCCCAGCACGACCGTCAGCTCCGCCGCATCCGAGGGGCCCGAGACCAGCACCCGCCCCGCCCCCGCCCGCAGCCCCGCCCCGGCCACGTCGGCCGCATCCGCCCGCCCCGTGCACTCCATTACCACGTCGACCCCGGCGAGGTCGAGCGCCGCGAGGTCCGCCGCGCGGTGCAGGGGGATCGACCGGCCGTCGACCGACAGGCACCCCTCCTCCAGTCCGACGCGGCCGGGCCAGGGGCCGAAGACGCTGTCGTAGCGGAAGAGATAGGCGCAGAGCGACGGCTCGGCGATGTCGTTGATTCCCGCGACCTCGACCCCGGGGGCGGCCCCGCCCGCCCAGGCGCGCAGCACCGACCGGCCGATCCGGCCGAACCCGTTGATGAAGATCCGCATGGCCCCCGCCCGTTTTGCGGGCAGTCTCATCACGAAGCGGGCCGTCCCGCAAGCCGGGCTCAGGCGCGGGGCGCCAGCGCGGCCGCCCCGCGCAGCGCCGCGTTCTCGGCCGCGATGCGGACCGCCAGCACCGCCGCGTTCAGCGCGCTGAAGACGACCGCGACCCAGACGAGGCCCAGCGCCAGCGGCAGGATCGCGATCTCGGCCGCGACCACGGCGTAGTTCGGATGCGACAGGTAGCGGTAGGGGCCCGTGCGGACCAGCGGCTCGCCCGGCAGCACGAGGATGCGGGTCGTCCAGCGCCGCCCCAGCGTCGCCAGCACCCAGAGCCGCGCCCCCTGCACCCCGAGGAACAGCGCGGCCCAGCCCCAGACGAGGTCGCTGCGCGCCCCGAACGCCCAGAGCGCCGCGAGCCAGCCCGCGTGCAGCGCGACGATCAGGGGGTAGTGGCCGGGGGACGCCTCCACCGCGCCCCGCGCCTTGAGCGCCGCGGTGTTGCGCGCCGAGAGCGCGAGCTCCGCCAGCCGGCTCAGCGTCACCAGCAGAAGCAGCGCCGCCGCCCCGGTCATGCCGCCGCCCGCAGCGCGACGCCGCTGGCGGTGAAGCCCGGCCCCATCGCGGTCAGCAGCGTCCGCGGGGGCAGGCCGTCGGCGATCACCCGCTCCAGCACGAAGAGCGCGGTCGGCGCGGACATGTTTCCGTAGTCCGCGAGGACCTCGCGCTCGTGGTCGAGCGAGCCCTGCTCCAGCGACAGCGCGCGCTCCAGCGCGGTGATGACCTTCGCCCCGCCGGGGTGGCAGGCGTAGCGGTCGACATCGGCGCGCCGCAGCCCGCCGCGCCCGAGGATCGCGTCGATCGCGGGCGCGAGCCGCGCCTCGGCGAAGGGCGGGATGGCGCGGTCGAAGATCACCCCCAGCCCCTCGTCGTCGACGGCCCACCCCATCACGTCGAGCGTGTCGGGCCAGGTGTGCTGGCCCGCCATCTCCACCGCCGCGATCCCCCCCGCGCCTCCGGCCCGCAGAACGCAGGCGGCGGCCCCGTCCGCGAAGAGCGCGGTCGCGACGATGTTCTCCTTCGTCAGCTTGTCGAGGCGGAAGGCGGTGGTGCACAGCTCCACCGCGACGACGAGCACGTTGGTCCCGGGCCGCGAGACCGCGAGGCGCGCGCCCAGCGCCATGCCCGACACGCCGCCGGCGCAGCCCATGCCGAAGACCGGCACCCGCTCCAGGTCCGCGCGGAACCCGATCTGGTCGGCGGCCCGCGCGTCGAGGCTGGGCGTGGCCACCCCGGTGGAGGAGACGGTGACCACCGTGTCGACATCCGCCGCGCGCAGCCCCGCCCCGTCCAGCGCGCGGGTCGCGGCCTCGTAGAACAGCACGCCGGCGGCCTCGAGGTAGACCGCGTTCCGCTCCGCCCAGCCGAGGGGGGCCAGATACCAGTCGAGCGGGCGCACGAGGTGCCGCTTGCGGATGCCCGAGCTCTCGAAGACCCTCGCCAGCCGCCCGAAGTCGTCGTAGCGCGCGGCGAAGCCGCCGCGCGCGGCCTCGGCCGCGTCGCGCTGGCCGATCACATGGGGCGGCACGGCGGTCGCGACCGACTGCAGGCGGGCGATCTCGGGCATGGGACGGCTCCTTGCGGCCGGATCACCGCGGCCCGCACGGCCAGCGTCGGGCGGCCCGGTCCAACATCCGGGGGCGGCGACGGTTCCGCCCGGCGGGTCAGGCGGGGAAGCGGCGCGCGAGCGCCGCGCGCTCCTCCGCCGACAGGCGTCGCGCGGGCAGCCCGCGCAGCACGATGGCGAGACGCGCGGCCGCCTCGAACTCCTCGATCGCGGCGCCGGCGGCGGCGAGGGTCGCGTCGGCCACGACCGGCCCGTGGTTGGCCAGCAGCACCGCCTTCGCGCGGCCCTCCAGCGCGGCGATGTCGCCTTCCATGCCCGCGTCGCCCGGCGCCCGGTAGGGCAGAAGCGGCACGCGGCCCAGCCGCATCACGGGATAGGGGGTATGCGCGGGCAGCACGTCGCCGGGATCCTCGGGCGGCAGGCAGGACAGCGCCACCGCCCAGGGCGAGTGCAGGTGCACGACCGCCCCGGCCCGGTCTCCCCGGGTGCCGTAGAAGGCGCGGTGGAGCGGCACCTCCTTGGTGGGCGGCTGCCCCGCCTCCGGCCGCCAGTCGGCCGTCAGCCGCGACAGGGTGCCCGGCTCCAGCCGCCCGAGGCAGGCGTTGGTCGGGGTGACGAGGAACCCGCCGCCGGGCCTGCGGCACGAGACGTTGCCCGAGGTGCCGGGTGTCAGCCCCCGGTCGAACAGCGACCGCGCGAGCGCGCAGAGTTCGCCGGCGAGGTCGTCGTCGGTCACCGGCCCGCCTCCAGCGCGTCGAGCGCACGATCGAAGAAGTCGGGGCCGCCGAAGTTGCCCGACTTCAGCACGAGGCCGCCCCCGTCCCCCGCCGGGTACAGCGTGGGCACCCCCGGCGCGACCTCGGCGCCGACGGCATAGGCGCGCGGCCCCAGCGCGGCGGCGACCGCGCCCGAGGTCTCGCCCCCCGCGACGACGAGCGCGTCGAACCCCTGCGCCCGCGCCGCCTGGGCGAGACGCGCGAAGAACCCGTCGATCCGGGCCGCCAGCGCCTCGCGCCCGTGGCGGGCCTGCGCGGCCGACACCGCCTCGGGGTCGGCGGAGGTGGCGAGCAGCGGGCGGCGGCCCCGTCCGGCTTCGAGGAAGGCCAGCGCCCGGCCGAGCGCGGCCGCGGGGTCGTCCAGCGCCTCGGGCGCGAGCGTCAGCACGGGATGCGCCTCGGCGTGCCGCGCGACCTGCGCCCGCGTGGCGGCCGAGCAGCTTCCCGCCAGCACGGCGCCCGTGGCGGCGCCCCCGCGCGCCCCGACCGGGGCGGGGCCGGCCAGGCCGAGGTTCGCGGGCAGACCCTGCGCGATCGCCGACGCCCCCACCACCAGCCCGTGCCCTGCGAGCCCGCGGCCCAGCGCCGCAAGGTCCGCGTCCTCGGTCGCGTCGCAGACGACCAGCCGCTCGCCCGCCGCGAAGCGCCGCGCGAGGCCGGCGGCGGCATCGGCCAGTTCCGCCCGCGGCAGGTGGCCGACCCCGCCCCCCGTCTGCCGCGCGAGCCAGCGCCGCAGGTCGGGATCGCTCATCGGCGTCAGCGGGTGCCGCTCCATCCCCGATTCGCTCAGCAGGCGGTCGCCCACGAACAGGTGGGCCTGGTAGACCGTGCGCCCGTTGGCGGGGAAGGCGGGGCAGACCGCCGCCCCGGGTGCGCCCAGCGCGTCCATCAGCGCCAGCGCGACCGGGCCGATGTTGCCGTGGGGCGTCGAATCGAAGGTGGAGCAGATCTTGAACACCACCTGTTGCGCCCCGGCCGCCCGCAGCCAGGCGAGCGCCGCGAGCGATTGCGAGACCGCGTCCGCGACCGGCGCGGAGCGGGTCTTCAGCCCGATCACCCAGGCATCCGCGCCGTCCGGGGCCGGTCCCTCGGGCACGCCGGGCACCAGCCGGGTCCGCGCCCCTGACCGGGCGAGGATGCCCGCGATGTCCGCGCCGCCGGTCAGGTCGTCGGCGATGACGCCGATCGCCGCGCCGTCAGGCATCGCCCGCGTGCTTCCAGTAGGCGGCCCAGCCGGTCGCCAGATGCTCGCGCATCGCCGCCTCGGCCGCGTCGGGGTCGCGCGCGGCGACCGCCTCGAAGATGCGCGCATGCGCCGCGCAGGCGTTCTGCGCCTCGCCCGGCTCGCGTCCCGCGACCTCGCGCTGGTGCACCAGCCAGTCGTTGACCGCCGCGTGGATCGCGAGGATCGCGGGATCGCCGGCGAAGGCGCCGATGCAGTAGTGGAAGGCCACGTCCGACCCGATGAAGTCCTCGTGCCGGTCGACGCAGGACCGGTTGTGGTCCAGCGCCGCGCGCAGGTCGGCGAGGAAGGCGGGTGTCGCCTCCTTCGCGGCCTGCCGGACAAGCCCGACCTCGACCAGCAGGCGCACCGCCTGGAACGACCGGTTCCCCTCGGCGGTGGACAGCATGTGCCGCACCGTGGGCACCAGCGCCGTGAGCAGCCCGGCGGCGGAGGGGAGGGCCACGCGCGCCGGCGCGCCGTTCCCGATCTCCACGAGGCCCGCGCGCTCCAGCGTGATCAGCGCCTCGCGGATGGCGGGACGGCCCACCCCGAAGGCCGACTGCAGCTCGCGCTCGGGCGGCAGACGCTGGCCGGGCTTCAGCTTGCCCGAAAGGATCAGCCCCTCGAGATGCCCGGCGACCTGCGCGAAGAGCTTGCGCCGGTCGATCTGGATCGGTTCTACGGTCAACCTATCATACCATCATGCTTGACAGCCATCATGCTGCGAGGCAATGTAACGAAAGGCGGACAGGCTGTCCATCAGGCAAACGAGACAGCCCGCGGCAGAGGGAGGAGACGGATGCGGATCGCCATCCTGGGCGGCGCCGGTGCCATGGGCGGGATCTTCGGGGCCTGGCTGTCGCGGGCGGGGCACGACGTCCACCTGGTCGACGTGTCGCGTCCCGCGATCGAGGCGATCAACGCCCAGGGCCTGACGGTGGAGGAGCGCGACGGCACGGCGCCGGTGTTCCGCCTGCCCGCGACCGACGACCCCGGGACGGTCGGCCCCGTCGACCTGATCGTGACCTTCGTCAAGTGCTACCACACCGAGGCGGCCGTCACCGCCGCGCGGCCGATGATCGGCCCGGACACGGCGCTCCTGTCGCTGCAGAACGGCTGGGGCAACGTCGACCGGATCGCCGCCGTCGCCGGGCGCGACCGCGTGCTCGTGGGGCTGACCTATCACGGGGGCACGCTGCTGGGGCCGGGCCGGGTCCGGCATCCGGGCCACGGCATGACCTTCCTCGGCGAGCTGTCGGGCGAGGTCAGCCCCCGGCTGCGCGCGGTCGACGCCGCGCTCCGCGAGGCGGGGTTCGAGACGACGTTGAGCCCCCGCATCCTCGACGAGGTGTGGAAGAAGCTCGCGCTCAACTGCTGCACGCTGCCGACCTCGGCGCTCATGCGGTTCTTCGCGCACGAGCTGGTGGCGCATCCCGCCGCGACGGACGCCATGGCGCTGATCCTGCGCGAGGTGGTGGACGTGGCGCGGGCCCGGGGCATCGCGCTCGACTACGACGAACGCTGGGAGGCGATCACCGCGCTTCTGGAGAAGGCCGTGGGCGGCAAGGCCTCGATGCTCCAGGACGTGGAGGCGGGCCGGCGGACCGAGATCGAGGTGATCAACGGCGCCATCGTCGAGGCTGGGCGTGCGGCAGGGGTGGCCACGCCGGTCAACGCCATGATGGTGGCGATGGTGACGGCGCTGCAGGACAAGTACCTGGCCGCCGCGCGGGCGAAGGCCGCCTGACATGGCGGCGCGGCTGTCCATCGCGGGCGTGACCAAGCGCTTCCCCGGGGTGCGCGCGCTCGACGACGTGTCGGTCGCGATCGCACCGGGCGAGATCCACGCGCTTCTGGGCGAGAACGGCGCGGGGAAGTCGACGCTCGCCAAGATCGTGGCGGGCGTCTACCGCGCCGACGCGGGCGGCGTCGCGCTCGACGGCGAGCCGCTGGGCGCGATCGACGAGCGCGACGCGAACGACCGCGGCATCGCGATCGTCCACCAGGAGGGCAGCCTCGTCGGGCAGCTCTCGGTGGCCGAGAACGTCTTCGCGGGCCATCCGCCGACGCGCTGGCCGGGCCGGATCGACCGCGCCGCGATCAACGCCCGGACCGCCGAGCTGATCGCGCGGCTGGGCGTCGCGATCGACCCGCGCCGGCGCGTGGCCGACCTCGCCCCCGCCGAGGCGCAGGTGGTGGAGATCGCCAAGGCGCTGAGCCGCGACCTGCGCGTCCTCATCCTCGACGAGCCGACGGCGGCGCTGACCCTGTCGGAGTCCGAACGCCTGTTCGACATCGTGCGCGGCCTGGCGGCCCGGGGCGTCTCGGTCGTCTACGTCTCGCACCGGCTGGCCGAGATCTTCGCCCTCTGCCACCGGGTGACGGTGCTGAAGGACGGCCGGCTGGTCGGCACCCGCGACGTCGCCGAGGTCACGACCGAGGCGCTGATCCACATGATGGTCGGGCGCGACGTGCGCATCGACCGCGCCCGCGCCCATGCGCCGGGGCCGGTGGTGCTCGAGGCCGCGGGCGTCGCCAGCGGCCCCCTGGTGCGCGACATGGGCCTGACCGTCCGCGCGGGCGAGATCGTCTGCCTCGCCGGCCTGATCGGCGCGGGGCGCACCGAGTTCTGCGAGGCGGTCTTCGGCGCGCGCCGGCGCGACGCCGGGCGGGTGTCGGTCGCCGGACGCCCCCTCGACCCGCGCGAGCCGGTCGACGGGATGCGCGCGGGCATCGGCATGGTGCCCGAGGACCGCAAGCTCGCGGGCCTCTTCCTCGACATGTCGGTGCAGGACAACATCGCCGTCACCGTCGCGGGCACGCTGACCAGCGGCCTCGTCGCCTCCGACGCCAAGGCGGCCGCCCTGGCCGACCGCTTCATCCGCGAGATGAAGATCGCGACGCCCTCGCCCCGCCAGGCGGTGGGCAAGCTGTCGGGCGGCAACCAGCAGAAGGTGCTGATCGCCAAGTGGCTGGCGATGCGGCCGAAGCTTCTCATCGTCGACGAGCCGACGCGCGGCGTCGACGTCGGCGCGCGGGCGGAGATCTACCGCCTGCTGCGCGGCCTCGCGGCCGACGGCGTGGCCCTTCTCGTGGTGTCGTCGGACCTGCCCGAGGTGCTGACGCTCGCCGACCGGATCGTCGTCATGGCCGACGGGCGCCTTGCCGGCGAGATGCCCGGCGAGGGCGCGACCGAGGAGGACATCCTGCGGCTCGCGACCCGCGCGACGGTCTCGCTCGCCGCCCGCCGGTCCGTCCCCCGGCCCGCCACCGAAAGGATCACCGCATGACCGACGCCGCCCTCGCCGCGCCGCCGAACCCTGCGCTTCGCCTGCTGCGCCTTCTGGCCAACTCGCGCGAGCTGACGCTCGCGATCCTCGTCGCGGGGCTGATCGTGGTCATGGCGGCGCTCTATCCCGCCAACTTCGCGACCGCGGCGAACCTGCGCGCCGTCCTTCTCAACCTCGCGCCCGTGGGCATCCTGGTCTGCGGGATGATGCTCCTGATGATCGGGGGGACCTTCGACCTGTCGTGCGGGTCGACGCTGGCGCTCGCGGGGGTCTGGGCGGGGGTCGTGGTGGGCTGGTGGGGCTTGCCCGCCGAGGCGGGCCTGGTCGCGGGGCTGCTCGTCGGGCTGGTGGCCGGCATCGTCAACGGCCTGATCGTGACGGTGATCGGGATCAACGCGCTGATCGCGACGCTGGGCACGCTCGCCATCTACCGCGGCCTCACCTACGTGACGGCGGGCACGGGCGTCACGCCCATCTCGGACGCCTTCGCCGACTACGGGCGGATCACCGATCCCGTCTTCGGGCTGGCGTTCCTCTTCTGGGTGATGGTCGCCGTGGCGCTGGTGCTGGGGTTCCTGCTGTCGCAGACCCCCTACTTCCGCCAGTACTACTTCATCGGCGGCAACGCCCGCGCGGCCAAGCTGTCGGGCATCCGGGTGGACCGGATGCTGCTCGTGGGCTTCGCGCTGATGGGCGTGCTCTCGGGCCTCGCCGGCACGCTCTACGCCGCGCGGCTGAACTCCGCGGTCGTCAACGCGGGCGTCGGCATCGAGCTCAAGGTCATCACCGCGACCGTGCTGGGCGGCGCCAGCCTCAAGGGCGGCGAGGGCCGCATCCTCGGCGGGCTCCTCGGCGTCGTCTTCATCGCGCTCGTGGAGAACGCGATGATCATCAACCGCGTCGGCGTCTTCTGGCAGGGGATCGTGATCGGCCTCGTCCTCCTGCTCGCCGTGTCGCTCGACCGCTTCAAGCAGCTGCGCGGCTGACGCGGCCCCCGCTCACGAACGAGACCGGGACGAACCCGGCACCCCCGAAGACCTGACCCAAGGGAGAGAAAGAGACATGAAGTTCCTGCACACCCTCGCGCTTTCGGCGGCGCTGGCGCTGCCCGGCCTCGCCGCGCAGGCCCAGCAGTCCGAGTTCGGCCCCGCCGATGCCACGGACACCTACTACTGGATCTCCAACAAGGCGAACCTGCCCCTCTTCGTGCAGTACGACTATGTGGGCATGGAGAAGATCGCGAACGAACTCGGCGTCCGCGTCGTCGTTGCCGGCCCCACCGACTTCGACCTGCCGGGCTTCATCGCGGCGGTGGACCAGGTCTGCGCGCAAGGCCCCTCGGGCGTCGCGGTCGTGGGCGGCTGGGACCCCTCGCTGACCGAGCCCGTCCGCCGCTGCCTCGAGGCGGGGGTGCCCACGGTCGTCGTCGACGGCGACCTGCCCGACAGCGGGCGGCTGACCTACATCGGCACGAACTGGACTCAGGTCGGCGTGGCGCAGGCCCGCAAGATGATGGAGGTGCTGCCCGACGGCGGCCAGATCGCGATGATGTCGATCATCAACGCCGGCAACATGCGCGAGGCGGTCGCGGGCTTCCAGGCCTACATCGAGGCGAACGGCGGCGGGAAGTACGAGATCGTCGCCAACGAGGACGACAAGGGCGACGCGCAGGAGGCGGCGCGGATCACCGCCTCGCTGCTCGCGGCCTTCCCCGACCTGAAGGGCATCGCGGGCTTCGACAGCGAGAGCGGTGCCGGGATCGTCACCGCCCTGCGCGAGGCCGGCAAGGAGCCCGGCGACCTCAAGGTCACGGCGATGGAGCAGACCCCCGACTTCTTCAAGACCGCGCAGGAGGGCTGGGTCGACGGCATCATCGTGCAGAACCGCGAGCTGTTCATCTACTACTCGATCCAGATGCTGCACGACTACAAGACGAACGGGCTGCGCACCGCGGGGCTCGACGGCGCGAACGGCGGCCGGCCGATCCCGGACTCGGTCGACACCGGCGTCGCGGTCATCACCCGCGACAACGTCGACGCCGTGCTGGCGGCGCTCGGCGTGCAGTGACCCGACCGGGGCGGCGGATCGCCGCCCCGCCCGAGCCCGGACCCGGCTCCTCCTCCCCGCCGGACCCGGGCGCCTTCCGTCCCGAGGATCCCCGATGACCCGCCACCCCCACACGCGCCTCCGCTTCCACGGCATCGCGACCTACGAGATCGTGACGCGCGACGGGCGCCGCATCCTCTGCGACCCGTTCTTCGACGACAACCCGGGCGGGGTGGCCCGGCACGACGGCTTCGACCGCGTCGACCTCGTGATCGTCAGCCACGCCGCCTACGACCACCTGGGCGAGACCGACCGGATCGCCGCGCGCTACGGCTGTCCCGTCGTCTGCGGGGGCGAGGTCAAGGCCTGGCTGATGGATCGCGGCATCCCCGCCGGACAGATCCGCGCCACCACCTGGGGCATCCGCGTCAGGGTCGCGGGCATCGAGATCCAGCCGCTCGAGTGCCGGCACTGGAGCCAGATCCGCCTGCGGGACGGCAGCTTCATCTCGGGCGTGCCCATGGCCTACATGGTCTATCCCGACCCCGGCATCCGCTTCTACCACTACGGCGACACCGCGATCTTCTCGGACCTGAAGCTGCACGGCGAGCTTTACAGGCCCAACATCGGCTGCATCGGCATCGCCAACCCGCGCGAGATCCTTCACCGAACGCCGATGCCGGGCGAGATGCTGACGTCGGAGATGTCGCCGCGCGAGGGGCTTCTGGCCGCGCAGTGGCTGGGGCTGAGCACGGTCTTCCCCTGCCACTACATCACGCTCGACGGCGACCCGGACGTGGCCGAGTACATGGCGCTCGACCGCGCGGCGCGCGAACGGGGCGAGACGGTGCCCGATCCGGTGCTGCTGCGCGCGGGCGACTGGGTGGCCTTCGACGCGACCGGGGCGCGGGTCGGCTGATGCGCGTGCTGGTGTTCCCCGCCGTGGGCGATGCCGTCCTGGCCGACCGTCCCGACCCCCGGCCCGGCCCGGGCGAGGTGCGCGTGCGCGTCGCCGCCGCGGGCCTCTGCGCGGGCGATCTCTACATCTACACGGGCAAGAACCCCTACGTGAGCTATCCGCGCATCGGCGGCCACGAGATCGCGGGCGTGGTCGAGACCGGTGCCCCCGGCCTGCCCGAGGGCACGCCCGTGGCGGTTGAGCCCTTCATCGGCTGCGGCCGCTGCTACCCCTGCCGGGTCGGCAAGCCCAACTGCTGCGCGAACCTGTCCATCGTCGGCGTCCACCGGGACGGGGGCTTCGCGGACTACGTGGTCGTGCCCGCGACCCATGCCCATCCCCTGCCCGAAGGGCTCGGCCTGACCGAGGCGGCCTTCGCGGAACCCGTGGCGATCGGGGTGCAGGGCTGCAACCGGGGCGCGGTGACCGCGGCCGACCATGTGCTGGTCCTCGGCGCGGGCCCGATCGGCCTCGCCGTGGCCGAGGTCGCGCGCGGGGCGGGCGCGCGGGTCCACGTGACCGACCTCAACCCCGACCGGCTGGCCGTGGCCGCGCGGCTCGGCCTGCCCACGCTGCCGGGGGGCGAGGGGCTGGCCGCCGCCGTCGCCGACCTGACCCGCGGCGAGGGGATGCCCGTGGTGATGGAGGCGACCGGCGCGCCCCCCGCGATGCGCGCGGCCTGCGAGATGGTCGCGGCGGGCGGGCGGGTGGTCATCCTCGGCCTCGTGGCGCGGGGGGTGGAGGTGGCGCTGCCCGGCCTCGACTTCACCCGGAAGGAGATGACGATCCTCGGCTCGCGCGCGAGCGCGGGCTGCTTCCCCGAGGCGCTGCGGCTGATCGCCGGGGGGGACATCCGCTACCTCGGGGTGGCCGACCGCCTGCCCTTCGCCTCGGCGCCCGCGACCTTCGCGCGGCTCGCCGCCGACCCCTTCGCGCACCACAAGGTGCTGTTCGAGATGGAGACGCCATGAAGCTCGTGACCTTCGACGCCGGCGACGGCGCGGCCCGCGTGGGCGCGCTGGAGGGCGACCGGATCGCCGACCTGTCGGAGGCGGCGGCGACGATGGCCGACGTGATCGCCCCCGGCGGCCTCGACCGCGCGCGCGCGGCGCTGCCCGGCGCCCCCCGCCATGCCGCCGCCTCGGCGCGCCTCCTCGCCCCGCTGCGGCCGGGCAAGGTCCTGTGCTCGGGGATCAACTACAAGGCCCATGCGCAGGAGAACCCGAAGGCCGTCATGCCGACCGAGCCCTTCTTCTTCGCCAAGCTGCCGTCGTCGGTCGTGGGGCCGGACGTTCCCGTGGCGCGCCATCCCCGCGTCGCGCAGATGGACTACGAGGTGGAGTTCGCGGCCGTGATCGGCAGGCCCCTGCACCAGGCCGCCGAGGCCGAGGTGATGCCCGCGATCTTCGGCTACACCCTTCTCAATGACCTTTCGGCGCGCGACGTGCAGTTCAAGGACAACCAGATCACGCTGGGCAAGAACTTCGCCGGCTACGCGCCCATCGGCCCCTGCATCGTCACGGCGGACGCGATGCCCGACCCCGGCGCCGTGCGGCTGACCACGCATGTCAACGGCCGCACGCTCCAGGACGGGAACACCTCGGACTGGCTGTTCCCGCTGCCCCGCCTGATCGCCTTCCTGTCGGGCGTCATGCCGCTGGAGCCGGGCGACATCGTGACCACCGGCACCCCCGCCGGGGTGGGCGTGTTCCGCGACCCGCAGGTGTTCCTCAGGGGCGGCGACATCGTGGAGATCGCGGCCGAGGGGATCGGCACCCTGCGCACCCCGATCGTGGAGGGCTAGGTGGCGCCCACGCGCATCGCGGTCGTCGGCTGCGGGTTCTATGCGCAGAACCACCTCAACGCCTGGCGCGACCTTGCGTCCTCGGGGGCGGCGCTGGCGGCGGTGTGCGACCTGGACGAAGGGAAGGCGCGGGCGGCCGGCGCGGCCTTCGGGGTTCCGTGGTTCACCGACCCCGCGGCGATGCTCACGTCTGCGCGCCCCGACCTCGTGGACATCGTCACCCGCGCCGACACGCACCGGCCGCTGGCCGAGCTTGCGTTGCGCCACGCGCCGGGCGTGATCGTCCAGAAGCCCTTCGCCCCGACCCTGGCCGGGGCGCGCGCCGTCGTCCGCGCCGCCGCGCGCCGGGGCCGCTGGCTTGCGGTGCACGAGAACTTCCGCTGGCAGCCGCCCCTGCGCCGCGCCATCGCCCTGGTCGACCGCGGTGCGATCGGCGCCCCCTCCTTCGCGCGGATCCAGTTCCGCACGGGCTTCGACGTCTACGCGACCCAGCCCTACTTCCTGACCGAGGAACGGCTCTGCATCGCGGACGTGGGGGTGCATCTGCTGGACCTCGCGCGCCGCACCCTGGGCGAGGTCGCGCATCTCTCGGCCGAGACGCAGCGCCGCAACCCGCGCCTCCGGGGCGAGGACACGGCGACGATCCTGCTTCGCCACGCCTCGGGCGCGGTGTCGGTGGTGGAGGCCACCTACGAGAGCCGCCGCCTGCCCGACCCCTTCCCCGAGACGCTGATCGAGGTGGAGGGGCCGGACGGCGCCATCGCCGTGACGCCCGGCGGGCGGATCGAGCTGTCGCAGGGCGGTGCGATGCGGCGCAGCGCCACGCGCTATGCATTGGCGCCCTGGATGGGCGATCCGCGCTGGGCGGTCAGCCAGGCGGGCGCGCTCGAATGCTGCCGCCACCTGCTCGCCGCCTTCCGCGCCGGCCGCCCGGCCGAGACGAGCGGGGCGGACAACCTGCGCACCGCGGCCCTGGTGGACGCGGCCTACGAGGCCGCCGCCCGCGGCTGCGCCGTCCGGCCGGCGGAGCCATGAGCCGCTTCGCCCTGACCGTCGCCTTCACCCTGCACCCGGGGCGCCTGGCCGACTTCCTGCCGCTGATGCGCGAGAACGCGCGCCAGTCGCTCGCGGCGGAACCCGGCTGCCGGGTCTTCGAGGTGGCGCGGCCTGCGGCCGGCGCGCCCGACGCCGTCTTCCTGTGGGAGGTCTACGACGACCGCGCGGCCTTCGACGCGCATCTCGCCAGCGACCACTTCCGCGCCTTCGACGCGGCGACCGCCCCCATGGTCGCCGGAAAGACCGTCGCCTTCTACACGCTGGAGCCATGACGACCCTGCGCGACCTCTACGGCACCGACGAGCCGCCCGCGCCGCGCCGCGCGCTGTCGGCCGGGCCGCTGTCGGCGGTGCTGGAGGGGGGCCAGCTCCGCGACATCCGGTGGCACGGGATCCTCGCGCTGCGCGGCATCGCCTACCTCCTGCGCGACGCGAACTGGGGCACCATGGCGGTCGCGCTGCGCGGGCTCGCGGTGGAGGAGGGGCCCTCGGGCTTCGCGGTGGCCTACGAGGCCGAGGGTCCGGGCCTGTCCCTCGCGGCGCGGATCGAGGGGCGGGCGTCGGGTCGGCTGCGCTTCGCCGTCGCCGCGCGCGCCCGTCGGGACGTGGTGACGAACCGCACGGGCTTCGTCGTCCTGCACCCCGACACGGCGGCGGGCGGTCGGCTGCGCGTCACCCACGCCGACGGAACGGCCGAGGATACGGCCTTCCCCGGCCGCATCCGCCCCGACCAGCCGGCCTTCGACATCGCCGCCCTGTCCCACGACCCTGCGCCCGGCCTCACCGCCGTCTGCGCCTTCGAGGGCGGCGTCTTCGAGATGGAGGACCAGCGCAACTGGGCCGACGCGAGCTTCAAGACCTATGTCCGGCCGCTGGCCTGGCCCCGGCCCTACACGATGCCCGCCGGCGCCGAGGACCGGCAGGCGGTCACGCTGACCCTGTCCGGCCGGCCCGCGCGCATCCCGCCGCGCGGCGGGACCGAAGCGGCAGGCGGCACGATGCCCCCGCTCTGGGTGCGGCTCGACCCCGCGGGGCCGGTGCCGGCCGCGCTGTGCCTGCCCGGCCTCGCGCAGGGCGTCATCCTGCGCGCGACCGGGGCGCTGCCCGATCCGGGCCGCCTCGCCGCCGCGGCCCGGCTGGCGCGCGCGGGCGGGATGCGTCTCGGCGTGGAGGTCGTGCTGCCCGCCCGCGACCCCGTGGCGGAGGCCCGCGCCCTCGCGCGCGCGCTGGCGGGTGCCGCGCCCGACCTGGTCCTTGCGGGCCTGGCGCGCGACCTGACGTCCCGGCCCGCGAACACGGTTCCCCCGGGCGAGGCCAGCGCCGAGGCCGTCGCGCTCGCGCTGCGCGCGGCCCTGCCCGGCACGACGGTGGCGATGGGCACGCAGGCCTTCTTCACCGAGTTCAACCGCAACCCGCCCGCGCCCGGCGGCCCCGTCTTCTTCGGCGTCGCCGCGACCGTGCACGCGGCCGACGATGCCGCGGTCATGGAGACGGTCGGCGTCCTTCCCGAGATCGCGCGCAGCGCCGCGGCGCTGTGCTCCGGCGGGCCGTTGCTGCCCGGCCCGCTCACGATCGCGCCCACCGTCAGCCCCTACGCGCCCGCGCTGGCGGCCTCGGACGGGACGACCCGCACCTGCATGGCCGCGCGCGACCCCCGGCACGGCGCGCTGTTCGGGGCCGCGCATCTGGCGGGGGTCGCGGCGGCGCTGGCGCCCCATGTCGCGGGCCTGGCCCCGGCCTTCGCCAGCGGCGACACGGGCCTCGCCCGGGCGGACGGCACGCCGCTGCCGCTCGCGCATGTCCATGCCGCGCTGGCGGCGGCGGCGGGGCGCGCGCTCGTCGCGGCGCGGGTCGACGACGGGCTCGCCACGCTGGCCTGGGACGGCGGCCGGCTGATCGCGAACCTCGGCGACGGCCCGCGCGCGATCCCGGCCGGGCAAGGCGCGCGCGACCTCCGGCCCGAGGGATGGCGCCCGGCCGCAGGGCCGCTCGGACCCTGCGGCTGCCGCCTCGTCGCGGCGTCGTGAAGGGGGCGGGATTGGTGGCAAGGGGGCGTCGCGGTCATGACCCCCACCCGGTGATCGCCAGCGTACGCGTGGCGTGAAGCAAGCGGCGGGACGATCGGCCCCGCTGCCTTTCGGTCAGAAGGGGCAACGGCGGCGAGGAAAGGGCCTGTCGTGATGCCGGCTGATCCGGCGGACGCGGAGGATCGCGACGTGATGCCGGACGCGCTCGATCGCGGTCGGCGCGCGCGGCTGACGCGGACGACCCGGACGGACCTCCGATTGTCGCAAGCCGGGGTCGCCACGCGGGTCCGCGTGGCGGTCGGCACGCTCCGCGCCTCAGGGCAGGCGCGGGTCACGCCGCCGGACGTCGTCATGGCCTCTGTCCGCGTCATCGGGCGGCATCCCGACGTCGTGGCCGAGGCGGTCGCCTGACCGCCTGCCGCTCGGGCAGCGGCGGTTGCCCTCAATAGGGCAGCCGTCCCAGCACCTCGACCGACCAGCCCATCCCGTTCATGGTGGTGATCGCGACCGGGTGCCCGACGGCGCGCAGTCCGGCGCGGACGCGCTTGATGTGGCTGTTGATCGTCAGGTTGTCCTGCCGCGTCGCGGTCAGGTCCCAGAGCCGTTGCGCCATGTGGTCGCGCGTCACCAGCCCCGACCGCGCGTCGAGCAGCACATGGAGCACCGTCGCGGGCATGACCGCGAGCCCGGTCGCGCGCGCGATGCGCTGGATGCGCGCGCGCTCGGTCTCGGGCGTGGGCGCGGCCGTCGCCGCGACGATCGCGGCGTCCAGCGCGGCGCCCAGCGCCTCGTCGGGGCTGCCGCCGCTGCCGATGAAGATTTGCCCCTTGTGCGTGACGGCGACGCCGTAGGTGCCCGGGAAGGGGTTCTCGGGGTGGTCCGGCGCGATGATGCGGGCCTCGGTGGTCATCGTGAGTCCTTTCGGGATCAGGTGGGACGGATCGTGACAAGGAAGCCCATCATCCCGGTCGCGGCGTCGCCGGAATAGCTGAACTCGGTGGCCGCAACCACGCCCGCGGCCGGCAGGGCCTTGCTGCCCAGCGCGCAGGCCGGGGCGGCGTTGGTCGCCCCGCCCGCTGCGCCGAAGCCCGAAACCGCGTCGGTCGCGAAGGCGCCGCTCCAGGCAAAGCCGGTGGCCGCGTCGGTCGAGCCCCAGCTGTCGTTGTGCATGAAGGCAAGCGCCAGACGGTTCGGCCCGGCCGTCGGGTCGGCCGTCATCACGCCCGTCCGCCGCACGGTGGTGTTGGTCGCGAACTCGATCGTGCGCGCCACGGCGTCGATCGGGGCGGCGCCGGCGCCGGCGATCTCCCGAAAGGCCATGACGCAGTGCGAGGTGCTGGCCCCGAGCGTCACGGTCACGTCCGGCTCCGCCGCGCCCGCGACCTTCCAGAACAGCGCGCCCGAGACGCCCGTGCCGCCGGCGTACGGCGTGCCGATCAGCGTCCAGCCCGCGGGCGTGGCGACCGTGCAGGCCTTGTCGGGCCCCACGTAGAGAAGCATCAGGTTTCCCGGCGCGGGCGCGGACAGGAAGCCGGCCGTGCGCGTCGCGGTGCCCGCCGCGATCGTGGCGATCCGGGTCTGAACCACGGTCGGGACCGGCCCGTCGCCGCCGCCGCCCGTGCCGGTCACCGTGCCCTCGCCGCTGGCGCCGGGCGTCGCCGAGACGCTGCCTTGCCCGCCGGCGCCGCTCGCCCCCACCGTGCCGCTGCCCGAGGCCGCCACGGGACCGGAGACCGCCCCCTGGCCGTCATTGCCGCCGGGGTCGATCCAGCCCGTGCGGGACAGCTCGAAGGCGAATGTCGCGACCGTGGTCCCGTTTTCGCGGATGCCCGTGAAGGTGACGTTCAGCGTGTCCCCGCCCCCGTCGACGATGTCGAGGATGCCGGTCTGCGACGTGCTGGCCGCGATCCGGCCGTGGCTGAAGGGCCCGCCCTTGAAGCTGTTCGACGGGCGGTCGAAGGGGGCGGCGTGGATCGTGAAGACCTTGCCGCCGCCGCCCGTGGCGAAGTCGTTGTTGGTTCCGTCGTCGATCTGGATCGCATGCGCGTCGCCGGCCAGCATGAGCACCCGGCCTTCCAGGCCCTCGTCCTTGATGTGGTTGCAGAGCGCCTGCCGGTCGCCCAGCGGCCAGTCGACCGTCTGCGTCATCGACGTCTCGCAGCACAGGATCACGAACTGCCCGGCGGCCTTCGCGGCGGTGATCTCGTCCAGCATCCGCTGGCGCTGCGCCGCCGACAGGATCCGCGTCCCGTCGACCTTCTCGCTGCGCAGGTCGGGCACGACGAAGCGGATGCGCCCCACGACGTAGCTGTAGCCGATCGGCCCGCCGGCTGCGGGGAACCAAAGGTCGGGCACCGGGGCGCGCTTCCGGAACGCCGCGAGCGAGGCCACCCTCGACGGGCTTGTGGACGAGCTTTCGTTGGGGCCATAGTCGTGGTCCGACCACGTGTAGACGAAGGGCACCTCGCGCATCAGCACGCCCTTGGTCCCTTGCAGGCAGTAGTCGTAGGCCGCGTCGAACAGCGCCACGTCGTTGACCGCGATGTCCGAATAGTGCAGGTCGCCCAGGTGCTGGACGAAGCGCGGCCGCGGATCGAGCGCGTTGATCGTCGTGTAGATCGCGGAGTTCGGGCTGTCGCCGCAGGATCCGAAGACCATCCGGAACGACGCGGGCGCGCCCGCCGCCGGCAGGGTCCGGAACCGCCCCCGGTTGGCGCGGTAGACCGTGTCGCCGATCCGCACCCCCCAGTACCAGGCCGTGTCGGGCGCGAGGCCCGTGATCAAGGGCTTGGCATAGACGCCCTCGGAGGCGACGGACGGCCCGTAGACCACGCCCGCCGACAGGTCCGCCACCGGCGAGGCCACCATCCGCACGTCGGTCGCGGGCGCGCCGAGCTTGACGCTGGCGCGCAACCCGTCGGGCGAGGGCACGCCGGACCAGAGCGCGGTCACCGCCGCCGCGTCGTCGCTGTAGACGACGACGTCCCCGCCCTGGCCCGCAGCGGCCGGCGCTGCCGCGACGGCGCCCTGACCCTGCGCCGGGGCGCCGCCCGCGCCCTGCGCCCCCACGCCGGGCTGCACCGCGCCGGCGCCCGACACGGGCGCGCCGCCACCCGACACCGTGCCCGACCCCTGCGCCGCAACCGGCGCGCCGCCCTGCCCCGGGCCGGCCACGGGGGCCTGCCCCTGTCCTCCGGCGATTCCCCCGACGCCGCCCGCGCCGCGCCCGATGGTGACGATCGGCTGCACGTCGGACGACGGGACGAGGCTCGCGGTGATCGTCGCATGCCCGTCGCCCACCGTGCGCCCGCCGGCGCGGACCTGCACGTCCCAGACGCCGGGGCCCAGCGCGCGCGCGTCGAAGACGCAGCGCACGGTCCGTCCGGCCTGCGCGGTGGCCAGCCCCGCCACCGTCAGCCCGCGCCGCTCGGCCCAGACGGTGCAGGGCAGCCCCGTGACGTCCGGCACGTCCGGGTCCTCCATCTCGACCACCAGGTCGAAGGCCAGGCCATCGGCCTCGAAGGCCTCCACCCGGAAGACGTCGTCGGTCATGCTGCGCTCCATCGGCCGGCTACCGCCGGGATTGCAGGCCAGCCGCCGGGGATCGCGGGGTCCGGCCAGCGCCCGACCGGGCGCGGATCGGGCCAGCGCCCCGCGACCGCGGCCGTGGGGGTGGGCGGCGGCGCGGCGGGCGGAGGCACGCCCGCGGGGGCGGCGCGGCTCACGCCCCGCCCTGGGTGTAGGTGTAGGCGGTGATCGTGATCTGCTGCCCCACGGCCAGCGTCGGGTTGTCGAGCGTGATGTCCCCGCCCCCGCCCGTGGCGGTGACGGTGCCCTGCTCGTCCACGACGCTGCCCGTGCCGACGATGCGGTAGTGCCCGGCCGTGCCCGCGGCATCGGCCGCGGTGTCGGTCCAGGTGCCGAGCAGGGTCTTGGCGCCGTTCGCCGCGTCCGCCGCCCAGTCGGCGGGCAGCGGGATGGTCGCCAGCACCGTGCCCGTGTCGGCCGCGGCGCAGTTGGCGGGCGGCGGTCCCGACCGCAGCACCAGCGTGGGCGAGGGGCCGATCGTCGTCTCGCGGGCATTGTTCATCGCGTTGCGGACGCGCGCCGAGTTCTGGACCGCCATGGCGGGGTTCTCCTTTCAGGGGTTGGACGTGGGGTTGCGGCGCCCGGTGGCGGGGCGCGTCAGGCGCGGTTGCGCGTGAGGTAGGCGGCCGCGACCATGGACCCGTACTGGATCCAGGCGTCGGCGCCGGCAAGGAGCTGCGCCGCCTCGGACGGCGGCAGGGCGCGGGTCAGCAGCGGCACGACCACGCCCGTGACGGCGCCCGCGATCATCGCGGCCATCAGCTTGCGGGTCGGCATGGCGGTCGGCTGGTTGACCAGCCGGCGGGAAGCATTTCTCGTCATGAAGGGTCTCCGTTCAGGGATAGGATTTGCGGTCAAGTTCGAAGTGCGGCATGTCTATAAACCGCCAGTCGCCGCCCCAGACGATCGCCACCCCGAGCGCGTCGGCGGCGGCCTTCACCGCGGGCGCGAGGCGGCGATACATCGGGGTCGAGAACATCTCCTCGGTCTCGACCCGGCCGTCCTGGTCGATGTCGACGGTCGGGCAGATGTCGACGGCGTGGCCCGTCAGGTGCCGGCTGTTCCGGGTGCGCGAGGCGCCCTGCGCCACCAGCTGCGCCTGCCGCTCCGGGCTGCGCAGTCCCTCGATCACCACGAAGGGCACGGGGCTGAGCTGCCGCGCGAGGTCCATCACCGACCGCAGCGCAGGGTGGATGCCCTTGAGATTCCGCAGGCTGCGCTCGTCCCACGGCGCCCCCTCGGCCGGCGGAGTCGTGACTGGCGCGGGGACGCGCGCGACCGCGCGCAGGCGCCCCTCGTCGGCCGCCTCGAGGATCGCGGCGGTCGTGACCGGCCCGCGGATGCCGTCGGCCTCGAGGCCGAGGTCGGCCTGCAGGCGGCGGATCGCGGCGCTCACGGCAGCACCGGCAGCACGGCGGTGACGGCCAGCGTGGCGATCGCCGCCCACAGGGCTACGGCAAGGATCAGGATCAGGATCGGCATGGCGGCTCCTTCGGATGCGAAAGGCCCGCGACGGTCGCGGGCCTCGGGTCGTTGCGGCGTCCGGGACGTCAGGGCTTGGTCGCGGTCCGCTGCGGGGCGGCCAGCGCGCGCTGGATCATGTCGCGCAGGTCCTGCACGGCGTTTCGCGTCTCGCGCAGCTCCTCCTTGGTCTCGCGCTGTCCCTCGGCAAGGGATTCGTAGCGCGCGAGGCTGCGGCCCTCGTTTCCCTCGAGACCGCGCACGCGGACGTCCAGCGCCGCGACGGCGGCGCGGTCCGTGGTCATCGCCGCCTCGATCCGCTGGATCGCGTCCCTGGTCGCTGACGCGGCCGTCGCCTGGTCCTCGATCGTCTCGGTCAGGCCACGGTTCGCGTCGCCGAGGAACACCGCCGCCGCGATGAGCGCGCTGCCGAGGGTCAGCGCCGTCGGCAGGCCGATCACGATGGTGCGGGCGTCGGTCGGCGTCTCGGGCATTCCGTCTGTCTCCGGGGGGTTGGTCATCGCGCGGCGCCCTCCAGCGCGGCGATCCGCGCCGTCAGGGCGTCGATCCGCGCCGTCAGCGCCTCGATCCGCGCCAGGGCCTCGGCCAGCGCCTTCACCAGGTGCGGCACGAGCTTCGTGTCGTCGCGGCCTTGCATCACCGGCCGGGTCCAGGTCCCGCCCGTCTCGGGATCGGTCAGCGTCTCGACCGCGTCGTGCTCGCCCGTCACGGCCTCCGGCACGATCGCCGCCAGCTCGTGCGCAAACCAGCCGATGGCGCTGGCCTGCAGGTCGCCCCAGAACCCGTAGTGGCGCATCGCCCCGGCCAGCCGCGCGACGATGGACGCGGCGTCGTAGGTCTCCGGCCAGGGCAGCTCGTACTTCAGCCGGTGATCGGACGACGTGTTGTAGGCGGTGGCGCTGCCCGTCACGCTGATCGATCCGACGGTGTTGCCGCCGCGCGCGAAGAAGGCGGTGCCGCCGTTGTCGAGGCCCCGGTTCAGCGTCAGGCAACCGCCTCCGCCGCGCGACAGGTGCATGAAGCCGTCCGACTCGACGGCGGCGCCGTAGGTGTTGTTGCCTTCGCCGGGGTTGTTGATGGGCGTGGGACCGAACCGGCTTGCCGACGTGGCCATGCGCCCGATCTGCGTCGGTCCGACCCCGAACACGATGCCCGTGTCCGCTCCGCCGATCTCCTCCATCGTGACGTTGCCGGGCAGGGCGAAGCGGGCGCTCGCCATGATCTCCCCGCCGGGTCGGATCGTCGCCGAGACCAGGCCGGCGTGGCCGAAGCAGAACGACTGGATCCCGTCCAGGTACAGGCCGGTGTCCGGCGTGGATCCCGTGAACCCGATGGCCGGGGCGGCGGCGGACCCGGACTGCAGCACGAGGGGCACGTCGAGGATGGCGCGCGCGGCCGCAAGGTGCATCCGGCGCACGCCGCCCGTCCCCAGCGCCAGCTCGTTCGGGGCCGGGTTCCACAGCCCGGTGTCCCGGTCGCTCGCGAAGGCCATGCCGGGGGCCGCCTGCGTGCCCTGCGGCGCCATCTGCGCGACGGGCACCCAGGCCGAGTTGGCGAACAGCTTGAGGACCGGGCTCGTCGCGTTGGCCCGGTCGCACCAGAGCTGGTACGGCGTCGGGTTCGTGGGCGCGGTCACGTCCGCCCAGTTCGTCAGGAGCCCCGCGGTCCACTGGTTGATGCGGGCGACGGCGCCCGAGGGGCCGCCTCCCACCAGGCTTCCCGTGGTCGGCAGGGGCGGGGGAACGGCGGTCATGGCTGTCTCGCTCCGTAGGCCTGCGCGATGCCGGTGACCTGGCGGGCCACCGCCGCGCCGGCGGCGTTGAAGAACTGGAAGTCGATCCCGGCGGGGTCCTTGGTCATCGCCAGCCGGTCGCCCGACTGGCCGTTGAGCACGCTCATGCCGACCTCGGGCGTCACGAAGAAGGCCTGCGCGAAGGTCACGCGCCCGCCGGCGGCGGGGATCGAGGCGGCGAAGGGCACGATCCGGTCGGGCATGTCGACCGTCAGCGCGAGCTCCGTCACGACCGGCGTCACTCCGAACTCGCCGCTCGCCAGCGTCAGCATCGTCTCGAAGGACCGAGCGGTGTAGTCGCCCGTGACCAGCGGCCGCCACGGCCCCCAGGTGCCGGCGGCCGGCGCATCGCGGCTGGTGCGCACCATCACCCCGATCGCGACGTCCGCGCCGACGGTCCCCCCCAGCCAGTCGCGGACGAGCACGTTGGGCGCGGCCAGCAGGTTGTCCGCCTGGTCGTAGATCTGCGACAGGACCCGCGCCGTCACGCGGCTGGTGAAGACCCCGCCGAGGTCGAGGGGGGCCGCGAAGGCGTAGGTCCCCGACGCCGCGTACCCCGCCCCGGCGGTGGCGAGCCGCAGCCCGCCCAGGCCCGCGTCGACCACGGTGCCCGCCTTCGCGCCCGCGAACCCCGGGTGCTGCGGCGCGCTGGCGACGAAGTTCAGCCCGACGAGGCCCGCGATCGTCGTGGTCAGCACGGCGGCGCTGGCCGACAGCCGGCCGCCGTCGTCGATCGCGCGGATGAGGTAGGTTCCGACCTGCGCGGGCACCTCCACGCTCGTGCCCGTGCCGGAGGCGATGTCGATGGCGCCCGTCCAGGTCGCCCCCGACGTCAGCGGCGTGTAGCGGATCCGGTAGCCCGCAAGGTCGAGCGCCTCGACGGCCGTCCAGCGCAGCCGCGCCTTGTCGTCGATCACGTCGATCGCGAAGCCCGTCACGTCGGGCGGGACCTCGGCGTAGAGCTGCGCGTCCCAGTTGACGACGTAGGTCCACTCCCCGCTCAGCCCGAAGGCGTTGATGCAGCGCGCGGCCAGGTCGTAGAGCCCGTCGACGATGGGGGCCGCCTCGAAGACCGCCTGCGATCCCCGTCCCATCTGGATCCAGGCGTCGTCGCCCGACCGGCGGTAGACCACCTCGTACTGGTCGAAGTAGGCGCCCATGTGCGACATCTCGACCCGCAGCACCCCGATCGTCCGCCCGTTCACCGCGCGCAGCCCCGCCGAGGGCGCGAGGTTCGCCTGCGGGGCGGTGCGCCAGTCGGGCAGGCCCGTGTCGTTCCGGCCCGTGGCCTCCGCCTCGAGGCTCATGCCGAAGGCGGCCGCACTCGTCTCCCGCAGGGTCAGCGCCACGCGCAGCGCGCCCGATTGCCCGTCGGTCACGAACCGCCAGCTCCGCACCGCAAAGGGCTTGGCCGCCCAGCCGTAGCGCGGCAGCGCCAGGGCCACGACCGATCCGGGCCGCAGGCGGAGCGGGGCCAGGCCCCAGTCGGCCTGCACGGTCATCGCCTCGCGCCCGCGCAGGAGCGCCTGGCGGCCCAGCGCGCGCGCCTCGCGCTCGTTGTCGGTGAAGGGCAGCGGCAGGTCGAGGACCGACTCCTGGCCCGCGTCCTGCGCCACGTGGTCCGCGCTCCGGATCTCGGCGAAGTCGGTGGTGATCCAGTCCTTCGCGGCGGCGTTGAAGGTGCCGCGCACGACGTTCTTCATGTCCCGGAAGGACGGGCGCGGCATGATCCGCACCGGGCCGCGCAGGTCGTCCATCGTCAGCGTCAGCACCGGCGGCGCGTACCAGCCGGTCTTCAGCCCGAACTCGCCCTCGCTGTAGAAGACCTCGCCGCCGCAGCTCGTCGTCATCCGGTCGAGCACGTCGCCCCGCCGCTCGTCCGCCCGCACGATGCCGTTCATCGTGTAGCGCGGCCGCGTCCGGCCCGGCTCGCCCACCGCCTCGTCGCAGACGCTGGCCTCGACCGCGAAGCCGGCGTCGTCGGTGTCGGCCGAGCCGATCCCGAAGGGCGCGCGGATGTAGTCGCGCAGGCACAGCGCGGCGTTGTCGCGCCAGGCCACGCCGCCGCCGCGCGGGTCGCCGACCATTCTGCCCCTGACCACCGCCGTCACCAGCGGCAGCCCCTGCCGGAAGACTGCGTCGTCGGCCTCGAACCGGACGTAGAGGTAGGCGATGCCGCGGCCCCGGAAGGCCGGCGTGATCCTGGTGCTCTCGGCCAGCAGCAGGGGGTCCGCCGCCTGGTCGGGCGATCCGAGGTTCTTCGAGACGCGGACCTTGCCGTTCCAGGGGGCCTCGTTGGCATAGCCCCCGTCGAGCATCGTCTTCGTCGTGATCGTCACGTCCCGCGCGGTCGAGGGGCTGGAGACGTTGACCCCGAACCGCACCAGAAGCGCCCGCGCGTCCTCGCCCACGTCGAGGCGGTTCCGCGCCACGTCGGGCACCGTGATCGTTCCCGTCACCGTGCGGACGAAGTCGTTGCCGCCCGAGCTGGGGCCGGTCCACTTGTCGTAGCTGTAGCCGTAGCGGATCATCCCGCCCAGCTCGACGCGCCGGTCGTCGAGGTAGATGTCCTCGATCGCCGCGACCTCGTGCCCGGCCAGCGCGATCACCATGTGCAGGTACTTCGAGTCCTCGCCCGTCTCCTCGAGGTAGACGATGGTCCCGCCCTTGCGGACGCGGCCGTAGACGATCTCGTGGGGGGCGGCCGGCTCCCGCCGGTTCTGCAGCGTGATCCCCGACGACATGCGGGATCCGCCCCGCTGGGCCAGCGCCGCCTGCGCGTAGGAGGCGACCACGCTGAAGCCGATGTTGACGGCCGCATAGAGCGCGAGCTGCCCGACCGTCGCCGTGCCGGCCGCGACGGCGGCGGCGATCCCCGGCATCACCAGCTGCGGCATGTCAGTCCCAGGCCCCGACGATGGCGTCGAGCGGCAGCCACAGCAGGCCCTCGGGCCCCACGAAGGCCGCCTCGCGCCCGAAGGCGATCCCCAGCGCCTGCCGCCCGGGCCAGCGCGGGTCGACGTGGGCCTCGGTCAGCACCACCGCGCCCCGCGGCGGCACGTGCGGTACCGCCCGCAGCCGCGCGTCGAGGGCGGCGCGCAGCGTCTCGGCCCCCGCCGCCCGCCGGATGGCCGAGGGCCTGCGGACGCGGCCGCGGGGCGTGAGATAGCAGCCTTCGAGGTCCGCGGCCCAGGGCCGCCCGTGCAGCGCCGTCCGCGCGGCGTTGGTGAAGGTCAGGCAGTCGTGCCGGCCCCAGGCGAAGGGCACCCGCGCCACCGCCTCCAGATGGGCGGTCAGCCGCGCCATGGGGTCGACCGCCGGCGTCACCGCCGCCGCCCCAGCACGAAGTCGCGGTCCTGGATGTCGGCCACGAAGTCGAAGAACGTGTCGCCCGGGTACCGCGCGCGCTGGCTCTCGGCGGTGTAGCGCAGGTGCGACGGCGCCTGGTCAAGCTCGATCAGCCGGCTGTCGATCGTCAGCCCGATCGTCGCCGTGTCCGCGCCGTCGGCGATGGGCATGGTGTTCATCAGCCCCTCGAACACCAGCACCGTGTCGGGCACGTCGACGACCCCGAAGCGGATCCGGCACAGCCGCCGCTGGAACGCCTCGGCCAGCGCCAGCGCCAGCACCTCGGCGGGTAGCGCCGACAGCGTGATCGTGGCCTGCCGGGGCGTCACGTCCGCCGTCTCCTCAAGCCCGCCCACCATCATCAGGGTGCCCGCGCCGGCGTAGACCTCGCCCGCGATCGTCCGCTCGCCCACGCCCGTCCAGAGCCGGATCGGCCCCGAATCGAACAGGCACTCGACCGCATGGAACGGCCGCACCGTGGGCTGCGCCAGCGCGGCCAGAAGCGCGGGGGGGACCGTCCGGCTCACAGCGCCTCCTCGCAGGCGAAGGACAGCCCGTAGTGGATCGCCTCGTCGACCGACCAGGCGGTCTCGCTCCCGGCCAGCCGGAACACGCCCTGCGCGCCCGCGACCGTGAAGGGCGCGGCCGCCAGCGTCGCGCGCAGGGCTGGCCAGATCTCCAGCGTGCCGCTCCCGGACCGCGCGACCACCGCCTTGTGCAGCCGCGCGCCCGCGCCGCCGCCCACCTGCAGCCAGTCGCCCGTCTCCAGCGTGCCGGTCATCGCCGCCGTCGGGCTCGAGCTTCCCGCGGCCCCCGTCAGCGTGCCGCCCGTCGCCGTTCCCATCGGCGCCACGCCCGCCTGCCCCATCAGGAACGACCCGGCCGGACCGTGCAGCGACAGCAGGAACGCGACCCAGGCCTCGGCGCGGCGGCGCTCCATCGGCGGCAGGCGCACGTCGGCCGCCCACATCTGCCCCGGATACTCGAAGACCTGGCCGCGGAAGGTGAAGGGCGACCGGTCGGCCGCGACCGCGCTCACCGCGCGCCACTGGACCTCGCGCGGTCCGACGGGCGCGGGCATGGTCACCGGATAGGCGATGGCCATCAGAAGGCGGCCCCGAACTCGCGCCGGCGCTGCGCCTCGAGGACCGCGCCCTTGGTCGCCTCGACGATCTGCGGGATCATCTGGTAGACCTCCTGGCGGACGCCGGCGGCCACGCCCGAGGCGATGTTGACCGTCACGCTGACCGGCGAGGCGGCGCCCCCGCCCACCGCCGCGACGCCCAGGCGTCCGCCAGGGCCCCGCGTCAGCGGCATCACCGCCTCGGGCCCGCCCTCGCCCATCAGCCCGACGCGGCCCCCGGCCATCGCGAAGGCGGTGGGCCGGGTCACCAGCCGCCCGCCGGCGAAGGCCCCGCCGTTGGCGAAGGCCCCGCCGAAGAGGCTCGCGATGAGGCCCGCCGGCCCCCCTCCGCCGGGGAGACCCCCGAAGAGCGCGTCGAAGGCGCTGTTGGCCGCCATGTCCTTCAGCCGGCCGAGCATCCCGTCCAGCGCCTTGGCCCCGCTGTCCGCGCCCGTGACGAAGCCGGTGAAGGCCCGCCGCGCGGCGTCGTTCACGGTCTTCAGGCTGTCGGCGAGGCCGGTGCCCTGCGCGGTCAGCCCGTCCGCCACGCCCCGCATCGCGTCGGTGGCCAGCGGCGCGCCCTCGGCGATGCCGAGCGACAGGCCCTCCATCAGGAAGCCGCCGATCCGCCTGAAGACCGTCGAGGGCGACTGGACGCCCCACGAGGTCTCGGCCGTGCCGGACAGCTCGCCCGCCGCCCGCTCCATCGCCGCCTCCGCCTCCGGCGTGCCGCCGCCGATCCCCTCCTTGAGGCCGGCCATCAGGTCCCGCCCGATCTGCCGGAAGTCCTCGACCCAGCCCGCGAACTTCGCCTTCACCGCCGCCCACATGTCCGCGAAGACCTGCGGGATCGTCTCGAAGACCGTCGCGCGGAACCAGGCCGCGACGTCGCCCCAGGTGTCGGTCAGCGCCGTGTAGGCGTCCGCGGCGAACCGCTGGATGCCCGACCAGGCGTCGGACGCCGCCTCCTTGATCGCCGTCCACCGCTCGCTGAACCAGGCCGCGATGTCGTCCCAGTTCTCGTAGATCCACCAAAGCGCCAGCGCGGAGGCAACGCCGATGGCGACGAAGGGATTCCGCAGCATCACGGCCGTCAGCGCCTTGAAGGCGTCCTTGATCAAGTTCAGCGCCGGAACCATCAGTGACAGGCCAATCAACGCCGGGCCGATGGCGAAAGCCGCCAGCGCGAACTTCGCCGCCATCTCCTGCGTTGCAGGGGACAGGTCGCGGAACCACTTCGCTATCTCGACGGCTCGTTCGCTGATGTCTTCCAGCCATGGGGCCAGCGCCGCCATGGCCTCGATCATCACGCCCTTCATGACGTTCGCGAGCCGCGTGAGGTTGTCGTTGAACGCCTCCGCCGCGCGCCCGGTTTTCGTGTCGATCGTCAGCCCCAGCTCGTCCGCCTCGGCCATCATCTCGCGGATCGACTGCGCGCCGCCGTTCAGCAGCGGGATCAGCTCGGTGCCGGACTTGCCGAACGCCTGCAGCGCCAGCGCGGTCTTCTCGGCCCCGTCGGGCATGACCGCCAGCACGTCGGCGATCTCGGCGAACACGGCCTCGGTCGGGCGCAGCGCGCCCTCCGCGTCCGTGGCCGAGATCCCGAGCCGCGCGAAGAGGTCGGCCGCCCTGGCGTTGCCCTGCGCGGCCCCGTCCATCAGCGTCGCCAGTCGCCTGGCGGACGTGCCCAGCGTCTCCATCGACACGTCCGACAGCTCGGCCGCGTAGGCCAGCCGCGACAGCGTCTCGATCGGCACCCCGAACTTCTGCGCGGCCTTCGACATCTCGTCGGCCGCGTCGACCTGGCCTTTCAGCGCCACCGCAAGGCCCGCGCCCGCCGCCGACAGGCCCGCCCCCGCGACGCGCATCTGCTGGCTCACCCGCGCCATCCGGCGCTGGAACCCCGACATCGACTTCTGCGCCGCCGCGATCCCGCGGTCGAACGCGGCGCTCTCCAGCGACAGGACGGCCCGCAGGGCCCCGACCACGGCTGCCATCTAGTTCATCCTTCCATTGGCCATCGCGGCCCAGGCGTCCAGCGACGCGACCATTGCGTCGGCGGTCTGCGTCCGCCCCGCGCCCCGGTCGGGGTCGGGGAAGACCTTGGCGTAGGCCGGCATCCGCTTCGGGTCGCGCATCGCGATCCCCGACAGCTGCGCCAGCGTGTAGGTCAGGCCCTTCGACAGGTCCGCCCGCGCCCGGTCGCGCGCCGCGGCCCCCGCCATCACCACGCCCGCCTCGCGCGGGGTGACCGTCCAGAACAGGTCGGGGGGCAGGCCCAGCGACACCCAGCCTTCCAGCAGGGCCGGCCAGTCGGGGCCCGCCCCCGCTACTTTCCCGGCGCGGGCGCGCGGGCGGGCACGGTGTCGCCGCCCTCGTCCGCCCCGAACGCCGCCTCGACCGCGCGGCCCAGCAGCGCGACGGCGGGCGCCATGCCCAGCGCGTCGATCACCTCGCCCGCCGCCTCGGTCGTCCAGTCGCCCTCCAGCGCGTGGCGGAACGCAAGGCGAAGGTCGCGCAGGGACATGCCTTCGCCCATGCCCGCGAAGAACCGCGCGACCGGCACGCCCGCCTCGGCCTCGAGGTCGCACAGCGCGTTGGTCGTGAGCCGCAGCGCCAGGGCGCGGTCCCCGGCCGCGAAGGGAACCCGCCCCCTCACGACACGGTCACCGCGCCGGCGACCTTCAGCGAGGCGGTGGCGCGCATCTCGCCGTCGATCTCGCCGTCGGGCTCGTAGCTCATCAGCAGACCCCGGAACGTGTACTTGCGCGCCGGCGTCACCTGCGTGAACTCGATCTCGATCAGCCGAGGGTCGGTCTCGTTGCCCATCGCCGTCAGCAGCGTGTCGGTCGGCCGGCCCGGCACCCAGATCATCGTCAGCGCGATCTCGACCCCGTCCTTCAGCCCGCCGATGTACTCGCGGAAGCCCCCGGGGCTCGACTGGCTGGTCACGTCCTTCAGCTCGCGCGTGAACCCCGGGGGCGGGATGTTGACGAGGTCCGCCACGTCGACGGTCGCGGTGGTCGCGGCCGGCGTCGCGCCGACCCGCAGCTTGGTGCCGTAGCCGATGATGCCGCCTGGCATGGTCAGTCCTCCTCTGCGTGGATCATGAAGTCGAGCGACACGCGGAACAGCGTCTCGCCCGCGCCCCGGTCGGGGTCGATGTCGCGCTCGGCGTCGAGGAAGCACCCCGCCACCGGCCCGTCCGTCCAGCCGCCGAGGCAGGCGATCGCCCGCCGCGCCAGCGCCTTCGCCGCCCCGTAGGTCGGCGCGTAGCAGTCCGCCTGCACCCGGCGGGCGCGCAGGCCCACGGGTCCGTCCTGCGTCACCGTCTGGCCGCCCGACACGACCGACAGCACGATGCGCGGCGTGGACGCGCCCTGCGCGCTCATGCCCCAGTCGATCGCCGTCTGCGGGATCGCCTCGCGCAGCCGCGCGCGGAGCCGCTCCTCCATCAGCGGGCCGCCCGCGCGCCGCGCCGCGCCGCCCGCGCGACGGTCTTGTCGATCTCGGTGCGCATCTGCTCGGACAGGATGCGCAGGACCTCGGCCCGGTTGCCGTCCCAGGCCGCGCGCATGAAGGGGTTCGCGGGCATCGAGCCCACGAACCGGCCCGACGTCTGGAACCGGGGTCCGCTGCCGAACTCGACCAGGTGCGCGTGCGGGGCCGACGGCCCCACGAACATGTACGCCACGTCCGACGCCTCGCGCAGCCGCGCCTCGCGCGCCTGCCGCTTCGTCAGGTGCTGGGCCACGGCGATGCTGCGCTGCAGGTAGCCGTCGTTGTAGCCGTCCTCGCCGACCGGCGCCGTCGCGCGCGCCGCCTCGGCGACCGGCTCCAGTGCCCGTCTCATCGCGCGGCGCACCGTGGCCTTCGCCGTCGCCGTCTTCATCCGCGCGAGCGTGCGCTCCATGTCGCGGAACCCCTCGAGCCGCATGTCGATCCTCATCCCGCCACCTTCGCGCGCGCGGTCAGCTCCAGCCCGTGCCGGCCTTCGGTCTCCTTGATCCCCACCAGGTCGTGCAGCACCCCGTCGCAGCGGACCTGGTCCGACGGCCGGATGCCCCGCGCGGCCCGGCTTGCGCGCACCCGGAACCGCACCAGCCGCTCGGCCACGTCGATTCCCCCGCGCAGCCGCTCGCCGTCGGACAGGTCCGCCCGCTCGGCCAGCAGCCGCGCGATGGCCACCGGCTCGCCGGGCCGCTGCGCGAACCCGTCGTCCACCGCCGCCGCCCGCAGGACGACGATCACCCTGTCCTTCCGACCGGCCCGGATCGCCATGTCAGGGCCGGACCGCACGGTGGGGGGCGATCAGGTCGCGGTAGGCCCGCGTCGTGATCACGTCCGTCTCGGCCAGCCCCTCGCGGTTCGCGAAAAGTCCCGCGACGTGCATCAGGATCGCCGCGCGGATGGATGCCGGCACCTGGTGCGGCGCGCCGTAGCCGGCCGTGAAGGTGACGGCGACCGGCGCGGGCCCGTCCCCGTCCAGCCCCGGACAGGCCCAGCCCGACCGGAACCGCACCACCGGCCCGGCGGCGTCGCCGTCGATCCAGTGGGCTCCCGGGTCCACGTCCTGCGCCGCCCCCTGCGCATCGCGGAACGAGACCGTCACGTCGCGCGCGTCCGGGAAGGGCAGGTGCAGGGCGCCCCAGGTCCGGAAGTCCTGCCGCCAGACCTGCTCCACCAGGCACCGCCCCAGGATCCCGCCGTAGCCGTCCAGATGCGCGGTCGCCGCCCCGATCATGCCGTCCAGCATCCGGTCCCAGTCGGGCTCGGTCACGCCGACCTGCGCCTTCGCCTCGGCCAGCGTGACCGGATCGGCAGCGGGCGGCACGACCAGGACCGGGCGCATGGGTCAGGCCTTCGTCTCGGGCGCGGCGGCCGCCTTCGTCTCGCGCTTGGCGGGATCGGGCATCAGGCCCGCGGCCTGCATGCGCTCGATCATCGTGGTGCCGTCCGTCTCGTCGGCGGCCGGCGCGTCGGCCGGCGCGGCCTTCGCCGGCGCGGCCCTGGTCTTCGCGGTGTCGGTCATCGGATGCCTCGTTGCGGTGGAAGGGAGGCCGGGGCGGCTCGCGCCGCCCCGGCCGGGATCACGCCACGAGCGTGAACGAGCCGCGCACGAAGGCGGCGGGCCGCGTGACGGTCAGCGCCAGGCGCTCCTCGCCGCGGATCGTCACCATGTTGCGGATGAAGTTGTCGCGGTCCTCGGTCGACAGCAGGACGTTGGCGTCCTCACGGTCGAAGATCTGCGCGCCGAGCTGGAACGCGCCGACGAGGAACTGCCCGACCGCGATCTGGTCGCTCTCGACGACCCGCATGCCCCACAGCCGCGGCTCCGCTCCGCTGGTGAACGCGGAGAACAGGTAGGCCTGCTGCGCGTCCTTCAGCAGCTCGATCATGGCCCAGTCCTCCGGGTTCAGAACCACGGCCGTGGCCGGGAACAGCGACTGCCGCACCAGAAGCTTGGCCCAGCGGATCACGTCGACCCGCTGCGCGGCGGTGCCGCCGGGGATGCGCGAGACCGCGACCGAGGCCGGGAACAGCGTGGCCTGCGGCAGGATGCCGAGCATCGTGTTGCCGGCGCCCGTGCTGCTCAGGATCGCCCGCTCCTCCTCGAGCGCGAGGCCGTAGCGCAGCCGACCGTCGAGGTATCCCTGCAGCATCGTCATGTCGTCGAGCAGCTGCTTCGAGACATGGAAGTGGTGCGCGAGCGTCACCACCGGCGCGATCTGCAGGCTGAAGTCGAACAGCGACTCCGGCTTCAGCGTGTTTTCCGCCACTTGCGTCGCGGCGTTGGTGAACAGCGTCTCGCGCGGGTACTCGATCGCGTTCGACGTCGTGCGGCTCACCGGCAGAAGGTCTCGGACCGTCAGCTGCCGGTCCGGCAACAGCACCATGCCGGCCTGCTGACGCGGAATGCCGGCCGTCAGGGTCTGCGCCCCGACCGCGAGGTCGGCCGTAAGCACGGCCTTCGTCTCGAAGACGACGCGGCCGCCCTTGTTCTTCGCGAACTGCTTGACGCTCTCGGCCTCCATCACCCTCTGCCCGAGCGACTTCTGCTCCTCGTCGCCGCGGAAGCCCGGGCGCGCCATCTTCTTGTCGATGTCGTCGGCGAGCTTCGCGAGCTTCGCCACCTCCTCGTTCATGCCCTTCAGGCGGTTGTCGAGGTCGGTCGTGTCCGCCTTGGCCTCCATCTTCGCCTTGATGGTGTCGAGGACCTCGCCCAGGTCGGCGGTCTTCCTGTCGAGCTTGTCGTAGGTCGACCGGATCTCGCCCTTGATCTCCTTGGCGATCTCTTCGGCGGTTGCGGCTTCAGCCATGATGGCCTCCATTCTTCAGTTCGGAAAGGATGCCCTGGAGCACCCGGTGAACCGCGTCTCCGCCAGCGTCCCGCGTGGCCCGGATTGCGGGGAGCCCGCCCCTGATCAGGGTCTGGGCGGCCGAGCGCGACAGGCGGACAGCGTCCCGCTTGCCCGTAAGGAAATCCTCCCAGTCGCGCTCGGTCATCTCTCTGGCCTCGTCGATCGCCAGGGCGCGGGCCGTGGCGTCGGCATCGGCCTTCATCGCGCCCGGCGACGCCAGGTCGCGGGCGTCGAGCCAGTCGCGAAGCGTCGCGATCTCCCGGGCCTGCGCGCGCGCGATCGCCGCGGCGATCCGGCGGACCTCAGGCTCGCGGCCCTTGTCGAGGACGGCCCGCGCCATCGCCACGGCCATCTCGTGATGCGGGATCATCTTCCGGACGAAGGCGGCGTCCGCGGCGTTCCAGTCCCGGTCGTCCTCGTCCGCCGCCTTCACCGCCTCGATGGTGGCGGCGGCATTCATCGGGAAGGCCACGAGCGACACCTCCCACAGCTCGACCTCCCTCAGCGTGCGGACGCCGGTCGTCTCGTCACGGTCCGCCTTGATGGTGCGGTAGCCGATCGACAGCCCGTCGAGCACGCCGTCGCGCACCAGCGCCAGGGCCTCGGCGCCCTTCGCTACCCCGGGCGTCACGCGGCCCTCGACGCGAAGGCCCCGGTCGTCCTCCTCCAGCACCGACCACTTTCCGATCACCTCGCGCGCGTCGTGATGCCACAGCATGGGCACCGGCCGGCCCTTCCGCGCCTTCAGCGCGCGCTTGAAGGCGCCCGGTTGCATGAGGTCGCCGCCCGCGTCGATCGTGCCGAACACGCTCGCATAGCCGCGGATCGTCCCGTCGTCGGTCGCCTCGTCGAGCGTCAGGACGCCCCGCTTCTGCTCAAGCCGCATCGTCGTCCTCCGTGGGATTGGCCGGCGCCGGGGACATGGTCCCCGCCCCCTGCGCGTTCACCGGCGCGAGCAGCACGTCGCCGCCGTCGACCGGGTTCAGGTTCTCGAGCGCGCGGACCTCGTTCTGGGTCATCCAGGCGGGACTCCCGCCCGCGCCCAGCGCCGCCTTGTAGAACTCGGCCCGGTCCTTCGACGCCCCGCGCAGCAGCGCCTCGCGCACGAAGCGCGGGTAGATGTCGGCGTCGTCGCCCTCGTACCCGATCAGGGTGCGCTTCAGCTCCTGCTCGATCCGGTCCATCCACGGATCGAGCGTGTAGACCACGTGCGCGATGAAGAACTGCTCGACGCTCGCGTAGGTCGGCCTGTCCGCCTGCATCAGCATCTGCGGGAACACGAGCATGAACCGCGCGACCTCCTCGATCTGGAACCGCATGGTCTCGATCGACTGGCGCTCCTGCGCGTCGAGGTCCATCGCCTGGAACGTCAGCCCGCCGTCGAGAAGCGCGACGCCGCCGTCGCCGTTCGGGCCGAACCTCTCCTGCCACGCGGCGACGATCTGGTTGCGCGCGGCGGGCGACAGCGGCTTGTCGCTCGTCAGGACGCCCGACCGCCGGCCGTTCTTGCCGTACATGTCGGCCTGCGCGTCGCGGATCGCGATCGTGAGGCCGACCGCCTCGCGCGCCAGCGCCAGCGCGTCCATTCCGCTGTAGCCCGTCCAGGACGGGCCGTGCAGGTGCAGGACCTCGTGCGCGCCCATCTCGCGCCGGCGGCCGCCCTGCCCGAAGGCGTAGCGCAGCGCCGAGGCCTCGGCGTCCCAGCGCGTCGTCACGTCGTCGGGCGACATCGGAAGGATCTCGCGCACCCGCCCGTCGCCCGCGCGGTTGACGAAGCCGTAGCCGTTGCCGCCGAGGATCGCGTGCAGCGCCAGGGTCTCGCGGAACGAGAAGCTCGTCTGGAACTCGTTCGGCTGGTCCGCCAGCAGCCGGTAGAGCGGATGGTCGCGCGCGGGCAGGCGCAGCGTCCGCCCGTCCCGGACGGTCTCGCGGTAGAGCTTCAGCGGCACCTGCGCGATGCCCTGGCTGATCACGCGCGCCGCGCAGAGGATCGCCGACGTCTGCAGCGCCGTCTCGCGCGTGACCGCGGTCCCCGCGCGCGATCCCCCGCCCGGCCACCTGGGCTCGCGCGCGAACGCATCGCGGTCGGACGCGCCGGCGCCCCGGCGGGGCCACCACCATCCGCCGAGGTTGAAGATCGCCATGCCTAGAGGACCAGCATCGGGCCGGTTTCCAGATAGGACTGGCCCAGGCCCTCCGGATTGAGCGTCATCAGCATGTAGGCGTTGAACAGCGCCACCAGGGGGTCGATCTTCGCCACGCCGGCCGCCTCCTTCGTGATCACCGTGTTGCTTCCCTTCACCGTCGCCTTCGCGTTCCGCACGCACCAGGCCATCAGGGGCTGCCCGCAATGGACCAGCGCCCCCGACTTCAGCAGGCGCGGCAGCGTCTGTACCGCGGCCTGCAGCTTCCAGCCCTGCCCCACCGACAGGAGCTGCTCGCCCTCGAACCCCGCCTGCCCCAGGCGGTCGATCAGCACCGCCACCCCGAAGGCGTCGAGGCCCACGCCGTGCTTTGCGGGCATCAGCCCGCGCGCCTTCAGGTCGGCGCAGCGCGCGACGATGGCGTCGACGTGCGCGTCCGGGTCGCCGATCGTCAGGTCGCCCGCCGCCTCGAACTGGCGCAGGTCGGCCGCGATGCCCTTCCGCCGCTCCAGCACGACCGGATCGGCCCAGGCATGCACCCAGGCCTGCAGCGCCCGGGTCTCGCGGTGCCGCCCGATCAGCGCCAGTGCCATCAGGTCGTCCATCCCCCCGCCGTCGATCCCGACCGTGAAGACCTCCGAGGTCTCGATGATCCGGTCCAGCGTCAGCTCCGGCTTCGCCGCCCGCAGCCAGAAGTCCGCGCCCACCCAGCGGTCGCCGTGCAGCCCCAGCCCGATCTCGATGTTGAGGTGCTGGCTGGCCCACAGGGTCTCCGACTCGATCCCCTCCTGCCGGCTCGTCTCGTACTGGTCGCGCAGCAGCTCGGGCAGCACCGACCGCCCGAGGTTCGGCAGCACCATCGGCCACAGCGCGGGGTCGCGCCACGGCTTGTCGTCGCCCGCCTGGATCGCCGCCGGGAACTCGTAGAGGACGGGCAGCATCCGCACGCCCTCGGTGATCGTGCCGTCCCGGACCCCCCGCGCGTAGTCGAGCTTCGTCTTGAACACCCCCCGCGGCGGCACGTCGGACTGGGTCGTGATGTAGACGAGCAGCGCGCCCGCGTTCGTCACCATCCCGCCGGTGATCTGCTTGATCACCCGCTCGGCAAAGGACCGCCCCGCCACCACGTGCAGCTCGTCGATGATCGTCAGCGCCGGGATCTCGCCCGTCACCACGTTGAGGTCGAACGTCTTCACCGCCAGCACCGCCCCGGTCTTGATCCGGGTGATCGTCTTCAGGTGCTCCTGCACGTGGAAGATGCGCCGCAGCTGCGGGTCCGCCCGGATCATCCCGTGCGCCTGGTCGAAGCACCGCTGCGCCACGTTCTGCGTCGGCCCCAGGATCAGCATCTGCGCGTTGGGCGCGTCGTTCAGCAGCAGCGCGGTCAGCCCCAGGGCCGCGCCGTAGGTGGTTTTCGCGTTCTTCTTGGGCACGAGGCAGAAGACCTCGTTCACAAGGGGCAGCCCGGTCTCCGGGTGCTCGGCCGCGAAGGCGTTCCGCACGATGTCGCGGAACCACTCCCCGGACGCCTCCGCCAGCCGCGGGAAGCCCCGGACGTCCGGCAGCCGCAGGTCGTCGAACATCCGCACCGCGCGCGTGGCGCGCGCCTCGTTCAGGGGAAGCCGCGCGATCGGCGTCTCGCCCCGGCGCAGCTTCGCCTCCCAGTCCGGGCAGGCGAAGCTGACGTCGCCCGTCATGCGCGCCGGCCCGTCAGTTCGGCAGGCCCGAGCCGTAGCGGCGGTCCATCTCGTCCTCCGCCTGCAGCGCCAGCTCGCGGTTCAGCGCCTTCCGCCCCGCCGTCGGCCGGGCGCGGGGCGCCGCCGCCGGGCCGCGCGCGCGGCCCTTGCCCGCATCCCCGGTCACGCGCCCGTCGACCATCTCGATCGCGAGGCGGTCCAGCCGCTGCCCCACCGCCTTGATCGCCGAGACGTTGCCCGTCGCGGCCGCGCGCTCGAGCTGGAGCAGGTTCCGCGCCCGTGCCTCGGCCAGGGCCATCTCCCGCACCTGCCGCAGGCTGATCCTGCCGCCCGCGAAATAATGCTTGTTCAGCGTCGGCAGGCTCACGCCCAGCTCGTCCGCGATGCGCCCCTTCGACAGGCCGGCAAGCAGCAAAACCCTGACGCGGCTCACGTTTTCCGCAGTCGCGATGTGCCCCGTCCGCCCAGGCTCGCCCCGCCCCTCCGGGATCGGATCGCCCAGCAGGTCGAAATCCCGTGCCAAAGAAAAAAATCCCCGAATGAGAAGGACGCGGGTCTGGAGGTGATGAGGCTCTGAGGTTTCCACCCCCCCCCCCTTCACCGCCGCGCCCGGCGTTCTTGGGCCTGCTTCGTGCCGTCGTGGCAGGCCTTGCACAGGCACTGCAGGTTGCCCGCGTCCCAGAACCGGCCCGCGTCGCCCCGGTGCGGCACGATGTGGTCCGCCACCAGCCGCGACGTCACCCCCTCGATCCGCCCGCACAGCCGGCACGTGAACAGGTCGCGGACCAGAACGTCCCAGCGAAGCCGCTGCCAGCGCGCGGTCTTGTACCAGGCGCGCGACGGCGCGAGCGCATCCCGCAGCCGCGACCGCTCGGCCTCCGTCGCGGGCAACGACCCGCCCACCCGGCGCGGCATCGAGCCCAGGCGGGGCCGCAGCTGCGTCAGCCTGCCCATGCCCGACCCCCGGAATGCACGACGCCCGCGCGGGATGACCGGCGGGCGTGACTGTGGATGATGCCAACAGACATGACTCGGGCGGACCTAAGCGTCAAGCCCCATCGTGCGCCCCGCTACGCGCCGTAGCCCTGCATCCTGTCCAGCGCCGCGCAGAGCGCCACCCGCAGCGCCTCGCGCAGCTCGCCCTTGCACGACCACCCGTGCGCCCCCAGGACCGCGCTGAGGCTCATATCCCGCAGGCAGACCATGTCCACGAGCGCGCGGTCGGCGATTCCCCGCTTGGTCCCGCGCGCCGAGGGGCGGATGCGCCGCAGCACCAGCGCCTGCCCCGCGCCGATCCGCGCGTGCAGAACGCCGAGCCACCGGCCCTGCTCGATCCAGGTGTCGATGAAGAGGCCCGACCCGCCGCCGCCGCGTCCCGCCTCGAGGCTCGCGCACCGGAGCGGCGAGCCCTCGCGCCATTCGGTGAGCGCGCGGTAGTCCTCGGCCACCGCGACCTGCCCCGGCGTGAAGGGCGCGCGGTAGGGCGCGTCCGACCCCGATGCCTCGTGCCGCAGCCAGGCCTGCGCGCAGAGGCGCGGCAGCGGCCCCAGCGTCAGCCAGTGCGCGCCGACCCGCAGGCGGGTGCCCCCGGGCGCGATCGCCCAGTCGGGCACCAGCTCCATCGCGCCGCGCGCGGGCGCCGCGGGGGCCGCGGCCATCGCCTCGGGCGGGGCGGCCCTGGACAGGACCTGCGCCACGGCGCCCGCCTCGGCGGCACCCCGCAGCTGCGCGGCCAGCAGCGGCGGGGTGCCGGCGCCGGCGATCCCGGTCGCTTGCTCGATCCGCCGCAGCACGTCCCGGTCCAGACCTTTTGTCATTCCGCCCTGCCTCTCAACATCTTGTGGTTTGTCTGTCGCTTCGCTCCATCCCTTGTTTCCCGTTGGAACCTTATGGGATGATAGGGAGGATGGAGGGAGGATGAGGAACAGGGGTAAGACCGTGGTTCCGTTGCCGGAAAGACGAATGGAATGAAGGGGATGGAAGGCCGGATGGGAGGATGGGGAGTGTAGGGAGGCATTTTTCTACCCCCACATGTGAGGCACCTCTCTTCATGCGACCCCTCTCCCCTCGCGCGTACGCGTAGGTCAGAAAATGCCTCCCTACACTCCCCAGCCTCCCACGATCCGCCGCAAGCCCTTGATCCGCCGTTCGTTTCCGCCCCCTCACCCCGTCGCGCCAGCCTCCCGGAAACCGCCCCCGCAGCCTCCCTATCCTCCCGCAAAGGCTGGGCTTTCGGGTGCGGGCGGCGTCAGAAGACGACATCGTCGCCCCCGTCGCGCGGCGCGTCCAGGTCGCGGGTCCAGAGCACGTTGCCCTTGGAATCGCGCGGAAGGTCGCGCCATCGCTTGCCGAAGACGTCGTTGAACCGGATGCCGTCGTAGGACATGGTCGAGGCCTTGCGGGGCACGAAGGTGCGCCCCGTGCTCCGGCTCTTCCAGCGCCCGGCCCTGGCCTTCAGGCGCTTCGCGATCGTGCCGGGCGACCACTGGCTCTCGCCCCGGTCGCCGAGCCACCAGTTGAACGCAAGGCCCAGCTCGCGCGCGCCGATCGTGTCGCCGTGCTCGCCCGAGACGTGGCAGCACTGGTCGAGGAAGGTGCCGACCGGGTCGCTTTCCTCGCGGAACTCGGTCGTGGCCTCCCTCACCTGGCGCGGCACCTGCAGCCCGTACTGCAGGTAGTCCACCAGTCCCTCGGCCAGGCGGTTCAGGATCCCCGCGCGCTCGGTCTCGAACAGGCGGTTGCCCAGGCCCTGCTCGCGGCGCTTCTCGGGGATCTGCACGTCCCAGGGGACCAGCAGCACGCGCCGCCAGATGCCGTCGTCGGTGCCGCGGATCACGGGCTTGTGGTTGCCGCTGATGGTCAGCTTGAAGACCGGGCGGAAGTCGACGAAGTCCTGGTTCAGCGCGCGGACCTTCATCACCTCGCCGCCGGTCAGCTCCTTGATCAGCGCCTCCTGCAAGGGATCGCCCTCGGCCGGCTCGGACGCCCGCACGTAGCGCGCGCCGATCAGCATCATGAGGTCGGGCGTGGCATCCCCGCCGCCCCGCCGGTCGACGCCCGTCAGCGACTTGATCTTGGCCGTGGCCCCGTAGCCGTCGAGCATCCGGCCCACCAGGTCGGCCAGCACCGACTTTCCGTTGGCGCCCGACCCGTACCAGAACGCCAGCATCTGCACCGGCAGAGCGGTCATCGACAGGCCCAGCCAGCGCAGGATGAAGGACCGCATCGCCGGATCGGGCTGCACCTCCTCGAGGAAATCGTCGAAGCCCGGGCACTCGGCCGCAGGATTCCACTCCACCGGCATCATCTTCGTCATCCGCAGGCCCGGGTCGTGCGGGATCAGCCGCACCCCGTAGCGCCCGTCCGCCCCCTCGTCACCCGGCCGGTGGAACCGCAGGACGCCCGATTCGCAGTTCACGTCGAGGTCGGCCGCGTCGAGCTCGGCCAGCTCGTGCGACAGGGCCAGGCTGCCCTCCTTCAGAAGGGCGTCGATCCGGCCGGTGTTGCCCGTCGACTTGGCGAACCGCCGGTGCTCCGCGCGCCGGTCCGACAGGGCCTTCCTCATCTCCTCGGCCGCCTCGATCTGGCGGCCGATCTCGGCCCGCTGGGCCTTGGCGTCGGGCGCGGACGGGTCGACCGCGACCAGCTGCGCCCGCAGCGCCCCGATCCGCGCGATGGCGTCCATCTTCCACGGATCGAGCGCGATCCACGGGATCTCGGCCTCCAGCAGCCCGCTGATCCGCTGGCCGAAGGTCCGCGCCGCGATCTGGTCGGGGTCGATGCGCCAGACGCGCCCGTCCCAGGTGAACCAGCCCACGCGCGGCACCCACATCACGCGGTCGCCGAAGTGCAGGCCGTAGCGCCGGCCGTTGCCCAGGTCGTTCAGGGGCAGCGTCAGGCAGCGCCGCAGCAGCGCGGGGTCCGGGGCCTCGCCGTCGGGCGGCCCGCCGCCGTCGCCGGGACCAGGATCGCCGTCGAACCGGCCCGCGCCGTCGTCCGCCTCGCCGGGCGGGCGATCCGGCGGCACCAGCCCCTCGGGCAGGTCCACGTCCTCGGGCGCCGCCATCACTGCGCGGACGCGGTCGATCGGCACGACGTTCGACCGCGTGTCGTGTTCTGCCCCCTCGATCCCGGGCGCACGGGGCGACGGCGGGTCCTCGTCCTCGCTCACGGCCGCGCCCCCGCCAGCTCGGCCGCGCAGGCCGCATAGCCTGCGTCGTCGACGTAGTTGTCGGCGTGGCCCGGGTTCATGTCGCACCGCGCGGCCTTCATCAGCCCCAGCATCCGCGCCACGTTCCACGCCGTGACCGGCACGCCGAGGTGGATCGACCAGTAGGCCGCGATCCGCGCGAAGCTGTCCTCGACAGCCCCGTGCGTCGCCGCGCGGTCGCGCAGCACCGCCTCCGACGCGGCGTCCAGAACAGCCGCGCGGATCAGGGGCGTCAGGCGGTCGTCACCAGGCATCGGCGCGCCCCGTGCAACCGCTTTCGCAGATCCGAAACAAGTAGCCATTGACTACAATGTAGCCATGGGCTACATAAGGGGCATGAAAGAGATCCGCTACACCCGCGCCGCCGAACGCACGCTCCTGCGGATGCCGCGCCCCACGGCGCAGCGCATCCGCGCGAAGATCGAGGCCTATGCCGCCGATCCCGCCGCGCAGGCCGCCAACGTCAAGGCGCTCCAGGGCCGCGACGGCATCCGGCTGCGCGTCGGCGACTGGCGGGTGATCATGGACGACGGCACGGTGCTGGCCGTGCTCGCCATCGGCCCCCGTGGCGGGGTCTACGACTAGGAGGACCATCATGACCGACACCGACACCGTGACCATCCCGCGCGCCGAGTACGACCGGCTCCGCGCGGCGGCCGAGGACCTCGCCGACCTCCAGGCATACGACCGCGCCAGGGCGGCACTCGCCTCGGGCGAGGAGGCGCTGATCCCCGGCGACGTGGTGCACCGCATCCTCGACGGCGAGCCGCCCTTGAAGGCCTTCCGCGAATGGCGCGGGCTGACCGGCGCGCAGCTCGCGCGCGCGAGCGGCGTGAACCGCGTCCAGATCCTCGACATCGAGGCGGGCCGGAAGACCGGCTCGGTCGAGACGCGCCGCAAGCTCGCGGCGGCGCTGGGCGTGGGCCTCGACGACCTCGGCTGACGGGCGGGTCTCATGCGATCGGCTCCAGCAGCACGTCGTTCAGGTCGCGTCCCGTGCCCGCGTGGACGATCTGGCCCTTCAGCCCCGGCCGCAGCGCCATGGCGCGGCGCAGCCCGGCCTCCAGCTTCGACCGCGTGTCGCGCGGGTCGGAATCGCCGTCCATCACGTAGACCAGCCGGTTGACCCAGGGCGGCGGCACGAAGGCGTCGGGGTCCGCCAGGTCCGGAAGGCCCGCGAACCGCAGCCCCGGCCCCGCCTGTTTGCGCCCGGCCATGTTGCCCAGGTCCACCCCGCACCAGTAGGCGGCGCCGTCGATCGCGGCCGCGACCTGCGCGGTCAGCGTGGTCTCGATCCCCTCGCCCATCACCAGGACGCCGGACAGGGACGGCGGCGTCAGGCGCACCGCCCCGCCCTTCTTCGACCCCAGCACCTTCTTCGCGGGCAGCGGCTCGTCCGTGACGGGGTGCCGGACCCGCGCCTTGCCCTTCGGCTGCGACAGGTCCAGCCAGGTCCGGTGCACGCCCGTCAGCGCGCGGTCCGGCCCCTGGATGCCCGCCACCATCGCCGGCCCCCGGTGCGCCACGCGCCATTGCGGCCGTCCGGTCGGGCCGTCGACCTCCACCATCAGCGGCAGCGCCGGGGCAAAGCGCAACGACGGCGGCAGCGCGGGCAGCAGGTCGCGCCCGATGCCCCGCAGGGCCAGATAGTCGCGCACGGGCGTGCCCTCGGCCGGCCGCGCGTCGCGCCAGACGGCCTGCGCCTGCCGGATCGCCTCGGCCCGCGCCGCGTCGCCGCGGGCCTCCTGCCGGCGGCGGTTCTCGGCCATCCGCGCGGCGCGCGCCGCCCGCTCGGCCGCGTCGACCGGCGCATCGCGCGGCCCGCACAGCCAGTCCAGCGCCTGGGGGAACGTGCAGCCCCGCACGTGCATCACCAGGCCGATCCCGTCGCCCCTCGCCTCGCAGCGGCGGCACAGGAACAGGCCCTTGCGCAGGTTGATCCCGAAGCGGTCGCGGCCCCCGCACTGCGGGCAGGGCCCGACCAGCTCGTGCCCCTCGCGCCGCAGCCCGGCCAGGTCCAGCCGGTCCGCGATCGCGTCGATCGGCATCGCCGCGGCCTCGGCCCGGCGGGGATCGTCGGGATACGTCATTCGGCAGGGCTCCGCCCGTCGTCGGCTGAAAACGCCCCAGCGGGACCTTTTCCGGGCGCCGCCGACCCGGCGGCGTCCCGGCTCGTCGCGACGCCGTGCATCGCCATGCGCCAGGACCAGTCCTGCACGACCATCTGGATGTCGAGCTTCAGCCGGTACCAGTCGATCGTGTCCCGGCCGGGCGCGGTCAGCCGCCCTGCCGCGCGGCCCGCCGGCCCCATCGCCGGGTGCCGCGACACGCGGGGCAGGACCTCGGCGATCACCTGCCGCAGGTCGCCGAGGCGGCTGTCGGTCCAGACCATCGCCGCCACGAAGGCCAGCGCATGCATCAGCACCCGGTCGTGCACCGTGGGCGTGAAGTCCAGGACGACGCCCGCCATCGGATCAGCCATGGATGTCCGCCCGATCGAGCCCCGCCGGCGCGGGCCGCAGCGCGAAGGCCACGTCCGCCTGCAGCGCCGCGCCCGCCTCGGCCAGCGCCTCCGGGTCGCGCCGCACGGCCCGATAGCGGCCCGCGAACCGCGCGACCGCGCCGCGCAGGGGATGCGCGCCGTCCAGCCGCGCGGCCACCGTCGCCTCCAGCCGCGCCACCACCGCGCCCTCGACCGGGCCGGTCCGCGCGCGCAGCGCGACGGCCGTGGCCGCGAAGGCGGCGGCGATCGTGGCGCGATCCCGGCTCATGCCGCGCCCTCGCGCACCATCCGGTCCAGCGCGTCGCGCACCGCCTCGCGCCCGAAGGCGCGGGTCCGCGTGTCGCGGTCGAGCCCGGTCAGCCGGTCGAAGCGCGGCTTGACCGCGGCGGGCGGCACGCGCAGCTCGCGCGCGATGTCGCCCGCGGGCCAGTCGTGGCACGCAAGCTCCATCAGGTGCGCGTCGGCCGCCAGCGTCCAGACGGTGCCCGCGGGGCGCGGCACGTCCCGCAGATGCCGCAGCAGCCCATCGTCCGGGTCGCCCGCCGGCACCACCCCGGGGAGGAGGTCGGGGCCGGCCGGCGGGCTCTCCGCCGCGGCGGGAGGCGCCGCGGCGGGTTCGGGAACAGGGTCGCCCGCCGGCCCGGGCAGGGCCGCGGTGTCGTCCGGCGGGCCTTCCGCCGCCGCGGGCGCATCGCGCGCGGGGCCGGGTCCGGGTTCGGGTGGTCCGGGCCGCGCGACGGGCATGGCCTCCACCGTCACCGTGATGGTCGGATGGGCGCCGAGGTGCAGGTCGGCCGTGGCGCGCAGCCCCTGCGCCTCCAGGTTCTGCATGAACGCGATGACGTGCGGCAGCACGCCGGCCAGCGCCGCAAGCCGGCCTTCCGGCACCCCGTCAAGATCGAAGGTCCGGCTCATGCGCCCCTCCACCATGGATAGGCCGCCCGCACCGCGTCCGCCGGCTCGCCCGACTCGGCCAGGTCCGCCTCGACCACGCGCTTCATCCGGTTCAGCAGCGACGCCGAGTCCGTGCCCAGCCGCCGCGCGATCGCGGCCAGCGTCAGCCCGCCGCGCCGGCGCAAGGCCAGGGCCAGGACCAGCGCATCGTCGGCAGCCCGCGGCGGAAAGCGGCTGGCCATCAGCGCCCCCCCCGGGATGCCGGGACCAGTCGGCCGATCCGCACGGCTCCAGGCCGCGGGGCGGTCCGTGCCGCCCCCAGCCTCCGCGGCAAACCGCGCGCCCGGTCCAACCCTTTTGCAGCAGCGCTCACGCCGCCACCCCCATGCCCGCGACCGCCGCGCGCGCAAGGTCCCGCGCGGCCCGCAGCGCGGCCGAGGCCTCGAACCGCACCGTGACCTCGCCCGCGCCCGGGCCGTCGTCGATCGCCGTCTCGATGAACCCCGCCACCGCCGCCGCGGCCAGCGCGGCGCGGGCCGCGCAGGCCTCCGCCGGCATCCCCGCCAGGCGGTCGCGCAGCCCCTCGATCTCGGCCATGACGTCCCGCCAGGGATGCCGGTAGGCCGCGACGCGAAGGCACCGCATCACCGACCCTCCTGCGTCAGACGGATGTCGTCGAGCAGCGCGCGCAGGGCGCAGCTCGGCTGCACCATCACCACGACGCTGCCGTCCTCGGCCTTGATGACCTGTCCCGGCTCGACCGGCCCCGCCTCGATCACGGCATCAAGCCGGTCCGCCAGGTGCAGCAGCGCGTCGCTGTCGTCGTCGAGGCTCGCCGCGTAGGCGGATATCGCCGTCAGCACCGCCTCGACCGGCCCGGTGTCGGGACGGACCACCATCGCAATCTCGGCCATCACCGCCCCTCCCGCAGGTGCCGGTCGAAGGCGGCGGGGAACAGCCGCGCCCCCAGCATGACCTTGTCGAGGTAGGGCCGGCTCACCCCGTCGAACCAGTTGCAGGCGCACTGGAACGTCACGCCGAAGGTCATGGCGCAGGCCTCGCGGCTGCCCGTCGTCTCGGCCACGAACCGCGCCCAGGCCTCGGCCGCCTCGAGGGGCGAGACCGCGCGCAGGGGCCGCGCGCGCCGGCGCGGGTCCACCAGGCTTGACGGCGACATTGGAGCGCGCCGCGGGGCAGGCTGCGCGCGAATCGGGAACAGGGCCGGCGATGGCATCAGGCGACATCCTTTTCGGGCGCGGGGGTGGGCACCGGGATCCAACTCGAGGCCGGCACGGCCCCGTCGGTCGCCCGCTCGATCTTCACGGCAAGGTCGAGTGACGGCTGCCGGTTGCCGTTCAGCACGTCCGAAAGGTGCGACTTGCTGATCTCCAGCCTGTCGGCCCAGGCGGATCGGGTCAGTCCGGATTCGGCGATGATGGTTGCGAGCATGATATGTTCTCACACAGCGAACCTCCGCCCGTCAAGAGGGGTGTTCGCGGAATGCGAAATGTTCTCTCTCAGGGGATGGATCGCGGGCCGATGTTCGCAGACCCTGCTGCGATGAAGCTGAACCTCGGACCCGCGATACGCCGCAAGGGCATGACGCAGTCGGCGCTCGCCGACGAGATCGGCGTGAACAAGGGGTTCATGTCCGAGATCATCGCGGGCAAGAAGGATCCGTCCTTCGGCACCTTCAGGCGGATCCTCGAGGTCCTCGACATCACGCCAGATGAGGCGTTCGAGGGGCGGGCGGGGGGCCCTGCCGCCGCCAATGGCGATCTGGTGCCGATCTACAACGTCATGGCCAGCGCCGGGCATGGGTCGGCAATTGACGACGAGGAGATCAGCTCGGTTCTTGCCTTCCCCGAAGGCTACTTGCGGCACATCACCCAGACGCCCGCGCAGCACCTCGCGGTGATCGGCGTCAAGGGCGACAGCATGGCCCCGACGCTCAATCACGACGACATCGTGATGCTCGACCGATCGAAGCGCAGCCTCGCCTACGACGGGCTCTTCGTGCTGCGCTACGACGAGGCGCTGCATGTGAAGCGTGTCAGCCGGTCGCCGCGGCCCGGTCACATCCTTGTGATCTCGGACAACCGCGGAGACTATCCTCCGTTCGAAGTTCCCTTGCAGGACGTGCAAGCGGTGGGCAAGGTTATCTGGTACGGGAGGAAGGTGTGACAATGACGACGGTGCGTGTCGAGCGGCGGAAGCGCGGTTTCTTCGGATGGGTGTTCCTCCTTGCGTTCTGGGGCTTCAATGCCCTGATGGCGCTCGCACTGTGGGCGGGGGTCAGCGGCAGCGTTGACCGGATGGAAGGCCTGTCGACCGACGCCGAACGTGCCGGGGCCGTGATCGGCACCGGTCTCGGGGTCGGCATGCTCGTCTCCGTCTGGGCCGCCGGATCGCTGATCCTCGGCCTCTTCGTGCTGCTGACCCCCGGCCGCAAAGTCATTACCGAAACACGGAAGGACGCCTGATCGATGAACCGAACGCTTGTCACGCTTCTTGCTGCTGGCATGCTGGCTTCCCCGACGGCAGCCCAGATGTCGGACATCGACATGTTTCAGACGGCCAACGCGCTCGGCACCATCATCGGCAGCGAGACGTTTTGCGGCCTGTCCTATGACCAGGATGCGGTCGCCGCCTACATCGCATCCATTGTGCCGCCAGACCGCATGGACTTCGCCTCGGTCTTGTCGGCGATGGTTCAGGGGCAGGGCTTCAACAACCAGTCTCTGAGAGGCTCGGCAAAGACCGCGCACTGCGCATCGGTCGAGCAAACCGCGCGGCACTACGGGTTCATCGAGTAGCGCGAGAGTCCCAGCATCTAGGATGTTCTCCAGAGGCGAACTTTCCGCTTGACGGCTAGGTTCGCCCTGTGCGAACCATGCTCCATCGCAACCCGATGGAGCGTCCCGTGTCCGACCTGCCCCACACCGCCGACGAGGTCGCCGCCGCGCGGGCGCTCGTCGCGAACCCGCACCTGTATCTCCGGTGGCACGACCCCGAGGAATGGGCCGATCTGACGGCCACGAGCTGGGCCGTGCTGCGCGCCGACCGCGCGGCCCGCCGCGACCGCGCGTTGCGCGCCGCCCTGCGCGGCGCGACCCCGGGGGACGCCGCGTGATGGGCCGCGACGCGATCCTCGCCCTTGTCATCCTCGGCGCCCTGCTGGCGCTTGCCGGCTGCGGCACGCCGACCCGCGCACCCGCTCCGGGCGGGGAACGCGACGACCGCCCCGCGCCCGCGCCCGCGATGGTGGGCGCGGCCTGGCACGGCGCCTTTGGCTGCGGGGGGCGCTGCGCATGATCCCGCCGCTCGATCACGCGCCCCGCGCGCCCGCGCTGGGCCTCTGCGTCGAATGCGACTGCGCGCCGGCCGTGCGCTACGTGGCGTTCGGGGGCAGGCCCTTCCCGATGTGCGACGTCTGCGCCCGGGTCTGGTCGGTGCCCCGCCCCCGGGCGTGGCGCGCCCGGCTGGCCGGCGCCCTGCGGCGCCTGGCCGACGCGCTCGACGGGGGGCGGCCGTGAGCGCGCCCTTCGGCCACCCCGCCCCCGCGCCCCTGTCGCGGCTGCGTGCCGCGATCCGCTGGGCGCGCGACGCCGATCCCGCGGCGGCCGCGCTGTTCGAGGGGACGGCGGGCTACGACCGGGTGCTCGGCACCCGCGCCCGGCCCGTCCTGTTCCGCCCGCTCGTGGGCTGCCAAGGCAGCGTCAGCGCGCGGATCATCGACCGCGACGGCCAGCCCCACCTCGCGCTCACGCGGACCGAGAGGCAGGCGGATGGCCTGTTCGACACGCAGTCGCTGCGTTGCCCGTGCCCGCCCGCCCTAGCCCCGGACGCCTCGCGAAAGGATGCCCCATGACCGCCCGTCCCCACATGGCCTACGTGCTCGAGGCGCTGAACGCCCCCGTCCTCGCCGCCGAGGCGCGCGCCGGCCGCGCGCGCAGCCTGTCCGCGCTGCTCTGGCTCACCCTCGCGGCCGCGATCGGGCTCTGGCTGGCCGACGTCGCCGCCACCGCCGCCGCGACCGCGCACCAGGCGCAGGACGCGGCCTTCGTGGAGGGGGTCTGATGCCCAGGGGCACCGGCAACCCCGCGATCGACGCGGCCATGCACGCGCTGGCCGCGACCATCGCGGCCGAGAACGACGCCGGCCGCGCGCAGGTCTTCACGCTCGGGATCTTCGTGGGCCATGGCGAGGAGCTTCTGGCGATGCCCTCGGGCTGCTACTGCCCGGCCTGCGTCGACGCGATGGTCCGCGCGGTCAAGGCGCTGTCGCGCGCCGCAGGGCGCCGGAAGCACGCGACCGTCGGGGACGCGGCCCCCACCCGGGCGGTGCACTGATGCCCGCGCGCACGGGCGATCCCGTGACGATCCGGGGCACCCGCTACCCCTCGCACACGGCCGCGGCGCGCGCGCTGGGCATCACGCGCCAGGCGATCGGCGCGGCGCTCGACGCGGGCCGGCTCGATGCGCTGGGCGCGGCCCGCGCGGGTCCGCGTCCCGTCCGCGTGGGCGACGCGGTCCACCGCTCGATCAACGCCGCGGCGCAGGCGCTGGGCCTCTGCAACGAGACGTTGCGCACCCGGCTTCACCGCGCCGGCCGCTGGACGGCGCCCGACGGAAGGGACGTGACATGGGCCTGATCGACACCAGCGTGGTCACTTACGAGGTCAGCTGCACCGAGGAGGAGATCAGGGCGCGCCTGATCGCCGAGGTGGCCGCGGACCTCGGCCTCGTGGGCGCGGACGGCAGGCTGCCCGCCGGCGTGCGCGCCACGGTTCTGCGCGGCGACGGCGGCAAGGGCGGCTACCGCGTCCGCATCAGCCGCGACCGCAAGCAGGACGCGACCCCGCGTCTCGCGGCGCTTTGACCCCATCCGGCGCGCGGCGGGACTTCCGCGCGGACCTGTCTTCCCTGTTGGACCTGCCCCGGCCATCGCGCCGGGGGCTTTTCCCCGAAAGGACGCTTGCCATGGGCACAAGCCTGAAGGACCTGAACGAGCACCTCTTCGCCCAGCTCGAGCGGCTGGACGTCGAGAACCTCACGCCCGAGCAGATCGAGGCCGAGGCGAAGCGCGCCGAGGCCATCGTCGGCGTCGCCGACCGGATCACCGCCAACGCCGACCTGCAACTCCGCTCGGCGAAGCTCTTCGCCGAGCACCGCGAGGCCGTGCTGCCCTACCTGCCGCAGATCGCGAGCAGGCCGGCGGGCGACGCCTGATGCCGAGGGGCCGTGCCATCCTGATCCACGAGGAGGAGCTGGCCTGGCTGCGCGCCCGCGCGGACTGGCCGCGCCGCGACCTCTGGACGGCGTTCCGGAACTTCTGGCAGCGCGACGACGTGGCCCTCTCGGCCTTCAAGGGCCTGTGCAAGCGCCACGGGATCATGACCGGCCGGACCGGCCAGTACGTGCCGGGGCAGGCGCCGCCGAACAAGGGCAAGCCCATGCCATGGAACGCCGCCAGCGCCGCGACGCGGTTCCGGAAGGGCAACGTGCCGCACAATGTGAGGCACCTGGGCCACCGGCGCCTGTCGGCGGACGGCTACGTCGAGGTCAGCGTGGCCCAGCGGAACCCCTACACCGGGTTCGAGCGGCGCCACGTGCCGGAGCACCGCTGGCTCTGGGAGAAGGCCAACGGCCCGGTGCCCGAGGGCCATGCGCTGAAGTGCCTCGACGGCGACCGCACGAACACCGACCCGTCGAACTGGAAGGCGGTGCCCCGCGGGCTGCTGCCCCGGCTCAACGGCCGCTTCGGCCGCGGCTACGACGACGCGGCGGCCGAGCTGCAGCCGACGATCCTGGCGATCGCCGAGCTGGAGCATGCCGCGCGCGCGGCGCGGAAGGCGAAGCGATGACCGCGCCGCGCCTGACCTTCACCCGCATCCGTGAGGGCTGCGCCTTCGTCGACGTCCACCTGGGCGGCGTCGAGATCGGGCGCGTCCACGAGAACGGCGGCACGTCCGCCTGGATCTGCTGGCTCGGCCGGACCGGCGTCACCGTCCGCTGCGCGGACTGGAAGCGCGTGAAGTCGCCCGAGGCCGCGCGCGACGCGATCGCCGCCCACGTCGCCGGCTGGCTGCGCCTCGCGGGGCTGGCGCAGGAATGACCCGCGCCCGCCATCGGCCTCCGGAGGACGACGATCCGCTGATGGGTCTCGTCCGGGCCTTGGCGGTCGCCGCCGCGCGGGGCACCATGCCGCCGCCCGCCGAGGATTCGCCATGCCCGACGCCCCCGCTCCCGGCCGCCGCGCCGTCGTCTACGCCCGCTACTCGTCGGACCTGCAGTCCGACCGATCGATTGACGATCAGGTGGCGCTCTGCCGCGCCCACGCCCTGCGCGAGGGGCTGACGGTCGGGCGCGTCTACGCCGACCACGCGCGCACCTCCGCCTCGCTGCACGGCCGCGACGGCATCCTCGAGCTGATGGTCGACGCCAAGGCCCGCGCCTTCGACGCAGTCGTGGTCGAATCGCTCGACCGCATCAGCCGCGACCAGGAGGACCTGACGGGCGTCTTCAAGCGCCTCGACTTCGCGGGGATCGCGATCCTCGCCGTGCACGACGGCCGCGCCGACGCGGTGCAGGTGGGGCTGCGCGGGCTGATGGGTGGGCTGTTCCTGGCCGACCTGAAGCACAAGACGCGCCGGGGCCTGCAGGGCGTGATCCGCGACGGCCGCTGCGCGGGCGGGCGGTCCTACGGCTACGCCCGCGTCCCGGGACAGCCCGGGGTGCTCACGATCGTCGGGCACGAGGCGGAGACGATCCGCCGCATCTTCGCCCTCTACGCGGACGGCACGGCCCCGCGCACGATCGCGGGCCTGCTCAACGCGGACGGCGTGCCCGCGCCGCGCGGCATCCGCTGGAACGCCAGCACCTTCAACGGCAGTCCCGAACGGGGCTACGGGCTTCTGCGGAACCCGCTCTACCAGGGCCGGATCGCGTGGAACCGCGTCCGCATGGTCCGCGACCCCGACACCGGGCGGCGCGTGAACCGCGAGAACCCGCCCGAGCAGTGGCAGTGGGCCGAGGCGCCGCATCTGCGCATCGTGCCGCCTGCCCTCTGGGATCGCGTCCAGGCGCGCCTGGAAGCCCAGAGCAGGGGGCACCCCGCCCGGATGGACCGCGCGCCCAGGCGTCCCTTCTCCGGCCTCGTGCGGTGCGGCTCCTGCGGGGGGGCGATGGTCGTCCACGACCGCGCCGGCGCAGCCGTCCGGATCCGCTGCGCCACCGCCCGCGAAAGCGGCAGCTGCGCCAACACGGCCCGCTACCGGATCGACCGGATCGAGGCCGCGATCTTCGCCGACCTGCGCGACCGGCTGGCCCATCCGCGCTACCTGGCCGAGTTCGTCCGCGCCCATGCCGAGGAACGGCGCCGCATCGCCGCCGAGGCGCGTCGCGACGTGGCGGCCCTCGATCGCGCCGCCGCGACCACCGCCGCCCGCTACGCCCGCCTGGTCGACATGTACGCCCGGGGCCTGACGGACGGGCCGGCGGCGGAGGCCGACATCCTCGCCGCCAAGGCCGCCATGCGCGAGGCCGAGGCCGCGCGCGCCGAGGCCGGTCGGCCCGAAGTGGTCGTCGCGCTGCATCCCGCCACGGTCGCGACCTATGCGGCCGCGCTCGACACGCTGTCCGCACACCTCGCCATGCCGGGAACACCCTTCGATCCGCGCGCCGTGCAGGCCCTGCGCACGCTGATCAGCGCGATCGTGGTCCACAAGCCGGCCGCAGGTGAGGACGCTGCCGTGGACGTCCACGGCCGCCTTGCCGCGCTGCTGGGACCGGATGCCGACAAGGTGGGGGGAGTGGTGGTGGCAAGGGGGGGACTCGAACCCCCGACCCCGCGATTATGAGTCGCGTGCTCTAACCAGCTGAGCTACCTGGCCACTGCGGCGTCCCTAGAGCCGCGCCCCCGCAGCGTCAAGGGCTAAACGGCCGGCGCGGCCGCGGCCGGGGCCTCGCGCGCGATGCGCGGGCGGCCCGTCGCGGTGGCGGTCAGCAGGGCTTCGACGAACATCGCGCGCCCCTCCACCTCGGCCTCGCGGATCTCGCGGGCATGGGTCACGTGGACCGACGCGGCCCCCGCAAGGCGGGCGCGGCCGCGCGCCTCGGCCTCGAGCGCCGCCTCCATCGCGGCAAGGGCGTCGTCGCGGACGGCGAAGGCGCGCGGGCCGTCGGGCAGATGCGCGACGAACCGCCCTTCGGCCGGGCAGGAGACGAGGCCCGTCGCGCGCTGGCTGACCTGCCCCACGACCGCGCCGATGGCGTTGGCGACACCCGCATGCGCGGGCAGGATCATCGGGCAGCCGAGCCGTTCGCCCACCGCCCCGTAGTAGGCGGGCGCCGAGGCGCCGAGCCCGATCACCGGCACCGCGAGCCGCAGGTCCGCCGCGACCACGCCCCGGTGCCGGTCGAGCCCGGCCGCGGCCAGCGGATGCCGGGCCAGCGTGTCCGGCGGCTGGCCCGCGAAGCGCGGCTCCTCGCCGAAGGCGGCCTCGAGCAGGCAGTCCACCGTCTGCGCGGTCAACTGGTCGACGATGGCCTGCGCCAGCGCCGCGGGCCCCTCGGCCAGCCGCTCGCCGCGCCCGGTCCGGCGGCGGCCCAGAAGGCGCAGCGCCTTGTCCGCCGCCGCCCCGTCCCAGGCCGAAAGGCGCCCCAGCACGTGGCTCGCGTCCGAGGGCGTGACCCCGGCCAGCAGGACGTGGCCCCGCGCCACCAGCCGGTCCATCGCCGCGACCTCCGGCCGGCCGGCGATCGGCTGGGCCAGCGGCATCGGCCGGTCGATCCTGGCGAGCAGCGCCGCCTCGCGGCCCGTCAGCCCGTCGGGCGCGCCGCCCAGCGGGACGACGAAGCGCCCGTCGAACTCGCCGGCGGTGCCCGCCCCCAGCGCGCGGTCGAGCGCCGCGTGCACCATCGCGCCGTGGTCGACCGCCAGCAGCGACACCGGGATCAGCCGCCGGGGACCGAGCCGCAGCCCGCCCTCCAGCCCCTCGGTCACGGCGTGGACCTCGCTGTCCCCGCCGAGGCCCGTGGTCCGCATCGCCACCGCCTCGACCATCGTGCGGAACGGCCCCACGCGTGCGCCCTGCGGGTCGATCGCGGGCAGCCCGCCCCGCAGCAGCGCGACGTCGGTCGTGGTGCCGCCGATGTCGGAGACCAGCGCATCCGCCGCCCCGGTCAGCCAGCGCGCGCCGACGATGCTCGCGGCGGGGCCGGACAGGATCGTCTCGATGGGCCGCTCGCGCACCATCGCGGCCGAGATCAGCGCGCCGTCGCCGCGCACCACCATCAGCGGCGCCGCGATCCCGATGCGCGCGAGATGCGCCTCGCAGGCCGTGACCAGCCGGTCGATCATCCCGATCAGACGCGCGTTCAGCACCGCCGTCAGCGCCCGCTTCGGCCCGTTGAGCGCGGCCGACAGCTCGTGCGAGCAGGTGACCGGCCGCCCGGTCAGCCGTCGCACCGCCGCGCGCGCGGCCAGTTCGTGCGCGGGGTTGCGCACCGCGAAGCGCGCGGCGACGGCAAGGCCCACGACCTCGCCCAGCCCGGACAGGCCGGCCTCCAGCGCGGCGAGGTCGAGCGGGGCGGCCTCGCCCCCCGCATGGTCGTGCCCGCCCGCCAGCCGCAGCACCGGGTCGCGCCCCAGCGCCTCCGCCAGCCCGGCGCGGGCGAGGTCGTCGTCGTCAAAGCCGATGGCGATCAGCGCGACGCGGCCGCCCTGCCCCTCGACCAGCGCGTTGGTCGCAAGGGTCGTGGACAGCGAGACCATCGCCACGTCGGCCGCCGCCACCCCCGCCTGCACGAGGGCCGCGTCCACCGCCCCGCCGATCCCCCGCGACAGGTCGGCCCGCGTCGTCAGCGCCTTGGCCGATCCCAGCACGCGGGTCGCCGCCGCGTCGAGCACCGCCGCGTCGGTGTAGGTGCCACCCGTGTCCACGCCCAGAAGATAGGCCATCGGTCCCCGCCCGCCCCGCGGCCCCTGTTAGCCCGCCCCGGCGGCGCGCGTCCAGACGCCACGCTTGTCCCGCCCCGCCCCCTGTGGGACAACCCGCGCGACCGGCGGAGCGCGGCCTTGATCCCGATGCCCCTTCCCCTGACGCGCGACCTGCTGCTGATCGGCGGCGGGCACGCGCATGCGCTGCTGCTGCGGGCCTGGGGGATGGACCCGCTGCCGGGGGTGCGCGTGACGCTGGTGAACCCCGACCCGGCCGCGCCCTACACCGGGATGCTGCCGGGCCACATCGCCGGGCACTACGCGCGCGACGCGATGATGATCGACCTCGCGCCGCTTTGCGCCTACGCCGGCGCGCGCCTGATCCTGGGGCGGGCCGAGGCGATCGACCGCGCCGCGCGCACCGTGCGGCTGGAGGGGGGGCGGCGGCTGCGCTACGACGTGGCCTCGATCGACGTCGGCATCACGTCGGACCTGCCGGACCTGCCGGGCTTCGCCGACCACGGCCATGCGGCCAAGCCCCTGGGCCGGTTCGCCGCCGCGTGGGACGCCTTCGTCGCGCGCGGGCTCGCCTTCCCGCGCGTCGCGGTGATCGGCGGTGGGGCGGCGGGGGTGGAACTGGCCATGGCCGCGGCGCACCGCCTTCGGGCGCGGGGCGCGCGGCCCGAGGTCGCACTGCTGGAGCGGGGGCCGCGCATCCTCGGCGGATTGGGCGAGGCGGCGCGCCGAGCGCTTTCGCGGCACCTTGCCGCCAGCGGGGTGGAGGTCGTGACCGGGGCCGCGATCGAGGCGATCGGCCCCGACCACGTGGCGTTGGCCGGCGGCCGGCGGATCGGGTCCGACTTCACGCTGTCGGCGGCCGGCGCGCGGGCGCCCGCCTGGCTGGCCGCGACGGGCCTCGGCCTGCATGAGGGCTATGCGGTGACCGGACCCACGCTGCAGTCGTCGGACCCGCGCGTCTTCGCGGTGGGCGACTGCGCGCACATGGCCTTCGCCCCGCGGCCCAAGGCAGGGGTCCACGCCGTGCGGCAGGCCCCGGTGCTGCACGCCAACCTGCGCGCCGCGCTGTCGGGCAACGGGCGGATGCGCCGCCACCGGCCGCAGCGCGACTACCTGAAGCTCGTCTCGGCCGGCGGCCGGGGCGCGGTTGCCGAACGCTTCGGCCTGGTCCTCGACGGCCCCCGGATGTGGCGATGGAAGGACCGGATCGACCGGCGCTTCATGGACCGCCTGGCCGACCTGCCGGCGATGCCCCGCGCACCCCTGCCCGAACCGCGCGCGGCGGGGATCGAGGCGGCGCCGGGCGACAGGCCGCTCTGCGGCGGCTGCGGCGCGAAGGTCGGGCCGGAGGCGTTGCGCGCGTCGCTGGCCGCGCTGCCCGCGCCCCGGCGGGCGGAGGTCGTCTCGGGCCCCGGCGACGACGCGGCGGTGCTGCGGGTGGAGGGCGGGTTCCAGGTCATCACCACCGACCACCTGCGCGCCTTCGACGCCGACCCCGCGCTCGTGGCGCGCATCGCCGCGGTCCACGCGCTGGGCGACGTCTGGGCGATGGGCGCGGGGCCGCAGGGGGCGCTGGCGCAGGTGACGCTGCCGCCCGCCGGCGCCGCGATCGAGGCCGACATGCTGGCCGAGGTGATGGCGGCGGCCGCCGAGGTCTTCGGCACGGCGGGCGCGGACCTTCTGGGCGGGCACACCAGCGTCGGCGCAGAGCTGACGGTGGGCTTCACCGTCACCGGCCTCGCCCGCCGGATCGTGGGCAAGGGCGGCGCGCGGCCGGGGTCGGCGCTGGTGCTGACGAAGGCGCTGGGCACGGGCACGCTGCTCGCGGCGGGGATGGCGCGGACGCGGCTGCCGGGTCTGCTTCTGGGAGAGTGCCTCGCCGCCGCGCGGGCTTCGATGCTGCGCCCGCTGGGGGCGGCCGCCGCCGTCCTGCGGGGACAGGCGCAGGCCATGACCGACGTGACGGGCTTCGGGCTTGCGGGGCACCTGATGGAGATGATGCGCGCCGCCGGCACGGCGGCGGCGCTCGACCTCGACGCCGTGCCGGTCCTGCCCGGCGCCGTCGAGGCCGCGGCCCTGGGCATCGCCTCGTCGCTGGCGCCGGCGAACCGGGCGGCGCTCGCGGGGGCCATGACCGTCGCCGACACCCCCCGGGCAGGGCTGCTCTTCGACCCGCAGACGGCGGGCGGCCTGCTCGCGGCGGTGCCGGCGGAGGCGGCGGAGGGGCTGGTCCTGGCGCTGCGGGCCCTCGGCGAGCCCGCGGCGGTGATCGGCCACGTGGCCGAGGGGCCGCCCCGCCTCACCGTCAGGGGCTAAGCGCGCGCACCGCCCGGGCGACCCGCCCCGCCAGCGCATCGAGATCGGCCTCGTCGAGCGCGCCGGCCTCCACCACCGCGGCGGGCGCGGGCATCCGGTCGCGGTGCCTCTCGTAGCGCGGGTCGTAGTGCGCCCGGACCAGCCCCGCCGCGAGCGCCGCGAAGTCGGCCGCCGCGGCCTCGCGCTGCCAGCCCTCGATCACGCTCGCCGCATGGGCGGGGCGCAGAAGGTCGATGACCGCGCGAAGCCCGTCGGCGTTCTCCGTCAGGTCGGCATAGGCGCGCGCGAGGTAGGCCGCCCGCGCCTCCACCCCGGCCGCGATCGCGATCCGGGGCGCGGCCACCATCGCCCGCCACAGCCGCGGCGGCACCCGGCAGTCGCCGATCCTCGAGCTCTCCGCCTCCACCACCACGGGCCGGGCGGGGTCGAGCGCCGCCAGCGCCAGCGCCAGCGCCTGCTCGAAGGCGCGCTGCGACGGCTGCCCGCCCGGCATCGCCCCGAACAGCGACCCCCGGTGCCGCGCGAGTCCCTCGAGGTCGATCGCCTGGACCCCGAGCGCGGGCAGGCGGTTCAGGATCGCGGTCTTCGCGGACCCCGTGTTCCCGTCGAGCACCACGACCGGCGCGGGCACCGGATCGTCGTAGAGCGCGCGCACCACCAGCGCCCGCCACGCCTTGTAGCCGCCCGCCAGCACCTCCACCCGCCAGCCCACCTGGGACAGGATCGTGGCGAAGGATCCCGACCGCTGCCCGCCCCGCCAGCAGTAGACGAGCGGGCGCCACCCCCCCTCCATCCCCGAAAGCGGCCCCTCCAGATGCGCGGCCGCGTTCCTCGCGACCAGCGCCGCGCCGATCGTGCGGGCCCTGAAGGGGCTGACCTGCTTGTAGATCGTGCCGACCCGCGCGCGCTCCTCGTCGGACAGCACCGGCAGGCTGATCGCGCCCGGCAGATGGTCCTCGGCGTATTCGGCGGGGGACCGCACGTCGATCACGTCGTCGAAGCCATGGCCGGCGAGATCGCCGAGCGCGGTCAGCGTCACGGCCATGTCAGAACCCCGCCGCGCAGGCGTCGGTCAGCCGCGCCAGCATGGTCCGGCACCGCTCGATCTGGTCGACCGCCACCCATTCGTCGGGCGTGTGGCCCTGCGCCATCGAGCCCGGCCCGCAGATCACCGTGGGGACGCCGAGGCGCGCATCGAACAGCCCGCCCTCGGTGCCGAAGGCGACCTTGATCGTGCCGCCGGCCCCGGTCAGCCCCTGCACGAAGCGCACCGCGGCGGCATCGGCCGGCGTGTCGAGGCCGGGGTAGTCCCACAGCCGGTCGACCGCGATCCCGGCCTCGGGGACGGCCGCGCGCAGGGGGGCGGCGATGCCCTCGGCCGCGCCGCGCAGCGCCGCGATCCGCGCGTCGGGCGCGTCGCCGGCGAGGCTGCGGATCTCGAAGTCGAGCGTCGCGAGGCCGGGCACGATGTTGACCTGCACCCCGCCCCGCAGGATGCCCGCGTGGACCGTGGTGTAGGGCACGTCGTAGCCGGCGTCGAACGGCCCCTCGGCCGCGATCCGCGCCTGCATCGCGCGCAGCGCGCCGAGGAAGTCCGCCGCGAGATGCAGCGCGTTGAGCGCCCGCGGGGCCAGCGCCGAATGGCCCTCGCGCCCGGTGCAGGTCGCCCGCAGCGCGACCTTCCCCTTGTGGCCCGTGGCGACCCGCATCCCCGTGGGCTCGCCCACGATGCACAGGCGCGGGCGCACCGGCGCCGCCGCCAGCCGGTCCACCAGCGAGCGGACGCCGAGGCAGCCCACCTCCTCGTCGTAGGAGAGCGCGAGGTGCAGCGGCACCGCGAGCGGACGGCGCGCGGCCCGGACCATCGCCTCGATCGCGCAGGCGACGAAGCCCTTCATGTCGCAGGCCCCGCGCCCCAGATAGCGCCCGCCCGCCTCGGTCAGGGCGAAGGGAGGGACGGACCAGGCCTGCCCCTCCACCGGCACGACGTCGGTGTGGCCCGAGAGCAGCACGCCGGGCACGCCCGCCGGCCCCACCGCGGCATGGAGGTTGGCCTTGCCGCCGCCCGCGTCGGGGATCAGCGCCGCCTCGATCCCCGCCCCGGCCAGACGGTCCCGGACCCAGTGCATGAGGTCGATGTTGGGCCTGGCGCTGACCGTGTCGAAGGCGATCAGGCGGTCGAGGATGTCGCGCATCGGGGCCTCGCGGGTTCCCGGACGCCCTAGCGCAACGGGGCGGCGGCGGGAAGGCCCGGCGTCGTCAGCCGAGGACCTCGGCCACCGCGACCACGCGCCGCCCGGCCACCGACCGCAGCGCCGCCTCGGCCAGCGCCAGCGCCGCGAGCCCGTCCTCGCCCGTGGGCGAGGCGGGCGCCCCGCCCGACACCGCCGCGACGAAGGCCGCGATCTCGGCGGAATAGGCCTGCGCGTAGCGGGTCATGAAGAAGTCGTGCAGCGGCGGGCGCGTGTAGCCCTGCGCGGTCGCGACCTCGATCGAGACCGGCCGCTGGTTCTCGGCCGCGACCGAGCCCAGCGAGCCATGCACCTCGATCCGCTGGTCGTAGCCGTAGGTCGCCCGCCGGCTGTTGGAGATGGTGCAGTGCCGCCCCGAGGCCGTGGCCAGCATCACCGACACCGAATCGAAGTCGCCCGCCCGGCCCACCGCCGGGTCGACGAGGACGGAGCCCTGCGCCGTCACGGTCGCCACCTCCTCGCCCAGCAGGAAGCGTGCCATGTCGAAGTCGTGGATCGTCATGTCGCGGAAGATCCCGCCCGACCGCGCGATGTAGTCCATCGGCGGCAGGCCGGGGTCGCGGCTGACGATCGTGACCATCTCCACGGCGCCCACGGCGCCCTCGTCGATCGCCGCGCGGACGGCGCGGAAATGGGGGTCGAACCGGCGGTTGAAGCCGACCATCAGGGTGGCCTGCGTCTTGCGCACCACCGACAGGCAGCGCACCACGCGCGCGAGGTCGAGGTCGATGGGCTTCTCGCAGAAGACCGCCTTGCCCGCGCGCGCGCAGGCCTCGATCAGGTCGGCGTGGGTGTCGGTGGGGGTGCAGATCACCACCGCGTCGATGTCGTCCGCATCGCGGATCGCCGCGGTCGTGCGGACCTCGCAGCCCGTGGCCGCCGCGATGGCCTGCGCCGCCGCCGGCACCGCGTCGGCCACCGCCATCAGCCGCGCCCCCGCCTCGCCGCTGATCGCCCTTGCGTGAACCTTGCCGATGCGCCCCGCGCCCAGCAGGCCGAACCTGATCGTCATGTCGTCCCCTCGCTCGATTTCAGGCGGCCGCCTCGGCCCCGCCCTTCACGCCCGTGATGTAGCTCACGATGTCGTTGCCGTCGGTCTCGCCCTTGTCCAGGCTCGCCACGATCCGGCCGCGCCGGAAGACGACGATCCGGTCCACCAGGTCGAAGACCTGCCGGAGGTTGTGGCTGATCAGGATCAGCGGCACGCCCCGGTCCTTCAGCCCGCGGATGATGGACTCGACCTGCGCGGTCTCCTGCACGCCCAGCGCGGCGGTCGGCTCGTCCATGATCACCAGCTTCGAGGCGAAGGCGGCGGTGCGGGCGATGGCCACGCACTGCCGCTGGCCGCCGCTCATGTTGCGGATCGGGTTGTCGACGTTGGGGATCTTCACGGCGGTCGTCTTCAGCGCCTCCATCGTCCGGGCGCGCATCGCCCTGCGGTCGAGGATCGAGAAGGGGCCGAGGCGGAAGCGGCGCAGTTCCCGGCCGAGGAACAGGTTCGAGGGCACGTCGAGGTCGTCGGCGAGCGCCAGCGTCTGGAACACCGTCTCGATTCCCGCCTCGCGCGCGTCGAGCGGACCCGCGAAGCTCACCTCGCGCCCGTCGAGCAGGATCTGCCCGGCGGTGGGCTGCTCCACCGCGGTGATCTGGCGCACGAAGGTCGACTTGCCCGCGCCGTTGTCGCCGACCACCGCCACGTGTTCGCCCGCGCCGAGCGCGAAGTCCGCGCCCTCGAGCGCATGCACGCCGCCGTAGTGCTTGGTCAGGCCCCGCGTCTCAAGGACGATCCCGCCCATGGCGCTAGCCCCTCGCCCGGCGCGACTGCCGCCACTGGTCCAGCACCACGGCGCCGACGATGATCGCGCCCTTGACCATGTCCTGGTAGTAGGCGTCGAGCCGGATCGAGGTGAAGCCCGAGATGATCACCGAGAAGATCAGCGCGCCGAGCACGGTGCCGACGATCGACCCGCGTCCGCCCGCGAGGCTGACCCCCCCGATCACCGCCATGGCGATGGCGTCGAGCTCGTACATCATCCCCATCCCGGCCTGCGCCGTCAGGTTCTTGGAGGTGAGCAGGATCGTCGCGACCGCGGCCAGCATCCCGGCGATGGCGTAGACCAGGACCTTGTGGCGCTCGACCGCGATCCCCGACATCCGCGCGGCGGCCTCGTTCGAGCCGATGGCATAGCTGTGCTTGCCGTAGACCGTGTAGGTCATGATCAGGTGGAACATGACCGCCAGCAGGACGAAGACGACCGCCGGGTTCTGGCCGGGCCAGCTGAGCAGGCCGAAGGTCGCCCCGCCGAGCGCATCGCCGTTGGCGAGGCTGCCGAAGCCCTCGGTCGGGAAGCTGACCGGCTGGCCGTTGGACCACCAGCGCGCGACCCCCCGCGCCGTGACCATCATGCCCAGCGTCGCGATGAAGGGCGGGATGCGGGTGTAGGCGATCAGCAGCCCGTTGACCAGCCCGGCCAGGATCCCGCAGGCCAGCCCCACGAGGATCGGCACGACGACCGGCAGGTCCATCGCCCAGTCGCCGAGGATCGCCTTGGGGTTGGGATTGCCGTTGACGGTCGCGGTCTGCGCGAAGCTCATGACGATCATGGCCGAGGCGCCGACGATGCTGCCCGAGGACAGGTCGATCCCGCCGATGATGATGACCTGCGTGACCCCCAGGGCGATGATCCCGATGATCGCCACCTGCAGGATCATGATGTCCAGCCGCTGCTGGTTGAAGATCGCGTCGACGCCGTCGCGCATGTTGAACAGGAAGCTCGACCCGTTGAGCCGGTTCAGCACCTCGAAGACGACCACGATCAGGACGAGCGCGCCGAAGACGTTCCATTCGGGCGCGCGGGCGCGCTTGGCCGCGTCGTAGGTCAGCCCGCCGAGGCCGTGCGCCGTTTCCGCCATGGCTCTTCCCCCCTGTTGCGTGGTCGCGGCCCGCGCCCCTGCGCGCCGGAGCCGGGCGGCGGCCCGTCCGCCGCCCGGGCGCGCCCGTCAGTTCCGGGCGAGGTAGCCCTCGAGGTTCGCCGGCGTCACCAGCTCGAAGGGGACGTAGACCTTCTGGTCCACCGCCTCGCCCGCGGCGAGCCGCACGGCGGCATCGAGCGCGCCTCCGCCCTGCGCCGCCGCGTTCTGGAACACCGTCACGTCGAGGTCGCCCGCCTGCATCGCGGCCAGCGCGTCCTGCGTGGCGTCGATCCCGCCCACCTGGACCGAGGCCATGTCGATCCCCGCGGCCTTCATCGCCTGGATCGCGCCGATCGCCATCTCGTCGTTGTTGGCGATCACGCCGTCGAAGGCCGCGCCGGTCGACAGCCAGTTGGTCATCAGGGTCTGCGCCTGGTCGCGGCTCCAGTTCGCGGTCTGCTGGTCGATCACGCTGACCTCGACCTGGCACCGGCCGGCCTCGATCACGTCGTAGATGTCCTGCGTGCGCTGGACCGCGGCCTGGTTCGACAGCTCGCCCTGCATGACGTAGACGTTCACGGCCGTCTTCCCCTCGGCCGCCCAGTTGTCGCACATCTGGATGGTCTGCAGCGTGCCCGACTCCACCTCGTTCGACGCGACGAAGGCCTGGTTGTCGGGCAGGGTGTCGACGTTGATCGGCTGGCGGTTGACGTAGACGAGCGGAAGGCCCGCCGCCGCCGCCGCGTCCGACATCGCCTGCGTGGCGCTGGTGTCGACCGGGTTGACGATGATCGCATCGACGCCCGAGGCGATGAAGTTGTTGATCTGGTCGAGCTGCTTGGCCACGTCGTTCTGCGCATCCTCGATCTGCACCGACAGCCCGGCCGCGTCGGCCTGCGTCTGGATGCCGTTGCGCAGGACGGTCAGGAAATTGTCGTCGAACAGCGCCATCGACACGCCGATGTCCTGCGCCATCGCGGCCGTCGAGGTCAGGGCGGCGAAGCCGGCCAGGATCAGGGTCTTGCTCATTCGTCGTTCCTCCGCTGGTCGGGCGTCCGGCGCGCCCTTGATCTTGTGGGGCCGGACCGCGCGCCCTTCCGGGCCGCGGCGTGGTCGGGCCTCAGGCGGCCGCGGGGGCCAGGCCCTCGGCGATGAAGTCCATCGAGGCGGCGAGCGCGGGCCGCGCATCCTCGAGCGCATGGACCGAGGCGGCGAAGGGCTCGAAGCTGACCGGTCCGGCGTAGCCCGCCGCCGCCAGCGCGCGAAGCTGCGCGACGGTCCCCAGGCGGTCGCCGGCATCGACGAGGCCCCGGTGGCCGTCGCGCATGTCGGCGGCCGCGGCACCGGGGTCGGTCACGCCCGAGACGTGGACGATCCCGGTATGGGCCGCGAAGACCGGACCGCCCCCCGCGAGGTGGTGGTGGAACGTGTCGTGCACCAGCCGGTAGGTGTCGGCGGCCCCGAGCGCCTCGATCGCCTCGACCGCCTCGGCCTTGAGGCGCAGGCTGCAGGTCTCGAAGCCGAGCGGCTCGACCATCGCGCGAAGGCCATGGGCCCGCAGCAGGGGCAGCAGTCCGGCGAGCGCGGTGCGCAGCGCGGCCCGCCGCTCGGCCGGGCCCGTCGCCGTGCCGTCATTGCGCGGGATCAGGCTGACGGCCTCGGCCCCCGCCGCGACCGCGACCCGCATCAGCGCCTCCGCCTCGGCGCGCCGGGCTTCGGACCAGTCGTCGAACCTCTTCACCTCGGCCAGCGCGAGGATCCGCAGCCCGAGGCCGCGGACGGCCGCCCCGACCGCCGCCGGATCGTCGCCCTGGAACAGGGGGCCGGGCAGGTCGTCGCGGTATTCGACCCCGACGCAGCCCAGCCCGGCGGCCAGCGTCGCGACGCCGCGCCAACCAAGCCGCGGGACCGCCATGTGGTTCAGGGCGAAAGGCAGGGGGGGCATGGCGATTCCGGCACGGACCATCCGCGATATGGAACGCATATTCCATTTTTGGGACATTTCAAACGAAAAGTTCCATAAGCCCGCGACGGGCGCGCGGCGCTGCTAGAGCGACCCGGGCAGGTGCAGGTCGGGGGGAAGGACATCCTCGGCCCCGGCCCCCTCGCCCGCAGGGTCCAGCACCCGCGCCACCAGCGCGTCGCACAGGCGCGACAGCGGGGTCGCGATGGCCAGCGTCACCCAGCCGTCCGCAAGCCCCGCGCGCGATTCGGGCGTCAGCTCGTTCACGACGAGCGCGACGGCGCCGGGACGCCGGGCCTCGCGCAGGGCGGCGATCGCCCCCTCCATCCCGCCGCCCGCGACATAGAGCCCGCGCAGGTCGGGCTGGCGCGCCAGAAGCGCTCGCGTCGCCTCGTAGGTCAGCGCGCGGGTCTCGAGGTTCACCTGCGCGTCGAGCACGGGCAGGTCGGGCCGTGCCTCGCGCAGATAGCCGCGGAACCCGGTCTCGCGCAGGTCGTGCCCGTGCCAGCGGTGCCCGCCCACGAAGACCGCAACCGGCCCCGGCGCCCGGGCGGCGAGCGCCACCATCCATCCCGCCACGCGGCCGACCTTCCGGTTGTCCAGCCCGAGGTAGCCGCGGCGCAGGCCCGGGGCGAAGTCCGACAGCAGGGCGTAGACCGGGCGGCCCGCCCCGGCGGCGGCCTGGACGGCAGCCGTCACCTCGGGGTGGTTGACCGCCGTGGCCGCCAGCGCGTCGCAGTCGGCCGCCAGTCCGCGCAGCAGCCCCGCCGCCTCGGCGGGCGACTGCGAGGCCGACCAGGCGAGCGTCAGCCGCACCCGCCCGGCGGCCGCCCGTTCGAGCGCCGCGGCGAAGTCGCGGTAGAAGGCCTGCCCGGCCTTGTGCAGGACCACCCCGACCCGGGGCAGCGGGGCGGCCGGGACCGCGCCGAGGCGGCGGACGGCGGGGTGGTCCAGCGCGGCCAGCGCGTCGATCACGCGCGCCCGGGTGTCGGGGTGCACGGCCTGCCGCCCGTTCAGCACACGGTCGACCGTGGACAGGCTCACCCCGGCCGCCGCGGCAACCTCGACCAGTCGGGCCTTGCGCATGGATCCTTGCCGTCCTTCCGTCAGGGCCTGGCCCGTTCTGACGAAATCTGACGATTCCGTCCAGCGGCGGCGTTGCCCGGCGGCCCCGCCCCGCCCTAGGTTGGGCGGGACCGGCCCGATCCGAGGTGCGCCATGACCCGCCGCGACTACAGCCTTCTCGGTTCCGACGCGCGCCGCGCGGTGGAGACGGGCCTTGCCGCCGCGGAATGGTACCACACCGACGTGCCGCGGAAGACGATGAAGGACCTGATGGCGCGCAGCGACGGCCCGGCGATCCGCGACACGCTGATCCTTTACGGCGCCATGATCGCGCTGGCGGGGATCGGGATCGCGCTCTGGCCCTCGTGGTGGTCGGCGCCGTTCTGGCTCGCCTACGGCGTCCTCTACGGCTCGGCGTCGGACTCGCGCTGGCACGAATGCGGGCACGGCACGGCCTTCAGGACGCGCTGGATGAACGACGCGGTGTTCCAGATCGCGTCCTTCATGATCGTGCGGAACCCCGTCACCTGGCGGTGGAGCCATGCGCGCCACCACACCGACACGGTGATCGTCGGCCGCGACCCCGAGATCGCGATCATGCGCCCCCCCGCCGTCCTGAAGCTGGTCGCCAACCTCTTCGGAATCGTCGACGCCCTGCAGGGCTGGTCGCGGATGCTCGTGAACGCCGCCGGGATCGTCACGGCCGAAGAGCGGACCTTCATCCCGGAGCAGGAACGGCCCGGGGTCGTGACGGTCGCGCGCGTCTGGGTCGCGATCTACGCCGCCACCATCGGGCTCGCGGTCTGGACGGGGTCGGTCCTGCCGCTGATGGTGATCGGGCTGCCGCGCCTCTACGGGGCCTGGCACCACGTGATGACCGGTCTTCTCCAGCACGGGGGGCTTGCGGACAACGTGACCGACCACCGGCTGAACAGCCGCACGGTGCTGATGAACCCGGTCAGCCGCTTCATCTACTGGAACATGAACTATCACGTCGAGCACCACATGTTCCCGATGGTGCCCTACCATGCGCTGCCGCGCCTGCACGCCCTGATCCGGCACGACCTGCCCGCGCCCGCGCCGTCGATCCTGGCCGGGTTCCGCGAGATGGCGCCCGCGCTGCGCCGGCAGCTCGCGAACGAGGACTACTTCCTGAAGCGCGACCTTCCCCCCACCGCGCGGCCCTATCGTGAGGATTTCCACGCCGCGGCCCTGGGGGCCGCCGCGCATGCCGCGGAGTAGCCGATGACGACCTGGGTTCCCGCCTGCACCACCGACGCCATCGACGAGGAGGACCTGATCCGCTTCGATCACGGCGGCGCAACCTACGCGATCTACCACGCGCCCGGGGGCGGCTTCTACGCCACCGCAGGCCTCTGCACCCACGAGGGGGTCCATCTGGCCGATGGGCTGGTGATGGACTTCACCGTCGAGTGCCCGAAGCACAACGCGACCTTCGACTACCGCACCGGCGAGGCGCTGCGCGCGCCGGCCTGCGTGAACCTGAAGACCTATCCCGTCCGCGTCGAGGGCGATCGGGTGATGATCGGGATCGGCTAGCCCTTCGACAGTTCGGACCCGGATTTCAGGACCTGATCCCCGTCCTCCTGCTCGATCAGGAAGGCGGGCTCGTCCCTTGTCGCCTTGCGGGTGACGTCGTGCCCCTTGATCCTGCGCGTCACCGGCTCGTCGAAGCGTTCGACCACCTTGCCCGTCGCGGTGCCGTTGCCCCATTTCCAGGTGACGGTCTCGCCCTTCCTAGGCTGCATCGCGCTTGCCCCTGTGCGTCTCGGCCCAGTCGCGGCCCGCGTCACCGCCCCACAGCAGCCAGGCCACGTAGCCGGCCGAAGGGTCGTCGTCGTTCCCGAACTTCGGGGCCTCCTTGTCGACGGCATGGCGCGCGAAGTAGCTCGCCATCCGGTCGATGTCCTCGGGCGACTGCGGCTCGCGCGCGGCGAGCGACCGGGCGCGGGCGACGCCGACCTCGGTGCCGCCGCGATTGTGCGTCTCGCGCAGAGCGAGGCCGTGCCTCGCATTCCTGGCCACCTCGGCGGTGGGCTTGGGATGGTCGTCGGCCATGGGATCGCTCCGGTTGGGACGCGGTCAGAAGCGCGCGGGCCCCGGGGATGTTCCCGTCACGCCTCCGCGCGCAGCACCTGCGCGGGCCGGGTGGCAAGCGGCCGCCAGGCGAAGGCAAGGCCCGCGAGCAGCGTGGCAAGAACCCCGCCCAGCACGATGCCGATGGCGCTGACGGGCTCGAAGGCGAAGGGCGCCTCCATCACCAGCCGCATCACGGCCCAGCCCGCGAGGCCGCCGGCCGCGATGGCGACCACCCCCGCCGCCGCACCCAGAAGGGCAGACCGCAGCGCGAAGCTGCCGAGGATGCGCCCCCGGCTCGCCCCCAGCGTCTTCAGCACCGCCGCCTCGTAGACCCGCGCGCGCTCGCCGGCCGCGGCGGCCCCGATCAGGACGACGAACCCGGTCAGCAGCGTCGCCGCCGCCGCCCAGCGGGTCGCGGCGGCGATGGCGCCCAGGGCTTCCGTCACGCGGTCGATGGCGTCGCGCACCCGGATCGCGGTGATGTTCGGATAGGCGGTGGCGAGGTCGCGCAGGATCGCGCCCTCGGCTTCGGGGGTCGCGTAGACCGTGGCGATGAAGGTGTGCGGCGCCCCCGCCAGCGCGGCGGGGTTCATCGTCATGACGAAGCCCATGCCGGCGGACGAGAAGTCGACCTCGCGGAACGAGGTGATCGTCGCCTCGATGTCGCGGCCGAGGATGTTGACGGTCATCCGGTCGCCGAGCTTCAGGCCGATCTCCTCGGCTTCCTCGGCGGCGAAGCTGATCTGCGGGGGGCCCGCGTAGCCCGGCTCCCAGAAGGTGCCGGCGGTGACGGTCGCGTTGGCGGGCAGCGTGTCGGCGTAGGTCACGCCCCGGTCGCCGTGCAGGACCCAGTGGTCCCCCGCCACCTCGCGCGCCGGCCGGCCGTTGATCTCGGTGATCACGCCGCGCAGCATCGGCGCGGACTCGACGCGCCTGACGGCCGGATCGCCCTCGACCCGCGCGAGAAAGCCCTCGATCTGGTCGGGCAGCACGTCGACGAAGAAGTAGGACGGCGCGCGCTCGGGCAGGTCGCGCTGGATCGAGGCGCGCAGGTTCGCGTCGATCTGCCCGACCGCCGCAAGCACCGCAAGCCCGAGGCCCAGCGACAGGACGACCGAGGCCGCCTCTTCCCTCGGCCCGCCGATGGCCGAGAACGCGAGCCGCCAGGCGGGCCGCCCCCGCACCGCCCGCGCCCGCCCCGCCGCCCGCGCGCCGCGCCGCATCCCCATCGCCGCGAGCCACAGGACCAGAAGCGCCGCGACCACGCCGCCGGCCGACCCCAGCGCCAGCTCCCACGCGCCCGAGAACCAGACGGCCCCCCCGACCAGCGCCAGCGCCAGCGCCGCGACCCCCGCGATCCGGGACGCGCGCGGCCATCCGGCACCCCCCGCCCCGCGGTAGAGCGCGGCCGCCCGCACCCGCTCGCTCCGCGCGAGCGGCCAGAGCGTGAAGAGGAAGGCGGTGACGAGCCCGTAGAACGCGGCCTCGGCCAGCGGCGCGGGGTAGAGGCCGAACGCCACCGGGAAGGGCAGCGCCGCCGCGATCGCCGGCGCGAACAGCAGCGGCACGCCCGCGCCGATCACGAGGCCCAGCGCCACCCCCAGCGCCGACAGCACGCCGATCTGGATCAGGTAGCTCTGGAAGATCGTGGTCCGGTCGGCGCCGAGGGTCTTCAGCGTGGCGATGGTCGCGACCTTGCCCTCGAGGTAGGCGCGCACCGCCGCCGAGACGCCGACGCCCCCCACCGCGAGGCCCGCAAGCCCCACGAGGATCAGGAAGGCGCCGATCCGGTCCACGAACCGCTCGATCCCCGGGGCCGCGCGGCGGCTGTCGGACCAGCGCAGCCCCGTGTCGCGGAACGCGGCCTCGGCCTCCGCCTCCAGCGCCGCGAGGTCCGCGCCGGGGGGCAGGTCGAGCCGGTAGGCGCTGTCGAAGAGCGTGCCGGGCTCCAGCAGGCCGGAGTCGGCGAGACCCGCCGTCGCCACGATCGTGCGCGGCCCCAGCGCGAAGCCGCCCGTCGCGCTGTCAGGCTCGCGCAGAAGGGCCGCGCCGAGGCGGAACTCCTGCACGCCCAGCGTGAAGATGTCGCCCACCGCAAGGCCCAGCCGGTCGACCAGCACCCGGTCCATCACCGCGCCGGGCCGGCCGTCGCCGCCCGCCAGCGCCTGCGACAGCGGGATCGCCGGATCGAGCGTGACCGCGCCCTCCAGCGGATAGGCGCCGTCGACGCCCTTCACCTGCGTCAGCGCGCGGTCCTCGCCCACCGTGGCCATCGACCGGAACTCCACGACCTCGGACACGCGGGTGGCGATGCGGTCCATGAAGGCCCGCTCGGCGTCGCTGGCGAAGCGGTAGGTGAAGGCCATCTCGGCGTCGCCGCCCAGAAGCACGGTGCCCTGGTCCCGCAGGCCCCCCTCGATCGCCGCGCGGACCATGCCCACCCCGGCGATGGCCGCGACCCCGAGCGCCAGGCAGGCGAGGAACACGCGGAACCCGGCGAGGCCGCCGCGCAGCTCGCGCCGGGCGATCCGGGCGGCGACGGAAAGGGTCATGCCGCCATCCGCAGGTCGTCGGCGACGATCCGCCCGTCGGTCAGCCGCACGACGCGGTCGCAGCGCGCGGCAAGCTCCGGCGCGTGGGTCACCAGCACCAGCGTCGCCCCGTGGCGGTCGCGCAGGCCGAACAGGAGGTCCATGATCGCGGCCCCGTTGGCGCCGTCGAGGTTCCCCGTCGGCTCGTCGGCCAGAAGGATCGCGGGCCGGGGGGCGGCGGCGCGGGCAAGGGCCACGCGCTGCTGCTCGCCGCCCGACATCTGGCGGGGGTAATGGTCGACCCGCGCGCCCAGGCCCACCGCGCGCAGCTCCGCCTCGGCGCGGTCGAAGGCGTCGGGCACGCCGGCCAGTTCCAGCGGGATCGCCACGTTCTCGAGCGCGGTCATGGTCGGGATCAGGTGGAAAGACTGGAACACCACCCCCATATTCCCCCGGCGGAACCGGGCCAGGCCGTCCTCGTCCATCCGCGTCAGATCCTGGCCCAGCGCCAGGACCGTCCCGGACGTGGCCGCCTCCAGCCCGCCCATCAGCATGAGGAGCGAGGACTTGCCCGACCCCGACGGCCCCACCAGCCCCAGCGTCTGGCCGCGCGCGACCGTCAGCGTGACGCCGCGCAGGATCTCCACCGGCCCCGCGTTCCCGGCGAGCGTCAGCCCGACGTCGCGCAGTTCCAGAACAGGATCGACCATGCCCGCAGCCCCCTCGTGCCTTCGCCGCCTTGCATATGGGGCCCGCGCCCGGATTGCCAACGCCGCCCTTGTCGCGGGGCTCGCGCTCGGCGCGCTTGCCACACCCCTGCCCGTTTCCGCGGCCGAGCCGGTCACGGTGTTGGCGCTGGGCGACAGCCTGACGGCGGGCTACGGCCTGCCGCCGGACGAGGGCCTCGTCCCGCAGCTCCAGCGCTGGCTCGACGCGAACGGGGGGGGCGTGACGCTCGTGAACGCGGGCGTCTCGGGCGACACGACGGCGGGCGGCCTTGCGCGGCTCGACTGGTCGCTGACGCCCGAGGTCGACGCGATGATGGTGATCCTCGGCGGCAACGACCTTCTGCGCGGCCTCGACCCCGCGCAGGCGCGGTCGAACCTCGACGCGATCCTCGCCCGCGCGCAGGCGGAGGGGCTGCCGGTGCTGCTCGTGGGGCTGCGCGCGCCGGGGAACTACGGGCCGGACTACCAGCGCCAGTTCGGGGCGATCTACGCGGACCTCGCCGCGACCTACGGCGCGCTGCTCGAGCCCGACTTCTTCGCCGCCTTCGGGACCGACCTCGCCGCCGCGCGGTCGCTGATGCAGCCGGACGGCATCCACCCCAGCGCCGAGGGCGTCGCGCGCGTGGTGGAGCGGCTGGGACCGCGGCTGCAGGAGCTGGCCCGGGAGGCCGAGCCGCCGGCCGTGCGGCAGGCGGGGCCGCGCGTGGCGCCCTGACCAGCCGCGCCCCCGGCGGGAACGCCCCCTACCGCCCCGCGAGGAACCCCGGCGGCGCCTGGTCCAACAGGTCCCGCGCCAGGGCGCGCCCCGCCCCCGCGCCTTCGTCCGCCGCCACCCGCCGCTCGCCCCGGATCACCTTTGACCCGTCGGGCCGCAGGATCTCGCCGCGGAGCCAGAGCGTGTCGCCCTCGAGCACCGCGAGGCCCGCGATCGGCGTCTGGCACGAGCCGTCGAGCGTTTCGAGGAAGGCGCGCTCCGCTGCGAGCCGCCGGCCCGTGGGCGCATCGTGGATCGCGGCCAGCAGCGCGCCGGCGCGGGTGTCGTCCGACCGCCGCTCGATCCCGATGGCCCCCTGCGCCACGGCGGGCAGCATGTCCTCGGGCGCGATGGCGCCCCTCGCGACGCCCGCCATGTCCAGCCGGTTCAGCCCCGCCATGGCGAGGAACGTGGCCTGCGCCACCCCGTCCGAAAGCTTCCTCATCCGCGTCTGGACGTTGCCCCGGAACTCCACGATCCGCAGGTCCGGGCGGCGGTGCGCGAGCTGCGCGCGGCGGCGCAGCGACGAGGTGCCGACCACCGCGCCCTCGGGCAGGTCGGCCAGCGCATCGAAACCGGGCGAGACGAAGGCGTCGCGCACGTCCTCGCGCGGCAGGTAGGCGTCGATCATCAGACCGCCGGGCTGGGCCGTGGGCATGTCCTTCATCGAGTGCACCGCGATGTCGATCTCGCCCGCCAGCAGCGCGTCCTCGATCTCGCGGGTGAAGAGGCCCTTGCCGCCGATCTCGGACAGCGGGCGGTCGAGCACGCGGTCGCCGGTCGTCCTGATGACGGCGATGCGGAACGCCGCCTCGGGCAGGGCGAAGGCGGCCATCAGGCGGTCCCTCGTCTCGTGCGCCTGCGCGAGCGCGAGCGGCGAGCCGCGGGTGCCGATCGTCAGGGGGGCTGCGGGCGAGGGAAGGTCGGCTGTCATGCGCCCCAGTCGTAGCGGTGTCGGTTTTGCCTGACAACCGCCGCCTTGACATCCGCCCCGCGCGCATGGCCCAACGGCCGCCGGGGGGGACGCCATGACCGCAAAGACGATCCTGCGCGCGCTGCGCGGCGAGACGCTGCCCACCCCACCCATCTGGATGATGCGGCAGGCCGGGCGCTACCTGCCCGAATACCGCGCGACGCGGGCGCGGGCGGGCGACTTCCTGCGGCTCTGCTACACCCCCGACCTGGCCGCCGAGGTCACGCTCCAGCCCATCCGCCGCTTCGGCTTCGACGCGGCGATCCTGTTCGCCGACATCCTGCTGCTGCCGCAGGCGCTGGGGGCGGACCTGTGGTTCGAGACGGGCGAGGGCCCGCGCCTGTCCACCGTCACGACGATGGAGGGCGTTCGCGCGCTGAAGCCCGTGGAGGCGGTCCACGACACGCTGGCCCCGGTCTACGAGACGGTCCGCATCCTTGCGCGCGAGCTGCCCCCCGAGACCACGCTGATCGGCTTCGCGGGCGCGCCCTGGACGGTCGCCACCTACATGATCGCGGGGCGCGGGACGCGCGACCAGGCCCCGGCCCATGCGCTGAAGGACGGGGACCGCGCGACCTTCGAGGCGCTGATCGACCGGATCACGGACGGCACGATCGAGTATCTGTCGAGGCAGGTGCAGGCCGGGGCGGAGGTGGTCAAGCTGTTCGATTCCTGGGCGGGCAGCCTCAGGGGCCAGGACTTCCAGGACTTCGCCGTGGCCCCCGCCGCGCGGATCGTCGCGGCGCTGAAGGCCCGCCACCCCGGCCTTCCCGTGATCGCCTTCCCGCGCGAGGGGGGGCCGGGCTACGTGGGCTTCGCGCGCGCGACGGGCGCGGACTGCGTGGCCGTGGACAACTCGGTGGAGCCGGAATGGGCCGCCGCCCACGTGCAGAGGGACGGGTGCGTGCAGGGGAACCTTGCGCCGCACCACATGGTGACCGGGGGCGAGGCGCTGGATCGGGCGGTGCGGCGCGTGGTGCGGGCCTTCGCGGGCGGGCCGCACATCTTCAACCTTGGCCACGGGATCACGCCGGACGCGGACCCGGAGAACGTGGCACGGATGATCGCGGTGGTGCGGGGCGGATGAGCGTGGAGGACGGATTCGTCCGGCTGGTCGGCGACCGGCTGGTCCATGCCACGCCCGTCGAGAACCGGCCCGGGATCGAGGCGCATGGCCTGCTGCGCCCCGAGACGCTGGCCCGGAGGGCGGCGACCGACCCCGAGGCCCTCGCACTGCGGACGGACCCCGTCATCCTGACGGTCGATGGCCAGACGGCGCGGCTGAACCATCAGCGCCCGCTGCACGCGGGACGGCATGCGCGCTTCCTCGACGGACACGACATTGCATCCTGGGCGCGGCAGCTTGATCGTCGCCTCTTCTTCTGGCCGGGACAGGCCCGCGCCGCGTTCGAGGGCAGCCTCGGCGGGCGGACGGCGCTCGTCGTGCTGGATGCCCGCGCGATGCTCCGCGCCTTCGGCCCGTTCCTCGATCTCGCGCCGATCAACACCGGCAGCGCCACGCGGCGGCCCGCGCCGCGCGGCGACTGGATCTACGTGCCCGCCACCGAGGCCGCTCGGTTCGCCGGCAATCGCCGCACGCGGGGCCTCGCGACCGGCCGCGACCGGGTGGCCGAGGTCAGCCTGCGCGCCGACATCCCTCGGGATGCTCTCGCGACGGTCTGCGTCGGCCCTTTCTGACTCACACCCACTTCGCCAGCGGCGGCAGGCTCATCAGCACGGCGTTCGCGTCGTGCCCGGTCTCCAGCCCGAACTTCGTGCCGCGGTCCCACACCAGGTTGTATTCCGCGTAAAGCCCCCGGTGGATGAGCTGCGCGTCGCGCTCGGCCTCGCCCCAGGGCGTGTCGCGGCGGCGGTCGACCAGCGGCAGATACGCGGGCAGGAACGCGCGGCCCACGTCCTGCGTGAAGGCGAAGTCGGCCTCCCAGTCGCCGGTGTTGAGGTCGTCGTAGAAGATGCCCCCCACGCCCCGCGCCCGGCCGCGGTGGGGGACGAAGAAGTACTCGTCCGCCCACTTGCGGAACCGCTCGCGGTAGTCGGGGGAATGGGCGTCGCAGGCCGCGCCCATCGTCGCGTGGAAATGCGCGGTGTCCTCGGCATACTCGAGGCAGGGGTTGAGGTCGGACCCGCCGCCGAACCACCAGGCGTGCGGCGTCCAGAACATCCGCGTGTTCATGTGCACGGCCGGCACATGCGGGTTCTGCATGTGCGCGACGAGGCTGATCCCCGATGCCCAGAAGCGCGGGTCGTCCGCCATGCCCGGGACGCCGCGCGCGGCCATGGCCCTTTGCGCGCGCTCCCCCAGCGACCCGTGGACGGTGGAGACGTTGACCCCGACCTTCTCGAAGACGGAGCCGCCGCGCAGCACGCTCATCAGCCCGCCGCCGCCGTCGGCGCGCGTGGTCCCGGTCACCTCGAAGCGGCCGCCGTCCGGGCCTTCGAGCCCCTCGAAGGCCGCGACGATCCCGTCGCGCAATTCGCGGAACCAGGCGGCGGCACGGGCCTTCTCGGCCTCCATGGGGGCCGGGGGCGGGGCGGGGTGCGGGGCGGGGGTCATCGGCATCCTTGTCGGCGGTCGCATGACGCGCAGCATCGGCCGCCGCGTCGCCGATTGCCAGCCCCCGCCGCACGGCCTAGCTTTGCCGAAACCCCCAAGGAGGTCCGCGATGCGCGCCGCAGTCTCCCTCGCCGCCCTCGCCTTCGTCGCCGCCTGCGCCACGCCCCAGCAGCAGTGCATCCTGTCCCAGACGCGCGAGCTGCGCGTGCTCGACCGGCTGATCGCCGAGACCGACGCGAACCTGACCCGCGGCTACGCGATCGAGGAGCGGGTCGGCTACGAGACCGGCTGGGTGCCCTGCGGCCCGGTGCGGCGCACGAAGGACGGGCGCGTCGTCCGCCCCGCCGGCCTCTGCCTCGACGACCGGCCGGTGACGGTGCGCACCCCGGTCGCGATCGACCCCGCGGCCGAGGCGCGCAAGCTCGAGGCGCTGCAGGCAAGGCGCGCCGCGCTTGCCGCCCGGGTCGAGCCGGCCGTCGCCGCCTGCCGGGCGCAGTATCCCGGATGACCTGGCGCGCGGGGGCCGCGGCTCTGGTGCGCGGGGGCCGCGGCTCTGGTGCGCGGGGGCCGCGGCTCTAGTGCGCGGGGGCCGCGACGGGATCGAGAAGGCCCCGCC
>ERZ1066123.52-NODE-52-length-101539-cov-9.747615_pt1 | contig 101539 bp, 76 predicted proteins | sample MGYA00382770_ERZ1066123 | MGnify/ENA primary metagenome ERZ1066123 (study PRJEB33369, sample SAMEA5778353) | biofilm metagenome | biome: Industrial cooling water; feature: Water cooling tower basin; material: Biofilm | place: United Arab Emirates | collected...
ACTATCTTCCCCCAGCCTCACGCCTACCTGCTGCGCTGTGAACAACGTCCTTAGCAATTACAGCTAGCTGGTGGGCCATCAGCTACTGAAATGCCACGGGTGTCTCAGGCTTATGCATCCAAAGCGTCACGCTCCCTTCTGGGACAGGATTCGGATCTGTATGTTCCGCGACCTTCTCCCAAGGGTGAATGGCTAAACCCAGATTGGTCCCATCAGTTGCTGAGCTGCCCGTTTTCTCTCCTCCTGTCGGAGGGAAGTCGTGCCAAGGTCGCGTGTTTCCGTCGCAGCTCGTGAGCTATTGCTACCGCTAACAGAGGTGCTTGAGCCCATTCGGGACACGAGTAGCGAAGGATTATTTGCCAAGATCAGACGGAAGTGTTGTTGGCTGTTCGGAATGATCCAACCGTGTCCACAGGATTGGACAATCTCCTCACACCGGGATATCTTCTGCTCCTCACTTTGGGCGGAAAGTAGGAACCAGCGCGGATTCTAATTCCCCTGCACTCAAGAGGATTTCGCCCCACCAGCGCCTATGAAGGTTGTCATTCCACTTTTCTCCGCTCCCCTATCCGGCGTTGTCTTCCCCGATAGTGGGACCAATCCTGGTGTTGGCGGTACCCAACATGTTTCGGTCATGCTCGCTAGAGAGCTTGCGAAACAACATCCTACTTGGTTGGTCGAGCTGGTGAATGTGCACCCTTTCTCGGTAGAAAACTCACCAGAGAACTTATCGATCATCTGTCAGCCTTCTATTGATGCCTGCCTAAGCGGAATACCAATAGACGGAGATACCGTGGTTATCGCTGCGGTCTCGCTACTGGAACATGCTGGACCGGACGTGCTCGCATATTGTGCCCGTCGTGTGTTAGCATGGAGCCATCATCCTTATGATTTCAAGCTACGAATCCTTTGCGGCCGTGCTAAGTTTGCTGCAACAGTTTCAGTTGGCGAGTACCAATACTGTTCGAACGGTCTCCAGCAGGGCCCGCATTTTCTTATCAACAATTTGGTTTTTAGCTTAGCTCACGAAAGTCATCGGAATGGAGCGGCTCAAGACAGCAAGAGCAGACTTCGAATTGGCCACCTGGGTGCACTAGTTGAAGAGAAAGGATTCCTTGATATCGCGAGAATGTGGCCGCGGTTGCGCAGCCGTTTTGCCGAGTGCGAGCTCCACGTAGTAGGTTCGGGCGCGCTCTATCGAGACGTTGAGCTACATCCGCTTGTACCGGCAGACCTCAAGTTTGCGCGCCGAATTCTCGAGCATATTGAGGTGGAGGATATCTCAAGCGGCCGAGTGACCTTCCATGGACGCCTAGGTGCGGAGAAAACTGAGGTCATGGAACGTTGTAGCATTGCGGTGCAGAATCCCCGTGGCGGCAGTGAGGCCTTTCCTGGTTCTGTCCTTGAGTGGCTTTCACTCGGCGTACCTGTGATTGGCTCTTCCGCATTCGGGATGTGGGAGTTCATGAAGTTCTTCCCTGAACTGCAGATCCAGAACCCTGAAGAGATCGAGGACCGTATCGCTTTCCTCATGGAATTACCCGAAAGGCTTGCTGAGTTCCAAGATCGAGCGAGTCGGGTGGCAGGTCATTTTGTTGCGCAAAGGGACGAGGTACTTCGCCAATGGTCGGAGCTCATTGTTGCCACGGCTTGCGATCAGGTGTACACGCTTCCCGTCGGTCGATATACTGCGGGCCGTAGCCAGGCATACTTCTGGCGGGAGATTGTCCGCCGCCACTGGCGGATCATTCTTTCTAACAGCCCGCTAGGCGCAGCCTACCGAATGATCAGATCGAGGAAGTAGAGCGACTTCTTGTTCTAGACGGATTGCGCCCGAAAGCCGCCACGTCACGTGCGTCGTGCATTTGCTGTGAACGCAGAACGGCTGAAAGGATCAACCACAACTGAGCGATGATCGCTGCGACGCGGTCGTACGTCACGCCCGGCACTCGCCTCACGGAGCGCTGCGGCGTGCAGTGCCGCAGTCATCGCTAGTTGGAACCAGATGAACGGATTGAGTGCGACCGCCATAAAGGACCCCGCAACAACAAATCCTACTGTGCCGGCATCAAGACCAAAACTCAGATGGCGAAGGAACCGTGCACGCTCTCCTAGTCCCGACAGAACTGTGCGAGTTCTCCAGTTGATATACCAGACGGCGAGGATGAGGCTTACAAAGAGCAGCAAACCCGAGTATCCCAGCTGGGAAACTATCTCGATGAAGCTGTTGTGCGAGACCTCAATTACCAGCTGTCCCGGTGCCGAGTACCTCACGAGTTCCCCCGGGGCTGGCGGATAGTGGTCCTGGTAATACGGAACCCAGTTCTCGTATCCCACCCCTAGGACTGGATGTGCGTTGGCCATTTCCAATCCGCGCTTCCAATAGGTGAGTCTCGTGATGGAAGTCTCATCTGCTCCGGCGGTACGGAATCGGTCCTTCTGATACTGTGGCAATAAGGCCCATACCATCGGAACGACAAGCGAAAGTGCAACCAGCCCACGAAGCTTTCTCTTGCTCTGAAGGAGCATCCACAGGCATACGCAGGCAAAACCTAGCACTCCGCCGCGCGAGCCCGAGTTGATTATTCCGAGAGTGCCACTGATAGGGAGCAGAGCAAGCAACCACACCTGCGTCTTAGTCAGTGATGGAAGCAATCCGAGTAGAAAGTGCAGAGAGAGCGGTACAAAGATGCACATCTGAAGTGCAAACTCTCCCGTATTCTGAAACCATCCAGGCGCTCCCCCAGAAGCACCGCCCCCTAACAAGAAGGAGCGTGCAGCAAACTGGCTCATCTTTGTGCTCCAGAGCAGAAACAGAACGACAAATATGAAGAACTTACGCTGATCCGTTGCTGTGTTTGCGATAAGGAAGAATGCAATTAGCCAGTTTGCAAAGAAAACGAACCGACTGAAGGAGTACTCCGGCGAATATGCAAACAATGAACTAAGTAGTACCACAACGAGCAGACAAACGAGGAGAGTGTTTGCAACCGTCCGTGATCGGAGTCCGCGTCCCTCGAGAAGATACGCACCGATTGCGGCTGCGATAGTAAGCCGAGACCAAGGAAGTATCTCGAGGGCAGAGTAGATCTGCTGGGGTCGGACATACTCAAAGAATACGTAGATGCATGTGAACTTGAAGGACCACGGCTCTCTCCAGAACGCGTTCCACAGTGCGGGCACTCTTAAGGGTAAGGGCGACCGCAGAGACTTGCTTCTCGGCGCAGTTACATATCTTGTGTTAGACATATAGGGACTTCTCAACCTGTACTCTCAGCAGCGTCCGGGAAAGTGTGCTAGAGAAACGGTGAACGAGGCGGCACTCGATCATGCCGCCTCGTTCACCTCCCCGCTATGCACGAGGAGGTGGTTCTGTCCGCATATCACCGGGACAATCTACCAACCAGGGTTCCCCGTGTAGAACTTGATAGCGTCGATGAAGAACACAGTCGTCTCGTCGAACCCGCTATTGGCGTAACCCAGAAGATATCCGTTCTTCAGCGTTGTCCCAACAACGTTGGGATCGAAGTTGTTGAAGTCGCCAGTGTTTGTGCTGAAGTACAGTGAATCGTTGATCCACATCTTCATAATGCCGTCCGCCTTCGCGATCGGTGCACCCCTGTATGTTGCCGCCTTGACATAGAACCGGATACGATTCCACTGCCCTGGCTTCATAAGGGTGTTTGGTCCGATAAACTTGTCTTTGTACGCAAACGGCCCGATCCAGTTGTTGGTAGAGGCAGTCGTATGGAAGGCTGCATACGACTCAAAATCGCTGGTTCGAACCCACCCGACGCTAATTTCCCACGTGCCTTTATCGCCCCCATACACGTCGCGCCAGATTGAGAAGAATTTATTGTTGGTCCCAGCACTGTTTGCCGGGGCATCGCGGTGCTTGTAGTTGGCGGGTACAAAGATCATGTACTCGAATGCGAGCTCGGAGACATACCGGCCCATGTCGAACCGCTCTTCGGTCCAAGCTTGCCCACCGAACGGAGACGCCCGATACTCGAACCGCATGGCGTGCGTGCCGTTAAACGACATTTCGTTGCTGATGCGCGGATTGGATTGATCGTCCGCGCCACCCCAACGGAAGCCGTTGGCGTGGTTTCGCTTGCCATTGTCGAAGTCGTCGGAGAAGAACATTGCCGCGCCCGTCGGTGGTGGCGGCGTGGTTCCTGAACTGGCTACCGTCACCGTTGCCGTGTCCCGCAACGTCCCACCCGAGTGCGCCACGATCACCCGGTAGGTACCGGCCGTAGTCGGCGCCGTGTACAAACCGCTGGTCGAGATCGAGCCACCCGTCGCGCTCCAGGTGATGGGCGGCAGGGTGGTGGCCCCCGTGCTCCAATTGGCCGTGGCACCGAACTGCTGCGTGGCACCCGCGTTCAGGCTCACGGTCTTGGGGCTCACGGTGATCTTGGTGAGCTGGGCGGGCACTTCCACGGTCACAAAAGCCGTGTCAAGGGCGCCGCAGAGGCAGTTGGCGATGACCATGAAGCTGCCGGCCACGCTGCCCGCCGTGAACAAGCCGCTGCTGCTGATGCTGCCTCCCGTGGCCGTATAGGTCACGCCGAAGTTCCGGGTCTGGCCGTCGGACCAGAGCTGCTGCGTAGAAAACTGCCGCGTCTGCCCGGGAGCAAGGGCCGTGCCCGTGGTGGGTGACACGGTAAAGCTGGTCAGGGTGTACGCAGGGGTCACGCTCACCAGATAGGTCTCGTTCACGGCAAAGCCGCTGGCGGTCACGTAGGCGCTGCCCACGGCCTGACCCGTCACGTTGCCCTGGCTGTTGACCGTGGCCGCGCTGGGGTTGCTGCTCTGCCACTTGATGCTACCCCGGCTGCGTGAGGAGGTGCGCACGCTGAGCTTGGTGCTCGTGCCCACCTTGAGGCTCACTTCACCCGACAGGGTTACACTGGAGTAATCGATGGTGTTGCGGGCCGCGCTCGCGAAATCCTGAATATCGGGGCTCGTGGAGACGGTCTGGTCGGGCGCGCAGGCGCCCAGGGCGAGTACAGCGAGGACGGCGGCACTCTTTGGCCACCGGGTTGACAGGGGGTGCACTTGGGCCTCCACGGGTCCATATGCGTTCGGTAGCTCAGCCGGCATAGCCCGCACACCCTCGTGCGGAGCGGTAGCCCTGGAGCTTTGCGTCCCCGTCTTTCAACGGGTTTGCCTTTGTCGCTTCCCTGAATCGGCTTCGAATCGGTTCTGCGGACGCGGCACTGCTGAGGAACTGAGGACTCGTCATGGTGACGACCCCTGCTCTGCGTCGCAACGCGATGTCGTGACCTTGCTCACACCCGCTTTGTCACGCTGTGACACTCCTGCCATACGGCATGACACGGGCGCCTATTCCCTGTTCAAAATGGTCGCGCATTCAAGTTTTTACGGCTGAGCTTGTGAATGTCCGAAGTGCCGGCGGGCCCACAGCTCTGCTTGGGAACGCAGCCGCAAAAAGGCCCGGCGAGTGACATCAGGACCCTTGCCGTACGGATCCGGCAGCTCCCTCGACCTGTCCACTTCGGGGGTGGCAGGTTCAAGACCGGGACCTGTTTCACCAGCGGCACCAACTGCCCCAGCGTTCTGCGGCGAACCCGGATGCACATGGCCAGTGTCCACTTCGTCGATGTCCCCCACCAGGAATACGCGCTGGCCCTGTCCCAAATAGTGCAGCACCTGGGCCTCATTGCCACGGTCCATGCACACCACCAGGTCGCGTGTTGACAGTTGGACGCCGGCAAAGCTGCTGGCCCGGTGAGAGCTCAGATCATAGCCAAGCAGGGCCGCAACAGACAATGCAGTAGCCTCCGCCTCACGGCCGGGCTTGGCGTGTGTCCCGGTCGACACGATCTGCTGGGCCCGGTCCGGGACGGCCGCGCGCGCCACGTGTGCAGAGAAAGCGCTGCGCATGATGTTGCCATGGCACACGAATACAAGGCGCGCACCCGGGTCTCCCAACGCTTCCTTGAGCCGCTGGATGCGGGAGGCCCGCGGCTCGACAAGTCGCCGAACCAACCACCACCGCGCGCCCGCAGGCAGGGTCCGCAGCAACCAGAAGGTGCGGCGTGCAAGAGAATGCTCGCCCATCAACCTGCCAAGCGCGTTGTAGAACCGGAACCGGCTGAGTGGCGTCCGCGAGTCAGCGGGTCACTGAATTCGACGCAGCACCAGGCGCAGACCAGCCTGACCTGCGACGGCCGAGGGCTCGAGTGTGAGCAATTGGGAAGTGCGATGCGCGCCATCGACGGCAATGTAACGCGTGGAGAGCGGCAGCACGTCCTGTGATGCGGTCACAGTCTGGCCAAGCGACAGACGGGTCGCGCGCAGCGGGTTGGCGTCGTAGGCGCCGGGCAGTTCCTGCGCCATGCCGCGCAACACGGCGGCCACATTCCAGCTGGCCCGATCGCCTGCCTGTGCCCCTTCAACGTTTGCAGCCAGGTCGCTCATCCACTGCGTGACCATGTCGGCCGGCTGCATTCCCGTGAGCAGCGCGAGGCCCTCGAAACCACTGCCATGACTTCCGGTGGCCAGTGCCCGCAGGGTGGCGCGCTCGTTGGCCGAATGGTCGAGCACCCAGCGCACGAAGCTCCAGCCGCTGGCGTAGTGCATGGCCGTGAGCTGGGAAGCACCGAGTGCACTCACACGATCCACATTGCGCAGCCAGTCGTGCAACGCCGAGAAGTGCTTGAACATGACCAGCGGCCGTTCGTCACAGTGACGCAGCTCACAGGCCACGGTCTCCTCGTAACCGAGTGCTGTGCCCGAGCCTGTGGTGACGAAGGTGCGGGCATAGAGTTCTTCGGCCACACGTGCGGTGGCTTCCTCGAGCCAGGGCTCCTCGAAGCCGGTGCCACGCGCGATGCGCTCGGCGTAGCTGGCGAGATGCTTGGTTTCGTGCACGAGGGTGGCCCGCATGGCGCGGCGCCAGTCGCTGGGGCGCTCGTTGGCGGCGGGCACACGGACGAAGATGACTTCGTCTTCGTTGCTGGCGGCGAAGGTGCGGCGCGGATGGAAGTTGCAGGCGCTCACAAACGCCGCTGTGCCGGGCAGGGAGTCGTTGACAGTCTTTGTCAGGACCAGGGTGATGCGGCGATCGCGGTTGGTGGCGTGATCGAGGGCCAGCGGGTTGCCGAAGTGTTGCTGAATGAGGGGGAGGATGGTCCGGTCGAACTCCTGGCCGATGGCGGCGAGTTCGTTGTCCATCTTTTGGGCGTGCGGCGAAGAGAGGTCTTCGAGAATGCGGATGCTCGTCCCGGTGAAAGCGGTCCGGGTCTGTGAGACCGGGGAGGATGAGCAGCCGGAGACGGGAATTGAGATGGGGACGGTGCCTTGGAGGGCTCCGATGTTTGAAACAGCGATAGCCGAGGCCGCGGAAGCCTTTGCGCCAGAAGCCGAGGGGGCGGGAGCCGGGGGGACGACCAGCGAGAGGTGGGGGCTGGCCTCTGTAGCCGCAACAGCAGCTTTGAGGTTTGAGTGGGAAGTGGTGGGTGTTGAGTTTGTGTTGGCCGGGTTTGGGTTCACTACGGCGATCAGGTATTTGGCGTAGGCGCGCTCGGTGGGCGCGGACAATTCGATGCAGGTGGCGTCGGCTGCTTTGAGTTCAACAGCGGGGCTGTTGGGGTCGAGGCTGAGGCGGCGGGCGGTGTGCACGAGCACCGGGGCCTCGAAGCTGATGCCCTGGCCCGACACGCTGAGGCGGCGGGTTTGGGGGGCAGCGCAGGGAAAGGCGTCAGCGGGCAGCTGCCACTCGAGGCGCGTGGGGGACTGGGCGACAATGCGGGCGTCGACTCCATCCACCTGGATGCGCAGGCTGCCGAGGGCGGTGGGGAGATGGCTGCCGAGGACGGCCTGAGTGCCGGCGAGGGTGACCGTGTCGCCGGACAGGGCGTGGATTTGCGCGGCGGCGAGCTTGCCGGTCTGGGGCGCCGGCTGCGGCGCGGAACCCACAGCTTCCGGGGCCAGGGCGTCACCACCGCTGCAGGCCTGCAACACCCCCAAGGCGCATGCCACGAGCGCCCAGCCCAACGGGCGGCGCCGATTGGCCGTAAACGACTCGTAAGTGGTTGTGCAGCTGTCGGTTGCGTTTGGCACGGGCATTGTCACCGGGTTGGCAAGGGCTCTCACGTTGCCATACAGGGAGCAACCCGCGTGCCGGACTCGACCATTTGCCCTTCATCACCACGTTTTTTCCACTTCGCTCGCCCGCACCTGCGCCGGCCACGTCTAGGATTTGGCCGCGCCGGGCCTTAAATCGTTCGGGGTGGTCATACTCCCCGGTATCCCCCACCACCCCAGGCCATGTCGCATACCGTGTCCGATTCCGTCCGTCCGCCCCTGACCCTCCTGTCGGAAGAGGAGGAGCTGTTCCGCGCCGCCGTGGCCGAATTGGCCGAGTCGGAAGTGCGCCCGCGTGTGCGGGCGATGGAAGAAGCCGGCAAGGTGGATGCGTCGCTCACGGCCAAGTTCTTCGAGCTGGGCCTCATGGGCATCGAGTTGCCCGAGCAGTACGGCGGCGCCGGTGGCTCGCTCATGATGGTCACCCTGGCGGTGGAAGAACTGAGCAAGGTGGACGCCAGCGCGGCCATTCAGGTGGACGTGCAGAACACGCTGGTCAACTATCCCCTGCACCGCTACGGCAATGACGAGCAGCGCGCGCGCATTCTGCCGCGCATGACGGCCGACACGATTGGCGCCTATGCGCTGTCGGAGCCGGGCTCGGGTTCGGATGCCTTTGGCCTGGCCACACGCGCGGCGCGCGCGGAGGGCGGCTGGGTGCTCAACGGCAGCAAGGCCTGGATTACCAACGGCGGTGAAGCCAGCGTGTTCGTGGTGTTTGCCAACACGCGGCCCGACATGGGCTACAAGGGCATCACGGCGTTCATCGTGGAGTTGGGCATGGAGGGCTTCACGGTGGGCAAGAAGGAAGACAAGCTGGGCATTCGCGCCTCCAGCACCACCAGCCTGCACTTCGAAAACGTGTTCGTGCCCGACGCCAACGTGCTGGGCGAAGTGGGCACGGGATACAAGATTGCCATCGAGACGCTGAACGAAGGGCGCATCGGCATTGGCGCGCAGATGCTGGGTGTGGCGCAGGGCGCGCTCAACGCGGCCGTGGGCTACCTCAAGGAACGCAAGCAGTTCGGCAAGGCGCTGGCGGAGTTCCAGGGCATCCAGTTCCAGGTGGCGCAGGCGGCGACGGAGCTCGAGGCGGCGCGGCTGATGGTGTACAACGCGGCGCGACTGAAAGACGCGGGACAGGACATCGCGCGCGAAGGCGCGATGGCCAAGCTGTACGCGTCGCAGATGTGCGAGCGGGTCACGTCGCTCTGCGTGGAGCTGTTTGGCGGCTACGGCTACACGCGGGAGTACCCGGTCGAGAAGTACTACCGTGACGCGAAGATCGGGACGATTTACGAGGGGACGAGCAATATGCAGCTGCAGACGATTGCAAAAGCGGTACTGCGGTAGTGTGTGCCGCTGGATCGGTCAGTTTTGAGCTTTGAGTTGAAGTTCTGAGTTGTGAGTTTCCTCAGGCTCGGTGCGGTGCTCGCCAGCGTGGTCGTGATCATCACGGCCACGCTGTTGCCGTTCAATCCCATTGTGTCGTCGCAGATTCCGCCGCAGTGGTGCCTGAGGTGCGGCGGCCTGTGGATGACGGATGCGGTGAGCAATGTGCTGCTGTTCGTGCCGTTTGGTGCGGCCTGGGCGTGGGCTTTGTCGCGGGTTCGCGATGGATTGCGGGTTGGGGTGGTGCTGGGACTGGGGCTCGTGTTCTCACTCGGCATCGAGTGGCTGCAGTCCATTGGCCTGCCGCCATCACGCTCGGCGGCACTGGCCGACGTGTTGACGAACAGTCTTGGATCGTTGCTTGGCGCGGTACTCGTAGTGTGCGGGCCGTGGCTGATTCGCCCGGGTGAGTTGGGTGCACGGGTACTGCATGCGCTCTGGCTGGGCGGGGCGCTGACGGTGTTTGTGCTCACGGCAGTGGCCATGGCGCCGCGCAGCCCCGCTGTGCCTTCTGATGCGGTTTCGGCAGTGGCGAGTCCGTACCCACATGTGCCGGGTCAGGCCTGGTACGGCGGCAGCAATGATTCGGTGCTGGTGAACGGACGCGTGGGATTCAAACGCGGATGGAGCGGACCGTTCATTGTGCAGCTGGATGCGGAGCCGGACACGGTACGCGTGCAGAATTTCGTGCGCGGGCGGGAGGCGGAGGGCTTTGCTGTCCCGCTGGTGTTCCTGCACTTGCCGGGGGATACGGCGCCGGTGATGCAGCTGCGCGTGAACCGGGATGCGGCGGAACTCAGCGTGACACGGCGGGCATGGAGCTGGGGACTGACGTTTCCCTCCGTTGTGCTGGATGGGGCGTTTGAGGGGCGCACACTGGATGATGCGCGGGTACTGGAGTTGTCGGGGATGGCGTCGCGGCACACGCTCGAACTGCGGTCGGGGTCTGTGTTGGGGTCGGGTTCTGTGGCGCGGGTGGAGCTGGGGCCGACGGTGGGATGGGCGATGCTCCAGTCGTTGGTGACGGTGCAGTCGTCCCTGGCCTGGATGGTGGAGGTGGCGTGGCTCGGGGTGTTGTTGTTTCCGGTTGGCTGGTGGCGAGGGCGGGTTTCGGTTCTTGACGTTCTGGTGGTGCTGGGATGCTATTGGCTGCTGGCCTGGCTGGATTGGACGGGGAGAGTTGGGATATGGGAGATGGGAGTGAGTGTGGGATATGTGATGATGGGAGGATGGGTCAACGGCAAACTGCGACAGCCGGGGCGTCGGGAGCCTTTGCGCCGGAAGCCATTGGGTCAGCAGCCTTGACGGCGAACCGCAGTCTGGGTCGGAGCATTGGGCAGGTGCGTGGGGTACATTTCGCTCTATGATCGAAGTCCTCGTTGGGGCGTTGGATACGCTCCTCTTCTTCCTGCGCCCCACGGTGTTTGTGTTTGGCGCGGTGGCGGCGGTTGGCGCCGCGGGGTCATGGGCGGTGCGCACGCGGCGCCTGTCGCCCTTTTCGGGTGCGGCGCGGTTCATTCGCGAGCGCATTGACCCCTGGCTGGTGGCACCCATGGAGCGCCGGCTGCTGCGCGCGGGCGGCACACCCACGTCGGCGCCACTCTGGGCGCTGGCGGTGGTCATTCTGGGCGGGCTGCTGCTCATCAGCACCATCCAGTTCCTGCGCAACGAGCTGATCATGCTGTTCATGGCCAGCCAGTCGGGCAGCTCGCTCATCGCGGTGCTCATTCGCTGGACGTTCAGCATCCTGCGCATTGCGCTCTTTGCGCGCGTGATTTCCAGTTGGGTGGGCGGCGGCCCGTACAGCAAGTGGTGGCGCTGGTCCTATCAGCTCACCGAGTGGTTCCTGGCCCCGCTGCGCAGCGTGATCCCCACCATCGGGATGATCGACATTTCGGTGCTGGTGGCCTATTTCGGGCTGGGCATTCTGGAGAGCGTGATCGTGAACGCGCTGATGCGGTAACGGGCTAGCTACGCCACCTTCGGTTGGCCCGCTTGCATTCCTACCTCGGCCTCTCAACTTTCGCGATATGAGCGTGCCCATTTTCGACTTCAGTCACCTCACGCCTGAAGAGCGCATCGAGCTGGCCGAGCAGCTGTGGGACAGCCTCGAGCCTTCGGGGATGTTGCTCTCTGAGGAGAACGCATCCGAGTTGCGCCGGCGCCGGTCTGCTTTGGCGGCTGACGGTAATCTCGGTCAGCCGTGGCGCGAGGCACTCGACGAGATCGAATCCGGCGGCGCGTGAGCGCCGCCCTGTTCCTTCGTGCTGAGGCCAAGGACGATCTCCACGAAGCCTTCGTCTGGTACCAGAAGCGACGAATTGGTCTGGGGTTCGAGTTTCTCCGAACCGTCCGCGTCGTACTCGCTGCAATTGAGCGGTCGCCAGAGACATTTGCGGTGGCACTTGATGATGTGCGAAAGGCGCCACTTCCCCGCTTCCCGTATGTCGCGTACTTCGTGGTCCTGCCTGCCGGAATTTCGGTTATTGCCGTCATCCACGAGAAGCGCCACCCGAGACGCTGGCAGGCCAGGCGATAGTCTCCCATCTCACGCGTCTCACATTCCATCTCCGGCGTCTCATCTCTGACCAGTTCCTTCGCGCGGTCCCACCTTACGCCGTTCGACCTTGCAAGGTCTCATCTCACACGTCCGGTCGTCCCGTTTCCCCGCTGTTTCCAACTCGTCATTGAACAGCGTCGAAGACGCGCCATGTTAAGCACAGCCTTCACCCTCTCCTTGGTCCCATGAAAATCGCGATGATCGGCACGGGTTACGTCGGCCTGGTATCCGGTGCCTGCTTCGCCGAGTTCGGCTCGGAAGTGACTTGCGTCGATACCGACGCTGGCAAGATCACCAGACTCGAGCTTGGACAGATCCCGATTTTCGAGCCGGGCCTCGAGGAGCTCGTAGCCAAGAGCACCAAGGCTGGGCGTCTCAAGTTCACCACCAACCTGGCATCGGCCGTCGCCGATGCCGATGCGGTGTTCCTCGCCGTCGGCACCCCAAGCCGCCGCGGCGATGGACACGCAGATCTGCGCTACATCGAAGACGCCGCCGCGCAGGTGGCGCGCGCGCTCACCGGCTACACGGTCATCGTCACCAAGAGCACGGTCCCCGTGGGCACGGGGCGGCGTGTGGCCGATATCGTGCGCGAGGTGCTGCGCGAGACCAACTCGTTGGCACAATTCGACGTGGCGTCCAACCCCGAATTCCTGCGCGAAGGCTCGGCCATTGGCGATTTCATGCGCCCCGACCGCGTGGTGATCGGCTGCGAGAGTGAGCGCGCGCAGGCGGTGCTGCGCGAGTTGTACCGGCCGCTCTATCTCACCGAAACGCCCATCGTGATGACGGGGCTCGAGACGGCGGAGCTCACCAAGTATGCCGCCAATGCGTTTCTTGCCACCAAGATCACCTTCATCAACGAGATGGCCGATCTCTGCGAGAAGCTCGGCGCTGATGTGCAGGATGTGGCGCGTGGCATGGGCCTCGACGGACGCATCGGGCGCAAGTTCCTGCACGCGGGACCGGGCTACGGCGGATCGTGTTTTCCCAAGGACACGCTGGCCCTGACGCGCACGGCGCAGGAAGTGGGCGCGCCGGTGCGACTGGTGGAGACCGTGGTGCAGATCAACGATCGCCGCAAAGGCGCCATGGCCGGACGCATCATGCAGGCCTGCGGCGGCCATGTACGCGGCAAGACCATCGGCATTCTGGGGGTGGCGTTCAAGCCCAATACCGATGACATGCGTGATGCGCCGTCGCTGTCGATCATTCCAGCCCTGCAGGATGCGGGGGCGGTGGTGCGGGCCTATGACCCCGAGGCGATGCACGAGGCGGAGCGACTCCTGCCCGGCGTGACCTGGTGCGACGAGCCGTACGCGGTGGCGGAGGGCGCGAGCGCGGTGGCGCTGTTGACGGAGTGGAATGAGTTCCGGGCGCTGGATTTCGAGCGGCTTGGCGCGGCGATGGTGGACCGCGTCTTTGTGGACCTGCGGAATGTGTACCGGCCCGATGTTGTGCGGGCGCTTGGTTTTGCCTACAGCAGCGTAGGGCGGCGATGATCGTTCACATCAGCGCACGGCGTTGTTCAAGCCGCAGCGAGTCTCCGAACCCGCAACCGCTTCCGGGACTGCTCCGCATGCCAAAGGTCGAACTGCATCTGCTGGTGCAGCCAGCTCTCGGCCGTCGTATCAAAGGCGATTGAAAGGCGCACCGCCATTTCGGGGCTGATCCCGGCCCGTCCGTTCAGGATGGCAGACAGCGTGTTGCGGCTGACGCCAAGAGATTCGGCCGCTTCGGTTACCGTAAGGGCCAATGGCTCAAGGCAGAGCTCCCGGAGGATTTCGCCGGGATGGGGAGGCTGGTGCATGCGCAGGGTCGGCATCAGTGATAGTCCTCGTAGTTCACGTCAAAAACGTCCGGGCCGACGAATCGGAAAGTTACCCGCCAGTTTCCGCTGACGGAGACGGCCCACGTTCCCTGTCGGTCGCCCTTCGGTGGATGCAGTTGCAAACCCGGAAGACCCATGTCGCGTGGCTCCCGTGCGACGCTCAGGCGCCCGAGTATGAGCCGAAGCCGCTTGGCATGCTTGCTCTGAATCCCGGCCACAGTGCCCTTCGCATAGAACTGCGCGAGGCCCTTGTGCTTGAATCCGAGAATCGGCATGACAAAGTGTAATGTGTAACGTTACAGCTTGCAACTTGGGGAACCGCGATAGGGCTGTCGTGGACAGCAACCGCAGTCGCGGGAACTGAACCTGCAGTCGTGGACCGCCACCGCAGTCTGGGGGCTGAAAGGGCAGTCGGGCACAGCCACCGCAGTCGGAGCTACCGAAAGCGCGGTCGTGGACAGCCACCGCGGTCGTGGACTGCTACCGCAGTCTGGGGAATCCACTACAGTCTGAGCCCACAGTCTGGGCTACCGCAGTTGGAGTCCACGCGGTCAGGGTTACCGCCCCTGCGGTCGACAGCAACTGCGTCTGACCACTGCTGCGGGCTAAGACCGTGGTAGCAGCCCACAACGGCAGTAGCAGTCCATGACCGCGGTGGCAGTCCACAACCGCCCTTTCGGTAGCCCCGACTGCGGTGGCAGTGCCCGACTGCCCTTTCAGCCCCCTGACTGCAGTTTCAGTCAAAGACTGCAGTTTCAGTTCCCGCAACTGCGGTGGCAGTCCACGACAGCTGTGTCGCGCCTCACAACAACGTCAGCAACAAACCGGAAGCCCGGGAACCGCGCGAACCCGGTCGGTGTTCAATCCGCTGTAGGACCACCCGGTCCTAACAAAACACAACCATTCAGGAGCATTTCCGATCATGCGCAAGCTGTCGATGCTGGCCGTTGCCGCCGTGGTGGCCATGGCGTCCCCCGCTACCTCGCAGGCCCAGGACAAGGACATCGTCGAGACGGCGGTCGCCGCCGGCTCGTTCAAGACCCTCGCCAAGCTCCTCGGCGACGCGGGTCTGGTTGAGACCCTCAAGGGCCCCGGCCCGTTCACGGTCTTCGCCCCGACCGACGAAGCCTTCGCCAAGGTCCCGGCCGCCACGCTCGAAGCCCTCGGCAAGGACAAGGCCAAGCTCAAGAGCGTCCTGCTGTACCATGTCGTCGCCGGCAAGGTGATGGCCGCTGACGCGCTCAAGCTCGCCGGCAAGGGTGCCAAGACGGTCGAAGGCAGCGAGGCCAAGATCTCCGTGATGGGCCAGACGCCGATGATCAACAACGCCCACATCGTGAAGACGGACATCGTCGCCAAGAACGGCGTCATCCACGTCATCGATGCGGTGATCCTGCCGCCCGCCAAGTAAGCGCAGCTGGTTCGCAGCAAGCGCAAACCGCCGCGCATCCGAGGTTCGGGTGCGCGGCGGTTTCGTTTGTGCCGTCATGGTGCCCCGGTTTTTTGTGGCGCGGGGCCGGCGCCGGGAGAGGTGCTGCGAGTGAATCAGGCGCGGCGACGACGGGCGACGGAACCAAGGCCGACGAGGCCAGCCACCACCAGCGCCAGGCTGGCGGGTTCCGGCACCTGGGTGACCTGACCCATGAACACCTGGCGATTGCTCACGAAGCGGCCCTGATCGTCCACCGGCGCGAAGATGCGATAGCTGGAGGCATCGAAGCCGCTGTTGGCGACGGCCTGGTTGTACCAGTACAGCGCGCCGCCCGTGTTGTTGGGGTCGGTGATGCCGCGGTAGTTGCCTTCGCCCGGCATGCCCGGGCTGCCGGCGCCGTCCTTCCAGAAGAGGTTCCACAGGGCGACGTGCTTCTCGTCCCACAGACCCTGAACGCCGGCGTTCATGCTGTTGGCCAGCCAGGCAGCGGAGTTGAGGGTGCCGAGCGTCAGCGTGTTTGAGGCGCCGGCACTGCCCGTGATCTTGCTGTAGAGCGCCGTGGCCACGGCACCGTTCTGGTTGACCAGATCACTGAAGGTCAGGATCTGCACCTTGCCGTCGCCGGCGTTGGAGAGCCAGTCGAAGCAGTAGACGTCGAAGGCCGTCTTGCCGGCGGCGTTGGCCGCGCTGCTGCCGAACTTGGCGTTGTACGGTCCGGTGGCGATACCGGTGCCGGACACGGTCGGGGCGCCACTCTTGGCACCAATGAAGTCCAGGTAGCCCTGGGTATCCGTGGACAGCGGCGCCTGCGCACCAGCCAGCGAGGACAGGACTAGGGAAGAAGCAGCAACAAGTGAAGCAAAGGCGGTGCGCATGATCTCTGGGGCAATGGGCCTGGATGGTTTCTGATGACCCTCAATTCAGGATCCGTGCCAAGTGACCGTATGCTCGGGTTCGCTTGTAAAACATTCAATAGCATGAGCTTATGAACTTCTTGCAGAACGCGAGACCTCAATGAAGCGGGGTCATGACCGACCTCATGTGTTGCGGATCACATGAAAACTGTCTCACGCACGCAACAGCTGAGCTGGTAACATGCGTTGTTCCTCAGCCCCGCAGGCTGCATCTTGCCCCTGCCAGGTTCCACCGCCGAGCCTCGCTCGGTTTCCTCCTGTCCCGACCCCGGCCCTCATGACTCGGCACTGCCGCGCCCTGCCCTCCCTCCGTCTGCCCGTCGTTCGCACTGCCCTGCTGGCCGGCATGGCCCTGCCGCTGACGCTCGCCGGCGCCCAGGCCCCGGCCGCCGCCCCCGCCGACCTGATCGTCACCAACGGCCGCATCTATACGGCCGACGATACCCGGCCCCTGGTGGAGGCCTTTGCCGTGCGCGGCGGTCGCATCGTATTCACCGGCTCGCAGCGTGAGGCGGCCATGCTGCGTGGTCCGTCCACCCAGGTGGTGGACGTCGAGGGCCGCACGGTCATTCCCGGCATGGTGGACGCGCACGCGCACTTCAACAACCTCGCCAAGAAGCTGCGCAGCGTGGACCTGGTGGGCACGAAGAGCTACGACGAGGTCATCGCCCGCGTGGTGGAGCGCGCCAAGACCACACCCAAGGGATCGTGGATCATCGGCCGCGGCTGGGATCAGAACGCATGGGGCAATACCAACTTCCCCACGCACGAGGCGCTGTCGGCGGCCACACCCGATCACCCGGTGCTGCTCGAGCGCATTGACGGCCACGCGCAGCTCGCCAACGCCACCGCCATGCGCATGGCGGGGCTCACGGCCGCCGCGAAGGATCCGAGCGGTGGCAAGATCATCCGTGATGCCAAGGGCCAGCCCACGGGTGTGCTCATTGATCGCGCTGAAGGTCTCGTGAGCGACAAGGTGCCCGAGCCCACGCTCGATGAATGGCGCAGCATGCACAAGGACGCCACGCGTCTCATGCACCGCTGGGGTCTGACGGGCATGCATGACGCGGGCGCGTCACGCAAGATGATCGAGCTCTACGAAGACATGGCGCAGAAGAACGAGCTCGACCTGCGCCTCTACATCATGATCAGCGACGACTCGGCGGCGCTGCGTCATTACTTCGCCATGGGACCGCGGTCCGCGCTGCACGACGGCCGCGTGTGGGTGCGCGCGGTCAAGCTCTATGCCGACGGCGCCATGGGGTCGCGTGGTGCGGCGCTGCTCGAGCCCTACAGCGATGACCCCAACAACACGGGCCTGCTGCTCTCACCGGCCACGCACATCCGTGAGGTTGCCGAAGCGGGGCTCAAGGCCGGCTTCCAGATCAACACGCACGCCATTGGCGATCGTGGCAATCGCGTGGTGCTGGACGCCTACGAGAAGGCGCTGGCCACGGTGCCGCGCGCCGATCATCGCTTCCGCGTGGAGCATGCACAGATCCTGCATCAGGATGACATTCCGCGCTTCGCGCAGCTGGGCGTGATTCCGAGCATGCAGGCCAGTCATCAGACCAGCGACATGTACTGGATTGGCAAGCGCCTGGGCAATACGCGGCTGCTTGGCGCGTACGCGTGGCAGTCCCTGCTCAAGAGCGGCGTGGTGATTCCCAACGGCTCCGACTTTCCGGTGGAAGAAGTGAATCCGCTCATCTCCTTCCACGCCAGCATCGCGCGTCAGGATGCGCGCAACTGGCCCGAAGGTGGCTGGTATGCGGAACAGCGCATGAGCCGGGAAGACGCGTTGCGGAGCATGACGCTCTGGCCGGCGTATGCGGGGTTCCAGGAGAAGGATCTGGGGTCGATCACGCCGGGCAAGTACGCGGATTTTGTCGTGCTGTCGCAGGACATCATGCGCGTACCGGTGGAGATGGTGCTGGATACGCGGGTGGAGTCGACGTGGGTGGGGGGGAGGAAGGTGTACGCGCCAAACTGACCTTACTGCGGTCGGGGTTGGGGGTTCGCCATCCGCTGCAGTGAGCGTTGGGCTCTGGGTTGTGGGTTTGAGTGGTGTGGGGGCGGGATCGCGTAATCCGAGGGATCCCAGGCGAGTTCGCGTTGAGCGAATGGGATCCCACGGCGCGATGGCCGTGGATTACGTGATGCCGACGCGAATCCACTCACACCCAGAGCACACGGCGCACAGCCCACGGCAGTGGATGGCAAAGTGGGATCCGAATCTCGTTGAGCCCACAGTTTGACCTGTTGCGCCCCTCCCACGCCTGTCGCCCCCGTTCCTCATGGACCCGTCCGGTTTCGGACCCAAAGTCTGTCACAGAAATGTCCGATTGCTATGGTCGAGCCCGGTTTTCGGACGATTTGTCCGCATTCCAGCACCGCGAAGCGCACGGCACGCGCCTTGCTCCTTTTGGAGTCGATACCGCTCAATCGGCCAGCCGGCCGTCATCACCCTCCCTAAGGACAGACAATGCGCGCTGCATTCACCGGTGCTCTGCTTTTCCTCGCCACGGCCACGACGGCCTCGGCGCAGGTGTCGTTCTACTCCACCTCGGGCGCGCCCGATCAGGGTTTCGCGCCTCAGCAGTTGCTGGTGGACTTCAACGGCGGCCCGTACAACGGCGTGTCGTTCAGCGGCGACTATTCCATCCTGGCGGGTTCGGTCTCGGGCGCCGCGGCGCCGGCCGGCGTGAACAGCGGCTTCTTTGCCGTGCCCAACGTGAACGGTGACGCCAACGGTTCGGCCATCATCGACTTCCAGGGCTTCCTTGCCACGCAGTCCATCACGTCGCTGAGCTTCTACTGGGGCTCGATCGACACGTACAACAAGCTCGAAGTGCTGGACGCGAATCTGAACGTGATCAACTTCGTCGGTGGCGCCAACGCGGGCTTTCTGACGGGCGCCGACGTGGCCACGAACGCGAACGGCAACCAGACGATCTCGGACACGAATCGTCGCCTGTTCCTCGACTTCTCGAATGCGAGCAACTTCCGCGCGCTGCGCCTGACGTCGAACGGCCGGGCGTTCGAGATCGATGACATCGCCGTGGCGGTGCCGGAGCCGGGTTCGCTGGCGTTGCTGGGCGCGGGGATGATGGGGTTGTTTGGCATGGCGCGGCGGCGGCGGATCTGAACGGTCCGTTGTGCCTGATGCAATGAGAAGCGCCCGGCGATGGATCGCCGGGCGCTTTTCGTTTTACTGCGGTCGGGGTTGTGGTTTCGCCATCCGCTGCTGTGCGCTGTGGGCTCTGGGCTGTGAGTGTGAGTGGTGTGGGGGCGGGATCGCGTTGTCCAAGGCATCCCAAAACGAAATCGTGTGGGCGGCTGGGATCCCACGGCGCGATGGCCGTGGGTCGCGTGATGCGGACGGTGAACTACTCACACCCACAGCGCATCGCCCACAGCCCACGGCAGTGGATGGCAAAGTGGGATCCCATCTACCCCGGCCACACCAGTGCACGGCCAGGCAAAGCCCTCGCACTACGGCACCACCACCGGCCTCCCCAAACACCCCCGGATATCCCGCCGCCCCGCATCATGCTGCAGCACCAGCATCGCATCCGCCGCCGTCACCTCGCCATCACAGTTCACATCGCCTCGCGCCCTCGCATCCACGCGCGGCCCGACGGGCAACTGCAGCAGCCAGCGCAGAATCGCCGTCGCGTCACTGGCCGTTATGCTCCCATCCGCATCCACGTCGCCCACCACGGCGGCCGGTGCCATGACATCGGTCGTATCGATCACCAGAAACGGTGAACCGATCGCGCCCGGCACGGTGATGGTGAGCGTGTCGATGTAGCGTCCGGGCTCCATGAGCCGCTGATTGCGCGACCAGCGCAGGAAATCTCCCGTGCGTCCGGTGGCAATGCTCGTGAACGCATCGCGCTGATGCAGTCGGATACGCGTGGGCGCCGATGCGGTCCAGTTCGTGCTCACGCCCACCGTGCTCATCACCCCCACGCGCACGCTGTCAACACGCGGCAGACTGCCCAGTGTGACCACGCCACGCATGCCGCGGCGAGACGCGGTGAGTGTGAGTGGCACGTTCACGCCGAACAGCGTGTCCACGATGCGCTGCTGCGCGAGACCGGGGATGTTGACGAAGATGGTGTCGATGGAGCGCCCCACCACCGTCGGGGCGCGATGCCAGAGGATCCAGTCGCTGTTGCTGCCATTGCTGCGCAGCACGCGCCCGTCGGCACGGCGATTGAACGCCGTCCATTCCGCCTGCAGTCCGCTGAGCTGCACCTGCACGCTGTCGAGCTGCGGCAAGGCGCCAACGGGCAGCGTGAGCGCGGCGCGGCGCGGACCGAACTGCACACCCACGTTGCCGCTGCTCACCAGGGTGACCGTGTCCACCACCAGGTAGGTGCTCGGTGTGGCGCCCGGCACGTCAATGCGCAGCGTGTCAATGTAGGTGCCGTCGCCCAGACCACTGGCGAGGAACCAGTAGGCGAGCGTGCTGGAGCCGGTACGTGTACTCAGCGTGTCACGCGCCGTGCGGTTCTCGTTGAACAGGTACTGCCGCAGCGATGGCCGTGCCGTCCAGGTGACGCTGCCCAGTGCGGGACTCAGCACCACACGCACGGTGTCGAAGCCGATGAACGCGTCACCCAAACGCGCGGAAACATTGCGGGAGTTGCGCGAAAGCTGCACGGCCGGCGCCGGCGTACTGCCCACCACCCGGCCAACCTCCACGCGGAAGCTGGAGCGCGTCTGACCCGTGGGCGCCGCAAGCTGCAGCGTGAACACGTTGCGCGCCGCGGGCAGCTGCGACGGACTGATGGCATAGACCAGCCAGCCATTGCCCGTACCCGACGACCGCTCGAGCCTGAGCCAGGCGGGCAGGGTGAGCGGATAGGCGGCCCAGCTGTCGGCGGCGGTGACCGGCGCCGAGTCGCGCACCCAGCTCAGACTGCCCGCTTCCACCTCACGCGTACGGCCGGCGCTCAGGAAGCGCGCAACACCGATACCCGCATTCCGTGTGACCGTGACATACCAGCCGTGCTCATGCAGCGAGTCCACACGCACACGTATCTGGCTGCCGGGGTGTTCGTAGCTTTCTCCCAGCGTGAACACGGCACCGGCATCGTTCACATCCCCGTTGCCGTCCGCATCCACCACCTGCGCCTGCTCGGCGCGCGCATTGTCCACCGTGGAGATGACCACGCCTTCGGCGGGAATGCTTCGGTCGAGTCCCACACGCATGCGCGCCTCGATGAGCAGTTGCGCGCTGCTGCGGAAATGCGTGAGTGGCACGACAATGAGCTGCTTGCCCTGCGCGGTGGCCAGCGGGGCGCTGTGGGCTTCGAGCAGACCCGACCAGCTCCCGCTCATGAGCTCCAGCTTGGCCGAGTCGGCGATGAGCCCCAGACGATCCTTGTGATAGGCGAGGAAGTGCGCGCCGGCGCGTCCGAAATCCGCATTGAGGAAGCTGCCCGTACTCGAGGAACTCATCACATCCCAGCGCGCATCGTACACCGCGCCATAAGGCCCGCTGCTGTGCGGCAGTCCGAAGGAGTGCCCGAGTTCGTGCCACACGGTGCCCGAGCGCGCCCAGTCCATGTTCCACATGGCCGGCATGACGCGTGACGGGCCGTCGAGCGCGATGCCCGTGCTGCCACCCCAGCTGCAGCAGCCGATGGCCGAATTGAAGTGCATGCCCACGCCGCCGAAGGTGCTGTAGTCGAGCTGCGCGTCGGCGGCGGCCAGACATTCGCTGCTCATGAGACCGAGGTTGGCTTCACCGTCGGCCAGCGTGTAGCCGCTGCGCGGCCTTGGCAGGGTGAGCCAGCCCACGACGGTGGTGCCCTCGAGATTGAGCCGTTCGCGCGACACCTCGCGGTAGTAGGCATCGGCGCCACCGCTCGCGCGTCCGTACATGCGCTCATAGGCGGCGGGTGGGAGCGGCTCGGTGGCGATGTCGGCAAACTTGCAGAGCACCACCGCGTAGGGTCGGCGCTGAATGACCCAGGCCGGGGGCAGCGTGTTGCGGGCGCGTGATACAGCGCCGGGCACGGGCGAGATTTCGGTGAGTCGCGGCAGCGTGGGCGCCGCTCCGGTGCCGAAGGCCGGCCGCACCTCGCTGACCGTGACATCCACGAGTTGCCGGTCGAGCTGCTGCACGCGGCCCACGAAGTCGAGATCGCGGTTGTCCACCACGTACTGCGTGATCTGCCCGGCGCCGTCGTCGATGATGGCCCGGTAGCGCGGCACACCATCGCTTTGCGGGTCGCCCCACACGAGGTAGAGGGTGCCGCGCTGCGTGGTGGGCGATGGAGGTGGCGTGGGGTCGGCCGTGCCCTGCGCCTCTGCGCGACCGGACGCGCCCAGCATGGCGGTGAGGACGGCGCCACAGACTGCACGCGTCGAAACGCTCTTGATCGCGCTCCTGATCGCGCTCCTGATCGCGCTCCTGATCGAGCTCTTGATCGCACGCTGCATTGCGCCCGTCATCGCGGGCCTCCCGCGACGGGCTGTTCGAGTCGCGCGAGACGATTCACGCCCTGCACGTCCACCCATTCCTGCACGAGCAGAGCCGTGGTGAGCGCCTTCGCGGAGAGGGTGGCCGGCGCGCGCAGTCTGACCGTGAAGAGATCACCGGCGGCCAGACCGTCGGGTGCCACGCCCACCACGCGCAGCGTGCGTCCGTCCATGGCGAGCAGGCGTTGTGCCGAGCCCTGCGCAGCGGACTGATCGAGCGCCAACGCGGCCGTGTCGACTCCGGGTGGGAGCAGGAGTTGCACCCGATAGGCGCCGAGGGCCGGTGCGCCGGCACCGCTGTGCACACGCAGCGTGGCCTGCACGGTACCGTTGTCCTGCGGCGTGAGCCGCCAGGTGGCGCGATAGGCGTCGGCCGGCAGTGCGGCGAGCGTGGTGGCGCCCGGTTGCGTGCTGTCGTGGCAGGCAACGAGCAGGGAGAGTGTCAGAGCGGTAGCCGCAGCGACCGACCAGCGTGCGTTGTTCATGGGATGCGAACCGACTGTTCAGTGGCGGTGCGTTCCTGCAGCAGCTCGCCGGACGGGCCGCGCGCTTCGAGCAAAATGACCTGCCAGCGTTGAATGCCGCGATTGCCTTCACCCTCACGGGCGCGAAAGCGCAGGGAGGCCAGCACGACGCCGCGGCCACGCTGCACCACGGCGCTGGCGCCGGAAATGGTCACGCGCATGACACCCTGCGCGAGATTGCTGCGATTGAACGTGATGCTGCTGCCGGACACGAGCAGCGAGTCCGCTTCGAGCGTGAAGGCGTCCGGACTCCAGTTCACCTCGAGCACCGCAGAGTGCATGTCGGCAGGCACACCATTGCCAACCGACATGGCCAATGAGGTGTTGATGCTGCTGCCCACCGGCACGACCGAGTCACCTTGCACACGCTGCAGCAGCGCCTGCACACCAATGGTGGAGGCATTGGGCATGGCATGCACGCCGCTCTGCCCCTCGGGCGTGGTGAGCAACAAGTCAAAGGTGCCGGAACCCGTGACCGTGATCTGCATGGCCGCCGTGCCGCTTGCGGTGGATGGCGTGGTCGCACCGGACACGATGCTCACGTTGCCGCGCGCCACCTGCGCCCGTACGGTGGTGGGGGTGGTGATGAGCGCGCCGCTGGCATCGCGGAGCGTGGCCGTGAAGCGATAGATGGTGCTGGAGGCGCTGCCCGAGGCGGGACGTTCGGTGGTGATGGTGGAGATCGTGATGGCCCCGTTGCCACTGTTGCCCACCACCACCGGCTGCGACACGGCGGCATCGAATCCGCTGGCGGCCACGCGCAGCTGCCAGGTGCCGCTTTGCATGATGGCCAGACTGTCGAATTGGGCTTCACCGCGCACGGCCTGTACGACGGTGGTGCCCAGCAGCGTACCGGCCGCACCGGAGGTGAGCTCGACCCCCACAGGTCCATCGAAAGGCATGGTGGCGCCCGTGCGTCCGTCCGCCACGCGCACCCGCACACTGAAAATGCGGCCGGGCAGCACGCCGCCCGGCGGACCATTCACGAATTCCAGTGCAGGCGGCAGCGCCGGCCCCACGGTGATACGCACGGAGTCGCGCTGTCCTTCGCTGCTGGCGGCAATGAAGGCCTCGCCCTGCAGGAGGCCGGTGACCAGTCCGGTGCCGGACACGCTGGCCACACTGGGCGCACTGGAGGTCCAGGTGATGGGCCGGTCGGTGAGTGTCCGTCCGCTGCTGTCGGTGGCAACGGCCGTGAGCGCGAGGGTGCGGCCCTCGTTCACGAGTTGTGTGGGAGCGGTGATGCGCACGCGCGCCACCGGGGGCGGCACGACGGCAATGGTGGCAGTGGCCGAAACCGACTCGACGGTGACGGTGATCTGCGCCGAACCGGGGGCGAAGGCCAGCAGGTTGCCGGTGGACGACACCGACAGCACGTCGGGGTTGCTGCTGCGCCAGCTGGTGGCGCGGCCGTTGAGCACGTTGCCGTTGGCATCACTGGCCACGGCCTGCAGGGTGGCGGTGGCGCCCACGACGAGACGCTCGGGCACGCCGTTCAACACCACGCGCGCCACGGCGGCCTGAACCGGTGGTGGGGGCGGCGGTGGTGGTGGTGGCGTGGGACCGCCGCTGCCGTTTCCGCCTCCGCCGCCGCAGGCCACAAGCAGCAGCAGCGTGACCAGTCGCAGATAGACGCCTGGCATGAGCCCTGACGGTATGATTCGCGAACGCCGCAAGCGCGGTTGCCTCGAAAAGAGTAAGTCGCGGCGACGGGAATTGGCTGCGCCGGCGTCGCGTGCCCCACATTGCGCCAGCGAAGCCGCGTGCGCCAGTGCACAATTGACGTATGCGCATCGTCTCCCTGCTTCCGGCCGCCACGGAAATCGTGGCCCTGCTCGGCGCCACCGATCATCTCGTGGGGGTGTCGCACGAGTGCGACTATCCCGACATCGTGGGTTCACGGGCGCGTGTGACGCGCGCCACCATTCCCGACACGCACGACCCCGCCGCCATCGATGCGGCGGTGCGCGAACAGCACGAGGCCGGTCTGGCCCTGTTTGCCATTGATGAGGCACGCGTGCGCGCCCTGCACCCCGACCTGCTGCTCACGCAGGCGCTGTGCGAGGTGTGCGCGGTGCGCGAGTCGGATGTGCGGGCGCTGGCGTCGCGTCTCTTTCCGGAACCGCGCGTGGTGACGCTTGGCGGCACGTCGCTGGACGGCATTCTCGACGACCTGCGCAGAGTGGGTGAGGCACTGGGCGTGGAAGACGAAGTGGAGGAGACCCTCGCCGGCCTGCGTGATCGCGTGCGGCATGTGCACGAGACGCTCAAGGCCGCCAAGGCACCACGTCCGCGCGTGGCGCTGGTGGAATGGACCGAGCCTGTCTACCTGGCCGGCCACTGGGGGCCGGAGCAGATCAAGCGCGCCGGCGGCATTGACGTACTGGGCGTGGCAGGGGCGCACTCGGTGCCGGTGGCAATGGATGCGCTGCGTGAGGCGGCGCCGGAGATCGTGCTCTTTGCGCCCTGTGGCTACAGCCTGGATGCGGCGGCGGCGGAAGCGCGGCGCTGTCTGACGCTACCCGCGTGGGAGTGGCTGCGCGACCGTCAGGTGTGGGCGTTGGATGCGAACGGGCTGACGTCGCGGCCGGGGCCGCGTGTGGTGGATGGGATCGAGGCGATGGCGCGGATATTCAATCCGTCGTTGTTCACGGAGGTCGCGGGGGCGCACGCGGTTCGGGTGCAATAGCACTGCGGTCGGGGTTCGGGTCCGCCATCCGCTGCTCTGCGCTATGGGCTGTGGGCTGTGAGTGGGGGTGGTGCGGCTTCCGCATCCCGGCGACTTGCCGGCATCGCGCGTGGTGCGCGGCGGCACGTCTTGCGCGATCTCACGGATAATGTGATCTCGCTCCGACACCACTCACACTCACCACCCAGAGCCCAGAGCCCACGGCTGTGGATGGGGTGCTGCAGTCGACCCCGACCCCGACCGCAGTCACCCAATCCAGAGTTTGACTGCCATCCCCACCATCAACAACGCAAACGCCCTCCTGAGCGTCTCCGCATCCACGTTCGTGGCAATCCACGACCCACCGAATGCCCCGACCGCCATGCCGAGCGCAATCCAGAGCGCGTCGAGTGGCCGAAGATGCCCGGCGCGGTAGTAGGTGACGGCGCCCACTGCGGCGCCAAGTGGCAGGACCAGCGCCGCGAGTGACGTGCCGGCCGCCTGCTGCGGCGTCATCTTGGCGACGTAGATGAGCGCAGGCACGATGATGATGCCGCCGCCGATGCCAAACAGCCCACTGAGCACGCCGGCGGCGACGCCGATGAGCAGAAACGAAATGATCATGCCCCAACGATAGCACGTATATTCCCGACATGCTTTCCGACTCCTCGATCGCCTTTCTCAAGCGCCTGCTCGACACGCCCGGTCCCTCGGGCTTCGAAGGCGCCCCGGCGCGTGTCTGGCGCGCCGAAGCGGCCACGGTCACGGCCTCCGTGCGCGCCGACGCCATCGGCAACTCGCTGGCCACGGTCACCGGTACGGCCGGCGCTGACGGTCCCATCATCCTGCTGGCCGGTCATATCGACGAGATCGGCGTGATTGTCACGCACATCGATGACAACGGTTACGTGTATTTCGAACCCATCGGTGGCTGGGATCCGCAGGTACTGGTCGCACAGCGCATGCGTTTCCTCGGCCGCAACGGCGACGTGCTGGGGGTGATTGGCAAGAAGCCCATCCACCTCATGAAGCCGGAGGAGCGTGAGAAGGCCAGCAAGATCACGGACCTGTGGGTGGACATTGGCGCGCGCAACAAGGCCGAGGCGCAGGAGCGGCTGGAGGTGGGCGATGCGGGGGTGATCGACTCGCAGTCCATCGAGTTGCCCAACGGCCGGCTCGTGTCGCGCAGCATCGACGACCGCATCGGCGCGTTCGTGGTGCTGGAAGCCCTGCGCCGATACGCGGCCAATCCGGGTGAGGCCACGGTGGTGGCCGCGGCCACGGCGCAGGAGGAAATCGGCTATTCAGGCGGCGGCGCGCGCGTGGCGGCGCAGTCCGTGCACGCGAACATGGCCATTGCGGTGGACGTGACCTTTGCCACCGATCATCCGGGCATGAAGAAGGAAGAAATCGGCGAGCACAACATCGGCGGTGGTCCGGTGCTCACGCGTGGCTCGGTGATTTCGCCGGTCGCGTATCGCTTGCTGGCCGACACGGCGCGGCGACTGGAGATTCCGTTCAGTCTGCATGCGGCGGGACGATTCACGAGCACCGATGCCGATGCGATGCAACTGGCGCGCAATGGCGTGGCGACGGCACTGGTGAGCATTCCGAATCGCTACATGCATTCGCCGAACGAGATGGTGGCGCTGGAGGATCTGGATCGGGCGGCGACGTTGATTGCGGAGACGTGCCGGATGGTCAGTGCGAAGACCGATTTTACGGATCGCTGACAGCGGTTGGGGTTGGGGTCGACTGCGGTGTGCCATCCACAGCCGTGGGCCGTGGGCTGTGGGCTGTGGGTGAGAGTGGTGCGGAGGGCCAGATCGCGAGTTCCGTGAGATCGTTGCCGGGTTGGTCGGGGATCCCACGGCGCGATGTCAGCCAGTCGCCGTGATGCGGACGGTGAACAACTCACACCCACAGCGCATGGCCCACAGCCCACGGCAGTGGATGGCCATGTGGGATCCGACAAACGGCCAGCACGAGCAACGGCAGCTTACCCGCGCAAACTTTGCGCCGCCGCCGCCACTTCCGGATCCGGATCATTGACCAGCTGCTCGATCGCCGGTCGCACCGCATTGCCTCGCGCCTTCACCAGGGCCTCGATGGCGGCAATGCGCAGCCAGGCTTCGCGCGGCACGGTCTTTTCTCCGGCCTCGGTGTTCTGCGATGGCACGGCAATACGCAGCAGTCGCTGTATCGCGTCGGCCGAGCCGAGTTTGCCGAGTGCGGCCAGCATTTCCAGCGCCGCGTCTTCGTCCGTTTCCTGCTCGAATGCCACGGCCAGTCGTGCCGCCGGCGGCCGCACACCACCACTCACCGAGTTCGACAGGCCGTAGCTCACGGCGGCAATGCGCCGCACCTCGGCGTGGCGATCGTCGATGGCGTTGTGCAGCCCGGCAATGGCCTTGGCCGTGCCGAGGCGAATGAGCGCGCGTGCGACGGCAATGCGAATGCGGTCATCCTCGTGGGCGAGCAGCGGCAGCATGGCCTGATCGGCCGACTCCACGCCCATCTCGCCCAGCAGTGCGACCGCGTTGCGCACCACGAACCAGCGCGAGTCGCGCAGCAGGTCGAAGAGCATCGTGCCGCCCAGATCAAGCGACACGATGCTGTCGAAATACGCGCGGCGACTCTGCGTGTCTTCGGCTGACATGAGTTGCCTCACCAGCACATCGACCGCGATTTCTCCCGCGCGGGCGAGCAGTTCGAGCAGCACCAGACGATCGACCGAATACGGCACGCGCGACGCCAGCAGTTCGAGCGTGCGCCGATGCTGGAGTCGGCGCAGAATGCGCTCGGTGGCGAGTCGCCCGGGACCACTGCCCACCTGATGGCCGTGCGCCATGACGGCCCGCGCCATGCCTTCGATGGCCTGCGCGTCCCCGCGGAACTCGAGATCATCCAGCAGCGCAATCACCGCGTCGGCCGCGCGCATGGCGGTGTCGTCGGTGTGTGAGCCGGCAAGTCGGGTGAGCGCGAGGGCGGTGGGTGAGCCGCCCTGATCACCGGTCTCCACATGAACAGCGGGCGTCTCGCCCGCGGCACTCAAGTGATTGACGTCGGCTTCTTCCAGGCCACTGGCAAAACCACTGCCGTCGCCATCGCGGGGCGTGTCCACCGGCGTGACCAGCACACTCCAGGAGCGCAGCAGTTCGCGCGGCGGCGGTGCGGCCGAAACGCTGCTGAGCGTGGTGGGCGTGTCGCTGCGCGACGGCGGGCCGGCAAAGGCCTCGCGGCGCGCCGCGTCGGTCGCGGGTCCGGATGGCGTCGGCTGCGTCGATTGTGTGAGCAGCTGGGCGAGCGTGAGCAGCTCGCTGGGCGCCGCGCCCTGCCGTACGGTGATGGAGCCCACCCCGAGGGTCAGGCAGCGCTGCAGCAGAGTGCCCAGCAGCGGATCGTCGCGCGTCAGTCCCCGGTCCACCGGGTCACCGGCCAGCACGAACTGACCGTCCATGACGCGGCAGAGCATGGCGGCCTCGCGGATGCGCGCGGTGAGCTGGCGCAGCGCGTCACGCACACTGGCCATGCGCTCGGGGTCCGGCTCCCGGCCCTGTCCGAGGCCCAGTGTGGCCATGCGATCGACCAGCAGCGCCAGAGCCCGCAGCGTGCCGCGGGCCGCCCGCCCGTCGGGCACGGCGCGATGCATGCCACTGTCCACGGCCAGCGTGGACGACGGCGTGCTGCGGCGATATCCGAGGGGAGACATGGCGATAATGTAGCGCCTCCGCGCCCGCGCAGAGTGGTAACTTTGCACACCACGACCCAGAGCCCCGAGGAATTCCGCACGTGCACATGACCAGCGGCTTCACGCGCACCACGCCCCTGCCCCTGTACTTCCGCGCGGACGGTCCGCCCGGCGCGCCACCCGTGCTGCTGCTGCATGGTGGGCCGGGCGCGCATCACGACTATCTGTATCCGCAGATGCTGGCGCTGAGCGACACGTATCGGCTCATCACCTACGATCAGCGCGGTGGCGGACAGAGTCGCAGTGACGACCCCACGCCGATCACCTGGGAAACGCAGGTGAGCGATCTGGCCACGATCGTCACGGAGTTCGCGCTGTTTCCGCCCACCATCATCGGCTATTCGTGGGGGGCGCTGCTGGCCATGCTGTATGCCGTGCGCGCCGCGCACGACAGCGCGCTGGTGGCGCCCGCACGACTCGTGCTGATTTCCCCGGCGCCGGTCACGCGGGCCTGGCGCGACGCGTTCGAGCAGACCCTCGCCGCGCGCGGTCGTGGCGAGGTGATTCAGGGATTGCGCGCCACGCTGCAAGCTTCGGGTCTGCGCGAGTCCGATCCCGATGTGTACCGTCAGCGCAGCTTCGAGCTGAGTGTGGCCGGCTATTTCGCCGACCCGTACCGGGCGCGTGACCTCACGCCCTTTCGTGTGACGGGCAAGGTGCAGCAGTCGGTGTGGACGAGTCTTGGTGAATATGATATCAGGGACGAACTCCGTGCCGTGCACTGCCCCACGCTCGTCATTCACGGGCGACAGGACCCCATTCCGCTGGAGAGTGCGGAAGCGGCGGCAGCCTGTCTCAACGCCGAGCTGGTGGTGCTGGATGACTGCGGACACGTGCCGTATGTGGAGCAACCCTCGGCGTTGTTCACGGCCATCAGGAATTTCCTGCCCCGACCCCGACCCTGACCCCAACCCCAACCCCAACCCCAACCCCAACCCTAACCCCAACCCCGACCCCGACCCCGACCCGGGGCAACGACCACAACTGCGGTAGCCTCGCCCGCTGTTTCTTCCCGCAGTTCACCTTACGCGGTTCCACCTTACGCTCAACCAAGCCCCCGACCCGTGCTGCCGTTCGGTCCCGTCACCCATACCGCGCTCACGACTCTAGCCGTCAACGGGAGAACCGTGCGCGTCACCGTGCACACCGCTCATGACGGCATCGAGTACGTGGGTCGCCTTTTCTTTGCCGAAGAAGGCTGGACCAACAGCGGCATTCCCGATCGCGGCGTGCTGCCCGGTCGCACCATCGACGATGTGCTGGCGTTGGCGCGTGATCTCACCGCCGACGAGCTCACGCTGCGCTTTCGTCGCGCCAACGCCGAAAAGCGGCGTTTTCACGGCCTGCGGCAGCTCACGCTCGAAGTGCTGTCCAAGGTGCGCTACATGAATCAGGTGGGCGTCTCCATGCGCAACGGGCTGCTCGAACCGGCAGCGGCAGCGCAGGAGCTGGAGCTCACGGAGCGGCAGATGATCGAGTTGGTGGCACGAATGCGACATCTGGCGGGCGTGGAATCGTAAGCCGACAGGGCCAGGGCGCTGCCCCGACGCGCTCAAATGCAGTAGATTTCACGAATGGATTGCCGGGCGGCGGCCCACGCGCTCAGTCAGATTTCCGTCCTCATGGAGTTGCACGACGAGGACGCCCACAGCATCAAGGCCATGGCGCTTGCAGCCCGCGTGGTGGCGGCGCTTGGCGACCTGCCACTCGATGTGGCCCTGACGCGCGAACTCGCAGCCCCCGATGTCGTGGCACCCGCGGCGCTGCGTGTGCTGCAGGATCTGGCGGAGAGCAACAGTTCTGCGCTGCTCGAGCAGTTGCAGGAGGACACGCCAGAGGGCCTCATGGAAATGCTGCGCGTGCCGGGCCTTGGTCCGGCGCGCATTCGCAGCATTCACGAGCACCTCGACATCGACACCCTGCAGGACCTCGAAACGGCGGCGCGCGAAGGCCGGCTCGCCTCGGTGCCCAAGTTCGGCGCCAGAACCGCCGACAAGGTGCTCAAGGGCATCGCCGAACTGCGCTCGGCTGGCGCCTACGTGCTCTGGCCGCATGGCCGCGCCGAGGCGGAGCGCATTGCCGAGGTGCTGCGACGTCATCCCGATGTGCAGGAGCTGGCGGTGGCCGGGTCCATTCGGCGTCGCATGGAAGTGGTGCGCGACGTGGACCTGGTGGCCGCGGTGCGCGGCAACCCCAGCGTGGTGGCTGCGTCGCTGGCACAGATGCGTGGCGTGCGCGAGGTGCTGGGCGGCGGTGGGCGTACGCTGTCGCTGCGTCTTGAAGATGGCGTGCGGGTAGACCTGTCCTGCGTGCGTCCCGAGCAGTTTTCCCTGGCCCTGTGGCGCGCAACGGGCAGCAGCGAGCATGTCCGGCAGGTGGCCGACATTGCGGCGCAGCGTGGTTTCACGCTCTCGGGCGACGAGTTGCGCGATGGCACTGGCGCCGTCGTGCCGGTGCCGGACGAAGCCGCGCTGTACTCGCTGCTGGGCCTGAGCTACATGCCCCCCGAACTGCGCGAGGCGCGTGGGGAGCTGGAGCGTGCGGCGGCGGGGGCGTTGCCGTTGCTGGTGGAAGAGCAGGATCTGCGCGGCGCGCTGCACTGTCATTCGCAATACAGCGATGGCGGGGCCACGATCGAGGAGATGGCACGCGCAGCCATGGCGCGCGGCCTTCGCTACCTTGGCGTGTCCGATCATTCGCAGTCCAACACCTACGCGGGTGGCCTGTCGCGTGATCGCATTCTCGAGCAGCACGCCGAGATCGATGCGCTGAATGCGCGCTTTGCTGCGGAGGGTGTGGACTTCCGCGTGCTCAAGGGCATCGAAGCCGACATCCTGCCCTGCGGGCGCGTGGATTACGACGCGGCATTTCTCGACCACTTCGACTTCGTGATCGGGTCCGTGCACACGCGCTACGGCATGAACGCCGAGCAGATGACCAACCGTGTGCTCAAGGCGCTCGACGATCCGCATCTCACGGTGCTTGGTCACCCCACGGGGCGACTGCTGCTCACGCGCGAGCCGTTTGCGATTGACCTCGAGGCCGTGATGGCCAAGGCCGCGCGGGTGGGGGTGGCCATCGAGCTCAACGCCGACCCGCACCGACTGGACATCGATTGGCGCGCGTGCCGCATTGCGGCCGAACATGGCGCCATGGTGAGCATCGGCCCCGACGCGCATTCGCCCATGGGCTTCGAGAACCTCACGCTGGGCGTGGCGCAGGCGCGCAAGGGCTGGCTCTCGGCGGGCAATGTGCTCAACACCCGCAGTGCCGACGAGGTGCTGGCCTTTGCGTCTTCGCGTCGGCGTGCGCTGGCCGCTGCGAGCTGAGTGGCTGTTGCCCTGATGACGTGGCCGGCATGACCCGTACGCGCAAAACAGCCAAGACCGTGGGGCAGAAGCCCTCGCAGCGGGCGGCGCCGGTGGCGCGCAGCCCGCGCAGCAAGGCGGAGAAGCAGCAGTTGGCGTCGGTGGTGCTGGAGCGGCTTCAGGCCGAATACCCGGACGCGCATTGCGAGCTCGATCATCGCAATGCCTTCGAGCTGCTCTGCGCCACCATCCTCTCGGCGCAGTGCACGGACGCGCGCGTGAACATGGTGACGCCGGCGCTGTTCGCGGCCTACCCCACGGCGGAGGCGCTGAGCGTCGCGCCGCTTGAACACGTGGAGGAACTGGTGCGCACCACCGGTTTCTACCGCGCCAAGGCCAAGAGTCTGGTGGGCATGGCGCGGCAGCTCGTGGAGCGGCATGGCGGCGAGGTGCCGCGCACGATCGCCGAGCTGGTGCCGCTGCCCGGCGTGGGGCGCAAGACGGCCAATGTGATTCTTGGCAATGCCTTCGACATCAACGAGGGCATTGTCGTGGACACGCATGTGCAGCGCCTGGTGCGGCGATTTGGGCTGACACGTGAGCCCGATCCGATTGCCATTGAGCGCGCGCTGATGCCGCTGTTTCCGCGCGAGTCGTGGGCGCAGCTCAGTCATTTGCTCATCTGGCATGGGCGACGAGTCTGTGGGGCAAGGAAGCCGGCGTGCGAGGGCTGCGTTCTGTCTGATGTGTGTGCGAGTGCTGGCTGACTGACTGACTGCGGTCGGGGTCGGGGCGGGCTGCTGTGAGCCGTGCGCTGTGGGTGATGGGTTTTGCGTGGTGTTGGCGGAGGCATCGCGTGCTTGGGGTCGGGGTCGGGGTCGGGGTCGGAGGAAGAGCGGTGTTACGCGGCTGGCCTGTGTGTGATTTCCGACCGGGATGAGCTTTCGTTCATCACAGCCAGCGGCTATAGTGTCACAATCGTGCTGTTCTTAATCCACACATTCGGGGAAGCGATGCTGCGACTCTGGGAATCATCGAACAATGATCGGGACGGGGAGTCGCGGGCGGCAAAGCCTGCGGCCGGCGGCGGTTCGCGTCCACGTGGCTGGCATCGCTTGCTGCTGGCGGAAGCGGCCAAGGAGCGTTCGCGTAGCGACGAGCCGCGGGCAGAGGGCGCGATTCTGAAGGTCATTCGGTAAACGGCGGTAACCGAGACACGCTAGCGTCGTCTCGTGTGCTCCACCTTCCCGCGGTCCACCTTACGCGGTCGCACCTTACGACGTCCGCCGTAAACCGCTCGCGGTTTCTTCCCGCGGTCCACCTTACGCAGTCGCACCTCACGCTTTTAGGTTTCGGGTTCAACCCGAGCCAACAACGGTAGCTATGTCCAAGCAGGTTACTTTCGAAACGAACAAGGGCACTCTCGTCGCCGAGCTGTTTCCGGGCGAGGCGCCGATCACGGTGGAGAACTTCGAGAAGCTGGCCAACAGCGGCTTCTATGATGGCATCAAGTTCCACCGCGTCATCCCGGAGTTCGTGGTGCAGGGCGGCTGCCCGCACTCGAAGGACGGCAAGGGCCCCGTGGGCACCGGTGGGCCGGGCTGGAAGATCAAGTGCGAAACGGCCGGCAACCCGCACAAGCACAACGTGGGCGCGCTGTCCATGGCGCACGCGGGCAAGGACACGGGCGGCAGCCAGTTCTTCATCGTGCTGAGCGAGGCCAATACGCGGCACCTGAACGGCGTGCACACGGTGTTTGGCCAGGTCACGCAGGGACTGGAGATCCTGCCGACCATCGTGCAGAATGACCACATGGTGTCGGTGCGCGTCGCCGACGTGGCCTGAGCAGCGGCCCGGTCTTCCCAACCATTCCCTGAGACACTCCCCATGGCTGGACACGACAATCACGGCAGCGACCTTCCGGCGGCGTATGCGGGCCTGATCGGCGGCGCGATCTTCATCGGCGCCATCATGTACGGCATCGTGGTGTGGACCAACGGCATCTTTGCCGGTCACGCGGCCGAGAAGCCGAAGGCGTCGGTCACGGCCGAGGCCCCGGCGCGGGTCTGAGAACCGGCGTCGCCCGGCGCCCACTAAGGTGGGTGCGGCGGCCCGACACCTACGGCATGCAGTGGTCAGGCGGAGCATCTATTGCTCCGCCTTTTCCATTTGCTGCTCTTTACTGACCGACCAGTCAGTCACAATGATATTCCTTCATGGACACCGTGGAACGCAGCCGCCGCCGCTGCCCCGAGGAGCGCCCGGGGCAGATTCTCGACGCCGCCTTCGTGGAGTTTGGCCAGCGCGGCCTGGCCAGAGCGCGCCTCGACGACATCGCCAGGCGCGCCGGAGTCGGCAAGGGCACGATCTACCTCTACTTCGACACGAAGGAAGCGCTGTTCCGCGAGATGGTGCGGGTGACCTTGGGGGTCGCCATCGAGGAGGCGGAACGCATGGCGTCAGCGCATGTCAGCGGCAGCATCGAGTCATTATTCCGAGAGTATGCCAAGAAATGGTGGACGTTCATCCGCGACGAGCGCTTTGCCGTGGTGCAGCGCCTGGTGCTGGCCGGCGAACTCCGGGACTTTCCGGAGCTGATGGCGTTCTTCGCCAATGACATCGTGATCCGAGGACGGCGCGTCGTGGCCGGCATCATCGCCCGAGGCATCGCCTCCGGTGAGTTCCGCCCCACCGACCCGGACATCGCCGCCCGCATGTACTCCGCCATCTGGTTCGCGCACGCCAACTGGGCGGCCAACTCGCACTTCCAACCGGCGCTGGGCAGCGACGCCCAGGTCCTCGAGGAAATGCTCGACTTCTACCTGAGGGCGATCAAGCAATGAAGCGCCGAGTCTCCCTTTCTGTAACAGGCGCACTGGTCGTGGGGTTGGCAGCACTCGCCGCGACGCCCGTCGCCGCCCAGGAGCGCCTGACTCTGGGGCAGGCCGCGCGACTGGCCGCCGAACAAGGTGGCGGGGTGGCGGTGGCACGCGTCCGCGTGGCGCAGAGCGAGGCCCGGGCCCTGCAGCGGCGCGGCGCCCTCATCCCCGATCTCGCCGCCGGCGTCGCCCAGTCCGAACGCACCATCAATTCGGCCACCTTCGGCTTCTCCTTCGCCAACCCGGTCACCGGGCAACCCCTGCTCCGCCCGGACGGCGAGCTGATTGGTCCGGTACCCACCGTCGACCTGCGCTACCGCGTGCAGGCGCCCCTGCTGGACCTGGGTCGCTACGCCAGCTGGCGCGCCGCCCAGGCCGTGACCGGTGCGGCCAGCGCCGACGTGGACGTGCAGGCCGACGCGGCCGCGGCGCTGGCGGCGGCGGTGTATGTGCGCGCCGCTCGGGCCGACGCGCAGGTCAGCGCGCGGCAGGCCGACTCCACGCTGGCCGCCGACCTGCTGCGCATCGCACGTGATCAACTGGCCGCAGGCGTGGGCATTGCCCTCGACGTGACGCGGGCCCAGTCGCAGCTGGCCGCCATTCGTGCGCAGCTCCTGGTGGCGCGCAATGAACGCGACCGCACGCTGCTGGAGCTCAAGCGCGCCACGGGATTGCCGCTCGACCGCGCCATCGTGCTGCAGGACTCGCTGGCGGGCCTGCCACGCGAAGACGGCGGCCAGCTGCGCGCCACAACGTCGGACGAAACGCTGCTCACGGCAGCGGTGCGCGAGGCGCTGACCGGGCGCGCTGATCTGCGTGCACTGGCGGCGCAGGAGCGGGCGCAGCGCGATGCCGCACGCGCCATTCGCTGGGAGCGCACACCGCAGCTTGGGCTGGTGGTCGATCACGGGGTGCTGGGACGCAACTGGGAGCGCCTGCTGCCCACCTACAGCTGGGGTGTGCAGCTGAGTGTGGGCCTCTTCGACGGTTTCCGCCGTGAGGCGCGGCTCGAGGAGCAGGTGGCGCTGGCGCGCGAAACCGACACCCGTCTGCGCGATCTGCGTGAACAGAGCGCACTCGAAGTGCGGGCCTCGCTGCTGGATCTCGCCTCGGCGGCCGAGCAGCTGGACGCCGTACAGGAGCGTCTCGCGCTGGCCGAGTTGGAGGTGCAGCAGGCGCGTGATCGTTTCCAGGCGGGTGTGGCCGGCAATGCCGACGTGATCAGCGCCCTGCTCTCACTCAATCAGGCGCGCACACTGCGCAACGATGCGCTGGCCGCATACCAGCAGGCGCGCATCACGCAGGCCAGGGCCATGGGCCGCATCCGCCAACTGCAGTGACGTCTCACCCCTTCTGATCTCCATGCCATGAACATGCGTCTCGTTCTTCCTGCCACCGCCGCACTCGCTCTCGGGGTGTGGGGTGTGAAGCAGTGGTCGTTTTCCCGCGCGCACGAGTCCACCGACAACGCGCAGGTGGAAGGGCACATCGTGCCCATCGTCGCCAAGGTGGGCGGCTATGTGCTCGAGGTGCCGGTGGGGGAGAATCGTCACGTGACGGACACGACGCTGCTGCTGCGCATCGATCCGCGCGAATACGATGTGCGTCTCGCGCAGGCGGAGGCCGATCTGGCAGCGGCGCGCGCGGCGGCAGGTGGCCGTGGTGTGGAGGGCCAGGCGGTGACATTGGTGCGGACGGCCACCAGTCAGCGCGATGTGGGGACGGCGCAGGTGGCCGCGGCCCGCGCGGCGCTCACCCGCGCCGAGTCGGATTATGCGCGCGCGAAGGAACTGGTGGCCAAGCAGATCGTGAGTGCGTCACAGCTCGATGCGGCGCGCGCGGCCTTTGATGCGGCGCAGGCGGAGCTCGCGGCCACCGAGCGTCAGGTGCGCGCCGCCACAAGCGGCATTGCCGGCGCCCAGGCGGGTGTGCGCCTGGCCGAGGCGCGTCTCGCGGCGGCGGAGGCTGCGCGCGACCAGGCCGCGCTGCAGCGGGCGTTCACGATCATCACGGCGCCGCTCACCGGCACAGTGTCACGCAAGCAGGTGGAGCCGGGGCAGCTGGTGCAGCCCGGCCAGACGCTCATGAGCGTGGTCAGCGACACGGGCCTGTATGTCTCGGCCAACGTGAAGGAAACACAGCTCGCGCGCATTCGTCCCGGTCAGCGTGTGCAGCTCGAGGTGGATGCGTACGATGGCGCCAGCATCGAGGGCGAGGTGGAGAGCATCGCCTCGGCCACCGGCGCCAAGTTCGCGCTGCTGCCCCCCGACAATGCCACGGGCAACTTCACCAAGGTGGTGCAGCGTGTCCCGGTGCGCATTCGCATCACGAAGGCGCTGGACGCCGAGCGTCCGCTGCGGCCGGGTATGTCGGTGGTGGCGCACATCGTGGTGCAGTAGGCGCCGCACATGGGGGTGACTCTCAGTCCGGCGCTGGACGATCCGACCCTCGAGGTCGGGGATGCTGGCAGGGATGATGCGGCGTCGCCACGCTCGGCGCCGGATGACCCGTACCGGAACCGGTATCTCATTGCGATCGCGGTGACGCTGGCGGCGGTGCTGGAGCTGGTGGACACGAGCATCGTCAACGTGGCCATTCCGCACATGATGGGCACACTCGGCGCGACACTCGACGAGATCGCGTGGGTGAGCACGAGCTACATCATCGCCAATGTCATCATCATTCCCATGTCGAGCTGGCTGTCGGGCTATTTCGGACGGCGGCGCTATCTCACGGGTTCGATCGCGATCTTCGTGCTGGCGAGTTTCTTCTGCGGCGCGGCGACGACGCTGTGGGGGCTGGTGTTCTGGCGCGTGCTGCAGGGCCTGGGTGGCGGCGCGCTGCTGTCCACGGCCCAGACCACACTGTTCGAGTCGTTTCCGCCGCACGAGCGTGGCATCGGGCAGGCCATCTTTGGTGTGGGCGTGATGGTGGGACCCACGCTCGGCCCGACCCTTGGCGGTTACATCGTGGACGCCTACGCGTGGCCGTGGATCTTCTACATCAACGTGCCTCTGGGGCTGATCGCGGGCCTGATGGTGTGGACCTATGTGCGTGATGTCGCGCACCAGGTGCGTGCGAAGTCGGTGGATGTGCTGGGCATTGTGCTGCTCACGCTGGCGGTGGGCGCGCTGCAGTGGATGCTCGAGCGCGGCGAGCGCCACGACTGGTTCGATTCGCGCTTCGTGACGACGCTGGCGGTGGTGAGTGTGGTGTCGGCCGTGCTGCTCGTGTGGCGTGAGCTCACGGTGGACGAACCGGTCATCGACTTTCGGGTGCTCCGGTCGCGTCAGCTCGCGCCGGGTGTGGTGTTCGCGGCCTTCATGGGGCTGGCGCTCTACGGGTCGGTGTTCGTGCTGCCGGTGTTTCTGCAGCAGTTGCACGGCTACACGGCGCAGCAGACGGGGCTCGTGATTCTGCCGGGCGCGATTGCGAGCGCGGTGACGATGGGAGTGATGGGCCGGCTGGGTGGTCGCTTCGATGCGCGGCTTCTCATCAGCGTTGGCGCGTTCATGTTTCTGGGCGCGATGTGGCAGCTCTCGCAGTTGCCACTCGAAGCCGGCACCGACGATCTGTTCTGGCCGCTGATCATGCGCGGCGTGGGGCTGGGCCTGCTGTTTGTGCCGCTCACCGGCGCGAGCATGTCGGACCTGCCGGTGCACAAGCTGGGTCAGGGCACCGGCATGTTCAACTTGCTGCGTCAGTTGGGCGGCTCACTGGGCATTGCCATCATGGCCACGCTGCTTTCGCGCTACACGAAGACGTTCAAGGCGCAGCTCACCGAGCACGTTGGCGCGTACGACGGCGCGACGACGGAACGACTGGGTGCGCTGACGCGTGGGCTGATGGCGCGCGGCACGGATGCGGTGACGGCCAAGCAGCAGGCGCTGGCGATGCTCGACGCGCAGGTGGGGGCGCAGGCCAGTGTGCTGGCGTTCTCGCGGATTTATCTGATTTCGGGGGTGTTGTTGGTGGCGGCGTTGCCGTTGTTGTTGATATGGAGGAATGGGAGGATGGCACCGGGGCCGGTCGACGCACATTGACTTTGACGGCGACTGCAGTCTTGGACTGCTACCGCAGTTGCGGGAACCGAAACCGCAGTCGCGGACTGCAACCGCAGTTGGGGGGCTGAAAGGGCAGTCGGGCACTGCCACCGCAGTCGGGGCTACCGAAAGGGCGGTCTTGGACCGCCACCTCGGACTTGGACTGCCACTGCGGTCCGGGGAATCCACCGCGGTCTGCGCCCACGGTCTGGGCCACCGCAGTTGAAGTCCACGCAGTCGGGGTTACCGCCCCTGCGGTCGACAGCGACTGCGTCTGACCACAACTGTGGGCTCAAACGGCGGTAGCAGCCCACAACTGCGGTAGCAATCCACGACCGCCGTGGCAGCCCACAACCGCGCTTTCGGTAGCCCCGACCGCGGTAGCAGTGCCCGACTGCCCTTTCAGCCCCCAGACCGCAGTGGCGGTCCACGACTGCGGTTTCGGTTCCCGCAACTGCGGTTGCGGTCCACGACTGCGGTGGCTGTCATGGCGGTTGCAGTTCCCGCTGCACCCCTCCACCTTGCCCCGATGCCCTCGCGTTCCTCCGCCCTCGCCCTCGTCCACGAGTGGACCCGGTCCGAGTCCCTCCGCAAGCACATGCTGGCCGTCGAAACCGCCATGCGGGCTTACGCCCGGCGGCTTGGCGCCGACGAGGAGGCCTGGGGTGTGGCAGGGCTCATCCACGACTTCGACTACGAGCGCTTCCCCAACGACGCGCAGGCGGCCGACGCCGAGCATCCGGCGGAGGGGGTGCGGCATCTCAGGGCGCTGGGCTGGCCTGAGGAGATCTGCGAGGCCGTGCTGGGCCATGCCCACTACACCGGGGTGGCCCGCGTCACGCCCATGGCCAAGGCCCTCTTCGCCGTGGACGAGCTGACCGGGCTCATCACCGCCTGCGCCCTCGTCAAGCCGTCGAAGGCCGTGGCCGATGTGGACGTGGCCGGGGTACGAAAAAAGATGAAGGACAAGGCCTTTGCCCGCGGGGTCAACCGCGACGACATCGTGCAGGGAGCGGAGGCCCTCGGGGTCCCGCTCGACGAGCACATCGGGGTGGTGCTGGCCGCCATGCAGGCCAACGCCGAGGCCCTGGGTCTCAATGGAGTCACGCCTTCAACGGCGCTTTCCAGCGATGCGTAACTCCAGTGACCCCCAACGACCCTGTGACAGCCATTCCTCTGCCTTCGTCTCTGGCGGGGCCCTCTGTGGCCCGGCCTGCCACCTGGCCCTCTCGGGGGACCGCGGTGGCTGACCGCCCGCTGTCGCCGGACGCCCTCGAAGAGCGGTATCTGGTGCTGGCAGCGCAGGCCGGTGACAACACCGCCTTCGCGGGTCTGGTGCGTCGGCATCAGCGACGGGCCTACGCCGTGGCGCGAGCCATCGTGCTCTCGCACGACGACGCCGAGGATGCGGTGCAGGAGGGCTTTCTGCATGCCTTCCGGGCGCTGGAGCGGTTCCGTCCCGAGCAGGCATTCGGGGCGTGGTTGCACCGGATCGTGGCCAATGCCGCGCTGGATATCGCGCGGCGGCGCAAGGTCCGGGATGCCGACGAGTTGCCGGAGACCCTGTCGTCTCCGCATCGCGATCCGGCGGAAGCTGATGAACTCCGCGCGCGCCTCGTGCGCGCGCTCGACACCCTTGGCGAACGGCAGCGCGCAGTCATCGTGCTGCACGACGTCGAGGGCTACAAACATGCGGAGATCGGCGCCATCCTCGGAATTCCCGAGGGCACGGCCCGATCGGACTTGCACCATGCTCGGGCGCATCTGCGGCGCCAGCTGAGCAATCTTCGGAGCGTAAAATGAACGTCACCCGGAACGACGACGGGCAGCGCCCGGACGCGGATCCTCGCGTGACCGAGATGCTGCGGGCGCATTATGCGGCGCCGCAGGACGACGCCTACTGGCAGGGTTTCGAGTCGCGACTGATGCAGCGACTCGGCGCCTCGCTGAGTGGCGCCGTGCAGGAGTTCAGGCCGGCGTGGTGGAGTGGCTTCGGTGAGTTCCGCCGCACGGACTGGCAGAAGGCCGGTCTCGTGGCGGCCACCATTGCGCTGATGGCGGCGGGTGCGACGTTTGTGCGTGAGCATCGTGCCGTCGAAGAGGCGCGCCACATGGCCGCCCGACGCGCCGTGGAAGCGGCGATGCCGCTTCCCATCGACGACGGCACGCTGTCGCGTCGTGACAAGCGCGACCTGCCGCCGGACGCGCCCGAGCGCTTCCTCGAGCTGCTCGACAGCTACTGAGTCAGCGGCACGTGTCTTCAGCCAAACAGGCCAAGTCCGTGGCCATGATGTCCATTCTCGCCGCCTTCCTCACGGGCGGCGTGGTGGGCTTTGCCACGGATCGCGCGCTCAACAAGCCTGAGCTGCGCGTGTACGACGCCCAGGAGGAGCTGGCGCGCGCGCTGGAATTCAGCGATGCCCAGCGTCAGCGGGTGGATTCCATCTGGGCGTGGCGGCGCGCCAGACAGCGTGAATTGCTGGCGCCGGTTCGGGCACAACTCGACTCCACGCGCGATTCCGCGCGCGTCCTCATTCTCAAGGAGCTCAACGAGTCGCAAACGCGCGGCTTTTACGAGCTCATCGAACGCAACGAACGGGCCGCCGACAGTGTAGCGCGAGTCCGAGGGGAAAAGCAGTGATCCGCATGATGCAGCGCGGGACGATGATGCTGGCACTCGGGGCGGTCCATGTGGCCGCCCCGCTGCGTGCACAGACGTCCACTGTTCCAGATGATGGGGCGCGTCCCATTACCCTCGCGGAGGCGGTGCAGATGGCGCACCGCAATCTGCCGGCGGTGGTGAGTGCGCGTGGCCTCGAGCGCACCGCCGCTGCCGCGGCCCGCTCGGCGGTGGCCTCCTACCTGCCGTCGCTCACGATGAATGCCTCGAGCGGACGCACGCAGGGTGTGCAGTTCTTCCAGGGTCAGCTCATCCCGCTCACGGGCAACCCGTGGAACTACAACAACGGGCTCAATACGCAGCTCGAGTTGTTCGACGGTGGCCGGCGGTGGGCCGAGCTGCGACGCGCGCGTGCGGGCGGGGACGTGGCCGACGCCACGGTCATCCAGTCGCGCTTCGATGCCGCGTTCCAGGTCAAGCAGCAGTACTACGCCGTGCTGGCCGCGCATGAATCGGAGCTGGCGGCCAAGGCGCTGCTCGAGCAGGCGGAGCAGCAGCTCAAGGCGTCGGCGGCACGTGTGACGGCCGGTGTGGCCACCAAGTCCGACTCGCTGCGCAGTGTCATTCAGGTGGGCAACGCGCGCTTGGCGGTGCTCACCGCGCAGAACGATCGGCGTGTGGCCAATGCGGCGCTCACGCGCCTGGTGGGTTCGCCCACCACGGTCACGGCCTCGCTGTCGGATACGGCCTATGTGGCCGCCGCCATGCCGACCGAGGACGAGCTGGAGACGCTGGTCTCGCGTGGACCGGCAGTGCAGGTGGCCGAGGCCAACCTGCAGTCGGCGCGCGCCAGCAAGAGTGCGCAGCGCTCGCAGTTTCTGCCCACCTTGTCGCTCTCGTACCAGTACACGCTCACCCAGGGTAGCCGGGAGTTCGATCGCGGCAATCTGGTACTGTTCGGTGGCAGCAATCCGAACCGGCAGAACATGACGTTCAATCTGTCGCTGCCGCTGTTCAACAACCTCGCGCGTGAGCAGGCCTCGGTGCAGGCCGATGTCGCGCTGCGCAATGCCGAGGCCCAGGCCCGCGATGCACGTCTGGCGGCACGGCAGCAGCTCGAGCAGCAGTTGCGCGCGCTGAATACCGCCGAGGCGCGCGTGGAAGTGCAGCTGGCCGCCATTGCCGCCGCGGAAGAAGATCTGCGGGTGCAGCAGCAGCGCTACGCGCTCGGCGCGTCCACGCTGCTGGACCTGCTCACCTCGCAGACCCAGCTCAATCAGGCCCGCCAGGCGCTCATCCAGGCCCGGTTTGATGGGCGGGTGGCGCGGGCGCAACTATCGACGCTGATCGGGCGGGAGTTGTAGGCGGCCCGCGGCAGGAGCAGACCCAAAACTCAAGACTTGAACTCAAAGCTCAAAGCTGACCGGACTTTCGGTGAGCTTTGAGCTTTGAGTACAAGTGGGGAGTTCTGGGTTGGCGAACCAATGACCCGGCACCCGAACCCAGAACTCGGAACTGATCAGTTTCGAGTTCTGGGTTCAGGTTCCGGGTTTTGGGTTGATGGCCTCACCGATCGGTTCCGAGTTTCGAGTTTTCGCGGGTCCTCCACCTTGCTTCCGATTCCCACTAGATTGCGCGTTTCATCACCCGTTACATGACCGACGACGCCTCTACATCCTCGGTCAGTGACGGCTCGAACACCGGTCCGGCCAAGGACGACGACCCCGGCCCGGTCAATGCCCTCGATGCCAAGCCGGGCGAGGTCATTCGAGCCACCACTGGCATGTTTCCCGCGGCGGCTGCCTCCAGCGGCCATCATCACCGCGACCCGGATCCCACCGGCAAACGGTTGGCGATCCTCACGCTCACCGCGCTTGGCGTGGTGTACGGGGACATCGGCACCAGCCCGCTGTACTCGGTCAAGGAAATCTTCGGCCATCTTTATGGCCTGCAGCCCACTCGCGAAAACGTCTTTGGCGTCCTCTCGCTGATTGTCTGGGCCCTCACGCTGGTGGTCAGCGTGAAGTATGTGAGCTTCGTGCTCCGCGCCGACAATCGCGGCGAAGGTGGTCAGTTCGCCCTGCTGGCGCTGATCTTCCCGCGCGGCACCCCGCACAGCTTCACCAAGGGTGGCATTTTCGTCGCCCTCGCCCTCTTCGGTACGGCCCTCCTCTACGGCGACGGCATCATCACGCCAGCCATGAGTGTGCTGGGCGCCATGGAAGGGCTCGAGTTTGCCATCCCCTCCCTCGCGGCCTACATCGTCCCCATCACGGTAGTCATTCTCGGCACGCTGTTTGCTGTGCAGCGCTTTGGCACCGACCTCGTGGGCAAGGCCTTCGGTCCCATCACGCTGGTCTGGTTCATCACCATCGCCGTACTGGGCGCTGCGGAAATCGTGCGCCAACCCGGCATTCTCGCAGCCGTGAATCCGTGGTACGCGGTGCAGTTCGTGCAGGCCAATGGCAGCCTGTCCTTCTTCGTGCTGGACTCGGTGGTCCCCGTATCCTTAAAAAACGAGGCGCTGTACGCCGACATGGGGCACTTCGGCGCGCGCCCCATCCGACTGGCCTGGATTATTCTCGTCTTTCCTGCGCTGCTGCTCAATTACTTCGGGCAGGGCGCGCTGCTGCTGGAGAACCCGGCGGCCGCCGAGAACCCGTTCTTCCTGCTCGCACCGTCGTGGTTCCTGGTGCCGCTGCTCATCATCGCCACGCTGGCGGCCATCGTGGCCTCGCAGGCCATGATCTCCGGCGCCTTCTCCACCACGCGGCAGGGCATCGCGCTGGGGTTCATCCCGCGGCTCGAGATCCGGCACACCTCGAAGGTGGAAGAGGGGCAGATCTACATCCCCGAGGTGAACTGGTTCATTGCCGTGGGCTGTCTCATTGTGGTGCTGGCCTTCCGCAACACCAGCAACCTGGGCGCGGCCTACGGCATTGCCGTGACGGGTACCATGCTCATCACGAGTGTGCTGTTCTATCTCGTGGCGCGCATCCGCTTCCGCTGGGAGCCCTGGCAGGCGCTGCTGCTGAGTGGCCTGTTCCTCGTGGTGGACCTGCTCTTTTTCGGCGCCAACGTGGTCAAGCTGATGCACGGGGGCTGGGTACCGATGGCGCTGGGTCTGGTGCTCTTCCTGCTCATGCTCACCTGGAAGCGCGGTCGCGCGTTGCTCACGCAGCGACTCAACGAGGGCACCATGCCCATCGATCTCTTCCTCGATGGCGTGGAGAAGTCCAAGGTGCACCGCGTGAGCGGCACGGCGGTCTTCATGACCAGCTCGGCCGACGGGGTGCCGCCGGTGCTGCTGCACCATCTCAAGCACAACAAGGTGCTGCACGAGCGCGTGCTGCTGATGTCGGTGAAGACGGCGGATGTGCCGGAGACGACACCGGCCGAGCGCGTGCGGGTGATGCCGCTGGGTCAGGGCTTCTGGCGCGTGATTGCCACCTACGGCTTCATGCAGACGCCCAACATCCCGCAGGTGCTGGAGGTGGTGGACCAGATGGGCATTCGCGCCAAGCCCATGGAGACCAGCTATTTCCTGGGCCGCGAGCGTCTCATTCCGGTGGCCAACCGCGCCAACGATCGTGTGAAGCTGCCGAAGTGGCGCAAGGTCATCTTCGCGCTCATGGCCCGCAACGCGCGCGGGGCCACGGCCTTCTTCGGCATCCCGCCCAATCGGGTGGTGGAGCTGGGCACGCAGATCGAATTCTGACGACGGGCAGTCGTTCACTGCCAAGGGAATTAGCGCGGGGACGTCGGCCGGCTCTGGCTTGCCTTTCACCCGTCCGTGTACGGGACGACCCGCGCGAAGACCGACAGTCCAATGGGCTGAACGCCCTATATCAAACATGGACGTCTGCGTCATCTTGCTTTGCTGAGATCGCGACGTCGCGGCTCGTGTTTCCCCCCAGCATGGCGGCAGGCCGCCGGCCATGCTTCCTCGACGCCGGTCGAACGACGCCATGTCGGAGCCCCAGTCGGACGCCAGCTCGGCCGCCCCCGAGTTGACTGACACCACGCCGGCCCCTGCCCGCGCGGAGCACCCGCCCTTCCGCCCGCTCTCGCCGGAGCAGGTGGCGCTGTTTGCGCTGAGCCCCAACCCCAAGCTGATCCTCGACCGCCAGTTCCGGGTGCGCTACGTGAACCCGGCGGCGGCGCACTACGGCAGTGTGGACCCCGCGACGCTGGTGGGCGTGCACATCTGGGACGCCTACCCGGCGCTGCGCGACTCCATCTTCCATCGGGCGTATCAGGCGGTGCTGGATACGGGAGCCCCGGCACGTTTCGAGCGGCACGACGTCGACAATGACCGCTGGCAGCTGGTGTATGCCTATCCCGCCGATGACGGCGTGGTGGCCGTTCTCGAGGACGTGACCGAGCACCGCCGTGCGTTCAACCAGCTGCGCCGCAATCAGGAAATGCTGCTCATGGCGCAGGAGGCGGCCAGCATCGGCAGCTTCGAGCTCGACGCGCATGCCAACCGCTGGCATTGGTCGGACAAGCTGGTGCGTCTCATGGGTCACGACCCGGCCACGCTCGACCAGTCGCGCATCGGTGTGGATCCGACGCTGCGTTTCACGCACCCGGAGGACACCGAGCGGGTGCAGGAAGCCCTGCGCACCGCCGCCGCCACCGGCACACGTCAGCAGTTGCGTGCACGCATTGTGCGGCCCGACGGGCAGGTGCGGCACATGCAGATCAGCGTGATCCTCGTGGAAGGCGCCGACGAGGCCTCACGGCGTCTGGTGGGCACGGCGCTCGACATCACCGAGCAGGTCAACGCCGAGTCGGAACGCGCGCGCATCGAATCGCAGATGCAGCAGGCCCAGAAGCTCGAATCCCTGGGCGTGCTGGCCGGCGGCATCGCGCACGATTTCAACAATCTGCTCGTGGGCATTCTGGGCAACGCCTCGCTGGCCCTGCTGGACGACGACGTGCCGCTCGCGCTGCGCGAGTGTCTGCACGAGATCGAGCGCTCGGCGCAGAAGGCGGCCGAACTGACGCGGCAGTTGCTGGCCTATGCGGGCAAGGGGCGCTATCACGTGGAGTCCCTCGACGCCACGCGCAGCATCGACGAGATGGCGTCGCTGCTGCGCGCCGCGGTGGCCCGCAATGCGTCCCTGTACTTCGAACTGCCCAACGATCTGCCGCCGCTGGAGGCGGACCTCAATCAGTTCCGCCAGGTGGTCATGACACTGGTGACCAACGCCTCCGACGCGCTGCAGGAACGTCCCGGTGTCATCAGCGTGGTGGCGGGCGTGCAGGATGTCACCTTCGACTACCTGAACACCTGTGTGCCCGGCTCGATGGCCATGCCGGGGCGCTTCGTGTTCGTGGAAGTCCGCGACACGGGCACGGGCATGGACGCGGCCACCCGGCAGCGCATGTTCGAACCCTTCTTCTCCACCAAGTTCACGGGCCGCGGCCTTGGACTTGCGGCCACCATGGGCATCATGCGGAGTCACAACGGAGCCATCCGCGTGTACAGCGAGGTGGGCTCGGGCACCTCGGTGAAACTGCTGTTTCCGACGGCCAGCACGGCGCTGGCCGGGACCGGCAGTCGCGCCGAGGGCGAGTGGCAGGGCGAGGGCCACATCCTCGTGGTGGACGACGAGGACAGCGTGCGTTCGGTGGCCTCGGCGCTGCTGCGTCGACGGGGATTCCGCGTGTCGGTAGCGCGCGACGGGCAGGAAGCCGTCGCGCAATTCGCGCAGGCGCCGGACGACTACTCGCTGGTGCTGCTGGATCTCACCATGCCGCACCTGAACGGGGAGGAAACTCTGCGCGCGATGCGCGCGATCCGGCAGGATGTGCGCGTGCTCCTGATGAGCGGGTACAACGAGTCGGATGTGACGCGGCTCTTTGCGGGGCGCGAGTTGTCGGGCTTCCTGCAGAAGCCATTCAGCGCGGCGGAGCTCTTTGAACTCGTGGGCACAGCCACTGGACTTTCGAAGTCCTGAATCGCGCTTCTCATGTCTCGTTTCTCGTTTCTCAGATCTGAGACTTGAGAGGGTGGGAGACCAGTGGCTTCGCCCAGAGGGTGTGAGGACGGGACAGAAATAGAAGATGGGAGATGAGCAACCAATGAGTTGAGAGACGGGAATCTCGGCGGCAAGGGACTGCGGTTGTGGTCGACCGCGGCCCCCGACCCCGGCCCCGACCGCGGTCCCCGGCCCAACACGGTCCGGACTCTCACATCATTGGTTGCCCATCTCCCATCTTCTATTTCTGTCCCGTCCTCGCACCCTCTGGGCGAAGCCACCGGTTTCTCACCCTCTCAAGTCCCAAAGCTCAGAGAGCGAGTAAACAAGATGCGAGAAACGAGAAACGAGCTTAGTCTCCCGCGACGGGCACGGGTTCCATGCTTGGCGCCACACTCCGGCTCTTCGCGCGCCGGCGCCGGCTCACGATCTGGTCGAGATAGGTGTACACCACCGGCGTCACGTACAGCGTAACCAGCTGTGAGAACGCGAGGCCTCCCACCACCGCCAGGCCCAGGGGCTGGCGGGATTCGGCGCCGGCACCAAAGCCCACGGCAATGGGCAGCGTGCCCATGAGCGCCGCCATGGTCGTCATGGTGATGGGCCGGAAGCGCACACGCGCCGCTTCCACGATGGCATCGAAGGGCGTCATGCCCTCGTTGCGCTCCGCCTCGATGGCGAAGTCGATCATCATGATGGCGTTCTTCTTCACGAGACCGATGAGCATGATCACGCCCACGTAGGCGTACACGCTGAGGTCCTTGCCGAAGATGAGCAGGGTGGCCAGCGCGCCCACGGCCGCGAAGGGCAGACCGGAAAGAATCGTGAGCGGGTGGATGTAGCTCTCGTAGAGAATGCCCAGCACCACGTAGATCACGAAGATGGCCACCACCAGCAGCGCCAGCAGGCCACTCTGCGCCTGCGCAAAGGCCTGGGTGTCACCCGACAGCACGCTCGTCACACTGGCCGGCAGCACGGCGGCCGCTTCACGCTGCACCGCCTCGACGGCGGTGCCGAGGGCCACGTTGGGCCGCGTATTGAACGAGATGGACACGGCCGGCTGCTGGCCGTTGTGCTGCACTGACTGCGGCCCCACGCCCTTGGTGAACGTTGCCACCGCGCCGAGCGGCACGAGGTTGCCCGTGTTGCCGCGAATGAACAGCTGGCTCAGCGCCGCCGGGTCCTTCTGGAACTCTTCCTTCAGCTCCATGATGACCTGGTACTGATTGGTCTGCGTGTAGATCGTGCTGACCTGACGCGATCCATAGGCGTTGTACAGCGCATTCTCGATCTGACTGGCCGTCACGCCGAGGGCGGAAGCGCGCTCACGATCGATCTGCACGGCCACCTGGGGGTTGCCCACCTGCAGGTCGCTCGAAATGTTCTCGAGCTCCGGCAGCTCCCGCATGCGCGTTTCGAGCGCACGCGCCGACGTGTACAGCTCGGCGATGTCCGCGCCCTGCAGCGAAACAGAGTACGCGCTGTTGCCGCGCCGTCCACCGATGTTGATGGGCGGCGGATTGCGCAGGAACACCTGCACGCCCGGCACACTGGACGCAGAGCGCGTGATTTCGCGCATGACCTGATCCACGTGCGGACGCACCGAGCGGTCCTTGAGGATGAGCATGAGCCGGGCGCTGTTGTTGCCGCCAAACGGACCGCCACCAACAGACACGTTCACCCGTTCCACGTACGGGCTCTTCTCGATGATCTGTCCCACCTCGCGGGCCTTGAGCGAGAGCGCGTCGTAGCCGATGCCCTCGGGACCCTCCACCGAGCCCATCACGCGGCCCGTGTCCTCGGACGGCAGGAAACCCTTGGGGATGTACATGAACAGTCCCACCGTGGCCACCAGCGTGAGCGCGCTGAACACCATGGTGAGCGGACGATGCCGCATGACCCAGTCCAGCGAGCGCACGTACAGACCTTCCGTGGCCTGATACAGCCGCTCCACCGAGCGCCACTTGCCCTCGGTGGCCGCATGCCCTTCGCCGCCCTTGAGGAACTTGGCGGCCAGCATGGGCGTGAGCGTGAGCGAGACGAAGCCCGACACGAGAATGGCCACGCCGATGGTGACGGCAAACTCGCGGAAGAGTCGACCCACCAGCCCCGGCATGAACAGCAGCGGGATGAACACCGCCACCAGCGACAGGGTCATGGAGAGAATGGTGAAGCTGATCTCCTTCGACCCGTCGAGCGCCGCGCGCAGCGGCGTCTTCCCCATCTCCATGTGACGCACGATGTTCTCGAGCATCACGATGGCGTCGTCCACCACGAAGCCCACGGCCAGCGTGAGCGCCATGAGCGTGAGGTTGTTGAGACTGTAATCGAGCGCGTACATGACGATGCACGTGCCGATGATGGAGAAGGGCAGCGCCAGACTGGGGATGATCGTGGCGCGCGCGTTGCGCAGGAACAGGAAGATCACCATGACCACGAGGGCCACGGTGAGCACCAGCGTGAACTGCACATCCCACACCGCGTGCTCGATGCTTTCGGCGCGATTGAAGATGGTCTGCACGTTCACACTGGCCGGCAGCTGCTCCATGAGCTGCGCCATCTCGGCTTCCACCGCCTTGGCCGTGGCCACGGTGTTCACACCGGGCTGACGGATGATGGCCAGCGAGATGTTGGCACGGCCGTTCACCTCGCTGAAGCCGCGCAGCGTCTGCAGGCCGTCGATGACCTGCCCCAGATCTCCCAGGCGCACGGGGCTGCCGTTGCGGTAGCCCACCACCAGCTGACGGAATTCGGCGGCATTGCGCAGCTGACCCGTGGCCTGCAGCGTGAAGGCCTGGTTGGGGCCCATGAGCACACCGGCCGGCGAGTTGCTGTTGCCGGTGTTGATGGCCTGCTGTACCTCGTCAATGCCGATGCCGCGCTGCGCCATGGCGCCCGGGTCGAGCTGCACGCGCACGGCATACTTGGCCGAGCCGTAGACCTGCACCTGCGCCACACCGGTGACCGTGCTGAGGCGCTGGCCAATGAACGTTTCCGCGTACTCGTTGAGCTCCGGACGCGAGATCACGTCGGAGTTGAGCGAGTACATCATGATGGGCGAGTCGGCCGCGTTGGCCTTGTTGTACGAGGGCGGATTGATGCCCTGCGGCAACGACCGGAGCGACTTGGAAATGGCCGACTGCACGTCGGCAGCCGCCTTGTCGATGTCACGATCGAGATTGAACTGGATCGTGACGTTGGTACTGCCCTGCGAGCTCGACGAGGTGATGTTGTCGATGCCGCTGATGGTGGCGAACTGCTGCTCGAGCGGCGTGGCCACCGACGTGGCCATGACCTCGGGGCTCGCGCCCGGGAGATTGGCCGACACCGTGATGGTGGGGTAGTCGATCGTGGGCAGGTCGCTCACAGCCAACCGCTGATACGCCACCGCGCCGAAGATCAGAATGGCCGTCATGACGAGTGTCGTCATGACCGGCCGACGGATCCAGATCTCGCTCAGATTGAGACCGACAGCGGATGGCGCAGACGCGCCAGGCGCCGATGACGGCGCGGACTCGTCCGCCGAATGCTTCGGCGGAACGGACGGTGCACTCATGGCTTGACTCCAGGACTGGTGCCCGGATTGGCGGCCGGGCTGACGGCATTGGCTGATTCCTTCACGGGGGTGCCGGCCGGTCCATCACCCGGCGCGCCACCCGGCCCACGCGGCGCCGTGCGCAGTTGCACCTTGGCGCCATCGGTGAGTCGCGTCTGGCCTTCAACGATGACCTGCTCGCCGCCCACCAGACCGCTGTCGATCTTGCTCACCAGACCCGCCTGACGACCCACCTTCACCGGCGTGCGACGGGCCACGTTATCCACCATCGTGTACACGAAGGTGTTGCTGCCCGAGGTGACCACGGCCTGCGACGGAACCGTCACCGCGTCACTGTCCACGCTGAGCGTGAGGGCCACACTCACGAACTGACCGGGCCAGAGCGCACGGTCCTGATTGGGCGCGGTGGCCTTGAGCAGCACGGAGCCCGAGGCGCGGTCGACCTGATTGTCCACGAAGGTGAGCGTGCCGTCGATGGCGTTGGTGCTGTCGCCGCCATTGGGCGTGATGCGCACGCGCAGCTTCTGATCCACACCGGCGCGGCGGCGCAGCTCTTCGAAATCGCGCTCCGGCACCGGGAAGCGCACCAGCACGGGCCGCAGCTCGTTGATGGTGACCAACTGATCGGTGGTGGCACGCACCAGCGAGCCGGCGCGATAGAGCAACTGGCCGGTGCGGCCCCCGATGGGCGCGCGAATGGTGGTGTTCTCCAGATCGAACTGGGCGCGCTCGAGCTGCGCCCTGCCGGCCGCCACCGTGGCGGCGAGTGAGCCCACCTCGGCGAAGGTCTGGTCGATCTGCTGCTTGGTGACGTAGCCGTCCTTGGCGAGAGCGGCGAAGCGCGCCGAATCGGCGCGGGCCCGCACCAGTGTGGCCTCGTCGCGCGCCAGCGTCGCCTTCACCCGCTCGAGCTCAGCCCGGAAGGGCCGCGCGTCGATCTGGAAGAGTACCTGCCCCTCGCGCACTTCATCGCCCTCGGCGATGGCAATGCGGGTGAGCTGGCCGGACACGAGCGACTGCACGGCCACCGTGCGATTGGGCTCGACCTGGCCGTTGGCTTCGACCACGTAGGGGAGCGGCCCCTTGGTGGCCGTCTGCACCGACACGGTGGGTGTTGGGCGCTGCGGCGGACCGCCTTCCTTTTTGCAGGCGCCGAAGAGCGCCAGGGGAAGAACGAGGGCGACTGCGGTAACGGACAGCCGGCGCGAGGACCGCGCTGGCAAAGCAATGGCGAGCATTCGCGGGGCGAACGATGTGGCGCCTTTCGGCGAGGAACGCGCGCCACCTCGCTGAGGGGCGCGCGTTTTCAGGATCTGCCGAAGATAACGCTGGCGGACCGGGGATCGTTGCCCGGAATGCCCTCAGCTGGCCCTGATGACCCGGACGCGATTGGTCACCGTTTCCCGAATGCGCTCGCGCATGCGGTCCGGGTCCAGTCGCATGATGACCGGTCCCTGCCCGTCCCGGTCCAGACGCAGCTCCCGCATTCCCTCCCCATCCCGGCGGTAAATGCGAACGTCGGGGCCGTTGAACAGGAATGGCTCGATCGTGCCGCGAGGCAGGCGAGGCAGTGACGGGGTCATGATTCGCACCTCGCCATCGCCAATGGTGACGCCAAACTCGTTGCCCGGCAGCTCGCTGGCCTTGACCGCGGTGACCGCCACTTCGCGATACCGCCCCCCGCTGTACACCCGCAGGGACACGGACTTGCCCGGCTCGACCTTCTGGATTTCACGGATGAACCGGTCGGCACGCGCGCTGCCGGCCTGACGATCCTCCACGTCCTCCCTGGCCACACGGACGTCCACCCCGTTCACCGACGCGATCCGGTCGCCTTCCACGATGCCGGCCTTTTCGGCCGGCCCGCCGGTGACGACCGAACTCACGAAGAGCCCCAGCGTGTCGCGCGCATTGCCCATGGCGGCAATGGCAAGGCCCACGCGGCCACGGCGGTCGTTGTCCGCCACGCGGCTGTCCATGGAGCGGCGCATGGTCCGGGTCGGCTCCGCGCTCTGTGCCAACGCCGCCTCGGAGACGGTGGTCACCGAGACCGACCGGCTCTGGCCTCCGCTGCGCAGCTGGAGCGAGACGGCCTCGCCCGGCTTGACCTTGGCCATGGCCCGCTGGAGACGGCGCTGGGCCAGGCCGACCAGCGCCAGGTCCTCGGCGTCTTCCCGCGCCACCTTGAGACTGATGCCATTGATGGCGGTGATCACATCCCCGGCCTTGAGACCGGCCTTGGCGGCCGGACCGTCGGCCTGAACCTCCTCCACGGTCACACCGGCCGCGTCTCTGGCCGAGCCGGCGCCGAGGGTCACACCGAGCACCGCGCGCGTGTCCGAGCGCACCCACATGGCGCCGCCCGGCATGACGCCCGTGCCGCGCGGGATGGTGATGACCCGCTCCTCACGCGCCTGGGCCTCGGCTGGCGCCGCCAGCACCGTGACCAGCGTGCCCGGCACGACCCAGGTCGCCGCCGCGAGCGCCGCGGCTGAAAACCGACTGGGGCACGAAAGGCCCCGCATGACATCCCGTATCACGTCCCGCATGTCGTAAGTCCTCCAGGGGTTGCCCGGCGACGAGCCCTGGCGGTTTGCGCCGGCTCCATGGTCGCCACATGGGTTTGCCCTGTCCGACACGCGGCCGGGCCGCGGGGTTTACGCGGCTCGCCCCACCTGCGCCCCACCTACGCCCTGCCTGCGCACTACTTACGCGACGCCGACCCCGTTGGCCGTGGCCTCCAGACGCTCCCGAATGCGTGACACCAGCGCCGCCCGCCCGATGGGCTTCTCGAGCACCAGAATCGAATCGGAGGCGAGGAAGGCTTCGGCATCGGGACTGACCGCACCACCCGTCAGCACGATGAGCGACTCACGAAGCTCGGGGTGGGCCAGCGCCAATCGCTCGGCGAACTCACTGCCCGACATGCCCGGCATCATGAGATCGGTGACGACGATGTCCACCGAATGTGAGGCGAGCCAGGCCAGTGCGGACTCGGCGTCGGTGAAGCCCTGCACCTCACAGCCTTCGGCACCAAGACCACGCACATAGGCCCGGAGCGAGGGAGCATCGTCCTCCACCATCAGTACCCGAATGGCGTGACGAACAGGCAGCGGGCTGCGCACAGGGACGTGCGATGACGCGTGCTGTGGATCGTCCTGGACTGAGGCCTCGGGCTCAATGGACGACGTGAGCTCCGCCGCAGGAAACTGCAGTCGCACCTCGGCGCCGCCGGTATCGCTGTTCGTGCAGAGCAGCACACCGCCATGGTTCTGCACAATGCCACGCAGAACAAACAGACCGAGGCCGGTCCCACCCTGATTGGCGCGCGTCGTGACGAATGGCTCGCCGATGCGCGAGAGCACCTCGGGGGCAAATCCGGCCCCACTGTCACGAACGACCACCTCCGCCCAGCCATTGGGGGTGGTGCCGGTGTGCACCCACACTTGACGCGCCACCGTCGCCGGCTGGGCCGTGGCGGCGTGCACGGCATTGACCAGCGCGTTGAGCACGGCTTGCACGAGACGGCCCTCGTGTCCGCGCACGGGTGGCGCCGGATCGAATGTCGCATGCATGGTCACATCGCCGCGCCACTGCGAGGCGCCGACACGCAACGCGGCACGCAGCACATCGTGCAGGTTCACGACAACATGGTCGCTGCCGGCGGGGCGACTGTAGGTACGCAGCGCATCGACGATGTTGTGCACGCGATCCACGCCTTCCACGGCGTGCGCGAGGTGTTCACGGGCGACCGGATCGGTCTGCACGGCCGGCTGGTTCGCCACCTCATCGAGACTGAGACGGAGATACTGCAGCGGGCTGTTGATTTCGTGGCCCACGCCCGCGGCCAGACGCCCAAGCGCGGCGAGCCGCTGCTGTTCCACCACGAGATGCCGCGCCTCGTCGCGCTCGACGGTGCGGCGTTCGACTTCGTCGACGAGATGCCCCTGGAGGTCGTCGAGTTCGCGCGCGTCGCGCACGAAGCCGCGCAGCAGATTCACCGTGACCGGTGTGACAACGGCGATGTACCCGATGTCGGCGAGATAGAGAAACTTGATGACACCGGCGGCCACCAGCACTTCTTCCACGACCATGACGAAGAAGATGGCAAAGCCGAGGAGCACGAACCCCGAGCCGGGTTCACCGGCCCGCCAGCGCGCCACGAACTGCCACCAGCTCACCGCCAGAAAGGCCAGCGGCACCAGTGTGAAGGCGGTACCGAGCGCCGTGAACTCGGCGTGCGGAATGACGTCGCCGAGGCCGGGCACGATGAGCGAGGCGTCCTTCGTGGCAACAACGCTCCAGGGAGAGGCAGCCACGAGGGCCACCGCTCCGACACCCAGTGCCGCGGCCAGGCGCACGCGGCGCGGAATCTCGCGCCAGGCGGCGTCGGGCCCGAGATGCGTGAACAGCAGCCAGGCGGCGCCATGCAGCGTGCCATTGAACAGGTTGGCCCGCAGGCTCCAGCCAATGTGCTCGGCGTTGGAGGCCCAGAGGGCCCCGGCCGCATCGACCGTGCTGTACAAACCGGCGGTGACCGCCACACCGGCAAACCACCAGGCATGGCGCCAGCGTGGCGCACGGCCGAGCAGCGCCAGCGCAAACGCCATGGCGAACTGCAGCGTGAGGCTGACCAGCCCCATCAGGAACATGATGTACATCGCGCGCCCTGCCTGAAACACGACCTGCCGGCGACGACATCCCCGGGGCGAATCAGTGCCCCGGGTTCCATGCCACGTTCAGCCGAACTGTGCCAACTTCAGAGGATCGGCCGGTCGCCCCGCTGGGGGGCGGCCGGCCGTTTTACTGTCCAGATATTGCCTATACCTTGCAGGGACCAGGTCAGGTCACCGGATCAAACGACCACGTTGAGCAGGCGTCCGGGCACGAACACGACCTTGCGGGGGCTTCCCGTCACGAACTTGGCGATGGCGGCGTCCGCCATGGCTTCCGCCAGCGCCTCGTCCTGTCCCGCCCCGGTGGGCAGGCGCACCTTGCCGCGGGTCTTGCCGTTGACCTGCACCACGAGGTCGATGGCGTCGTCCACGAGCTGCGCGGCATCGAACGCCGGCCAGCCGGCGTCGAACACGCTGCCCGGGTGACCCAGCAGCTCCCAGCATTCTTCCGCCAGATGCGGCGCGTATGGCGCGACGAGCTGCACGAGCGGCTGCACCTCGTCACGATGCGGTACACGCTCGCCGCGGCGCACGACGTTGATGTACTCCATCATGGCGGCGATGGCCGTGTTGTAGGCCAGGTTGGCCGTGTCGTCGCCCACCTTCTTGATGGTGCGATGCAGCTTGCGCAGCACCTCGGCATCGGCCGCGCCGTCGGTTCGTGCATCGCGCACCGAGGCCCACACGCGGTCGAGGAAGCGACGCACGCCGCTGATACCCTGGTCGCGGAAGTCCCCGCCTTCCTCGTAGGGGCCGAGGAACATGAGGTACATGCGGAAGGCGTCGGCGCCCCACTCCTCCATGTACTGGTCGGGGTTGATGACATTGCCCTTGGACTTCGACATCTTCGCGCCTTCGCGGATGATCATGCCATGCGCGCGGAAACGCGTGAACGGCTCCTCGAAGTCGATGTGCCCGCCATCCTTGAGCACCATGGTGATGAAGCGCGAGTACAGCAGATGCAGCACGGCGTGTTCGTTGCCACCGATGTACGAGTTGACCGGCAGCCAGGTCTTCGTGCGCGTGGCGTCGAAGGGCACGTCGTCACGCGTGGCGCTCGGATAGCGCAGGAAATACCAGGCGCTGTCGAGGAAGGTGTCGCTGACATCGGTTTCGCGCCGCGCGCTCTTGCCGCAGGTGGGGCATGGCGTGCGGTACCACTCTTCATGGCGCGCCAGCGGCGAGATTCCACTGTCGTCGGGCTTGAAGTCGGGGATGTTGGGCAGTTCCACCGGCAACTGCGACTCGGGCACCGGCACGGCGCCGCAGTCGTCGCAGTAGATGATGGGAATGGGCGGTCCCCAGTACCGCTGGCGCGAGATGCACCAGTCGTGCAGGCGGTAGTTGGTGACCGCCTGCGCGTGCTGCTGCGTGGCCAGCCAGGCGGTGACCTCGCGCTTGGCGTCCACCACGCTCATGCCGTCGAATTGCGCGCTGTTCACCAGCCGCGCGCCGTCGTCATCAGTGAAGGCGGCATCGCCCAGCGGCGTGTCGGCGTGATCGTCCGGACCCGCCACGACGCGCGCGATGGGCAGGCCGAACACCTGCGCAAACTCGAAGTCACGCTCGTCGTGCCCCGGCACGGCCATGATGGCGCCGGTGCCGTACTCCATGAGCACGTAGTCGGCAATCCAGATGGGAATGGGCTGCTGCGTGGCCGGGTTGATGGCATACGCGCCCGTGAACACGCCGGTCTTCTCGCGCGTGCTCTTGCGCGAGATGAGATCCTGCTTGGTGGTCTGCTCCACATACGCGCGCACGGCCTCCTGCTGCGCTGCGGTGGTGAGCGTGTTCACCAGCGGATGTTCGGGCGCGAGCACGAGATAAGTGGCACCAAAGATCGTGTCGGCGCGGGTCGTGAACACCGTGAGGCGGTCGCCGTGACCCTGCACATCGAAGGTGACGTGCGCCCCCTCCGACTTGCCGATCCAGTTGCGCTGCGCCTGCCGGGTGACGTTGGACCAGTCGAGCCACTCGAGATTGTTCAGCAGCCGCGGCGCGTAGTCGCTGATGCGGAAGAACCACTGCTCGAGAAAACGCTGCTCAACCGGGGTGCCGCAGCGCTCACAGAGCCCGCCTTCCACCTGCTCGTTGGCCAGCACCGTCTTGTCGGTGGGGCACCAGTTCACGGCAGCGGCCTTCTTGTACGCGAGGCCCTGCTTGTGCAGCTGCAGAAACACCCACTGCGTCCACTTGTAGTAGTCGGGACGCGAGGTATCCACCTTCTGATTCCAGTCCACCATGAAGCCCGCACGCCCGAGCTGCCGCGTGAAGTTCGCGACGTTCTTCGGGGTGAGCTCCATCGGATGCGCGCCCACCTTGAGCGCGTAGTTCTCGGAGTGGATGCCGAAGGCGTCGAAGCCCAGCGGCTGGAAGACGTCGTACCCCAGCAACCGATGGAAGCGCGCGGAAATGTCGCTGCCGGTGAAGGCAAAGAGGTTCCCCACGTGCAGCCCTTCGGCGCTCGGATAGGGGAACATCATGAGGGCGTAGAACGGGCGCGCGGGCTGGTCCAGCTTGGCGCGATTGGTGCCACGTTCGGCCCAGCGGGCCTGCCATTTGGGCTCGACGGCCGACGGCTGATACGGAGTGGGGGTGGTCTCGTCCATCCCTCAAATCTAGTGGATTGGAGGGGTGGTTTGGTCCGCTGGACTGGTGGCATCCGACGGACCGCTGAACTGATGGTGTGAGGATCGGAGGATCCGAGGATTGGAGGGGGCGGGCGTCGGGGGACTCGGAGAAACGGGAGTCCCCCGACGCCCGCCCTCTCTTATCCCCCGATCCTCCGATCCTCACACCTTCAGTTCAACGGTCCAGCGGATTAACCGGAGCTACCGGCGGAAGAGAAACCCCGCCTCCTCCAGCCTCGCCCCCCGCTCGTCACACACCGCAAACTTGCCCCCCGAGTACAGCGTGGCCCCGCCAAACGTCCCGTCCTTGGCCACGGCATAAAACTCGAGGTCGAACTTCGGGCGCCCGTTGGGTCCCAGCAGCCGCGCCTCCGTCATGGCCACCACCCGCTCGAGGGCCTTGAGACAGGCCGCTTGCGGCGCCATGCCACCGCGCATGAACTCGACGATGAGAAACGACGCGCAGGTCTTGATGTTGGCTTCGCCGCGCCCCGTACTGCCGGCGGCACCCACGAGGTTGTCGCAGTACTGCCCCGCCCCCACAATGGGCGAGTCGCCAATGCGCCCCGGCACCTTCCAGGCCATGCCGCTGGTGGTGGTCACCGACGCCAGATCGCCGCTGGCCGTGACGGCATTCATGTTGATCGTGCCCGTGGTGAACTTGATGCGCACGTCGTCATCGTGGTCGAGCCAGGCATCGTTGGCATTCAGGCGCGCCTTCCAGCGCAGCCAGTCCTGACGGCTCTTTTCCGTCAGCAACTCCTGCTCCCTGAAGCCCATTGCCTTTGCGAACTTCTTGGCCCCCGCGCCCACGAGCATGACGTGGTCGGTGTAGTCCATGACGGCCTTGGCCACGAGAGACGGGGTGGCAATGTCCTCCAGCGCGGCCACGGCGCCGGCGCGTCGGGTGGGGCCATGCATGCAGGAGGCATCGAGCTGCACGACGCCCTCCTCGTTGGGCAGGCCGCCCAGTCCCACCGACTGGTCTTCGGGGTCGAGCTCCTGGATGTTGACGCCGGCAATGATGGCATCCAGCGGATCGGCGCCCGACACGATCTGGTCGTAGGCCACCTTGACCCCGCGCAGGCCGTTGGACGAGGACACGACACAGGGCCGTGCCCGGCCTTTCAGCACGGCCGGGGCACCACTGCCCTCGACCAGCGAGCCGGGCGCAGTGCCAGTCGACAAATTGAGACCGAAGTCGTCCGGCAGACGGGGGACAAAGCCGGCGGCAGCAACCGCAGCGGACTTCTCGAGGAACTCACGGCGCGTGACGGGCACGAACGCTCCTGACAGTGGTAACAGGGGGATCCCCCGACATTAGCCCGGCGCCGCCCCCGTGGCGAGAGCGGGCCTCGTCCGTCAGTATGTCATCGGTTGGCGGACGGTCGGTACCGGAAAGCCGGCACCGACCCGCCGCCTGTCCCTTTTTCCCACCTGCACGGGTGTCATGACCACTCCGGCCCAGATCGCCGATCAGCTGCGCACGGCCTCGTTCCTCGAGGGCTTCACCGACGCGCACCTCTGGAAACTCGCGCGGCACGTCGTCCCGCTCGAACTGCAACCCGACGAAACCATCTTCAACGAGGGCGAGGCCCGTCAGCGCTTCGCCATTCTGGTAAGTGGCGCCGTGGCCATCGAAAAGAGCGCCGACGGCCGCAGCACACGCCTCGTCACGCTGGGCCCGGGCGAGGCCGTGGGCGAGGGGCTGCTGCTCGACGACAGTCGGCACGGCACCACGGCGCGGGTCATCATGCCCGGTACGGCCATGGTGCTCACGCGCCAGCAACTCGATGACATCACGCGCGAAGCGCCGCAGCTCTACGCCGCGCTCGTCGCCCGCGCCGCGCGCGCCATCTCCGACCGCCTCCGCAAGGCCGACGCCACCCTGGTGGGCCGCGGCCGCACGCTCGGATTCGGGGGTCATCGCACACGCGTGGAGAAGGACCTGCTGGGCGAACGCGAAGTGCCCTACGAGGCCCTGTATGGCATCCAGACGCTGCGCGCCCTCGAGAACTTCCCCATCACCGGCATCCCGCTGCGTGAGTTTCCCGTGCTCATCGAAGCACTGGCCACGGTGAAGGAAGCCTCGGCGCTCACCAATCGCGAGCTGGGGCTGCTGGAGCAGCAGCACTGCGACGTGATCGTGCGCGCGGCGCGTGAAATTCGCGCCGGCCGTCATCACGAGCACTTCCTCGTGGACATGATTCAGGGCGGGGCCGGCACGAGCACCAACATGAATGCCAACGAGGTCATCGCCAATCGTGCCCTCGAGCTGCTCAATGAGGCGCGCGGACGCTACGACGTGGTCTCGCCCAACGATCACGTCAACCTCAGTCAGTCCACCAACGACGTGTATCCCACGGCCGTGCGACTGGCCCTGCACCGCAGTCTCGCGGGCCTGCGCGCCGAGTTGGCGCGACTGGCCGACAGTTTCGAGGAGAAGGGCACCGAGTTCGCGCCGCTGCTCAAGATGGGCCGCACGCAGATGCAGGACGCCGTCCCCATGACACTCGGTCAGGAGTTCATGGCCTTCTCGCACACGCTGCGTGAGGACGTGGACCGTCTGGCGGAAGCGCAGAACCTGATTCGCGAAATCAACCTCGGCGCCACGGCCATCGGCACCGGCATCAACGCGCCGGCCGGCTACGCCGATCTCGTCGCGCGTCGCCTCGCAGAGGTATCCGAGATCGACGTGCTCACGGCGCCCGATCTGGTGGAAGCCACCAGCGACACCGGCGCCTTCGTGCAGCTCTCGGGCGTCATGAAGCGCACGGCCACCAAGCTGAGCAAGATCTGCAACGACCTGCGGCTGCTTTCGTCTGGCCCGCGCGCGGGTTTTGGCGAGATCAATCTGCCGGCCATGCAGCCGGGCAGCTCCATCATGCCCGGCAAGGTCAATCCGGTCATTCCGGAAGTGGTCAACCAGGTCTGTTTCGACGTGATCGGTGGCGATGTCACGGTCACCATGGCCGCCGAAGCGGGCCAGTTGCAGCTCAACGCCTTCGAACCGGTCATTGCCTATCGCCTGCTGCGTGGCATCGACATGATGCGCAACGCCTGCCTGGTGCTGCGGGAACGCTGCGTCACGGGCATCACGGCCAATGCAGACCGCATGCGTCACTTTGTTGAACACTCGATCGGCATCGTGACAGCATTGGTGCCGGTGATTGGCTATCAAGCAGCAAGCGACGTGGCCAAGACGGCGCTGGCCACGGGCCGCGGGGTGTTCGACATCGTGCTGGAGCGCGGGTTGCTGACCCGGGCCCAGCTGGACGAGGCCCTCAACCCCGAGACCATGACGGCGCCGCGTCGTTTCACGCAGGAATACGTGGCTCCGGGCGCCAAGGGGTGACCAAACAGTGACCCGGGGCACGCGTGGGTCACAGGGTTGGCTGGCGCCACCTTGCGACCCACGCGCTTTGGCCGCAGCGTGATCAGCGCCACAGTGCGCGCGATTTCCGTTTTCCTTCTTCGGCCATGCCCACCATTCCGCTCCCCGCACGTCGTTCGCTGCTCACTCTCCTTCTGGTCAGCAGCGGCCTCGGCGGGGTGACCGCCTGCAGTGGCGGCGATGGTGGCACGCCACCGCCGCCGCCGCCCACCCCCACGGTCAACAGCGTCACGGTCACGCCGAGCGCGGCCACCATTCGGGTGGGAGAGACGCAGAGCCTGAATGCCGTGGTCGATGTATCCAACGGCGCGGGCACGGGCATCTCCTGGAGCTCCGAGCAGCCCAGCGTGGCGTCGGTCTCCGCCAGCGGCGTCGTGACCGGTCTCAGCACGGGCACGGCGGTGATACGCGCCACGTCCACCGTCAATGCGCAGCGCAGTGGCTCGGCCACCATCACGGTGCAGGCGGCGCGCACTCTCACGGTGTCGCCGGCCACCGCCAACATTGGCGTCGGGCAGACGGCCGCGCTGACGGTGAGCATTCAGCTCGACCCGGGTCTGCCCACCACGGTGACCTGGCGGAGCAGCGCCACCAACATTGCCACCGTGAACGCGAATGGTGTGGTGACCGGTGTCGCGCTGGGCAGCACGCAGATCACCGCCATTTCCACCGCCGACACCCTGCTGCGCGCGAGCACGACGGTGAATGTGGTGCCCAGTGTGCGGAGTGTGAGCGTCACGCCCACCACGGCCACGCTCAACATCAACGACACCCGCGCGTTCACGGCCACGGTCACGGCCGATGCCGGCGTTTCGCAGGCCGTTACGTGGCGGAGCGGCAATCTGGCCGTGGCCACGGTGAATGCGAGTGGCGTGGTGACCGCGGTGGGCGTGGGCAGCACCACGATCACGGCGCTGGCCACGGCCGACACGCTGCGACGCGCCACCGCCGCACTCACCGTGGCGCCGCGCATCACCAGTGTCAGCATCCAGCAGCGCGCCGTGAGCGTGAATCCGGGCACCTCCACCACCCTCACGGCGGTCGTGACGGCTGACCCGGGTGTGAACACGACGCTGGCGTGGACATCGAGCGCGCCCGCCGTGGCGAGTGTGAACGAGCAGGGCGTGGTGACGGGCCTGTCGTCGGGCACGACGCTCATCACGGCCGCGCTGCAGAACGATCCCACCCGCCGCGACACGGTGACCGTGTCGGTCGTGCCGCGACTCGCGGGATTCTGGCGCGCCTCGCGATTGGGGGGTGCGCTGTACGAGGACATTCTCGCCGTGTATGCCGTGGATGCCAACACGGCATATGCCGTGAACTCGGTGGGTGATGTATACCGCTGGAACGGCAACGCCTGGACGGTGAGCACCACGGGCGCCGCGTTCAACACGCAGTTCTACGCCGTGCATGGCTCGGGGGCCAATGACATCGTGGCTGTGGGTCGCGGCGGACGCATTGCCCGCTTCAACGGCAGCAACTGGTCGACCATGACCTCCGGCACCACACGCGATCTGTTCGGCGTGTACGTCGAGTCCGGTGGCCAGGCCTGGGCCGTGGGGGCCGCCGGTGTGGTGCTGCAGCTCAGCGGCGGCACCTGGACGTCGCAGAACAGCGGCGCCACGCTGGATCTCAACGCGGTGTGGGCGGGTGACAACACCGTGTACGTGGTCGGCAACGACGGCGAGGTGCGTCGTCGCATCGGCGGCGGCTGGTCACGCATGGAGGTGCCGACCGCTGAAGGCCTGTATGGCGTGCACGGCTTGTCGGCCGTGGATGTGGTGGTGGTGGGGCTCGAGGGCACCGTGCTGCGCTGGAATGGCGCCGTCTGGACGGTGGTGAGCGCGGCCTCGCTGCCGGGCAGCTTCTACGGGGTCGTGGGCAGCGGCGCCAACGGCGGCCGTCGCTATCTGGTGGGTGACGGCGGCGTGGCGCAGCTCGACGAGCTCACGCTGACGGCGGTGAACACGCCCTATGCGCCGGCCATGTATGGCCTCAGCCTCGACAACACGGGGACGGTGTGGGCCGGTGGGCAGCGCGGCGCGGTCCTGCGTGGTCTGGCCACGTGGACCACGCTCAACCTGGCACCCGATCTGCTCGATGTCTGGTCCACTGCAGCCAACAACAGCTTTGCGGTGGGCGAGTTCGGTTTCGTATACCGTTGGAACGGCAGCAGCTGGACGCGTCTGGTCACCCCCACGCAGGAAACGCTCAATGCCGTGTGGGCGGTGAGTGCCAGCGACGCCTTTGTGGGCGGCGACAATGGCACGATGCTGCGCTGGAACGGCACGAGCTTCTCGACCATGTCGTTCCCGAGCGGCGGCAACGTATTCTCGCTCTGGGGTTCGGCGGCCAACAACGTGTACGCCACCACCGATCGCGGTGAAGTGCTGCGCTGGAACGGCACGGCGTGGAGTGTGGTGACCACCGCCTCGAGCAGTCTCTGGAGCGTATTCGGCGCAAACGCGTCGAGCGTGATGGTTGGCGGTGAGAACGGCACGGTGCTGCGCTTCAACGGCAGTGCCTGGAGTACGGTGACCTCCCCGGGCAATGGCACGATCACCGGGCTCTGGCTCACCGGCCTCAGCGATGTGTACGCCGTGGGGGCCGACGGGACCGGCGCCGCGGCGGCTGCGTTCGGTTTCAATGGCAGCACGTGGCGCAGCATCAACACGGGCACCTCCAGCGTGCTCACCTCGGTGTGGGGGCCGAGTGTGAATGATCTGTATGCCACTGGCGACCGCGGCACACTGCTGCGCTTCAATGGCAGCAGCTGGAGCGCGTTGTCGTCGGGCAGCAGTGATCTGCTGTGGTCGGTGTCCGGCGCGCCCGATGCGAGTGGTGGCGCCTTTGCGGTGGGCTACAACAGCACCGTGGTGGCCGGCTCCAACACGGCATTTCGCAGCGGCGTGATGGCGGTCACCGCGCCGCTGACCGGGATGCGTGTACTGTTGGAGCCGGATCGCGGGGCCCGCCTGCGCCGCGGTCCGCTCCCCACGCATCAGCCGCGTCTGAGCCTTCGCGCCGCGCCCCGTGCAGACGCCGCGGCGCTGCGGCGCCCCGCCGGACCACCGCGCATGTGACAGTTGTGCCGGCCGTGTGACACGGCGCACAACGGTGCGCCGGACCGTCACGCCCGAGGCGTGCCGCGGCCGTGAGTGAATCGTCCATCACGTGACAACTGGACGACTTGGGAGCGATCCCGATGCTGTGGCGCGCCGCTCACGCGGCCCCGCACGTCGCGAGGCGTTCCTTCACTCGCGGTCCCTGTGGTTGCCATGTCACGAATTGCTGTACATCCGTCACGACGCCGTGCGTTCCATACGCTGTCCTCGCTGCTGCTGTCCGTCACGCTGCTTGGCGCCTGTGCCGGCGGCAGCGACGTGGTCGCACCCGGCGGCAACAATGGTGGCAACAATGGCGGGGGCAGTGTGGGCGCCCCGGCGCGCCTCGATCTCTCGACGGCGTCGTTGCGTCTGTCATCGGTGGGTGCCTCCGAACAGGTGACCGCGCAGGTGCGCGACGCCGCCGGCAATCTGGTGGCAGGCGCGGCGGTGAACTGGACCAGCGCCGACATCACGGTGGCCGACGTTTCCGGTGTGGGCACGACAGCCGTCATTACCGCGCGCGCGCCCGGCCGCACGACCATCCGCGCGCAGCTCGGCAGCATGGTGCAGGACATTGCCGTCAATGTGGCGGCCATTCGCACGCTGACCTTGTCGCCGGCCAACGCCTCGGTGCGGGCCGGTGATACGTTCCGCTTCACGCCGTCGCTCGATGCCGATGAAGGGGCGCTGCTCGAGCTGCGCTGGCAGGTGGACAACCCGGCCGTGGCGTCGGTGTCCCCGCAGGGCGTGGTGACGGCCATTGCGCCGGGCACGAGCCTCGTGCGCGTGAACGCCGTGGGCGATCCGCGTGTGGTGGCGCTCGCGCAGCTGGTGGTGACGACTCCGCGCAGTGTGGCCATCGTCGGCGCCCCGACGCAGCTCTGGGTGGGCGACGAAGCGCAGTTGCAGAGCCTCGTGGACGTGGACTCCACGCAGTCGCGCGCCGTGGTGTGGAGCAGCAGCGACCCGTCCGTGCTCAGCGTGAGCAGCAGCGGCAAGCTCGTGACCTATGGAGTGGGCACAGCCATCGTGCGACTGGCCTCGGCCGCCGATGTCGCGCTGCGCGACTCGGCCATCGTGCGCGTGGGTCCGCCGCGCATCGTGACCGTGAGCCCGGCCTCGGTGCAGATGGTGGCCGGCGAAACGCGCACGCTGCAGGCCGCCGTGCAGATCGAGCCCGGTCTCTCAACGGCGGTACAGTGGCGCTCCAGCAATCCGTCGGTGGCGATGGTGGCCAGCACGGGCATGGTGACCGGCGTGTCGCAGGGCACGGCCACCATCACCGCCGTGTCGCTGGCCGACAGCACACGGCGCGGCACGGCCACGGTGAGCATCACCGGCGCGGTGCGCGATCTCGATGTGTCACCGTCGGCGGTCTCGCTGTTCCTTGGCGACAGCGCCACGCTCGTGGCCTCCGTGTCGGCCGATCCCGGCATTCCCACCACCACCATCTGGCGCAGCAGCAATCCGTCGGTGGCCAGCGTGAGCGATGAGGGCACGGTGAGTGCACTGCGCGTGGGCACCGCCATTGTGACGGCGCTGGCTGCCGCCGACACCAGCAAGCGCGCCACGGCGCTCATCACGGTGCGCTACGCACCGGTGGTGACCGTGTCGCCCGGTTCCGCGCTGCTGCAGCCCGGTGGCACGCGTCAGTTTGCCGCGACCGTGCAGGCCGATGCCGGCGTGAGCACGGCCGTGACCTGGTCGTCGAGCAATCCGGCCGTGGCTGTTGTGAGCAGCAGCGGGCTCGTCACCGCGCAGAGCATGGGCACGGCCCTCATCACCGCCACCTCGGTGGCCGATGACAGCCGCCGCGCCACGGCCACGGTGACCGTGGCGCCAGCGGTGCGCGATGTGATGATCTCGCCGGCCATTCTCACCATCGCACCGCAGGCCACGGAATTCCTCACCGCCACCGTACTCGGTGACCCGGGTGTGCCCACCGGCATCATCTGGCGCAGCGCCAATCCCTCGGTGGCCTCGGTGGCCGCCAACGGCGCCGTAACCGGTGTGTCGCTGGGCAGCACCACCATTACCGCGCTGAGTGTGGCCGATACCACCAAGCGCGCCACGGCGAGCGTTACCGTGCGTGTGCCGCCGCAGGTGTCGGTGAACCCGGCCACGGTGGCCCTCGATCTCGGACAGACGGTGGACATCGTGGCCACAGTCACCGCCGGCGCGGGTGTGAGCACGGCGGTCACGTGGCGCAGCAGCAATCCCTCCATCGCGAGCGTGAACAGCAATGGCCGCGCAACGGCGGTGGGCTTCGGCACCACGCTGGTCACGGCCATTTCGGTCGCGGACACCACGCGGCGGGCGAGCACCACGGTCACCGTGGTGCCGCGTGTGCAGTCGGTGAGTGTGTCTCCGGCGACGGTGTCCGTGTCGCCCGGCGCCTCGGCCACGCTGAGCGCCGTGGTGGCGGCAGACCCTGGGGCGGTGACGGCGGTGATCTGGCGCAGCAGCAATGCATCCGTAGCGAGCGTGTCGCCCAGTGGCGTCGTGACCGGCATCGCCAATGGCAGCGCCACCATCACGGCCTTGTCGGTGGTGGACACCACCAAGCGCGGCACGGCATCGGTGGACGTGGTCAACGGCGTGGTGGTGCAGGTTTCGCCGTCAACGGCCACGTTGCGGGTGAACGAACAGCGGGTGCTCACGGCCACGGTGCAGGCCGAGGTGGGTCAGAGCACGGCGGTCACCTGGCGCAGCAGCAATCCGAGTGTGGCATCGGTGTCCGGCGGCGGTGTGGTATCGGGTGTGGCAGTGGGCTCGGCCGTCATCACCGCCGTGTCAGCGCAGGATACGACACGCCGCGCATCGGCCACCATCACGGTGGAGCCGCGTGTGCTGTCGGTGAATCTCAATCCCGCCAGCGCGTCGCTCAGCAGCGGCGGCACGCAGCAGTTCACAGCCACGGTGGTGGCCGATCCGGGAGCCAACACGGCCGTGACCTGGCGCTCGAGTCAGCCGGCCATCGCCTCGGTATCGAGCAGTGGGCTCGTGACCGCCATGTCGGCCGGCTCGGCCATCATCACGGCCGTGTCGGTTGGTGACACCACACGCCAGGCGACGGCCACGGTTACCGTGAGCTCGCCGGTGTCGGTGAGCGTGTCACCGAGCACGGCATCGATCACGGCAGGTCAGTCGGTGCAGCTCACGCCCACGGTGAATGCGCCGAGTGGTCAGAGCACGGGCGTGACCTATGTGAGCAGCAACCCCGGCGTGGCGAGCGTGAACTTCTCGGGTCTGGTCAGTGGCATTGGACAGGGCAGCGCCGTGATCACGGTGCGCTCGGTGGCGGACACGTCGAAGACGGCCACGGCGGCCATTACGGTGAGTGCCGCGCCGACACGGCTCGCAGTGAGCTGGTCGAGCAGTCGCATCAGCGGCGCGCTGTTCGAGGACGTGGTCTCGGTGAAGGTGGTGGACGCGAGCAATGCCTGGGCGGTGAATTCGCAGGGCAACGTGTATCGCTGGAACGGCAGCAACTGGTCGCTGACGGCGTCGGGCTCCACATACAGCACGCAGTTCCTGTCGGTGTCGGCCTCGTCCACGAGCAATGTGGTGGCGGTGGGCACGGGTGGCCGCATCGTGCGCTTCAACGGCTCGTCGTGGAGCACGCAGTCGAGCGGCACCAGCAACACGCTCAACGCCGTGTGGATGGAGAGCGGCACGGTGGGCTTTGCGGTGGGCGCCAGTGGGACTGCGCTGCGCTGGAACGGCAGCAACTGGACGGCCAGCAGCACCGGCATTACCGAAGCGCTCAATGCGGTGTGGAGCACCGGCGGTCAGGCCTGGGCCGTGGGTGACGGCGGGGAAGTGGTGCGCTGGAACGGCTCGGCATGGGCGCGACAGAACACGCCCACCAACCAGACGCTGTTCGGTGTGTCCGGCTCCAGCAGCAGCAACGTCGTGGCCGTGGGTTCGTCCGGCACACTGCTGCGCTTCAATGGCTCGACGTGGCAGAACGTCAACAGCGGGAATTCGGCCGACTTCTATGGCGTGGCCGGGTCGGCGGCGAACGGCGGACGGCAGTTCATCGCCAGTGACGTGGGTCTGCTGCAACTCGATGGCAACAGCGTGAGCCCGGTGAGCACGCCCTATGCGCCGCGCCTCTACGGTGTGTCGGTGGACGGCAGCGGCAATGCCTGGACCTCGGGTCAGCGCGGCAGTGTGATGCGTTTCACGGGCAGCAGCTGGGAAACGATCAATCAGGCGCCGGATCTCATTGATGTCTGGACCACGGCCGCCAACAACGCCTGGGCCGTGGGTGAGTTCGGCGCGGTGTACCGCTGGAACGGCAGCAGCTGGACGCGTCAGAGCACACCAACAACGGCCGCGCTGAACACAGTGTGGGCGGCCAGCAGCAGCGACGCGTTTGCGGGTGGCGACAACGGCACCATGCTGCGCTGGAACGGCTCGTCGTGGAGCAGCATGGCCTTCCCGGGCAGCGGCAATGTGTATGCGCTCTGGGGTACGGCGGCCAACAACGTGTACGCCACCACGTCGGCGGGTCAGGTGCTGCGCTTCAACGGCAGCAGCTGGAGTGTGGTGACCACGGCCGCGCAGGCGCTGTGGGCCGTGCATGGCAGCAGCGCGAACGACGTGTTCGCCACCGGCGAGAACGGCACCGCCCTGCGCTTCAACGGCACGAGTTGGAGCCCCGTGTCGGCGCCCACCACCGGCACGCTGGCTGGTGTGTTTGCCACGGGCAGCGGGGCGCTGGCGGTTGGCGCGAGCGCCGCCGGCTCGAGTGGCCTGGCGTTCGGATACAGCGGTGCATGGAGTGCGCAGTCGCCGGGCACGGCCGCGGTGCTCACGTCGATATGGGGCCCGTCCTCCACCGATGTCTATGCGACCGGTGCGTCGGGCACGATTCTCCGCTGGAACGGCAGCAGCTGGAGCACCATGTCGAGTGGCAGCTCGGACCTGCTGTGGAGCGTGAGTGGCGCCCCCAGTGGCAGCGGCGGCGGGTTCGCGGTGGGCTACAACGGCACGGTGGCCTCGGCCACGAGTGGTGCGGGCTTCATGGCGGCGGCGCGGCTCGGTGAGGGCGCGCGGGGATCGCTGGAGCCGATGGCGGGAGCGCGGCTGGTGCGCGGGCCGCTGCCGACGGGTGAGGATCGGGCGAACCGGCGGCGCTGACTCATTGGTGCGGTTCCTCGAGATCGTAGAACAGAAGGTGTGAGGATCAGAGGATCTGAGGATGAAAGGGGGCGGGCCATGGGGCACATCGTTTTCGAGTGCCCCATGGCCCGCCCTCTCTTATCCCCGGATCCTCCGATCCTCACGCCTTCAGTTCAACGGTGCCGGCGCAACACACCCAATCTCAGTCGCGCGTGAACGCCGCCATCGTCGGCCCCATCGCATCGATGGTTTCCCGTGCATGCCAGCGATCCTTGCCGTTGTACAGGAAGGCGAAGGCGAGGATTTCGCCGTTCTCCGCCGTGACGTAGCCCGAGAGGCCGATCACATCGTTGGTGGTGCCGGTCTTGGCGTGCAGGTTGCCCTGGGCAGGCGTCGCGCGCATGCGGTTTCGGAGCAGCTCCGATTCGCCGGCCACCGGCAGCGACGCATGGAAGGCACTGCCCCATGGCGCGCGATGGGCGTGGGCGAGCAGCTCGACCAGGGCGCGCGGCGTCACGCTGTCCAGCACCGAGAGCCCGCTGCCATCAGTGGCGCGCACGGCACCAGCCGGCACACCCACGTCATTCACGAGAAAGTCCTGCAGTGTCGCGCCCGCCGTCTGTGCGCTGCCCTCACCAAGCCGTGAGGGCCCGCGTGGTGCGCTGCGATAGATCTGTTCGGCGAGCAGGTTGATGCTCTCGCGGTTCATGACCGAGATCAGTCGCGCGAGCGGCGGCGAGGGCATGGACGTGACGACGGTGGCGGAGGCGGGTGTGCGGCCGACGATGATGTCGCCGTCCACCTGCACGCCCTGCGCCTCGAGGGCCGCGCGGAACGCCCCCGCCGTGAAGGTGACCGGGTCGCCAACCACGAGCTGGTATTTGACGGTGCCGGCGCGTGCGCCGATGGTGCCGGACACCACCACCCGATCGTCGCCCACACGGCGCGCCGTGATGCGCGAGCCGCTGCCCGCGACCGTGCGCACGGTGTTGGTGATGGTGAGCGCCGTGGATGCGGGTTCGAGGAAGACCTTGGCCCCGCTGCCACTCGCACCGGCCGTGACACCGACGATGACGATGTTTTCGTTGAGCGAGAGCGCGGAGAAGGGCGCCGCGTATCCGGCACCCGCATAACGTGAAAGCCAGCCTTCGGGAATGCGCCGCGACTCGAAGGCACTGGCATCGGCAATCAGGTTGCCCGTGACCCGCTTGATGCCGGCGCCGGCCGTGAACTGCGCCAGCAGGCTCATGGCCGCACCGGGACCGCCGCGCACGAAGCGCGTGGAGAGAGACGGATCCCCGTCGCCGCGCAGCACCAGATTGCCCGTGAGCACCCCAGCGTCGCTGAGCGGTCCATCACGCAACACGTCGGTGCTGTAGGTGTGTTCGGGGCCCAGCTTTTCGAGCGCGATGGCGGCCGTGAAGAGCTTCATGGTGCTGGCCGGCACGAGCTTGCTGTCGGCACCGCGCGAGAACAGGGTGTCGCCGCGTGTGATGCTGACCACCAGCGCGCCCCACTCGCCGTTGCGGGTGCGACTCGAGAGCAGCGTGCCGAGGTCGCCGGTGAGCGCCTCGGCGCCACGTGGGGTGGTGTGCCGCAGCACCGGCACCACGGGCGCCTTGGCGCGACGCGTGGTGGTGGCGCGTGCGCGGGTGCGCGTGGTGCTGCTGCGCGCCTTGCTGCGGGTGGTGGTTTGCGCCTCCAGCGGCTGCGGCATGGCCAGCACCTCCGCGAGTGCCAAACCGGCCAGCAGCGCCACCGTGCGCATCGTCCGCTGTGTCTTCGCCATCACACGACCCCGTGACTTCACACCTTGAGAACCCAACCGCGTTTCCAGGCGCCCCAGAGAATCAGGAACCACAGCGCCACGAAACTCACGGCGTACGCAAAGGACGCTTCCCGCGGCGGAAGCCATGACGCGTACACGGTCTTGAACACGAATGCCTGCAGAGAGGTCCGTGTGCCCTCCGCCGTCTCCCAGGTCCAGAGGGACGCGATGCAACGGGCCATCAGGCCGGACCCCAGAAACGCCAGCATGGGGTTCACCCCATAAATGACGAACGGGAAGGTCCAACGTCGCCACTGCATGACGTCGATGAGCCACATGCAGGTAGCGAGGGACACGGCCCCGATGCCGGCTGTAAAGACTACGTACGAGCTGGTCCAGATGTTCTTGTTGATCGGGAAGACCCAATGCCACATGAGCCCGAGCATCATGGCCAGCGCGCCCACGGCAAACAGCGCCGCGAGGCGCTCGGGGAGCGGTCGCTGCTGCTCGGCAATCCAGCGGCCGGCAAAGGTGCCGCAGATCATGGTGGCAATGGCCGGCAAAGTGCTGAGCAGGCCCTCGGGGTCCCAGGTCTTGGCCCCCGACCACAGATGGTCCACACCAAGCACGGTGCGATCGAGCCAGGCGCTGAGCAGCTGATCGGGCTTGTCGAGGACGAAGCGGCCCGGCACACCGGTGTCGGGCACCGGCACGAGCGTCATGAGCGCCCAGTAGCCGAACAGCAGCGTGGCCACGATGAGCAGTTGCTGCCGCAGGGTGGTGCGCAGCGTGAGCAGCGCGCCACAGAGATAGGCCAGCCCGATGCGCTGCAGCACGCCCATGATGCGCCAGTGCTCCACCCGATGCACGACGCGCTCGAGGAACGTGGCGCCCTCGAGCGCGGGCGGCCAGGTGAAGAACGGGAAGCCCGAGAGCAGCAGGCCGAAGAGAAAGATCAGCGCGCCGCGGCGCAGCACCTGCCGCAGGATGGCGCGCTCGTCGTCTCCCCGCGCACGACGGGCGCGCAGCGAGAGTTCGGTGGTGATGCCGACGATGAAGAGAAAGAACGGGAAGATGAGATCGGTCGGCGTCCATCCGTGCCACGGCGCGTGCGCGAGCGGCGGATAGATGGCCGACCAGGTTCCCGGATTGTTGACCAGGAGCATGCCGGCGACGGTCATGCCCCGGAAGACGTCGAGCGAAACGAGTCGCTCGGACTTCACGCCGGTCCGCTCGCTGCGGCTGGGGGCGCGGTGGGCTTGGCGCTGTCCCCGGGCGCCTTGGGCTTCTCCTTGGGATTGGTGACACGCCAACCCGTGGTGTCGCAGCGGAGATTGATGTCGCGCGCCTCGGCCACCTTGCCGTCGTGATCACCACCCACGTAGTGGCCCGCGAGCGAGACGGTCACGTCATTGCCGTTGTCCTTCTCCGTCTTGCCCTTGTAGACCACGAGCAGCGTGGCGTAGGGCCCAACCGACGCCAGCTTGTCCTTGACCTGCTGCTGGGCCTTGGGATCGCTGCTGTAGTAGTACGTGGGGCCCTTGAGCTGCATGATCTTGAAGCCGTCTTCCGGTACGGCTGAGTCCGTTCCTGCGGCCTGCAGATAGCGCTGCGGCGTGGGGAAGGGGGTGGTGATGTACTCCAGCACCGCGAGCCCCACTGGCGTGCTGTCGGCCGTGGTGCAGGTGGGACCAACGGGCACATCGGCGGCCACGTCGGCCTTGCGGGCCGGCCGCTCACCGCCGCAGGCGGCCACGAGGGTGGCGAGGGTCACAGCGGCCAATGTGAACCATTGGCGGGCCTGGGGGGTTTGTCTTGGACGGGGGCGAAGGGGAGCGCTCATGATTGGACAGTGTGTCCATCGGGTGTGAGTTTGTCGAGGGGGCGCAGCCCTTTCCCATCACTTCCAAGAGAGGAGGAAGGCACGGATGTCCACGCACTCTGCTCCAACGCAGTCCGCGGCGTACCGGGAGGGGATCTCGGTGGGACTCATCGGCGCCATAGCCATTGCGCTGTGGTTCGCCATCCTCGACCTGGTGCGCGGCGACCCATTCGCCACACCCATCATGCTGGGCAACGCGGTGGGCTCACTGTTTCTGGGCGGTGAGCTGCCCAGCCGCGCCGGGGCGTTCCTCGGCTACACCGTGTTTCACTTCGCGATCTTCACGCTGCTCGGTCTGGCCTTTGCGTGGACGGTCAATCAGGCGGAGAAGGCGCCGTCTGTCCTCATCGGCGTGATTGGCCTCTTCGTGGCCTTCGAAGTGGGCTGGACGGGCTTCACGTCGGTACTGGCGGAAGGGTTTGGCCAGCTCACCTGGCTGCAGGTGCTGGTGGCCAATCTCATCGCGGCGGCGGCCATGGGCTTCTACATGTGGCGGCAGCATCCATCGCTCGCGCGTCGTGTGGACGCATCCATCGGGGGACGGTTGGAGGCCTGAGGTCCTGCACCGTCTTTCGTTGACCTGATGGAGCGTTTCGCGGGGCGGCGCAACACCGCCCCACCGGGACTCAGCGCAACGTCAGTCCCACTCGGCGTCGAGCTGTTCGGCCAGCCCCGCGAGCGCGCCCATCCATTCCCGCTTGATGTCCGCCACGGGTCGATTGCCCGTGAGGCCCATGTGTTCGATCTGCACGCCGCAGCGCGTATTGCCCTGGCGGGTAATGGTGATGGCCAACTGCGAGCCATCGGGCAGCGCCAGGCGCACAAAGCGCGGCGCGAGGATGCTCACCACACGCGCCACGGGAACGGGTGCCCAGCCGCGACGATCCGCGTCCGTCACGGCCCGCAGAATGGAGGCGGCCGGTGCATCGATGATGCGGGAGACGCGGACGGAGTTGCTCTCCTGCGTCGCACTCTCCGTACGAGACGGCGCGCTCGATCGATTGCTCGCCGTCTTGCCACCGCGGGGACTCTGCCTCGCTGCCGGCCTCGCCGTCGGTTTCCCGCTCTTGGCTCCTGCCCCTCTGGCTCCCGGCTTGCCGGCTGTCGCCTTCTTCGCTCCCGCAGTTGGCTGTTTCTTTTTCACGCGCTCGCTCCCGGCACCCAGCCCACCTGCGCACTGGCCTCCGTGTCCTCGCCGCGAGCCGACCACTTGAAGAACACCACGGTCATCACCGCATAGAAGAACACGCCGCCCGGGATCCACATGATCAGCCCGCCGTACTGCTGATCCTGCATGGGCGTGATGCCGAGAATGCGCGGCGCGGCCGCGTAGGCCGGGTAGAGCAGCGTGTCCGCCATGGCGATGTAGATGGAGATGATCGACATGGGGATGACCATCAGGAAGCAGTACAGCATCTGCGCGGGGTACGCGGCGCGCGGCAGTTCGGGCAGCGGCGACATGAGCGGCCACCACATGAGCACCGACGCCGCGATGAACATGAGATGCTGCAGGATGTGCACGGGATGACTGGCCAGCGCCAGGTTGTACATGGGCGGCAGATGCCAGAACGCGAGCACGAGATTGAAGATCACGAAGCACCAGGTGATGCTCGTGAGCTTGCGGGCGGCACCGAACAGCGGCGCGCGGCGCAGCAGCGGGCGCAGCATCCAGCCCGGCGTGCCGTAGACCATCAGCGGCGGCACCACCAGCGTGAGGATGAGGTGCTGCACCATGTGACCGCTGAACAGGTAGAAATCGCTCAGGTCGTGCAGCGGGCCGTTCAGCGTGAGGAAGAGCAGCAGCAGCGAGCCGAAATAGGCCAGACGCTGCGGGCCGCTGGGGCCGGGCCTGTCGGGGCTTTGCGGCGCCTGCTGTCCCACCGGTGCGAGATCTTCGGGAGACGGGCCCTGCCGGGCGCGCCAGAGATACGCGGCGGCGAAGAGGCCGATGCCGATAGTCGTGCTCGGGTGGACCGAGAACTCGCGCAACGAGAGTTGAGCGACGGGATGGAGCAGAGCCAGCATGCGTTAAAGCTAAGCGATTCCTTTTCCGATTGGGGATTTGAGACTTTGGGAGATGGGATGATTGAGAGATGGGACTTCGTAAGGTGGACGGCGTAAGGTGGCACCGCGGTAAGAAACCGCGGGCGAGGCGCGAGCGGTCGGGGTCGGGGTCGGGGTCTTGGTTGAGGTCGGGGTCGGGGTCGGGGTCGGGGTCGGGGTCAAGGTCGGTGTCGGACCGCCGCGATGCCGACGGCGCACCACTCACACCCAGAGCCCACAGCTCACAGCGCAAGGCAGTGGACCGCGCCCGCCGCAGTGGCAGTTCCCCGAAAAACAAATCGGGCCGCGAGCACCGCTCGCGACCCGATTTCCCTGCCAGGAGCAACGCCCTCAGCTGATAATCCCCAACCGCAACACCAGCTTGCTGAACAGGAACAGCAGGCCGATGAGCGTGAGTGTCGCCACGATCAGCGGTCCCGTGAACAGCGCGCGGAACAGCTTGTGGTCGTACTTGAGGTGCATGTAGTACATCACGACGATCACGAACTTCACCGCCGACATGATGAGCATGCTCGGCACATACACCCAGCTGTTTTCCCAGGCCGGGATGTAGTAGGCCGACACTTCGACGGCCGTGATGATCGTGAGGATGAGCGCGACCTTCCAGTACGTGGACCAGGTCGGGTGCTCCTCGTGTTGCGCGTGTGCGTCGTGCGCGTGTGCGTGGTCGGCCATCAGCTCCTCACTTGATCAGGTAGAGCAGCGTGAAGATCGCGATCCACACCACGTCGACGAAGTGCCAGTACAGCGCGCAGATGTCGACGAGCAGTGAATCGGCGGGCGTGAGCCCGCGCTTGTAGTCGATGGCGAGCAGCGTGAACAGCCACAGCACACCGGCCGTCACGTGCGCACCATGGAAGCCGGTGAGCGTGAAGAAGCTCGAGCCGAACAGGTTGGTGCGGATGCTCAGGCCTTCGTGCACGAACGAGGTGAACTCGTAGGCCTGGAAGCCGAGGAACGTGATGCCCAGCAGGGCCGTCATCCACAGCCACAGCTTGGACGAGCCGAGGACGCGCTCGCCAAACGTGTGCTTCGGCAGGTTCTTGTTCTGCACCGCGGCCAGCGCCAGCACCATGGCCAGCGACGACATGAGCAGGACGAAGGTCGACGCCGAGGTGACCGGGATGTTGAGGATGGGCTTGAAGACTTCGCCCGTCGCCGGGTTGGTCCAGGCCTCGTGCGGATACGGACCGGCCGGGCTGCGTCCCTTGTACACGAGGTACGTGGAGATCAGCGACGCGAAGAGCATGCACTCGGACCCGATGAAGGTCCAAATGGCGATCTTGCGGTTGTCGAGACCGAGCGAGGTGTAGTGGTGGCCGCCGCCGTGGGCGTGGCCGTCGCCGTGCGCGGCGGTTGCGGAGTTGGCGGTCATCTTAGTGGTGATCCTCGAGCGGCGTGAACAGCCACTTGTACAGCGAACCCACCCACCAGGCGGTGCCGCCGACCATGATGGCCACGGCGAGGGTCGCGTTCTTCTCCATGAACATCAGACCGCAGAACATCACGACGATACCGGTGGCCGTGATGAGCGGCCAAATCGACGGATTCGGCATGACGATGCCCGTTTCCTTCGTCGTCGGGATGTGCAGATCCTTCTCTTCCTCGTACGTCGTCTCGTGCACGAGGGGCTCACCCTCCTTCATGTTCCAGAGGGGGTAGCGCGACTTGATCTGCGGCAGCTCGGCGAAGTTGTACTCGGGCGGCGGCGAGGGGATGGACCACTCGATCGTGGCCGCGCCCCAGGGGTTGCTGGAGGCCAGCTTTCCGCCCTTCCAGCTCTTGAACACGTTGATCAGGCCGAACAGCGTGCCGATGATGAGGATCAGCGTGCCGATCGAGGAGGCCATGTTGAACAACTCGATGCCCTGCCCCGCGTCGTACTGGTAGTAGCGGCGCGGCATGCCGAGCAGGCCGCTGAAGTGCATCGGGAAGAACGTGAGGTTCATGCCGATGAACGACACCCAGAAGTGCCAGTTGCCAAGCTTCTCGGAGAGGAAGCGGCCCGTGATCTTCGGGAAGTAGTAGTACATGCCGGCGAACAGACCGAACACCGAGCCGCCGAAGAGCACGTAGTGGAAGTGCGCGACGATGAAGTAGGTGTCGGTCTGCTGCAGGTCGGCCGGCGGCGAGCTGTGCATGACGCCCGAGATGCCACCGATGGTGAACATGCCGACGAGCGCGATGGCGAACTTCATGGCCACCGTGAAGCGGATCTGGCCGCCCCACATGGTCGCCATCCAGTTGAAGATCTTCACGCCCGTGGGGATGGCGATCAGCATCGTGGCCAGCGAGAACACCGAGTCGGCGATCGGACCCATGCCGACCGAGAACATGTGGTGCGCCCACACGCCGAAACCGAGGAAGCCGATCAGGATGCCCGAGTACACCATGACCGGGTACCCGAAGAGCGGCTTGCGCGAGAAGGTCGGCAGCACTTCGGACACGAGACCGAAGGCGGGCAGAATGAGGATGTACACCTCGGGGTGCCCGAAGACCCAGAACAGATGCTGCCAGAGCAGCGGGTCGGCGCCCTTGGCGACCGTGTAGAAGTTCGTGCCGAAGAAGCGGTCGAACTGCAGGAACACGAGCGCAATGGTGATGACGGGGAAGGCCAGCACCACGAGGAACTGCACCACGAACGACATCCAGGTGAAGATCGGCATGCGCATGAGCGACATGCCGGGCGCCCGCATGTTGATGATCGTGGTGATGAAGTTGAAGCCGGCGGCGAGCGACGAGATACCCAGGATCTGGAGGCCAAGCACCCAGAAATCCATGTTGATCTGCGGCGAGTACGCCTTCGTGCTCAGCGGCGCATAGCCGAACCAGCCGCCATCCGGCGCCACCGAGAAGAAGATGGGCACCGTGATGTAGATGCCGCCCAGCAGGTAGATCCAGTACGAGAAGGCGTTCAGACGGGGGAAGGCCACGTCACGCGCGCCGATCTGCAGCGGGATCAGGAAGTTGAAGAACGCCGCCGAGAGAGGCATGACGGCGAGGAAGATCATCGTCGTGCCGTGCATCGTGAACAGCTGGTTGTACATCTCGGCCGAGACGACATTGGCGTTCGGCACGGCCAGCTGGGCACGGATGACGGCGGCTTCGAGTCCACCGACCACGAAGAAGAACAGGCCGGTGATGAGATAGAGCGCCCCGATGCGCTTGTGGTCCACCGTGGTGAGCCAGGACCACAGCCCGGTATCAGCGGGTGCGGCCTTGGCCTGGGTGTACGGGGGCGCGGCAGCGATGGTTGCCATCGTGTCGTTGGGTCAGTCGGTCGGAGACGGGATTACTTGAGAGCCTGCAGGTACGCGACGATGTCCGCAATGTCGGCGTCGGTGAGACCACCGACGTTCACGACGTTCTTGCGCACTGGATCGGTGAGCCCCTTGCCCATGGTGGGCATGAGACTGCCGGGCTTCATGTGGCCCGCGCTCTTGATCCAGTAGGCCAGATGCTTGGCATCGTTGGGATACAGGCCGGCGCCAATGGTGTAGCGCGACCCGACATGCGTGAGGTTCGGCCCGATGTTGGCCATGTTGAACGGCGTGCCGCCGATGGCATGGCAACCGATGCAGGTGGACTTGCTGTACTTGTCCCGGCCCCGTTCGGCATCAGCCTGCGCCAGCAGCGACTCGTCGAACGAGATCGTGGTGGGCAGCTTGGCCGTGGGGATGATGTGCTTGAATTCGCCTTCGACCTTCTCCTTGGGGAAGGTCCAAACCGGTACGGCGGGCTGCACGTCGGCCACAGGGGCCGGTGTGGCCGGCTGCGCGCCCGTGTTGGAGGCCAGCACGACCGGCGTACCGCCAGCAGCGGCGCCGCTCGCGGCGGCCGTGCCCGTGGGCAGCGCCGGCGCCGGTGCAGCAGCCGGGAAGATGGCGTTCTGCTTCTGGTGCGCGGCCCACTGCTCGAACTCCTGCGGCGTCACCGTGAACACGCGGAAACGCATGTTGGCGTGGGACGGACCACAGAATTCCGCGCAGAAGCCGTTCCACGCCGACGACGGCAGGTCGGCGTTGGGCGTGAACCAGAGATAGTTGGTGCGGTTCGTGATCAGGTCGCGCTTGCCGCCCAGCTGGGGAATCCAGAAGGAGTGCAGCACGTCGATCGTCTTGAGCTGGAAGCTGACCGTGCGGCCGTTGGGCAGGTACAGTTCATTGGCCGTCGTGATACCCAGCTGCGGGTACTTGAACTCCCACCACCACTGGTGGCCGATGACCTCGACCTGCAGCGCGTCCGGCGCCGCCTTGGCCTGCGTCTTGAAGATCGTGCGGACCGTGGGGATGGCGATGAAAATCAGGATGACGGCCGGAATGGCCGTCCACGTGATTTCCAGGGCCGTGTTGCCGTGCACCTGTTTCGGCTTGCCCGCGCCTGCGCGCTGACGGAAGCGGAAGATCGTGTACACCAGCGCCACTTCGACGCCGATGAAGACCACCGTGCCCCAGAAGAGCAGCTTGTCCCACAACGCATCGATATCCGCGTTGAAGTCGGTGGTGTGATTGAACGTCGAATTCGGATACTCGCCGCCACACGCAGCGAGCCCGAGGGCCAGAGCGCCCAGCAGCGCGGCGGAAGCCAGTCTCCGCGGGCGGAACGTGCCAACCATGCCGGTTCCTGAGGGAGTGTTTGGAGGCGGCCATCCTGGAAGGCATCGGTTTTCGCGATGACCCGACCGGGTTGGCAGCTGAGGGTAGGACTACAGAATGCGAAGCTAAACGGACGCTTCCAGACCCCGCAAGGAATTCCGGGCAAAAACGTCGGGGGTGACCCGACTTTTGCACGACAAAGTAACCGTTGTGTGCATTTTTGACGGTTTTTCCCTAGGAAAACGCAGGATATCGCTCATTGCCAAGGCATGCCGACCACAGTGGTGCAGGCAGCCGTTTCCGCTCCCGGACCCTGGTCGTCTACGCTGCGTGAGACTCCTGCCTTCTCCCCAGATTGCAACACGCCAGCTGGTCGCGGTGACCACCCTGCTGGCCCTGTTCGCCTGCACCCGCGGCCCGGCAACCGGTACCGGACTCGCCATTGGCGTCGGAGCCATTCCCGGCAGTCCCGGTTACGAACAGGTCGTGCGCGGCGTGGAAATGGCCGTGGCCCGACTCAATGAGACCGGCGGCGCAGGCGGTGCGCGTTTCTCGGTACGACTGCCCGACTCCACCGCCACCTCCGCCGTGCGCGTGGCCCAGCAACTGCGCGACGACCCCAGCGTCATCGCCGTGGTCGGCCATCCGGAGAGCGGGAACACGGTGGAGGTCATGCCCATCTACGCCGACGCCGAGCACGCGGGCGTCAATGGGGTGGTGGCCGTGTCCCCCACCGCCTCGTCGCCCCGCCTGACGGGCATCAGTCCCTGGTTCTTCCGCGTCGCGCCCAGCGACGCCGAAGTCGCGCGCGACGCCGCCCGCTGGGTGCTCGACTCGCTGGGCGCGCGCCGCGCGGCCATCGTGTATCGCAATGACTCCTATGGCCGCGACTGGTCGGCCACCTTCGCGCGCACCTTCTCGGAGGGGTTTGGCGATGTGGTCATGCGCGACCCGTACCTGAGCGGTGTGGTGGAGTGGGAAGCCTATGCGGCGCTGATTGCCAAACTCGAGCCCGACGTGGTGCTCTTCCCGGGTGATGGTGAAGACGCGCTGGCACTCATTCGCGCGCTCAAGGCGCGCAATGTGACGGCGCCCTTTGTGGGCGGCGACGGCACGGAAACCATGAGCAGTAACGCCGACGCTGTTGGCGCACGCTACGTGGCGTTTTTCCGCGCCGAGCGCGCGACGAGCAAGGAAGCCATGGAGTTTCTGCCCAAGTATCGCGCCAAGTATGCGCAGGACCCCGACATGTTCGCCGCCCTGTCGTATGACGCGGCGCTCGTGATCGGTCGCACGGTGGCGGCCGGCGCGCGCACGCGCGGGTCGCTGCGTCAGGCTCTCGAAAAGATCGGCAACGGCGCGCCGTCCGTGGACGGAGTGGCCGGACGCATCGCCTTCGACACCAAACACGACATCAAGGGTCGCTCGGTGGTCATCACGCAGGTCCGTGCGGGGGACTCCACGCCGTGAAGCGTCTTCGCCTGCTGTCCACCATTCGCGCGCGACTCATTGCCGGCTTTGGCACCTCGCTCACGCTGCTGCTCGTGGCGGGATTGCTGGGCTGGTACGGTCTCTCCAGCACCAATCGCGATGCCGAACGCACGGTGAGTGAGCTGGCGAGTCGCTCCGAGTTCGTCGAGCGCGCCACCAACACGGTCATGCGCGAACTCGTGGCCGGTCTGCGCTATCTCAACACCGGCCGCAGCGAAGACGAGCAGGCCTATCGGGACCTCGTCGCCGATGCCGAGCGCCTGCGCGAAGAGGCCCTCGAGCAGGGCATGCTGAACGCCGAGGAGCGACGGCATCTCGAGGAGATCGGTCGCCTGCAGAGTGCGCTCGAGGTCCGCATTGCCGTGACCCGCGCCTGGCAGGCCACCGATCAGGGCGCCGAGGCAGACCGCGTGCTGGGCGCCACACAACAGGACATCGAAAGCATCGAGAAGGCCCTGCAGCAGCTGCGCGTGTCCGCGCGCAACGGCGCCTCGGGCTCCATGGATCGCATGCGCGAGAAGCTCACGCGCGCCGAGGCCAGTCTGGCCATGGTGGTGGCGGTGGCGTTTGGTGTGGCGGCCTTCTTCGGGCTCTCCACCTCGCGGGCCGTCACGCATCCGCTGGAAGCGCTGCGCAACCAGATGATGGCCATCGGGGCTGGTGATCTGCGGGAACCGCCCGACACGACGTACAGCAGCAACTCGGGATCAGCGCAGGGCAGCGCCGTGGCGCGTGAGTACGCGGAGCTCATTGATGCCATGCGGCAGGCCCGTGAGCGGCTGCGCCTGCTGCTCTCGCGTGTGCGCGAGGAGGCCGATCAGGTCACGCTTGCCTCGAGCGAACTGTCGGCCTCCGCGCAGGCCGCGGCGGCGTCCACGCAGCACGTCACCACCGCGGTCATGGACATCTCGCACGGCGCCGTCATGCAGCTCTCGGCGCTCAACCACGCCAGCGAATCGGTGAAGACGCTGGCCGAGGCCGGTGCGACCATCGGGGAAGCGGCAGAAGAGACCGATCGTGTGGGCCGGGAAATTCGCGGCACCACCAACTCGGCGCGCGATCAGGTGCAGGTGGCCGTGGATACGTTGCTCGGCGCCCGCGAAGTGGTGACCGCGTCGCGGCAGGAGATGATGTCACTGCGCGATGCGACGAGCGTGATTGACGACTTCGTGAGTGTGATCTCGGAGATCGCCTCGCAGACCAACCTGCTGGCGCTCAACGCGGCCATCGAGGCGGCACGTGCCGGGCAAGCAGGGCGCGGGTTTGCGGTGGTGGCGCAGGAGGTGCGTGTGCTGGCCGAGCAGAGCGCGGCGGCCGCCAATCAGGTCACGGACAACGTGAAGCGCATTCGGAGCCGGATTGCCAGTGCGTCGACGGCCGTGGAGAGCGGCGCGACACGTCTGCGGGATGTGGAGACGGTGGCCGAGGCGGTCGGGTCGGCGCTCGCGCGCATCGAGCACGCGGTGTCGCAGGTGGAAACGGCCACGGCGCGCGTTACGCAGGCCGTGGAGAGCAACCGGGAGTCGTTGCAGACGGTGCAGAAGGCGCTGACGACGGCGCGCGACACGGCGGAGAGTCATGCCGCGTCGGCGGAGGAGGTCGCGGCGAGCACGGAGGAGACCTCGGCGTCGGCGGAGGAAGTGAGCGCGACGGCGGAGGTGCTGCAGACGGCGTCGGTGCGGGTGAGGGGGATGATTGGGGAGTTCAGGACCTCGTAACTGCGGTCGGGGTCGGGGTTCGCCATCCGCTGCTGTGGGCTGTGCGCTGTGGGCTGTGGGTGAGAGTGGTTTGTCGGCCAGATCGCGCGATCCATGAGGTCTGCGCGATAATGGCCCCCGGGCTCCGGTGCATCGGAGAACGCGATGCCGCCACATGAACCACTGTCACCCACAGCCCACTGCGCACGGCTCAGAGCTGTGGATCGCGAAACGAGAATTGCGACGTGAGAAACGGGACATGCGAAATGAGAGTCGAGCTCCCCACGCTCACACCTCCCTCACCCCAATCCCTCTCTCCCCCAGCATCCCGAAATACCGCTCCGCCGGCACACACTCGTCCGGCGTATGCACGCCCGGTGCAATGTCACCGCCGGCCTGCAATTGCCCCGTGATGGACAGCGTGTAGCCGGTCGTCCGCATCATGGCGGATATGCCATGCGCGGCGTCGTAGCGATCGATGACCTGCCAGGCGCGCGTGCCGTGCTTGCCGTCCTTCGTGCCAGTCACTTCCACGCGCAGCGCAACCAGGTCCGGCTTGCCCTTGCGCAGGTGATCGCCGGCCACCTTCACGAACACATCGCGCGGCACGACCTGCTGGCCCTTCACGTCCACGGCCGTCGTGTCCAGCAGACCGAGGTCGCGAATGGCTTCCATGATGTGCGCGTGCCCGGGGTAGCGCAGCGTCTTGTACTCCATGGTGGGAATCCGGCCCGCGTACCGGTACACCATGGTGCTCAGCCCACCGGCGGTGTGGAAGGCCTCCAGATCGCCAATGTCACCGCCAAAGTGCACCGTCTCACGCTCTGACAAGGCGCGCACCTGGGCGGGCCGGCCGTCACGTACGACCAGCGACGGCGTGGTGTAATAATCCACCATGCCCTCGATGGAATACGCGATCTGGTAGCCCAGCGGTGGCTCGGGTTCCTGCGGGAGTCCGCCCACAAACAGCTTGACCCGGTCCACCGTGTCGAACTGGTCGATGCCGTGCTGGGCGATGACGTTGACCATGCCCGGTGCGAGCCCTGTGTCGGGGATCACACTCACCCCCTTGGCGCGGGCCGCGGCATCGAGCTGCTTCTGTTGCTGCACGATCTCCGTGTTGCCACCGAGATCGGTGAAGTGCACGCCCATCTCCACGGCAAGCCGGGCGAGGTTGGCGTTGTAGTAGTACGGGATGGCACTGAGCACGGCGTCGCAGCGCGCGAACACGGCGCGCACGGCGTCGTCGCTGCGCACGTCGAGCGCCAGCTGCTCCAGGCGCGGTCCGGCGTGCGCCGCAAGAAACGGGGGCAACGGACCGACGCGCACGTCGGCCAGCAGCACCTTGGTGACGGTACGGACATTGAGCAGATCGAACGCGCACGCGGTACCTTGCAGTCCCGCGCCGAGGACGAGCAAACGCATCAGCTGACTCCGATGAGTGGAGGCACGTGTGGAGATACTGGGAGTGGATGAGAAGCTAACAGGTGGTGACGCGTCGTGGCGGGATCGCCTGATCGAGGAGCCCGAGGCCATTGCCTCGGTGCTGAAGCAGGCGAAGCGGGTGGCCGTCATCGGCATCAAGCCGGAGATCGCCGGTGGCCCGGCGTACTACGTGCCGCAGTACCTGCAGACCCACGGCTACGAGATCATCCCGGTCCCGGTGTACTTCCCCGACATCACCGAAATTCTCGGTGAGCCGGTGCATCGCGCACTCGACACCATCGACGGTCCCATTGACCTCGTGGTGCTGTTCCGTCGCTCCCCCGACGTGGCGCAGCACGTGGAGGAGATTCTGGCCGCGCGCCCGCGGGCCGTGTGGATGCAGCTCGGCATCGCCAATGAGGAAGCCGCCGAGGCATTGGCCCGGGCCGGCATTCTGGTGGTGCAGGACCGCTGCACCAAGGTGGAGCATCAGCAGCTGCGCTGACCGGAGCGCTGACTACAGCACCGGTTACATCCGCACGCAGTTGCGGCCGTCGGCCTTGGCACGATACAGCGCGGCGTCGGCGCGGGAGAACAGGTCCTCCACACTTTCAATGCGCGCCGCCGGGAAGACGGCCACACCCACCGAGGCCGTGAGGCGCAGCGGCGTGCCCAGCGACTCGCTGGCAAAGCCGTGGCCTTCCACCGCCGCCCGAATGCGCTCCGCAAACGACTCGGCGCCCTCGTCGTCGGTTTCCGGCAGCAGCACGAGGAACTCCTCGCCGCCGTAGCGTGCCACGATGTCGCTGGTGCGGATGGTGTCATGCAGCAGCTGCGCCACGTCCCGCAGCACATCGTCACCCACCAGATGGCCGTAGGTGTCGTTGACCTGCTTGAAGTGATCGAGGTCGATCATGAGCAGGGCCATGGTGCTGTCGTAGCGCAGCGCGCGCTCCATTTCGGCGTTGATGCGCTCGGTGAGCGCGCGCCGGTTGAGCAACTGCGTGAGCGGGTCGGTCTGCGCGAGCTGCTCGAGACGCGCGTTGTCGGCCATGGTGCTCTCGACCATCTGGGCCCGCTGAATGACGGCCACGGCCGCCGTGACCACCGCCTGCGCAAACTCGAGATCGGCCGGTGAGAAGCGCTCCTGATCGCGGCGACGGCGCACGAGAAACACGCCATACTGCCCGCGGTCGATGGAGAAGGGCAGCGCAATGACCGACTTGATGGGCACCTCGATGCCCTCGATGCCCCAGACATGACGCACGCCATCGTAGAGCGGATGCGTGTCGAGATCCTCGACCAGCACCGGCTGCCCGCTCTCGAGAGCGGCCTTGAGCTCGGGATAGCGATCGAGCTGCACCGTGAGATGCTGGATGCCCGGATTCTCGTAGGCCGCCACCACCACGGCCTGCGGATCGCCCGGACGCGCCAGCACCACACTGCAGTGCGAGACACCGAGCGCACGGGCGGCACGCCGCACGAGGATCTGGAAGAGCTCGGACACCGAGAGGTCACCGGTGACCTCGTGCAGAATGTCCACCAGCTTGCGGCGGCTGTCGGCGTCCTGCTGCGCGCGCACCAGCGCTTCTTCGGTGCGCAGCAGGGCCATGCGCGTGGAGCGCAGCAGGGCACCCATGCGGAGCTGCGCCTGCACGCGGGCCAGCAGTTCCTTGGGCCGATACGGCTTGCGAATGAAATCGGCCGCCCCCAGGCCCAGCGAGCGCACCGACGCCTCTTCGGGCGGCTGCGCCGACAACATGAGCACCGGCAGGTCCCGCCAGCGCTCTTCACCCTTGATGCGCTCGAGCAGCTGACAGCCGTCGGCGTCGGGCATGAGAATGTCCAGCAGCAGCAGATCGGGCGACTTCTTCTCGAGCTGTTCGAGACAGGCGGCGCCGCCGTTGGCGGGCACGACGTCATATCCGTTCTCCTGGAGCAACCAGGTCACGGATTCGAGTACTGCCTCGTCATCGTCAGCCACCAGGATGCGCGACGTCGCCATCCCCTCTCCGCCAGAGCCCGGGGGGCGGGCGGAATGCCCTCCCCCACTGCTTTCCTGCTACAACCTGTGGTGCCGTGGGCGGCGATTACTCGCCGCCGTTTTCCGCGCCGTTCTCGGCGCCAGCCTCGCCGCCATTGGCGTCCTCGGCCCCACCCTCGCCGTCATCCTTGTCATCGGGAATGACGCGGGCCACGGCCGACACCACATCGTGATCATCCAGCGACACGAGCTTGACACCCTGCGCCGCCCGGCCGGTGACGCGAATCTCGCTCACCTTGCTGCGGATGGCGATGCCCTGCCGGGTCATGAGCATGAGCTCGTCCTCGGGCACGACTTCCATGAGGGCCACCACGTCACCGGTCTTGGGCGTGCGGTTGAGCGTGAGAATGCCCTTGCCGCCGCGCTTCTGCACCCGGTACTCGCTCACCTCGCTGCACTTGCCGAGCCCGCGCTCGGTGACCACCAGCAGCGTGGCCTCACGCTTGATGACGACCATGCCCACCACCTCGTCAGCCGGGCGCAGTTCGATGCCCTTGACGCCCGTGGTGTCGCGGCCCATCTCGCGCACATCGCTTTCATGGAAACGCACCGACAAACCGTGCTTGGTGGCCAGCACCACATCGTTGTTGCCGCTGGTCACCTGCACGTCCATCAGGGCATCGCCTTCCTCGATCTTGATGGCCTTGATGCCGTTGCTGCGCGGATTCGAGTACTGCGACAGCGCCGTCTTCTTGACCGTGCCGTTGCGCGTGCTGAAGAGCAGGAACTCCGTGTCGCTGAACTCGCGCACCGGCACGATGGTGCGGATGCGCGTGTCCGGCGAGACGTTGATGAGGTTCACGATGGGCTTGCCACGCGTGGCCCGGCCCAGCTGCGGCAGCTCGTGCACCTTGAGCCAGAAGCAGCGCCCGTCATCGGTGAAGATGAGCAGGTAGGTGTGCGTGCTGGCCACGTACAGCCGCTCGATGAAATCATCCTCGCGCAGGTCGGCGCCGCTCTTGCCGCGCCCGCCGCGTCCCTGCCGCTTGTACAGCGACACGGCCGTGCGCTTGATGTAGCCCTTGTGGGAGATGGTGACGACCATCTCCTCCTCGGCGATGAGATCCTCGATGGAGAACTCGCCCTCGTCGCTGACGATCTCCGTGCGGCGTTCGTCGCCGAAAGTGTCCGACAGCTTGAGCAGCTCGCCCTTGAGGATTTCCATGCGGCGCGGCTTGGACTCGAGAATGGAGCGCAGCTCGATGATCTCCGCGCGCACCTCGCGCAGTTCCTCCTCGAGCTTGTCGCGCTCGAGGCCGGTGAGCTTGGCCAGACGCATGTTGAGAATGGCCTCGGCCTGCCGCTCGGAGAGCCCGAAGCGCGACTGCAGCTGCGCGCTGGCCGTGGGCGTGTCCTCGGCGGCCCGAATGAGCTTGATGACCTCGTCGATGTTGTCGACGGCGATCTTGAGGCCCTCGAGGATGTGCTCGCGCTCCAGCGCCTTGTCGAGCTGGAACTGCGTGCGCCGCACGATGACTTCATGCCGGTGCGCGATGTAGTGCTCGAGGCACTGCTTGAGCGTGAGCACCTTGGGCACGAGCTGCCGCGTGTTCGGATCGGGCACCAGCGCCAGCATGATCACACCGAAGGTGCTCTGCATGGCGGTGTGCTTGTACAGCTGGTTGAGCACCACGCGCGGAATGGCGTCGCGCTTGAGCTCCACCACCACGCGGATGCCGTCGCGGTCGGATTCGTCGCGCAGCGCGCTGATGCCCGTGAGCTTCTGCTCGCGCACCAGCTCGGCGATGTCGGCCACGAGCTTGGCCTTGTTGACCTGGTACGGCACCTCGGTCACGACGATCTGCGACTTGCCGCTCGACTCCCGCTCCTCGATAACGGCGCGCGCGCGCATGACGATGCGACCGCGGCCCGTGTCCTGGTAGTCGGCAATGCCGGCGCGGCCGTAGATGTAGCCGCCGGTCGGGAAGTCCGGCCCCTTCACGAACTTGCGCAGGGCCGGCCCGTCCAGCTCCGGGTTGTCGATGAGCGCCACGACGGCGCTCACGACTTCCTTGAGGTTGTGCGGCGGGATGTTGGTGGCCATGCCCACGGCAATGCCGGCCGAGCCGTTCACCAGCAGGTTCGGGAACCCGCTGGGCAGCACACGCGGCTCTTCGAGGCGGTCGTCGAAGTTGGGCGCAAAATCGACCGTGTTCTGGTCGATGTCATTGAGCATCTCGACGGCCATGCGCGTGAGGCGCGCCTCGGTGTAGCGATACGCGGCCGCGCCGTCGCCGTCCATGGAGCCGAAGTTGCCCTGACCATCCACCAGCGGATAGCGCAGCGAGAAGTCCTGCACCATGCGCACGAGCGCGTCGTACACGCTGCTGTCACCGTGCGGGTGGTACTTGCCAAGCACGTCGCCCACCACCGTCGCTGACTTCTTGTACGGACGCCCCGGCAACAGTCCGAGCTCGTTCATCGCATACAGCACACGGCGATGCACGGGCTTGAGGCCATCGCGCACGTCCGGCAGCGCGCGCGACACGATGACGCTCATGGAGTAGTTGATGAACGATTCCTTGACCTCCTCGTCGATGAGGCGGGGCAGGATGCGTTCGCGGGCGTTCGGTGCGGTCATGGGACGGCGGGAAGAGAGGTGCAGCCGACGGCGTGGCCGTGGACGAAATCATTGGCGGACCCGATGGCTGGGCGAACGACGGCGCCGTAGGGACGGCGGGCCGGAGCGGTCATCGGGGTGTAGCCTTGAAATTTAACTGCCGAGCTGGCCCGATTCAGGCGCCCCAGGTACGGACAATGGTGACCAGTCGCCACTCGGCAGTGGCGCCCGTACCGCTGCGGCGCATGAGGTACACCGCCCCACCCCGGCCCGGCCGGTCGAGGATCACCCCACCCGGCTCCACTGGCCGACGCACCGCCACCAGGGCGTAGTCGCGCCAGATCACGACCGGTGCCACCAGCATGTAACTGAGCTCGGCCTCGGGCCTGGTACGCCCCACGGCGGCATAGAACTCGTCCCGGGCATGCCGCTGGGCTTCCGGACCGAAATAGGCCTTCACGCGGGGCTTGGGCGCCCTGGGGAAGTCCATGGTGCTGAACCCGGGCAGCACGAAGGTCACGGTGTCCGACGCCAGGGGGGACGGCAGGCAGCCCGGCCCCTGGGGGTCGGGCACCTCACCCGTCATGCCGGTGGCCACGGCTTCACGCAACTTTGGCCTGGCCGCACCGCGACCCGCCGGCTCGATCTCGTCCCAGAACGGCCGGTCGATGCCGGCTTCCCAGCCCACGATGACGCGCAGCAGACGACGGGCCTCGGGCGTGTCGAGTCGCGCGCCCACGCCGCGGTTCACGATGATGGCCTCCATGCGCTCCACCATGGCTTGCACCGAATCGCGCTGTTCCGGCGTGGTGTCGCGCGAAAACACGCGCAGGGCCCCCGGATTGCAGCGGTCGCCCAGCTCCGCCCAGTCCGCGCGCGTCAGCAGGTCCCGGCGGAGTGCATCGAGCTGACCATACAGCGCCTCGGTCTCCGCTTCGAGCCGTGCCCGCTCGAGGCGGGCCTCACGCGCGGAATCACTCACTGCCGTCTGGGTTGCCCGGGCCGGCGCGGCCTGGGCGGTGGCCGGTGTCGGCCAGGGCAGCAGCCCGAGCACCACGAGCATCGCGGCGCCGCCATGCGCCGCGCCGCCCTGTGCAGCGCTGCCTGCCGCCGCAGAGCGGGCCTGCACCGCTGCGGCCTTGGCCGCCGCCTTGGCAGCCTGCGCGGCCGCTTCCGCAGCCTCGGCCGCCTCTTCGGAGGTTGCCTCAGCGAGTTCTTCCGCCTCTTCAGCGGCGGCTTCGGCATCGATGGCGCGACGTTCGGCCTGATAGCGCTCGTACCACTCGCGCGTGACCTGACCGGCCAGCTCGCGATTGCCAAGCCCGAACGACAGCGCCAGAGCCAGCGCCACTGCACCGAACAGAATGGCAAAGGCCGTGGTCACGATGTCGGTGGCAATGCCCAGCTCCTGCAGCGCCATGAACACTGCGAGCACGATGACCCCGCCGCGCCCGATGCGCGCGAGCCATGGGCCACCGTACAAGCCACCGGCCGAGGCCATGATCAGTCCACCAACAAAACCACCCAGCACGATGCCAAGAATGATGATGACGATGGCCGCGATGACACTCGGGATGTAGCTCACCAGCTCCGTGAACACATTCGCCAGCGAGTCGAGACCGATGGCGCTGGCCGCAATCATGAGCACGGCGAACATCACGACCCAGAACAGCAGGTTCGCGAGCACCTTGGCGGGATTGAGGTGCGAGCCGGAGCGCTCCACGGCCTGCACCACGCCGCCCCGCTCGAGCAGCTGATTGAACTTCACGCGGCGCAACAGGCGCGTGGTGCCCTTCTCCACGACCTTGGCCACGAGATAGCCGGCAAACAGAATGACGAGCGCGCCAAACAACGCCGGCACGAACTCGCCGAGCAGCGAGAAGCTCTGCGCAAGTCGTTCGGTAAACGTGCTGGCGACGGACGATTCACCCGAGACGTCCTGCGCGGCCGCGAGGGCAACGCGCAGTGAATCGGCAAACCACAGCGACGACGAGTCGCCGACAGGGGCGGACGGCTGAAACAAGGGATCCCGACGAATGAAGGAATGATGCGTCCCGGAAACTTAGTGCCCTGTGTCACGAGGACAGAGGGGGTTCCCGGAGCGCGCTGGCGGGTGTTGGCTAGAGCCGGGTACCGCGCCGCACGTCGAAGATCGCGCTGCGGCGGCACTGCGGACACAGCAGCCACTCGCGCTGGCGATGATAGCCCAGCCCAAACGAGCCGCCGCCGATGGGCCGCTGGGTCATGGGCACGCCACAGCGCGGGCAATCGGGCCGCTCCCCCTGCTGGACGTCGGTTCGGAGCGCGCGCTCCTCGTCGGCCGTGAAGCGCGCCGACTCGGTCATCCCGCCAACTCGCCCGCCTGCCCACGCAGACGGATGACCACCTTGCCGAACTGCTGCCCCGAGGCGAGGCGCGCGTAGGCCGCCTGCGCCTCGTCGAGACTCCAGACCGAGTCCACCGGTGGCTGCAGCGAACCGTGATCGAAGAAATCGCTGATCGTGTCGAACTCGGCGTCATTGCCCATGGTCGAGCCCATGAGGGTCCACTGGTTCCAGAACATGCGGCGCACGTCCACCTGCACGAAGGGCCCGCTGGTGCCCCCGCAGGTCACCAGCCGGCCGCGCCGCCCGAGCGCCGTCAGCGACTGGGGCCAGGTGGCTTCACCCACAGAATCGATGACCACGTCCACGCCGCGCTTGTCGGTGCGGGCGCGAATGGTCTTGCCGAGGTCGGGTTGCCGGTGATCGAGCAGATGATCCGCCCCCAGCAGCTGGGCGCGATCGAGCTTGTCCGGACTGGAGGAGGTGACCCAGACCGTGGCGCCCAGATGCTTGCAGATCTGCAGGGCGGCCAGCGCCACACCGCCGCCGATGCCCCAGATAAGCACCTGATCGCCGGCGCGCACCTTGGCGCGCGTGACCACCATACGCCAGGCCGTGAGCGTGGCCAGCGGAAAGGCCGCCGCCGTTTCCCAGGGCAGCCAGTCGGGGAAGGTGCGCAGGTTGGCCTCGGGCACCACCACGTACTCCGCCAGCGTGCCCGGCCGATGCTCGCCGAGAATGCCGTAGGTCAGACAGAGGGGCTGATCTCCGTCGCGGCAGTACTCGCACTGACAGCTGCGGTCCACCACGCCGGGATTGATGATGACCCGATCGCCCGGCTTGACCCGCGTCACCGCGCTGCCCACCGCCTCCACGATGCCCGCGCCGTCCGAGCCCAAAGGCCAGCCGGGACGGACCTTGGACCCCGGGATGCCACCCAGCACCCAGAGGTCCAGCCGATTGAGGGCCGCCGCAACGAGGCGCACGCGCACACTGTCGCCCGCATCGATGGTGGGCATGGCGATGTCATCGCGCACGACCAGTTGCTCCGGGCCACCGTGTTCGGCAAAGGTCAGCGCGCGCATGCGGTACAGGGACATGACGTCAGAACGGAAGAGGGTGTCGCTGGAGGACCGGCTTGTCGGGCTTCTGCACGTCAAGCGTGTAAATCGAGACGGCACCGAAGCCCACAACGAGCGTGCGATCGGGCAGCCGCACCCGGCCCTGCCGCTGGCCATCCCGATCAATCACATCATAACAGCGCGCCTTGGCCTCCTTCTCGCAGCGCGTCACCACCCAGACCCGGTCGATGGGGTCCACGACCGGCGCCAGGTCGCCCCGGAAGGGCGGATGGGTACTCGGCCAGGACGATGGCTCCTCGACGGCGATGGTGGAAATGCTCGTGCGGCGCGGGTTGTTGCGCAGGGCTTCTTCCACGGTGCGCCGGTTGTCGTCCATGACACGCTTGCGATCGTCATCGGTGACGGGCACGGGTGTGAAGGGCACGGGTCCTAGGGACACACGGGTGCCGTCCACGCCAATCAGATCGACGCGGTAGCTGGCGGCACGGAGAATCATCACCGTGCCATCGGAGAGTGGCGCCCAGGTATCCACCGGCTGCAGCGCCGACGTATTGGCGTAGACCTTGTAGTTGCCGCCGCTGCCCATGACGGGCGGCTTGGGGGCCTGCGCGGGCATGAGCTGCGCGGCCGTGTCGAAAGTGGCGGAGGCCAGCCGGATACGGACGATGGGGATCGGGATGCGCGGCGGCGCCTGCGTGGCGGCCGCGGCGCCCGTGAGCTGGGGCCGGGGCGGTTGGCCCGTGCCCAGGGCCAGCTCCGGGCTCACGAGGGCACGAATGCCCGTAATGCCGCCGCCCTGTGCGCCACCCGGCCCACCTGGACCGCCGGGGCCGCCCGGCCCACCCGGGCCGCGCATGGGTCCGCTGGGGAGACGGACCCGCTGTTCGCGCACCACGTTGCCGCTGCCGTCCACAATGAAGAAACGACCGGAGAGCGGGTCGATTGTCACCAGCGAGTCATCCACCCAGCGCCAGAGCCCCTGCAGCACGCGGGGCGCAGGCCCGTTGGCGGTGAGCGCGCGCTCTTCCCGCTTGCGCGTGCTCAGGTCCACCAGCTCGAGCTGCGCGCCGTTCACCACCAGCAGACGGCCCGTGCCAAGCTCGCGCAGACCGCGCAGCGACTCGAGGCCTTCGATGCTGGCATTGGGCTTGGCGAGTGGCGTTTCGACCGGCGAGGATGCCGGGGCCGCGCCCTGCGCGTAGGACGTGGCGGCTGATGCAGCCAGAGCTGCGAGCGCGGGCGGCAGGCGACGCAACAGCGAGGGGCGACGCGCTCCGAGCGGGGAGACCGGCCTGTGGGATGTCGATGACATCGGGACGAGGGGTGAGGACGAGGGAGGGTGGCGGTGCACGGGCAGGGAACGCCCGGTCACGCGGCTCAAGAATCTACAAGGGCCGACCATTCCCGCCGGTCCTCTGTCTATATTGCGGGTTCGTTCCGATCAGTCGACTCCCACCACGGTATTGCTGTATGTCGTCCATCAAGGTTCCCCCCCTTGGCGAATCGATCGTCGAGGCGACCGTCTCGCGCTGGCTCAAGAAGGAGGGCGACACAGTCGCCGTGGGCGACGCGCTCGTCGAGCTCGAAACCGACAAGATCACGGTGGAAGTGCCGGCGCTCGAGGCGGGCGTGCTGAGCGCGCGCGCGAAGGGCGAGGGCGACGTGGTGGCGGTGGGCGACGTGCTCGGGGAACTGCAACAGCAAACGGCGGGAGCGGGAACGCCGGCAGCCGCAGCGCCGGCAGCCGGGGCGGCGGGAGCGGTTGCCGCGGCCCCTGCGGCGGCTGCGCCTGCGGCGACTGCGCCTGCGGCGGCCCCTGCCGCTGCTGAGACCAAGGTGTCGCCAGCCGCAGCGCGCCTCGCCACCGAAACGGGCATCAATCCGGCGGACGTGGCAGGCACCGGCCGCGGCGGTGTGGTCAGCAAAGCCGACGTGATGAGCGCCGCGGCAGCCCCCGCCGCCCCGGCTGCTGGCGTCCAGGCTCCCGTCGCGCCGGCTGCTGGCGTCCAGGCTCCCGCTGTTTCGTCGTCTCCTGCGGCCAACGCCGTGCGCGAAACCCGCGAGAAGATGACGACGCGCCGCAAGCGCATCGCCGAGAACCTGCTGCAGTCGCAGCATGCCACCGCGCATCTGACGACGTTCAATGAGATCGACATGACAGCCATCTCGGCCCTGCGTGAGCGACTCAAGGATCGTGTCGAGAAGGAACAGGGCGTCAAGCTCTCGTTCATGCCCTTCTTCGTCAAAGCGGCCACGCTGGCGCTCAAGGCCTACCCGGTGGTGAACGCGCAGATCGACGGCGACACCATTGTGTACAAGCACTATGTGAACATGGGTATCGCCGTGGCCAGCGATGCGGGCCTCGTGGTGCCCAACATCAAGGACGCCGATCAGAAGAGCGTGGTGGAGATCGGCAAGGACATTGGCGCCGTGGCCAAGCGTGCGCGCGACGGCAAGCTGTCCATGGATGACCTCACCGGCGGCACCTTCACCATCACCAATGGTGGCGTGTTCGGCTCGCTGGTCTCCACGCCCATCATCAACTATCCGCAGGTCGGCATTCTTGGCCTGCACAAGATCCAGGATCGCCCCGTGGCCATTGACGGCAAGGTGGAGATCCGGCCCATGATGTACATCGCGCTGTCGTACGATCACCGCATCATCGATGGGCAGCAGGCCGTGCTGTTCCTCGTGCGCGTCAAGGAACTGATGGAAGATCCAGCCGCGATGCTGGTGTACTGAGCCCTACATACAACTCGGAACTCCAACCCAGAACCCGGAACTGATCAGTTTCGGGTTCTGTGTTTGGGTGGCCTTAACGCGATTCATTCAACCAATCACCAAGAACTCAAACCCAGAACTCGAAACTGATCAGTTCAGAGTCTTGAGTTCGAGTTTCGAGTCGTAAGTGGGGCCAGTTGCGCCACGCACTGCCCCAAAGCACCACGACGCCCCTGACGCTTGCGCGCGGGACGTCGGGCTTCGCCAGCGCACGTTTTCAACGCGAGGGTTGGGGCCGTGGCCAACGATGTCGAAGCGGCATCTGCCGCATTGTGCATTCCATTGCCGACTGGCCTGCCCCGCACCGAATCGGCCTCCGCATGAAGGACGCGGACTGCGTGAGCTGCGTCACGCCGCGCCCTGCTGATCGCTAATGTAGCGGCCGGCACCAGCTTGCCAAGCGGGCGTGACCATTTCGTGATGCGTGGGCGCAGCAGGCGACGCACAACGGCGCGGTCGATCTGCCAACACTCCCCGACGTCCGTGCAAACCCTGTGACCAATGGGGGTGTCTGAGAGGTACGCACAGCGCGAGGGATGCACCTCGCCCACGGCCCGGAGGCCGCATGCCCCACTCGACCACCATCGCACACAGTACGCCCGTCACCATCACCGGCACCTGGGAAGGCGCGCTCTACTCGGCGCACGGCCAGCAGGCCCGGCACTTTGTCCTCTATCAGCCCGCCCGCGGCGCCCAGAGCACGCTGAGCGCGGGCCCGCTGGGCAACTGCGGCATCACCCTGGTGGTGGACGACAGCGAGCCCGAGCCCCTGCAGCTGCTCGACGGCACGACCCGCGTGCTGGTGGCGCTGGCGGAACGCGCCCAGCTGCTCATCGAGGCGCGGCTGCGCGGCGACAACATGGTGGGCCACTGGGTGCAGCGTGACGGCGACGGCCGAGTCCAGGGGGAGGGCGAGTTGGTCGCTGGCCGCGTCTAGCGCCACCCCTCCGCCCAGGTCGGCGCGATGAATAGCTTTCGCGCATGACTTCCCCGACTCCCCAGACCGCCGACGTGCTCATCCTCGGCGGTGGCCCCGGCGGCTACGTGGCCGCCATTCGCGCCGCGCAACTCGGTTTCTCCGTGACCTGCGTGGAAGCCGACAAGACCCTCGGCGGCACCTGCGTGACCGTCGGCTGCATTCCGTCCAAGGCCCTGCTGCAGAGCTCGGAGCACTACGAGTGGCTGCGTCTGCATGCCGCCGAGCACGGCGTGAAGGTGGACGGTGCCAGCATCGATCTGCCCGCCATGATGGCGCGCAAGACCGACGTCGTGGCCCAGAACACCAAGGGCATCGAGTTCCTGTTCCGCAAGAACAAGATCACCTGGGCCAAGGGCTTCGGCACACTCAAGGCGGGCAACGTCATCGAGGTGCGGGCCGCCGACGGCAGCGTGAGCACCTGGCAGGGCAAGCATGTCATCATTGCCACCGGCTCGGTGCCGGTGCAGCTGCCTTTCCTGCCCTTCGACGAGAAGCGCGTGCTGTCCAACGTGGGCGCGCTGCAGATCCCCGAGGTGCCGAAGCATCTCATCGTGATCGGCGGCGGCGTCATTGGGCTCGAGCTGGGCTCGGTGTGGCGCCGCCTCGGAGCCAAGGTCACGGTGGTGGAGTTTGCGCCCACCATTCTGCCCGGCAACGATGACGATGTCATCAAGGAAGCCGACCGCATCTTCCGCAAGCAGGGCCTCGACATTCACACGGGCACCAAGGTCACCGGCGCCGATGTGCGCGCCGATGGCGTGACCATTCACGCCGAGAAGGACGGCGCGGCGCTGTCGTTTGATGGCGACTACGTGCTGGTGTCGGTGGGCCGCAAGCCGTCGCTCTCAGGCGTGGACGCGGCCGCGCTGGGTCTTGCGTTGGGCGCGCGCGGCGAGATTGCCGTGAACGACCAGATGCGCACCAACCTGCCGGGCGTGTTTGCCATCGGCGACGTGGTGGGCGGCAAGCTGCTGGCGCACAAGGCCGAGGACGAAGGCGTGATTGCCGCCGAGGTCATTGCCGGCAAGCCGGTGCACATGCACTACCGCACCATGCCGGGTGTGGTGTACACCTGGCCCGAGATCGCCACGGTCGGCCTCACGGAACAGGAAGTGAAGGCCAGCGGCCGCGCGTATCGTGTGGGCAAGTTCCCCTTCAGCGCCAACGGCCGCGCGCGCACGATGGGCGAAACCCAGGGCTTCGTGAAGTTCGTGGTGGACAAGGACACCGACGAGATTCTCGGCTGCCACATGATCGGCCCGCATGTGGCCGACAATCTCGCGCAGGTGGTGCTGGCCATGGAGTACCGCGGCAGCGCGGAGGACATTGCCATCACGGTGCATTCGCACCCGACGCTCAGCGAGACGGTGAAGGAAGCGGCACTCAGCGCACTGGGGCGCGCACTCCACATGTAGCAAACTGCAGCTTGGAGTGATGAGCTCTGTGTTTTGAGTTGGAAGGAGCAAGGCCCGATCTGACGAGTCAGATCGGGCCTTTCCTTTTGCACTCAAACCTCAAAGCTCATCACTCCAGACTGCAGTTAAGCGTCCGGGCGGAGTTCGACGTTCACACGGGCGGCGCGGGCCGCCTGCGGGCCGGGCTCACGCACCGGGATGGCGGCCATGATGTTGGCGGCGAGGTGCGCCGGCGCCTTCACAGCCTTCATGCCCTGCGCGTCCTTGGCCACCTGATTCCAGAACTCCACGGCGCGCTCGTCGGCGCGACGGGCGTCGGCCTCGGAGGCTTCGCCATCCAGCCACTGGTGCACGGTGCCGGCAGTCGCGTCAGCGGCGGCCATGCCAGGCAGGGGTACTTCGCGATCGGTCAGCGGACGCTCGGCGCGGGGCGCCATGTTGCGATCGTCCTGCGGTTCGTTGTTGCGCATCACGCGTATTTCTCCTCGAGCAGGGCCTGAAGCGCTTCGCGTGCCCGATGCACGCGCATCTTCAGAGCGCCAACTGTTGTACCCAAGAGATCCGCCATCTCTTCGTAGGAGCGTCCTTCCACGTGTTTCAGGATGAAGGCTTCCCGGAGCGATGGGGCCAACTGCGCGAGTGCTGCATCGAGATCCTGCCGGAGTTCAGTCCGGTCGAGGTCCTCATCGGGTGTCGCGTAGCCGGAGGGCTGATCGTCTTCGTCATAGCTCAGGTGCGTGCGCCGAATGTTCTTCAGCCAGTCCTTGCACCCGTTGGCCACGATCCGGAACAGCCAGGCATCGAAGCGACCGCGCACCTCTGCGAGGTGGTGATACGCCTTGATGAACGACACCTGAAGAATGTCCTCGGCGACGTCGGGACTGCCCGTCATGCCAAGCGCATGTCGATACAGCGGATCACTGTACCGGCCGATCAGCACCGCGAACGCATCGCGGTCGCCCCCCAGGACGCGGGAGATGACGTCCTGATCGGAATCGACGTCGTTCGGCGGGATTGGTGATTCCGTCATATGCACGGCGCTAGGATAACGCCACACGGACGGGATGAACACCCCTGAACGCCATCGGCCCTTTCGGGCCCGACCATGGCCGTACTGCTCGTCTCATGGGAAAGACGAGAAATGCGCGGGGAAGTCACACAGTGGTTACACGTCGCCATCGCTCAGTATCGGCAGGTTGTCGAACAAACTCCACTGTTTTTCCCGGACAGTGACACTGTGCTCGCCCAATTTCGGCGGCCGAAGGCGTACGATGCCGTTCCAGAGTGGCGAAATGCCAGTCTGTGCCAGCTCGGAAACGTCCTGACCGCTGCGTACGGCAGAGTCCGCCAAAGCCTCGTGCACCTCGCGGACCACACCGCAGGGCACGCCCGCCGCTTCGAGCCGGGCCATCCACTCGGCCGCCGGCCGCGTTTGCAGACAGAGGCTGAGCGCCGCCACCACCCGCTCGCGCTGCGCCAGGCGGCCCGCATTGCTGCGCAGTTCGGGATCGTCCGCCAGTTCGTCGAGTCCAAGCGCCCTGGCCGCCGCCAACCATTGCGCATCCGAACCCACCGCCAGCACCAGCGGCCGATCGGCCGAGGCGAAGAGCTGATAGGGGACGAGGTTGGCGTGCGCGTTCCCCCAGCGCCGCGCCGGCTGGCCGGTAACCAGCGTGTTCTGCGCCACGTTCACCAGCGACGCCAGCGCACTGTCAATGAGCGACACCTGCACCCGGCGGGCCGACACGGGCAGGGCGGGACGTCCGGCCAGGGCCGCACGGTCCCGTGCCGCCAGCGCGGCCAGAATGCCCAGCGCCGCATCCTTTCCGGTAAGCACATCGACGATGGCCACCCCCGCCTTCATCGGTGAACCCGTCGGCTCGCCGGTCATGGCCATCCAGCCGGACTCGGCTTGTACCACAAAATCGTAGCCGGGACGGGTGGCGTCGGCGCCGAAGCCCGATATGGTGCACCACACAAGTCGCGGATTATGCGCCAGTAGCGCGTCAGCATCAAACCCGTATCGGGCAAGCGAGCCGGGAAGGAAGTTTTCTATCACCACATCGGCCTGGGCAATGAGCCGGTGCAGCAGCAGCTGGTCGTCCGGCGACCTGAAATCAGCCGTCAGCGACACCTTGTTGCGATTGCAGCTCAGGAAATAGGCCGACTGGCCATCGGCGGCGAAGGGCGGACCCCAGCCACGGGTGTCATCACCCGATTCAGGTCGTTCGACCTTGATGACATCGGCTCCCATATCGCCCAGCATCATGGCCGCGTAGGGCCCGGCCAGCACCCTGGACAGATCGAGCACACGCAGACCTGAAAGGCTCATTTCTCTCATACTGCGCGCTCACTCGTTTTATAGTGGCACGATACTGTCAAACTTATCTCCGGGGATGCCGAGTGCGCGGGGG
>ERZ1066123.53-NODE-53-length-100965-cov-223.333723_pt1 | contig 100965 bp, 92 predicted proteins | sample MGYA00382770_ERZ1066123 | MGnify/ENA primary metagenome ERZ1066123 (study PRJEB33369, sample SAMEA5778353) | biofilm metagenome | biome: Industrial cooling water; feature: Water cooling tower basin; material: Biofilm | place: United Arab Emirates | collected...
ACAGCGCCGCCTGCAACGACGTGCGCTGGCCTTCCAGCCACGCCACCGCCGCTTCGCGCTCCGCCAGATGCTCGCGCAGTGCCTGCTCCGCCGCGTCCTTCTCCGACAGCGCCGACTGCAACGACGTGCGCTGGCCTTCCAGCCACGCCACCGCCGCTTCACGCTCCGCCAGATGGTCGCGCAGTGCCTGCTCCCGCTGCGACGCGGCGCATGCTCCACCCTCGATTTCGCGATTGGCTCGGAGCAGTTGCTCATGCAAGTCCTGAATCAGCAACTCGACTCGGCGATTTCGAAGCCAGTCCGAACCGCCCCCCGTAGCGACAGCAAGGAGCGCCTTCGGGGCAGATGGCACTGAGGCTGGAACAATGCGCCTGCGTTGCGCGGAGGTTGACTGCCACTGGGCAAGATGGCGTTCATGGCACGCGGCAAGCGAACGCCTACCGGCGAGACGCCACCCATAGTAGTCCGGATCGAAAAGCAAGGCTGATGGCACCAGATAACCCAGCATGAAGGCGTTGATCGCCAAGTCGCGATGATCGCGGGCCCAAGAAGCCAGTGCACCGTCAATAGCAAAGGGCCGAACGGGGCAGTCGCCCAATGCCCGAAACGGCACGCCCCAAAGCATGGCTTCGGTCAGGACACTTGAGTTGACGGCGTAGACGCTCGCAACCCGCCCAAGAAACTCACGAGCATTGGCGGAGTCATCGACGATTCCGAGCCCCCCCCCCGTAAACTTGAAGTGCGACGCCGGGTGATTCCTGACTCGGAGCCTCGCCCCGGGATTATCCCGACGAGCCGCGTCGAGAAGCTCGATTGAACTCGTTCCATTGCCAAAAGCCACGAGGTTCGAGTCATCCTCGACTTGCATCGCAACACCGACATCCGTGGCATCCGGTACTCCCTCAAGTGACTCCTGACCGGAAACCAAGACGCGCAGCTTTTTTTCCGACACGAGGCGAATGCCGCGCAACGCAGCACCGACTGTGTTGCCTGAACGCCATGTCGAAGGGGTCGTTCGACCATTGACCCCCAAGAAATCAAAGTAGACGGTGCCACCATAGTCGGGCGCACGGAGTGGCCCGAGCTCATTGTGAATGACGGGAACCCCCAACGTCTTCGCTGCCAGGCCAAGCGACGCGCAATTGATCCAAGAGAGAAACGCTGCGATCCGACGTCCGTTTGCGATGTCGCACGCAAGAGTCGCCAGGTGCTCGGCAACGGAGGGGTCGTTCGCCGCAATCGCGCGTCGGAAAAGGGCCAGACCGTGCCCCTCGGCGTTCCAGTGGCTTGGAAACTCCACTGATCGCTTGCGGTATCGACGAAAACGACTCCTTGATGGCACGACGAAGGAGTGCCCACCGACGATGAGGCGCTCACCGAATGGAACGCCCTCCTCCGCGAAGTAACGGTCATCCCCCAAGAACCCGATCTCCTCGGGCTCGAATGCGGCCATCTGCGCCAGCATCACCCAAGCATGCAGGGGACCGCTGCCCCGATCCACGTCAGGGAGCAGAAAGGAAATCAGCATTGCGTTGGGGAGACGACTTTCAGCAGCTCAACTGACCTCGGCGAAGCCAGCAACCGTCCACCGTACTCACCCCAAGACAATGGATTCGCCTCGATATCCAGAACCCCGATGGTAAAGCAGCGATCGTAGAAGTAAGGACTGTCTGGAGCCGGCTTCAGTCCGACGTGGAACGAGTAGCGCCCCTTCGCCAAAGGCAGCTCGACCGCATACTCGAGTACGTATCGTGTTTCCGGATCAAGCGCCGGCAAATGCCGCCCGTAGAAGTTGAGGTTGTAGGCAACAATGTCGATGCCATGCGCGTCACGCACCAGCAAGCCAAGGACACTTCCTTCCGGTATGGCTTGAAGCGTGTCGAACTGTATACGAAGCGTCACCAGACCCGCCTGCTCAATAGCAGCAACGGCACCGCGAGCCGGAGAAACGACCTCGAAACCGGTGAACTGGACCTCGCCGCCACCCGAGCGGCTTGAGAGTCGCTCCGCGAATCCCTCGCACCACACCTCCCGCTCACGTGCAACGGGGCGCGCCTCAATCACGCCATTACGAACACCTGCGGCTGCCCGAGCCGCCAGTGCCGCATGCAGGTCCGCGACGGACGTGCTCGACATCGAGTTCTGGTAATGCTCGCAAACCTCGTCAGCAGGACCATCCGCGACAAGCCCTCCTCGCTCGAGAAGGATCGCCCTGCCGCAAATGCTCTTCACTGCGTTGACCGAATGGGAAACGAAGAGCAACGTGACGCCGCGCGCGATCAACTCTCGGATACGCGCGATACATTTCTGCTGGAAGAACATGTCCCCGACACTGAGCGCCTCGTCGATAATGAGAATCTCGGGATCGAGGTGCACCTGTACCGAGAACGCCAAACGTACAAACATCCCGCTTGAATACGTCTTGAGAGGCTGGTGAATGAATTCGCCAAGTTCTGCAAACGATTCGATCTCGGAAAGCTTCGCCTTGACGTCGGCGAGCGACATACCTAGAACAGCAGCGCTAAGGAAGATGTTCTCCCGGCCCGACAACTCAGGATTGAAACCTGAACCGAGCTCGAGGAGTGCACCGATGCGTCCGCTGACGCAGACACGGCCTTCCGTCGGCTGCAGCACCCCGGTGAGGATTTGGAGGAGAGTACTCTTCCCCGCCCCATTTCGACCGAGGACCCCAACCGCTTCGCCACGGGCGATCTTGAAGCTCACATCCTTCAGCGCATCATGACCTGCGACGGAAGAAAGCGACTCGGGCTTCCCGAAGATCGACCATCCCCCCTTCGTACCGAACTGGTAGCGCTTCGAGACCGCCGACACGTCAATGGCCCAACCAGCCTGTTCAGAGGACATTCGCGAAGTTCCTCTGGTTGCCCTTGAACGAAGCGTAGCCAACCCAGAACACGGCTATAGAAACCATCGTACCCACCCCAACGGCAACGATGTCGGGGGCCACGTTGTGGATCAACGCCTCCCGGGCGGGCTCGAGAACCCAACTCAGTGGGTTGAAGGCAATTACCCAACGGAATGCTTCGGGCATGCGTTCCGCGGGAAACAGCAGCGGCGAGAGATACATCAACAACAGCAGGGTCATCGGCATCGCATGCTCAATGTCGGGCTTGAACACGGAAAGCGCCGACAGAAACCACGAAAGGCCAAGGCAGAACATCAGGAACGGGAAGAAGACGAATGGGATCCAAATGATCCCGACCGGAAAAGCGCCACGGATCGCGACACTCAAGAGGGTCCAGATCAGCAGTGTCGCGACGAAAGAAACGCCCGCAACAAGGGTTACCACGACGGGAAACACCTCGGTCGGAAACACCATCTTCGTGACATAGGACTGATGACTCGCCACGAGTGTCGTGGAGCGACTCATGATCTCATTGAAAAACATGAAGAACATCACCCCGGCGTGTAGCACCAAGGCGAACTCGAGAGTGCTTCCGGCACCACCCCAACGGACTCCGAGCAGGACACCAAAGACGAGCGTGTATGCGCCAACAAGCAGCACAGGGTTCAGGATGATCCAGGCCGCTCCCAAGGACGATTTACGGTACTTCGAGCGAAGCTCCTTTCGGACGAGCTGCTCGATCAGGAATCGGTTCTTCCATAAGCCCGCGAACGCTCTGGCCGGGTGGTCCTGCATCAGCTGCTTCATTCGTGCCACGTCCAGGCTTCCTGCTTCGCGAGCGCGGCCAGATGATGTTCGAAGCAGATCACGCGAGCGCCTCGTCTAGCTCGGCACGCAGGTCGACGAGATCTTCGATACCCACACTCAACCTCACGAGGTTTTCCGTCACCCCCAACTTCGCCCGCCGCTCGTCCGGCACGCTCGCATGCGTCATCACCGCCGGGTGGTTGGCGAGACTCTCCACGCCGCCCAGGCTCTCGGCGCAGGCGAACAGCTCGGTGCGCTGCATGAAGCGCTTGGCGGCGTCGAAACCACCCTTCAGCCACACGCTGACCATGCCGCCCGGGCCCTTCATCTGCGCCTTCGCCAGCGCGTACTGCGGATGCGCCTTCAGGCCCGGATAGGCCACGCGCTCCACCGCCGGATGGTGTTCGAGGAACTCCGCGATCGCCTGCGCGTTCTCGCAGTGGGCCTTCATGCGCAGGTGCAGGGTCTTCAGTCCGCGCAGCGCGAGGAAGCTGTCGAAGGGCCCCTGCACACCGCCCACGGCGTTCTGCAGGTAGGTCATCTGCTCGGCGAGGTCGGCGCGCTCGCCGACGATGGCCAGGCCGCCGACGATGTCGCTGTGGCCGTTGATGTACTTCGTCGCCGAGTGCATGACGATGTCGGCGCCGAGTTCGATCGGGCGCTGCAGCGCGGGCGAGCAGAAGGTGTTGTCGACGACGACGATCAGGCCGCGCTTCTTCGCGCGCTCAGCCACCGCTGCGATGTCGACCAGCTTCAGTGTCGGGTTGGTCGGCGTCTCGATCCACACCATCCGCGTGTTGGGGCGGATGACTGCCTCGAACGCCGCGAGGTCGGAAAGATCGACCCACGAGAAATCGAGGCCGGCGCTGCGCCGGCGCACGCGCTCGAACAGGCGGTAAGTGCCGCCGTACACATCATCCATCGCCACCACGTGGCTGCCCGAGTCCAGCAGTTCGAGGATGGTCGAGGTGGCCGCGAGGCCGGACGCGAAAGCGTAGCCGTTCCTGCCGCCCTCGAGGGCCGCCACGCAACGCTCGTAGGCGAAGCGCGTGGGGTTGTGGCTGCGCGAGTATTCAAAACCCTGGTGGACGCCGGGGCTTTCCTGCACGTAGGTGGACGTGGCGTAGATCGGCACCATCACCGCGCCCGTGGTCGGGTCCGGGCTCTGTCCGGCGTGGATCGCTTTCGTGCCAAAGCCGTAGTTGTCGTTCTTCATCAGGGGGGTCGCGCCTTCCAGTGGCGCCGTCATTGTACGCGACGGCGCAGGTAGTTCAGGAAATCGATGCGGGTGATCAGGCCGAGGAACTTCGGCCCATCCATGACGATGGCGACGTGGCCGCGCTCGAACACGCCCATCAGGCTGTTGATCGGCGAGCGCATGTCCACCAGCTCGAGCTTGGTGACCATGGCGGTGGACACCGGGTCGCGGAAGCGCGCCTCGTCGGCGTGCACATGCATCAGCACGTCGCTCTCGTCGAGGATGCCGACGATCCGCTCGTTCTCGATCACCGGCAGCTGCGAGACGTCGTACAGCTTCATGCGCTGGTAGGCGACCGTGAGCAGGTCGTTCGGGCTCACCACGATGGTGTCGCGCGCCGCGTAGGGGCGCAGGATCAGGTCGCGCAGGTCGCCGTGCTGCGGGCGGTCGAGGAAGCCCTGGTCGAGCATCCAGTAGTCGTTGTACATCTTCGACAGGTACTTGTTGCCCGTGTCGCAGACGAACACAACCACCTTCTTCGGCGTGGTCTGCTCGCGGCAATAGCGCAGCGCCGCGGCCAGCAGGGTGCCCGACGACGACCCGCCCAGCACGCCCTCCTTCGCCAGCAGCTCGCGGCCGGCGAGCATGCTGTCGCGGTCGCTGACGGCGTAGGCCTTCTTGACGCGGGTGAAGTCTGAGATGTCCGGCAGGAAATCCTCGCCGATGCCTTCGACCAGCCAGCTGCCCGACTTGGTGTCGAGGACGCCCTCGTTGATGTATCGGGTGAGGATCGAGCCCACCGGATCGGCGAGCACCAGCTCGACGTGCGGCGCGGTTTTCGCGAAGAAGCGCGAGAGGCCGGTCATCGTGCCGGAGCTGCCGCAGCCGAAGACGATCGCGTCCATGCCGCCCGCGTCCTGCATCTGTTCCCAGATTTCCGGGCCGGTCACCGTTTCGTGCGTGAGCGGGTTGTCCGGGTTGCCGAACTGGTTGATGAAGTACGCGCCCGGCGTCTGCGCGGCGATCGTCGCGGCGAGGTCCTGGTAGTAGTCCGGGTGGCCCTTCGCGACGTCGGAGCGCGTCAGGATCACCTCGGCACCCATGGCCTTGAGGTTGAAGATCTTCTCGCGGCTCATCTTGTCCGGCACGACGAGCACCAACCGGTAGCCCTTCTGCTGCGCAGCCAGCGCGAGCCCGATGCCGGTGTTGCCGGCCGTGCCTTCGACGAGCGTCGCGCCGGGCCGGATTTTCCCGGCCTTCTCGGCGGCCTCGATCATGGTGACCCCGATGCGGTCCTTGATGGACCCGCCAGGGTTCATGCACTCGAGCTTGAGGTACAGCTCGCAGAGACCGGCGTCGAGCTTCTGCGCCTTGACGATGGGCGTCTTGCCGACGAGTTCGAGGACGCTCTGGTGGACGGGCATGCCGCAGGACCGCTGGACGGAGTTGCGATTGTAACAGCGCGACATCACCGCCCTGCCGGAAACACCGCGGCCCGCCAAGGCGGGCCGCGGTTCAGCGAGGTATTGATCGGGTCAGTGTCGCGTTCGGGCGAACAGCCGCGTCAACCGGTCCTTCGCGAGCAGCTTTTCCTTCTTCATCTTGGCCAGCGTGAAATCGTCGATCGGCAGCACGCCGAGCTCGGCATCCATCACCTGGCTGTTGAGCTGCTGGTGGCGACGGTAGAGCTGGCGGAATTCCGGATCGGACTTGATCAACGCTTCGACATCGGCGGTGGATTGACCCTCGAACATTTCAATGACCTCCTCGAACGCGAACGCCCCGGCACGGCGGCACGGGGCGTTGGGGTTGGACTGCGGTCAGGTCGGGAAGGCTGGCCGCCTCGGGCCGCGGGCCGCGGGCATCCCTGGCGGGATGCGGCGACGGGGGCGGGATGAGGTCAGCGGTCATCGGCCTGGCTCGTTCTCCCAAGGGACCACCCCTTGGGCGATCGACGCTACGCCGCCCCGGTGGGGGCGGCAAGGCCTTTGCGGTGACTTTGCGACGCTTAACGCAAGGCGCCGCCGGCCGTCACCCGTGGCTAACGATTCAGCGCACGGTGATCTCGACGCGGCGGTTGCGCGCGCGCCCCTCCGCCGTGCCGTTGTCCGCGACCGGGTCGGAGGCCCCACGCCCATCGGTGCGGATCGATCCGCTGGCGCCCGACTCCTTGAGGATGGCGGCGACCGCCTCGGCGCGGCGCAGCGACAGCGCCTGATTGGCCGCGGCGGCACCCTGGCTGTCGGTGTAGCCGACGATCTCGACGCTGCGACCGCCGATTTCCATCGCAAGGCGGCGCAGGCTGGCGTTGGCCTCGGTGGTCAGGGTCGCGCGGCCGCTGGCGAAGGCCGAGCCGGCCAGCGTGTACACCGTGGCGGGACCGACGCTGCGCGAGGGCGGCAGGGGCGCGTCGGCCGCGAGGGCCTCGGCCACCAGCGAATTGGCCAACTCGGCCTCCTCGCGCGCGAGGGCCGCCTCGCGGGCGCGGCTGGCGGCGAGGCGGCGGGCCTGCTCGGCGTCGGCCTTGGCCTGCTCGGCCAGGGCGAAGGTCTCGGCGCGCGCGGTGCGCTCCATTTCCGCCTCCTCCTGGCGAGCGAGGTTCTGCACGCGCAAGCGCTCGGCGTCGCGTCGCGCGGCCTCCGCCTCGCGACGGCTGGCTTCGACGAGGATCTGGTCGCGCTCGCGGTCCAGCGTGGTCGACTGCCGCTCCAACGCGTCGGCACGGGCGGCGGCGAGCGCGGCGCGCACGCGCTGCTCGGCGATGAACTGCGCGGAGGCGTAGTCCCTCGACTTGGCAAGGGCCAGGGCCTGCACGGCCTGCGTGGCCTTCAGGCGCTCGACGCCGCCCATGCCGGCCAGCTCGGGGTCGGCATCGAGCTGCCCGAGCTGGGACTGCAGGCGGGCGACCACCGGGTCGATCTCGTCATCGGCCAGCAGGGGCGCGGAGAGGGCGACGAGGGCGGCGAAAGCGACGGCGCGGGTGAGCGCGGCGCGCGGTTGGGCACGGGACGGACGCATCGGCTCAGCCTCCCTGGATCAGCACGCGGCGGCGCAGTTCGGCATTGCGCGCGGCCTTGGATTCGACTTCCGCCTCGAGCGCGGCTCGGCGCGCCTCGGCGGCGGCATAGGCGGCGGCGGCCTCGGCCTCGCGCGCGGCGACCACGGCTTCGGCATGGCGCTTGCGCGACGCGGCCTCGCGCGCCACGCCGAGGCGCTGGCGCGCTTCATTGAGGGCCTGCTGGGCGGGCCCGCGGGGTCCAAGCGCATCGGCGCTGCGGATGGCGCGGTCGGCCGCGTCGAGCTCGGCGGTGGGCGGCGGCACGCTGGCACAGCCGGCCAACAGTGCGGCGAGCAGCAGGCCGGCGACGGGGCCGGCGGGGACGTTTCGTGTCATGGGAGGCGAGTCGCTTTTGGTGGCGGAACGCGGCTATTCTCGAAACCCTGACCCGGTAACGCAATGGCGCGAGGAGCCTATCCCCCATGGACATCGGCTATTTCCTGAAGCTGATGACGGAGAAGAACGCCTCCGACATGTTCCTCACCACCGGGGCGCCCGTGTACATCAAGGTCGAGGGCAAGCTCTACCCGCTCGGCAACACCGGGCTGCCGGCCGGCATGGTCAAGAAGATCGCCTACTCGCTGATGGACGAAGGCCAGGTGCCGCAATTCGAGCGCGACCTCGAATACAACATGGCGATCGCCGTGAAGGACGCGGGCCGTTTCCGCGTCAACGTGTTCAAGCAGCGCGGCGAAGTCGGCATGGTCATCCGCGCCATCAAGAGCTCCGTCCCGACGCTCGAGCAGCTGCAGCTGCCGAACGTGCTGAAGGACATCATCATGGAGCCGCGCGGCCTCGTTCTGGTGGTGGGCTCCACCGGCTCGGGCAAGTCGACCGCGCTGGCTTCCATGATCGACTACCGCAACATCAATTCGACCGGCCACATCCTCACCATCGAGGACCCGATCGAGTTCCTGCACACGCACAAGAAGTCCATCGTCAACCAGCGCGAGGTTGGCCTCGACACGCACGCCTTCCACAACGCGCTGAAGAACGCGATGCGCGAGGCGCCGGACGTCATCCTGATCGGCGAGATCCTCGATTCGGTGACGATGGAATCGGCCATCGCGTTCGCCGAGACCGGCCATCTCTGCCTCGCCACGCTGCACTCGAACAACGCCGACCAGACGCTGGAGCGCATCCTCAATTTCTTCCCCGAGGCCGCGCACAAGAACATCCTGATGAACCTGTCCTTGAACCTGAAGGCGGTCGTATCGCTGCGCCTCGTCATCGGCAAGGACGGCAAGCGCCTGCCAGCGTCGGAAATCCTGATCAACACGCCGATGATCCGCGACCTGATCCGCCGTGGGCAGATCCACGAGGTCAAGGAGGCGATGGAGAAGTCGCTCGAGGCCGGCATGCACACCTTCGACCAGTCGCTGTTCAAGCTCTACAAGGACGGCAAGATCGACCTCGAGGAAGCGCTGCGCAAGGCCGATTCGCGCGACGGCCTGGCCCTGCGCATCCGCCTGTCGGAAGGCGCGAGCGCCGAGCACGACCCCTACGCCGACGTGTTCGGCGGCGCGGGCGGCGCGTTCAACTGATCAGGCCGGCGGTGCATCCGGCTGCGCCTCGGGCACGGCGCGTTGGAAGGCCGCCAGCGTCAGGCAATGCGCGTCGATGCGCCGCACCGTCGGGTACGGCGTCAGGTCGAGCCTGAAGCGGCGCGCGTTGTAGACCTGCGGCACGAGCAGGCAGTCGGCGAGGCCGGGGCGTTCGCCTTCGCAGAAATCCGCGGTCGACGGACTTTCCGCCAGCAGCGCCTCCAGCGCGTCGAAACCGAGCGCCATCCAGTGGCGGATCCACGCCTCGCGCTGCTCCGTCGTCGCTCCGAACTCGCGCTCGAGGTGCTGCAGCACCCGCAGATTGCCGAGTGGATGCATGTCGCAGGCGATCAACTGGGCCAGGCCGCGCACGCGGGCCCGGTCGCGCGCCGTCGCCGGCAGCAGCGGCCGGTCGGCGAAGGTCTCGTCGAGGTATTCGATGATGGCCATCGACTGCCGCACCAGCCGCTGGCCGTGCTGCAGCGTGGGCACGAGGCCCTGCGGGTTCACCTTGCGGAAGGTGGCGCCGTGCTGCTCGCCGCCGTCGCGAACGAGGTGCACGGGCACCAGCTCGTAGTCCAGCCTCTTCAGGTTCAGCGCGATGCGCACGCGGTAGGCCGCGCTGGAGCGCCAGTAGGAGTACAGCCGCAAACCGCCGCTCACCATCACGTTGTCCTCCACGCCTTCACCGTCGAACGCGGGCCGGGCCTCGACGCCGCCCACCGTACCGCGCCAGCCTAGCGCCGCGCGGTCAGTCCTGCCGCGTCATCACCTGCTCGATGGCGCCGAAGATCGACCGCCCTTCGGCGTCCAGCATCTCGATCCGCACGGTGTCGCCGAATTTCATAAAGGGCGTCGACGGCTTGCCGTCGCGCAGCGTCTCGATGGTGCGCTGCTCGGCGAAGCAGCTCGCGCCCTTGTCGGTGCTCTGGTTCGCCACCGTGCCCGAGCCGACGATCGTGCCGGCGGACAGCGGCCGCGTCCTCGCAGCATGCGCGACGAGCTGGGCGAAACTGAACTGCATGTCCTCGCCGGCTTCCGGCGCGCCGAACCACTGGCCGTTGACGTGGGTCAGCAGCGGGCGGTGCACCTTGCTGTCTCGCCACGCGTCGCCGAGCTCGTCGGGCGTGACGAACACCGGGCTCAGGGCGGAGCGCGGCTTGCTCTGCAGGAAGCCGAAGCCCTTCGCCAGCTCGGTCGGGATCAGGTTGCGCAGGCTGACGTCGTTGACCAGGCCGATGAGCTGGACGTGGTCGGCGGCCGCTTCCGCCGTGACGCCGTGCGGCACGTCATCGGTGACGATCACGACTTCCGCCTCGAGGTCGATGCCGTAGGCCTCGTCGCGCACCAGCACCGGATCGCGCGGGCCGTAGAAGCCGGCGCTGACGGCCTGGTACATCAGCGGGTCGGTGTAGAAGCTCTCCGGCACCTCGGCGCCGCGGGCGCGGCGCACGCGCTCAACGTGCGGCAGGTAGGCCGAGCCGTCGACGAACTCGTAGGCCCGCGGCAGCGGCGCGGCCAGCGCGGCCATGTCGAGCGCGAACACGTCGAAACCGTCGATGGTCTGCGCATTCGAGCCGTTGAGGGCCTCCGACACGCCGTTGAGGCGCGGCGCCGTGTTCGACCAGTCCTCCAGCGCGCGCTGCAGCGTCGGCGCGATGTGCGGCACGCGGACGGCGCGGTCCAGGTCGCGGGAAACGACGATCAGCGTACCGTCGCGGCCGCCTTCTTTGAGACTGCCCAGCTTCATGCGGTTCTCCTGTCCTCGGGTGCGCCGCTTCAGCGGCGCGTCGGATCGAAATGCTTCTTCAGGCCCTGCCAGCAGGCCACGTACTCGCGCTGGCGATGCGCCGCGGCAACGGCCTGCGCGCTCGGGCGCAGCACGTTCCGCGACTCGAACATGAAGGCCATGGTGTCACGGACGTAGTGCGGCTTCGACGTGTCGGCCGCACTCGCCTTCTCGAAGGTCTCGGCGTCCGGGCCGTGGCCGGTGAAGCTGTTGTGCAGCGACGCGCCGCCCGGCACGAAGCCCTCGGCCTTGGCGTCGTAGGCGCCTTGGATCAGGCCCATGAACTCGCTCGCCACGTTGCGATGGAACCACGGCGGGCGGAAGGTGTCTTCGGCGGCGAGGATGCGCGGCGGGAAGATCACGAAGTCCATGTTGCCCACGCCCGGCGTGTCGCTGGGGCTGGTCAGCACGAGGAAGATGCTCGGGTCCGGGTGGTCGAAGCTGATCGAGCCGATCGTGTTGAAGCGGCGCAGGTCGTACTTGAAGGGCACGTGGCTGCCGTGCCACGCGACGACGTCGAGCGGCGAGTGCTTGATGTCCGCGCGCCACAGATGGCCCTGGAACTTCGCGACCAGCTCGAATTCGCCTTCGACGTCCTCGTAGGCCGCGTGCGGCGCGATGAAGTCGCGTGCGGCGGCGAGGCCATTGCTGCCGATCGGCCCGAGGTCGGGCAGGTGTAGCGCAGCGCCGAAGTTCTCGCAGACGTAGCCCCGGGCTTCGCCGTCGGGCAGGTCCACGGCGAAGCGCACGCCTCGCGGCACCAGCGCGATCTCCTGCGGCTCGACCTCGAGGGCGCCGAACTCGGTGCGCAAGACCAGGCGGCCCTGCTGCGGCACGATCAGCAGCTCGGCGTCCGCGTCGTAGAAGAAGCGCCCCTGCATCGAACGGTTCGCGGCATAGACGTGCACGCCGACGCCGGTGCCCGCCTCCGGCCCCCCGTTGCCGGCCATCGTGTACAGGCCATCGAGGAAATCGGTGGGCGCGTCGGGCGCAGGCAGCGGGTTCCAGCGCATCTGCTCCGGCGACACCGGGCCGTCGCCGAAGACGTTGTGGAAGCGCGATTCCGGCAGCAGCGCGAACTCGCCGTGCATCGCGCTCGGGCGGATGCGGTACAGCCAGCTGCGGCGGTTGGCGTGCCGCGGCGCGGTGAAGGCCGTGCCGGACAGCTGCTCGGCGTACAGGCCATACGGGCAGCGCTGCGGCGAGTTGCGGCCGACGGGGAGCGCGCCCGGCAGCGCTTCGCTGCAGAGCTCGTTGCCGAAGCCGGAAAGGGTGGAAGGCGTCATGCGGTCATCCTCGCGACGATCGAGGTCACAGCACGCCGCGACGCATCTGGTCACGCTCGATGCTTTCGAACAGCGCCTGGAAGTTGCCTTCGCCGAAGCCCTCGTTGCCCTTGCGCTGGATGATCTCGAAGAAGATCGGGCCGATCGCGTTCTGGGTGAATATCTGCAGCAGCTTGCGCTGTTTCGTCTCCGGGTCGGCGTCGATCAGGATCTTGTTGCGCGCGAGCCGCGCGACGTCTTCGCCGTGGTTCGGGATGCGCGCGTCGATCACCTCGAAGTAAGTGTCCGGCGTGTTCAGGAACTCCATTCCTTCAGCGCGCATCGCCTCGACGGTGGCGTAGATGTCGTCGGTGAAGCAGGCGATGTGCTGGATGCCCTCGCCATGGTAGCTGTCGAGGTACTCGTTGATCTGCGACTTCGGGTCACTCGACTCATTGAGCGGAATGCGCACCACACCGTCCGGCGCGGTCATCGCCTTCGAGACCAGGCCGGTCTTCGCGCCCTTGATGTCGAAGTAGCGGATCTCGCGGAAGTTGAACAGCTTCTCGTAGTAGTCGCTCCACTTCTGCATGTTGCCGAAGTAGAGGTTGTGCGTAAGGTGGTCGATGAAGGTCAGGCCGAAGCCGACCGGGTTCGGGTCAGCGCCCGGGATCGGCGCGTAGTCGCGGTAGATCGCATCGACGCTGCCGTAGTCGTCGACCAGATAAAGCATGCAGCCGCCGATGCCCTGGATGACCGGGCGATCGATGGCCTTGGTGGCCTCGCGGGCGACGGTCTCCCCGCCGTTCGCCAGCGCCGCGGCCTGGACGTCCCGCGCCGGCCGCTTGAAGCGGATCGCGAACCCGCAGGCCGAGGGGCCGTGCGCCTTCGCGAACTCCGCCGCGAAGCTGTCCGGGTCCTCGTTGACGAGGAAGTGCACGCCGCCCTGCTTGTACAGCGTGATCTCGCGCGACTTGTGCTTGCGCACCGCGCTGAAGCCCATCTTTCGGAAGTAGTCATGCAGCAGCGCGCCCTGCCCGGCCGGCGCCGCGAACTCGACGAATTCGAAGCCGTCGATGCCCATCGGATTCTCGAACGTGGTGACGTTCATGCCGAGGTTCGGCGTGGCGATTGCGGGAGAAGCGTTCATGGCATGCTCCGGGCTGGGGACGGGGTGGCACGGGTTCGTTGCAGCCCCGTTATAGTTTCAATTGAAACCACGCGCAACTTGCGCTGCACTGCAGCAGGCCATGCTCGATCTCGAACGCTTCCTGCCCTACCGCCTGTCCGTGCTGTCGAACCGCATCAGCGCCGACATCGCCCAGCTCTACGAGACCCGCTACGGTCTGGCCATTCCGGAGTGGCGGGTGATCGCGGTGCTGGCGAAGCGGCCCGGCCTCTCCGCCACTGAAGTGGCCCAGCGTACTGCCATGGACAAGGTGGCCGTGAGCCGCGCGGTGTCGTCCCTGCTCGACGCCGGCCGCATCCAGCGCGACATCGACGGCGACGACCGCCGCAAGAGCGTGCTCCGCCTGACCGACGTCGGCAAGGCCGTGTACGAGGACATCGCTCCGCAGGCGCTGGCCTACGAGCAGCGCCTGCTGGGCAGCCTGCACGGCGACGAGCGGCAGGCCCTCGATCGCCTGCTCGCCCGCATGGAGCAGATCACCTCCGGGGCGGAGCGGGCCGAACGCGCGGCCCGCGCCAGTTCAGCGGCGTCGATGCCCTGAGAGGCGCTCACTTCACGCCGTGCATCAGCCTCTGGATCAGCGGCGCCAGCAGGAACAGCGACATTCCGCCGATCAGCAGCGCCCAGAAGCCGAAGGTGTAGCCCGACAGCGCTGAGGCCGCCGTCATGCCGCCCTCGCCCGAGACGTGGCCAGCGAAGATGCCCGACAGGTTGTTGCCGATGCCGGTCGAGAGGAACCAGCCGCCCATGCCGAAGCCGACCAGGCGCAGCGGCGCCAGCTTGGTCACCATCGACAGGCCGATCGGCGACAGGCAGAGCTCGCCGATGGACTGGATCCAGTACACGGCGAACAGCGTCCAGAACGGGATCTTCATCGTCTCCGGGTCGACCATCGTGCCGAGCGCGATCATCAGCAGGAGGAAAGCCAGCCCGTTGAAGAGGATGCCGAGGCCGAACTTGCGAGGGATCGACGGATTCCACGGGCCCATCTTGACCCAGCCCCAGGCGATGATCGGCGCGAGCACGATGATCGCCACGGAGTTCACCGACTGGAACCACGCGGTCGGGAAGGTCATGAAGCCGAGGTCGCGGTTGACGATCTGGTCCGCGAGGAAGGTGAACGAGCTGCCGGCCTGCTCGAAGAACATCCAGAACAGGATGTTGAAGGCGAAGATGATCAGCATCGCGATCACCTTGTCGCGCGCCTCGGCGCCGTTCCTGATGCCCTCGACGAGCAGCATGCCGGCCAGCGCGACGAACATCACCGTCAGGATGGCCTGCAGCGTCGCCGCGCCCATGGCGAGCAGGGCGTAGACCACCGGCACCGCGACCGCGCAGCCCGCGAACACCGTCACGATGCGGCCGACGCCGTTGGCGCCCTCCGGCGCCACGCCGACGCCCCTGAGCTGCGCGCGGCCGAGCCAGAACCAGAACAGCGAGATCACCATGCCGATGCCGGCGGCGATGAAGACCACCTTGTAGGCCGGCATCGCCTCCGTCCCGAACACCTTGGCCGCGAGGATCTGCGTCAGGATCGGCGACACCATCGCGCCGAGGTTGATGCCCATGTAGAAGATCGTGAAACCGGAGTCGCGGCGCTCGTCGCCGGTGGCGTAGATCTTGCCGACGAGGGTCGAGATGATCGGCTTGAACAGGCCGTTGCCGACGACGATGGTCGCGAGGCCGAGCTTGAAGACCGTCTCGTTGGGAACCGCGATCATGAACAGGCCGGCGGCCATGAAGACCGCACCCACGAGGATGGAGCGCTGGTAGCCGAGGAACTTGTCGGCCACCAGGCCGCCGAAGATCGCCGCCGCGTAAACGAGCGCCAGGTACGACCCGTAGATCAGGCCCGCAGGCTGCTGGCCGGAGGCGTCGCCGCCGTGGAACTGCGCGACGATGTACAGCACCAGCGCCCAGCGGATGCCGTAGAACGCGAAGCGCTCCCAGAACTCCGCCATGAACAGCATCCACAGCGGCTTCGGATGCCCCATGAGCTGGCCGTAGTCGGGCGGCGCCTCGGCCGCCGTGTTCATTGCTGCACCGCTCATGCGGCCTTCCCCCTGTGGAATGGACGGCCGGCGGCACGCGGCCCCCGGGGCCGCGACTGTGTCCTTTTTGTGAACGTGGCGTCAATGCGGCGCTGCGGCACCGCCGACGTCGCCCTGTGCTCGGGAACCCGCCGGATCAGCCGCGCGCGGTGATCGACTCCAGCCCGTGGGCGCGCGGGCCGGTTTCGGCGCGCCACAGCAGGAAGGCGAACACCAATCCCAGCGACGACAGCGCGGTGTAGAACCACATGCCGCCGGCATAGCCCGCGGGGTTTTCAGGGCCTGCCTTCCCCATGTCGTTGAGCAGGCCCACCACGAACGGCACCGCCGCCCAGCCGAGCTGCTGGCACACCGTCATCAGCGCGTACGCCGAACCCAGCCGGCGCTCCTCGACGATGTAGGCCACGCTCGGCCACATCACGGCCGGGATCAGCGAGAACACGGCGCCCAGTGCGAGGATCACCAGCAGCAGGGTCAGCGGCACCTCCGGGCCCCACACAAAGGGCACCAGCTGCACCATCGGGCCGGCCGGCAGGTAGGTGACGGCGAGGAACAGCGGCAGCATCACCAGCGAGCCCACGGCCATGAACAGCGAGCGCCGCCCCACGCGGTCCACCCACAGGCCGAACAGCGGCGTGAGGATGATCGCCGCGACCGGCAGCATGCTGCTCAGCAGGCCGGCGGTCTGCCGGTCCATCGCGTGCGCCTGCTGGAAGTAGTCGATGGCGAAGCTGCGGAAGGGGAACACCGTCGAATAGAACACCACGCAGAGCGCGACGATGTACCAGTACGACGGGCTGAAGCGGTACAGCTCGCTCACCTTGAGCTTGTCGGTGGCGCCGGCTTGCCCGAGGTCGAAGCGCTGCTCGGCGCGACGCTCGAGCATGAAGTACAGGAAGGCCGCACCGAGGCCTGCCGACATCACGCCGGTGGCCAGCCACAGCGGGTCGTTCCAGTTCGAATACAGCGGCTCGGCGAACGTGGTCGACCAGTCCGTCGAGGCGGAACCGAGGCGCGAGATCGACAGGTTCAAGCCGAAGGCGAAGCTCAGCTCCTTGCCCTTGAACCACTTCGCCAGCACGGCGGTCACCGCCACGATCAGCGGCTCGGCGCCCATGCCGAGCAGGAAGCGGCCGCCCAGCAGGCTGTTGAAGCCGGTCGCCGAGGCCGACACCGCCGCCGCGACCACGCACAGCGCCGCAAAGACCACGATCGCGCGGCGCGCGCCGAAGCGGTCGACGACGTAGCCGCCCACCAGCAGCATCAGCAGGGCCGCGATGTTGTAGGCGGTGGAGAGCTTGCCGATCTGCGCGTAGGTGAAGCCCTCCTGCTCGCGGAGCAGATCGACCACCGGGTTCAGCGCGTCGTAGACGTAGTAGTTGCCGAACATCGCCAGGCTGGCGAACAGCAGCGCCAGCCAGCGGTAGGTCGGCGTGGGGCGCGGCAGGGAGGCGGCGTGGGTCATGCGCGGTGGGCTCGGCGTGAACAGAACCGCGACTTTAGCCGTTCGAGCCGCGGTTAGGATTCCGTGTCGTCCGCCTGCCCGACCCGCCCATGCTCCGAAACGTCCGCGTCCCCGACACCCTGGTCCTGCTGTTCCTGATGATGGTGCTGGCGCTGGTCGCCACCTGGGTGCTGCCGCAGGGCAGCTTCGAGATGGCCCCGAACGAACAGGGCCGGATGATGGTGGTGCCGGGCACCTTCACCGCGGCCGAGGAGCGCGTCTGGCTGTCGCCGGTGGTGCTGTTCACGGCCATCCCGCGCTCGCTGGCCTTCGCGCAGGACATCATCTTCTTCCTGCTGATCGTCGGCGGCGCGATCGCGGTGCTGCGCGCCACCGGCATGATCGACGCCGTGCTCGGCCGACTGTTCGCGCTCATCGGCCACTCGCCGGCGATGCTGATCGTGTTCGGCACCAGCGCGTTCGCCGCCGGCTCGGCGAGCCTCGGCGTCTCCACCGAGTACATCCCGTTCGCCCTCGTGCTGGTGTCGCTGTGCGTCGCGATGCGCATGGACGCGATGACCGCGATGGGCATCATGATCTGCGGCTACGCGGTGGGCTTCGGCATCGCCTGGACCAACCCCTACACCGTGCTGGTGGCGCAGAACGTGGCGGAGCTGCCGCCGACCTCCGGCTGGGAGTACCGACTGCTGCTGTTCCTGCCCTTCGTCGCGGTGACCATCCATCACGTCTGGCGCTACGCCGCGAAGGTCAAGGCCGACCCGTCCGCCAGCCTGATGGCCGGCATCGAGGACGAGCGCCACCGAGCCACCACGGACTACCCGCCGCTGGACGCGCGCCGCCTCGCGGTGCTCGGCATCACCGTGGCCGCGCTGGTCACGATGGTCTGGGGCATCGCCGTGCACCGCTGGTACCTGACCGAACTCGGCGCGATGTGGCTGGGCGTCGCGCTGCTGGCCGGGCTGATCGGCGGGCTCGGCGCCGAGGAGACCGCCAAGCGCTTCGGCAAGGGCGCGGCGGAGCTGGCGATCGTTGCGCTGCTGGTCGGCTTCGCGCGCTCCATCGCCATGATCCTCGAGGACGGCCAGGTGCTGCACACCATCGTGCACGGCGCGTCGATCCCGCTGTCGAAGGTGGGCCCGGAGCTCTCGGCCGTCGGCATGCTGGCCATGCAGACGGTGATGAACTTCTTCATCCCGTCGGGCTCGGGCCAGGCCTTCGCGACCATGCCGATCATGGCGCCGCTCGCCGACGTGGTCGGCATCGAGCGTCAGGTGGCCGTGCTGGCCTTCCAGTTCGGCGACGGCTTCTCGAACATGATCGTGCCGACCAACGTGATCCTGATGGCGATCCTCGGCGTCGTCGGCATTCCGTACGACCGCTGGTTCCGCTTCGTGTGGCCGCTGATGGTGAAGCTCTTGGCGCTGGCGGCGATCGCGCTGATCGCCGCCGTGCAGTTCGGCTACCAGTGATCAGCCGAGGGGCGGCGTGTAGACGTAGGTCGACCCGAAGCCGAGCGGAATGCCGAGCGCCCAGTACAGCATCAGGAAGCCGGTCCACGTCACCAGCAGCGTCAGCGAGTACGGCAGCATCAGCGCGACCAGCGTGCCGATGCCGGCACCTTTCACGTAGCGCCGGCAGAACACGACGATCAGCGGGAAGTACGGCAGCAGCGGGGTGATGATGTTGGTGCTGCTGTCGCCGACGCGGTAGGCCGCTTGGGTGAGGTCGGGCGAGACGCCGAGCTGCATCAGCATCGGCACCATGATCGAGCCGATCAGCGCCCACTTCGCCGACGCCGAGCCGATCAGCAGGTTGACGCTGGCGGTCAGCGCGATGATGCCGGCCAGCGTGACGCCGAGCGGCAGGCCCATCTCGCGCAGGGCGTTGGCGCCCTTGATCGCCAGCAGGGCGCCGAGGTTCGACTGCCCGAAGGCGTAGATGAACTGCGCGCAGAAGAACGCCATGACGATGTAGTAGCCCATGCCCGACATCGCCTTGCTCATGCCGGCGATCACGTCGCGGTGCGATTTCACGGTGCCGGCGACGATGCCGTAGACGATGCCGGGGATCACGAAGAACACGAAGATCAGCGCGACGATCGACTGCATCAGCGGCGCCTGGCTCACCAGCAGGTCGCTCTGGCCGGCAGCGATCTGCGTGCCTTCCGGCGCGCGCCACGGCGAGGTCTCGGGCAGCAGCGTCAGCACGAACAGCAGGATGGCGACGCCCATCGCGAGGAACGAGTACAGCACGCCGCGCTTCTCGTCGGCCTTCAGCGGCTCCTGCGTCGGCAGCTCGGCGGGGTCACCGTCGACGACGGTGGCTTTCAGTCGCGGCTCGATGTACAGGTCGGTGAGCGCCCAGCCGACGAGGATGATCAGCACCGACGAAGCGGTGGTGAAGTAGAAGTTGTTGAGCGGGTTGATCGTGACCGCCGGATCGACGAGCTGGGCGGCGGTCTGCGTCAGGTTGGCGAGCAGCGGATCGAGGCTGGACGGGATGCCCATCGTCGCGCTGAAGCCGCCCGACACGCCGGCGAACGCCGCGGCGATGCCGGCCAGCGGGTGGCGACCGGCGGCGTAGAAAATCACCGCACCTAGCGGGATCATCAGCACGTAGCCGGCGTCCACGGCGACGTGGCTGAGGATGCCGACCGCGATCAGCGCGGGCGTCAGCAGCATGCGCGGGGTGATGGCCATCGCGCCGCGCAGCACTGAATTGATGAATCCGGTGTGCTCCGCCACGCCGAGCCCGAGCATCGCCACCAGCACGACGCCGAGCGGCGGGAAGCTGGTGAAGGTCGTCACCATCGTCGAGAAGAAGGCGGTGATCGAATCACCGGCGAGCAGGTTCTTGATGGCGATGGGCTGGCCGGTGCGCGGGTCGATCTCGCTGAACGTGACGCCGGAGAGCGCCCAGCTCACCGCCCACGCCACGAACATCAGCAGCAGGAACAGCACGGCGGGGTCGGGCAACTTGTTGCCCACGCGTTCGACGACGTCGAGGGCGCGGGTGATGAGGCCGCGCGACGGCGCGGGAAGGGCGGTATCGGTCATCCGGAAGTCTCGGCCTGCAGCGGGAAACTCGATGCTAGCAGCGCAGGGCCGCGGGCGGCTCGCGGCGCCGCGTCGGTCAACCCGAACTCAGCGCGGGCCGAGCGCGGTGCGGACGTCGAACAGTTCGGGGAAGAACGTGAGATCGAGCGCCTGACGCAGGAAACCCGCGCCTGAGCTGCCGCCGGTGCCGGGCTTGAAGCCGATGATCCGTTCGACCGTTTTCAGGTGCCGGAAGCGCCACAGCTGGAAGTTCACCTCGAGGTCGACCAGCGATTCGCACAGGTGGTAGGCGTCCCAGTGCGTGGCGGTGTCCTCGTAGATGCCCACGAGCACCGGCACCAGATCGGCGCGGCGCGCGTGCGGCTGACGCACGTCGCGAGCCAGCAGGTCGGCCGGCACCGCGTAGCCGCGACGGGCGAGGAAGCGCAGCGCTTCGTCGTAAAGGCTCGGCGCATCGTGGATCGCTTCGAGCGCCGCGTGCTCGGCCGGGTCGTGCGCGAAAACGCGGAGCATCGCGGCGTTCTTGTTGCCGAGCAGGAACTCGATCATCCGGTACTGCAGCGACTGGAAGCCCGACGACGGCCCGAGGTGCGGGCGGATGCCGGCGTACTCGCTGGGGGTGAGGGTCTCCAGCACGCTCCACTGCTCGACGAGCTGCTTCTGCACGTGCTTGACGCGGGCCATGCCTTTCAGCGCGCGGTCGAGCCGGTCGGCGCGAAGGTGCGCGATGGCGGCCTGCAGCTCGGCGATGACCAGCTTCATCCACAGCTCGGAGGTCTGGTGCTGCACGATGAACAGCAGTTCGTCGTGGTTGTCGGGCGCGCTGCGCGGCTGCTGGGCGGCGAGCAGCACGTCGAGCCGCAGGTAGCCCGAATAGCTCAGGCGGTCGCGGAGGTCGGTCGTGATGCCGGGCTCGAGCGCGCGGGCGGGCGGCGGCGGTGCGGCGTCGGGGTGTTCGGCGGGAGGCACGGGGCGTTTACGGGAGCCAAGGCGGGCGTTGACGCGAGTTTACGGGGCCAGCGCCGCCGCGCCGAAACGCCGTGCCTGAACGCATCAACAAAACGTCATCTGCACACGTACACTCGGCGGCCCGTGCCGGTGCCCCCGCACCGCGCCCCTCGAACGCTTCCCGAGACCTGCCATGCGCCTCCGCTCTTTCGCCGCGAGCCTGCTCGCCGTCGCTTTCGCCGCCACTGTCCACGGGCAGGCCAGCCTGACCGGCGGGACCTACACGCAGGACTTCGATTCGCTGGCGAACACCGGGACGAGTTCGACGCTGCCGGCGGGATGGCTGAATGCCGAAAGCGGCACCAATGCGAACGGCGCCTACGCCACCGGTACAGGCTCGTCCAACACGGGTGACACGTACAGCTTCGGGGCCGCAGGAAGCAGCGAGCGTGCATTCGGCGGACTCCGTTCGGGATCGCTGGTGCCGAGCTTCGGCGCCTGCTTCACGAACAACACCGGCGCGGCCCTGACCACGCTGGACGTCGCCTACACCGGCGAGCAGTGGCGAAACGGCAACGCCACCGCGCGCGCCGATCGGCTGGACTTCCAGTACAGCACCGACGCGACGTCGTTGACCACGGGGTCCTGGACCGATGTCGATGACCTCGACTTCCCCAATCCAATGTCCGGCGGCACGGTCGGCGCCCTGAACGGCAACGCCGCCGGGAACCGCAGCGCGCGCACCGCGTCGATCACCTCGCTGTCGATCGCCAATGGGGCCACTTTCTGCGTGCGCTGGAACGACGTTGACGCCTCCGGCGCCGACGACGGGCTCGCCATCGACGATTTCAGCCTGACGGTGCCCGCGGGTACGACTGCCCTGTCGATCGCCGATGTCGCCGTGATGGAAGGCAACAGCGGCACGACCAGCGCTGCGTTCACCGTGAGCCTGAGCGCGCCAGCGCCCGCGGGCGGCGTGAGCTTCGACGTTGCGACCGCCGACGGCACGGCGACCGCGGGCAGCGACTACGTCTCGCTGGCGCTGACGGGCCAGGCCATCGCCGCCGGAGCCACCAGTGCGACGGTGACGGTCACCGTCAACGGCGACACGGGCGTGGAGCTCGACGAGACGTTCTTCGTCAACGTCACGAACGTCGTCGGCGCGACGGTCCTCGACGGTCAGGCGCTCGGGACCATCACCAATGACGATGCGGCAGCGAGCCCGGACCTGAGCGTCGCCGACGTCAGCGTGGCGGAAGGCAACAGCGGCACGACGAACGCGCGCTTCACGGTCACCCTAGCGACTCCCGCACCCGCCGGCGGGGTCACGTTCGATATCGCCACGGCCGACGGCACCGCAACCGCCGGCAGCGACTACATCGCGCTGGCGCTGACGGGCCAGGCCATCGCTGCGGGCGCCACCAGCGCGACGGTCGACGTGGTCGTCAACGGCGACGTCGACTTCGAAGCGGACGAGACGTTCACGGTGTCGGTCACCAATGTGGTCGGTGCCACCGTCGTCGACGGCAGCGCGACGGGCACGATCAGCAACGACGACGTCGGGCTGACGGCCATCCACGCCGTGCAGGGCAGCGGTTCGCAGTCGCCGATCGTCGGCACCGATGTGGCCGTCGTCGGCATCGTTACTGCACGCAAGTCGAATGGCTTCTTCGTGCAGACCGCCGATACGGACGCGGACGCCGATCCGTCGACTTCACAGGCGCTGTTCGTGTTCACCTCGACCGCGCCGCCGGCTGCCGCCACGGTGGGGAACCGCGTGCGGGTATTCGGCCGCGTGACCGAATTCGCGTTCAGCGACACGGTGACGCGCGCACTTCCGCTGACCCAGCTTGCGGGCGCGGCCGGCGTCACGCTGACGGTGACGCAGATCAGCGCCGGCAATCCGCTGCCGACGCCGATCGACCTCGCCGCGTCCGACCTCGCGCCGGGCAACGGCCGCGAGGCCATGGAGCGCCTCGAAGGCATGCGCGTGCGCGCGCCGTCGCTGGTCACCGTCGCGCCGACCAATGCCAACATCAGCGAAGCGAACGCCACCGCCAGCGGCGGCAACGGCGTGTTCTTCGCGACGCTGGCCGGCGTGCCGCGGCCGCTGCGCGAGCCGGGCCTCGACCCGGACGAACTGGTGTCGACGACGGCGTCCGGCACCATTCCGCGCTTCGACAACAATACCGAGCTGCTGCGCATCGACAGCGACGGCCAGGTCGGTGCGGCGAACGTGCGTGCCGACACCGGCGCGACGATCAGCAACCTCGTCGGCGTGGTCGACTACGCGTTCAACTACTACTCCCTGCTGCCCGACGCCGGGCAGCTCACCGTCGATGCCGGCGGATTCCTCGTCGGAGGCCGCAGCCCGACGGGCGTGGCCGCCGGCGCCACCGAGGAAATCACCGTCGGCGCGTACAACTTGCTGCGCTTCTTCGACAGCGTGAACGATCCGCTGACCGGCGAGCCGGTGCTGACGGCCGCCGCGCTGACCAAGCGCCTTGGCCATACGACAGAGGCGATCTGCCGCTACGTGCAGCTGCCCGACGTGCTCGGCGTGGTCGAAGTCGAGAACCTCGCGGTGCTGACCCTGCTCGCCAACGAGATCAACACGCGCGGTGCCGCCGGCGAACTCGGCTGTACGCGCAATCCCGAGTACGTGGCCTACCTCGAGGAAGGCAACGATGTCGGCGGCATCGACGTTGGCTTCCTCGTCAGCGCCCGCGCCGTGCGGGCCGGCGTGCCGCGGGTGTCCGTCGTCGAGGTCACCCAGCTCGGCAAGGACACGCTGTTCACCAATCCCGACACCAGCACCGAGCTGTTGAACGATCGCCCGCCGCTGATGATGCGCGCCGTCTTCAATCACGCCGACGGCGGCAGCGAGCCGCTGACGATCTACGTGAACCACCTGCGTTCGCTGGGCGGCGTCAGCGACACGGCGACCGGTTCGAACGGCTGGCCGACCAGCGGCGCGCGCGTGCGCGCCAAGCGCGGCGCGCAGGCGCAGTACCTCGCCCAGCTCGTGCACGACCGCCAGGTCGCCGCGCCCGACGAGCGGATCGTGCTGCTCGGCGACTTCAACGTGTTCGAGTTCAACGATGGGCTCGTCGATGGCATGGGCATCATCACGGGGCGCCCGGCCGCCGCCGACCAGGTGCTGCTGCCGCTGACCAGCCCGATCGCGACGCCGCTGACGGTGATGACGCCGCTCTCCCCGCGCGACGAGCAGTATTCGTTCTCGTTCGACGGCAACGCGCAGTCGCTCGACCACGCGGTCGTCAACGAAGCGGTCTTCAGCCGCCTCCGCGACGTCCGCACCGAGCATGCGCGCATCAACGCCGACTTCGCCGAGTTCCGCTTCGGCACCGGCCCGCTGCGCACGTCCGACCACGACCCGGTGGTGCTGTACTTGCGCGTGCCGGGCTTCCGCGACGTCGACCTCGGCGTCGATGCGGTGGCCATCGCGCCGAGCGTCGCGGCCGGCAGCGCCGCGCGCTACACCGTGACCGTCGCCAACGCGAGCGCGCTCGCGTCGGACGGCGCCACGCTGCGGCTGGTGCTGGATCGCGCCCTCGCCGGCACCACGGTCACTGCGCCGGCGGGCTGGACGTGTGGCGCCGCGGTTCTCGACACGGCCAGCACCACGATCGAGTGCGTCGCGACCGCGCTCGCGGCGTCGGACAGCGCGGTGTTCACCGCCGAAGCACCGACCGCCGCGACCATCGGCCGCGTGACGATCGGGCTTTCCGCGACGATCGTCGGCCTCAACGGCGACCGCCTCAACGCGAACAATGTCGACACCGCCAGCGTCGCCATCACCAGCAATGCCGCACCGGCGTTCACCGGCACGCCGGCGATCGCGGGCAGCGCCGCGGTTGGCGCCACGCTGGGCCTGACCGGCCTCGACGCCAGTGACGCCGACGGCGACGCGGTGACTCTGGCCTACGAATGGCTGCGCAACGGCACGCCGATTGCGGGTGCGACGGCCGCGACGTACGTGGTGGTCGAAGCGGATCGCGGCACGTCGATCAGCGCGCGCGTCACGGCGTCGGACGGCACCGCGCAGACGGTCGCCACCACGGCCGCGGTCGCCATTCCGGCCGCGCCTGCGAACCGCGCACCGGTCGCGAACGACGACGCCTACAGCGTGACGGCCGGCCAGTTGCTGGATGTCGCCGCACCGGGCCTGCTCGGCAACGACACCGACGCCGACGGCGACACGCTGACGGCCACGCTGCTGGGGGCACCCGTTTCCGGCACGGCCACCATCAGCGCGAACGGCGCGCTGCGCTACGAACCCAACGCCGGGTTCAGCGGCGACGACAGCCTCACGTACCGCGCCTGCGACCCGAGCACGGCGTGCGCGACGGCGACGGTCCGCCTCACGGTGGTGCCGCGCCCGACCGCGCTGGCCACCCGCGACGACCGTTTTGTCATCGCCGAAAACGCCGGCGCGCTGCGCCTCGACGTCATCGGCAACGACGTGATCGACGCCGCGCGCCGTGTCGCCGGCCGGCTCGAACTGGTGCAGGCGCCGCTCGCCGGTACGGCCAGCATCGATGACGGCGGCACGCCGGCCGACGCCAGCGACGACCGCATCGCCTACCGGCCGAACGCCGACCGCAGCGGCGACGACCTGCTGTCGTACCGGCTGTGCGAAGGCGGTACCGGCACGCGCTGCGCCGAGGCGATGGTGCAGATCGTCGTGCGGCCGCTGACGGACGCGCAGACGCGCTTCGAGATCGCCGGCAACGGCGGCTTCCGCGACGCAAGCGTTGGGACTTACCGCGCCATGAGCGACGCGCGCACCGCCGCCAGCCCGCTGGTGGCGCCGCGCATCGACGAGCCGACGCTGGGCGTCGACGCCACGCCGGAGGACGCGTTCGACGCCAGCGGCCGCGCGGTGCTGACCGGCGAGCTGCCGGCCGGCGCCGAGTGGCGCGTGCTGGTCGACGCGCGCTCGATCTCGGGCGGCGATATCGATGTGTACGTCGGCCTCGATGCCAATGGCGACCGCCAGGCGGACCGCAGCGAGCTGCGCTGCGTGTCGGCGATGTCGCCGAGCGCCGAGCGCTGCGAGCTCACGGTCGCCAACAGCGCCACGCCGGTGCGCTACTGGGTGATCGCGCACAACGTCGGCACGTCGGCGCACACCGCGCGCATCGAGCGCTTCGAAGTGCCGCTGATCGACGCCGACGGCACGCTGGTGGCGACCGGCCCGGCCAACGCGCCGCGCCTCGGCCCGTGGCCGCTGCGCATCAGCTGGCGTGACCCGACGCTGCTCGACGGCGAAAGCCGCGCGGGCTACGTGGCGCTGCGCAGCGAGGCGACCGCGGCACCGGCGTGGATGCCGGTGCGTGTCGATCGCCGCGGTGGCGAAGCGACGCCGCTGGCGGTGACGCCGGCGCAGGCCGAGACCCTGCGCCTCGCGGCGAACGAGCGCAACGCGCGCGTCTTCATCGACGTGCCGCCGGGACAGACGCGACTCACCGTCACCTTCGACAGCGCGTCCGTCGTCGGCCTCGTCGCCCAGCGTGCGCCGGCGACCACGCCGCAGGCCGAGCCGCCGCTGATTCCGACGAGCCCCGCCGGCACCACGGTCCGCACGCAGGACATCGGGCCCGGCGCCAGCGTGCTCGATTTCGACGCCCCGGCCGCCGGTCGCTGGACGTTCGTGCTGACCAATCCGGCCGCGACCGCGACGTCGGTGCAGGTGCGCGTTGCGCTGGCCGGCACCGCGCCGATCGTCCGCCCGGGCAGCTACTACAACCCCGCGCGCGGCGGCCACGGCCTGTTCGTCTACCCGGCGGGCACGCAGTGGGCCGGCCTGTGGTTCACCTACGCGCAGGACGGCACGCCGGCCTGGTACTACCTGCAGGACCCGGCGCCCGGCAGCAACGGCGTGTGGCGCAGCCGCCTCTACCGCAGCACGTGGAACGGCAGCCGCAACACGCTCACGGTGGTCGGCAGCGCCGTGCTGACGCCGAGCGGCGACGATGCGTTCACGTTCACGCACACGGTCGATGGCGAAACCGGCAGCGAGGCGATGGCGGCCTTCGGTCGCGGCTGCCCGGCGATCGGCTCGACGCCGGTCGACGCGAGCGGGCTGTGGTTCAACCCCGCGCGCGCGGGCAGCGGTTACGCGATCCAGCTGTTCCCCGACTACGAGTTCCTGTCGGTCTTCGGCTACGACGATCGCGGCGTCGCGCGCTTCGCGGCCGCCGAGCGCACAGGATTCGGCGGTGCCGAAACGACGGTCACGCTCGAGCAGCTGCAGGGCTTCTGCCCGCTGTGCACGCGCAGCGGCAGCCCGCAGCGCACCGCGATCGGCACCTTCCGCCGCACGTTCGGCGCGAATGGGCTGCAGCAGGTGACGCTCGATGCCGCGTGGGTGAACGGCGTTCCCGGACGTTGGGCGGCGAACGAGACCGTGGTGCCGCTCGGTCCGACGCAGGGCTGCGCCGCGCCCTAGCCGGCGTCCGGCGGCGGCGCGAGTCCAAGGCCCGGCATTGCCGGGCCTTGTTCTTTGCGCGGCGTGAAGTGCGGGCCTTGTCCGCCGCGGCCCCGGCCTGCTATCAAGCCGGTTCTTTCGGCGGGAGCGACGCGGATGCGCACGGCGGCCACGTTCGAGATCGATTACGTCCAGTTCCTTGGCGAGGACGGACGCCTGCTGCGCGATGACCTGCCGGAGTTCGCGCGCGACGCGCAGGCGCTGGTCGCGCTGTTCAAGCAGATGCTGCTGGTGCGCGCCTTCGACACCAAGGCCGTGGCACTCCAGCGCACGGGAAAGCTCGGCACCTATGCGAGCTGCCTCGGCCACGAGGCCACCCACATCGGCATCGGCAGCGCGATGCAACTCGATGACGTGCTCGCACCGAGCTATCGCGAATACGGCGCGCAGTTCGTGCGCGGCGTGAAGCCGCGCGAAGTGCTGATGTACTGGGGCGGCGACGAGCGCGGCAACCACTTCTCCGGCCCGGCGCACGACTACCCGTGGTGCGTGCCGATCGGCACGCAGTGCCTGCACGCCGCCGGCGCCGCGCTCGCCTTCAAGCTGCGCGACGAGCCGCGCGTGGCGGTTGCGACGGTTGGCGATGGCGGCAGCTCGAAAACCGACACCTACGCGGCGATCAATTCCGCCGGCGCCTACGGCCTGCCCTTCGTGCTGTGCATCATCAACAACCAGTGGGCGATCTCGGTGCCGCGCAAGGCGCAGACCGGCGCGCGCACGCTGGCGCAGAAGGGCCTCGCTGGCGGGCTCGAAAGCGTGCAAGTCGACGGCAACGACCTGATCGCCGTGCGCGCCGCGATGGACCACGCGCTGAAACGCGCACGCACGGGCCACGGCGGCAGCGTGCTGGAGTTCGTGACGTATCGACTCGCCGACCACACCACCGCCGACGACGCGCGCCGCTATCGCCCCGACGACGAAGTGAAAGCCGCTTGGACGCGCGAACCGCTGGTGCGCCTGCGCACCTACCTCACGTCACTCGGCGTGTGGAGCGAGGCCGAGGAGCTGGCGTGGCGCGAGGTCTGCAACGCGCGCGTCGACGAGGAGGTGAACGCCTACCTCGCCGTGCCGCCGCCGCCCGTCACCGACATGTTCGATCATCTTTACGAGACGCTGCCGCTCGACCTCGCCGCCCAGCGCGAAGACGCCATCGACTGGGAGAGCCGCCGATGAGCGCCGAAGCGACGACACCCACGATCACGCCGACCATCACCCTGATCGAAGCAATCACGCAGGCGCTGGCCTACGAGATGACGAACGACCCCAGCGTGCTGGTGCTCGGCGAGGACGTCGGGGTCAACGGCGGCGTGTTCCGCGCCACCGCCGGGCTGCAGATGCGCTTCGGCGTGGACCGCGTGCTCGACACGCCGCTCGACGAAACGACCATCGCCGGCCTCACCGTCGGGCTCGCCACGCAGGGCATGAAGCCCGTGGCCGAAGTGCAGTTCGACGGCTTTGTCTACCCGATGCTCGACCACCTGATCTGCCACGCCGCGCGCTTCCGCAACCGCACGCGCGGGCGGCTCACCTGCCCGATGGTGCTGCGCGTGCCGTGGGGCGGCGGCATCCGCGCGCCCGAGCATCATTCCGAAGCCAACGAAGCGATGTTCACCAACGTGCCCGGCCTGCGCGTGGTGATGCCGTCCTCGCCGCAGCGCGCCTACGGCCTGCTGCTCGCCGCCATCCGCGACCCCGACCCGGTCGTGTACATGGAGCCGAAGCGCATCTACCGCCAGTACAAGGAAGAAGTGCCCGACGACGGCGAGGCGCTGCCGCTCGACGTCTGCTTCGTGCTGCGCGACGGCACCGACGTCACGCTGGTGACCTGGGGCGCGCAGGTGAAAGAGGCGCTGGAATCCGCCGAGAAACTCGCTGCTGAAGGCATCAGCGCCGAGGTGATCGACGTCGCCACGCTCAAACCCCTCGACTTCGACACCATCCACGAGTCGGTGAAGAAAACCGGCCGCTGCGTGATCGTCCACGAGGCCTGCCGCACCGCCGGCTTCGGCGCCGAGATCGCCGCACGACTCGCCGAGCACGCGATGTACGACCTCGTTGCACCCGTGGAGCGCGTCACCGGCTACGACGTGCCGATCCCGCTGTTCCGCCTTGAGATGAAGTACCTGCCCTCGGTCGACAAGATCGTGGCCGCGGCGAAGCGCACGCTCGCCGTGTCCTGAGCCGCCCTCCAACGCGCGCACGAGTCGAATCCCCCAATGAGCGCCACCCAGATCTTTCTTCTTCCCGATCTCGGCGAAGGCCTGCCGGACGCCGAAATCGTCGAGTGGCACGTCGCCGTCGGGCAGGTCGTCACGCTCGACGAAGCGCTCGTCTCGATGGAGACCGCGAAGGCCGTCGTCGACGTGCCCGCGCCGTGTTCCGGCACGCTGCTTCGCGTTGCGGGCAAAGCCGGCGACGTGATCGCCACCGGCGCGTGGCTGGCCGAGTTCGAGATCGACCCGTCGCTGCCGCAGCGCGCCGCCGGCCACGACACCGGGCATGCGCACGGCGCCGCGCACGCCCCGTCACCGGCCACTCCAGCCACACCCGCCGCTGGCGCGGTGACCCCGGCGAGTGCCATGGCTCCGATGCCGACGCTTTCCGCAGCGGATCTTTCCAATGACCTGCCGGACGGCGTGACGCCGGCGTTCGGCGGTGGCTTCAAGAACGCGACGCCGTCCCTGCCCGGGCCTCCGCCGCGCGTCGCTGCCGCGCCGGCCGCCGCGCGCGAAGACGCCGGCACCGTCGTCGGCGCGATGCAGGTCTCGGGCGAAGTGCGCCGCGAATCGACCGTCGCCATCGGCGGCGTCAAGGCCGTGCCCGCGGTGCGCGCGCTGGCGAAGAAGCTCGGCGTGGATCTCGCGCGCGTGGCGCCGACCGGCGCGGACGGCGTGGTGACGCTCGCCGACGTGAAGCGCGCGGCGGAGCGCGGCGATGCACGCATCGGCGCAGCGCCCGCCCCGCCGCCCGCCGTCGCGCCTTTGCCGCTCGCGGCACGGCCCAGCGCCGTGGCGGCGCCGACCATCGACGCCGGTTTCGACGTCGACGCGCCGATCCGCGGCGTGCGCCGCAACATGGTGCGCACGATGAGCGCGGCGCATGCGGAAGTCGTGCCGACCACGCTGATGGACGACGCCGACCTGCATGCGTGGTCGCCGGGCGAAGACATCACCGTCCGCCTCGTCCGCTCGCTGGTCGTTGCCAGCGCCGTGGAGCCGGCGATGAACGCCTGGCTCAACGCGAAGGAAGGCACGCTGCGCCGGCATGCGCGCGTCGATGTCGGCATCGCGATCGACCACGCCGACGGGCTGTTCGTCGCCAACCTGCGCGGCGCTGATCGCTTAGACGCCAGCGCGATGCGCACCGGCATCAGCCGCCTGCGCGACGGCCTGAAAGACCGCGCGCTGCCGCCCGAGGACCTGTCGGGCTACACGATCATGCTCAGCAACTTCGGCAAGTTCGCCGGCAAGTACGCCACGCCGGTCGTAGTGCCGCCCTGCGTCTGCATCGTCGCCGCGGGCCGCCTGTACCACGGCGTGGTGCCGGTGCTCGGCGGCATCGAGACGCATCGTCTGATGCCGCTCTCGCTCACCTTCGACCACCGCGCCGCCACTGGCGGCGAGGCCGCCCGTTTCCTGAAAGCGATGATCGACGACCTGCAGCGGGCGCGGTGACCAACTCAAGACGCGACCGGCGTGCCGTAGAGGACGCACGCAGACACTCGTCAAGAAAACGAGTAACCTGACCATCGATTTGTCGCTAGGCAAGAATGAACGTCTTGTCACGCATCGAAGCTACCGCCTAACGTTGATTTCCCTCCCCCCCCCCCCGAAAGGAAAGTCCCGTGTTCAGGAAGATGCTCTCTTGGCTGCTCGCAACGCTCATCTTAGTTTCGCCACCGTTGGCAGCGCGCGGCACGCTAGTTCAAATTGAGGATAAGTCGAACGAAAGCGGACGTATCGAGACTTGGGCGCAATCCAGCAATCTTTTCGGTGCGTCAATCCTTTCGGTGTTTACCGCTGCAGACGGCACAAAGATCGTAATGCGCATCCAGCATGGCTTAATGCAGGTGACGCTTCCCAACAGCTCTCTCACGGTAACTGATGACGGCGGCGATCTCGTATATGTTTCGCGCACGATAAACAGCACATCTGCAATTCAGGTTTTCTCTCGCCAAGAGGTGAGCCAAAACGCACTTAACGCGGTTCAGAGCAAGCGACTCAGTTTTACGGATTTGGCAAGTTCTGGCCTATCCACTTCAGATTCGAACTCCCTTCTCTCGCTGCAGCGCTTCCTTGATCTCGAGGGCCCGACCGCAAAGATGGCAATGTCTGGGTCGTGTTGGTTCGACCTTGCGCTGAGCTATGCGGCAACTTTTATCGCTATCGCAGTCTGCGTGGGTTCGGTCGGATTGGGGTGTGCCGGAGCGGCTATCGGCGCTCTCGCTATGTGGAACGCCTTCGCCCGCGACTGTGGCCCGGGAGCCGGATATGGCCTACCTAGAGAAAAGTAAGCTGTTGATCGGACTAGCGGCGGCGTTCTGGGGTTTCGCCGCCGCTTATATGCTCTGGTCAAGTATTGCTGATGCGGAGATTTCGTATTCGAGACTACTCGCAGCCATCTCTGCGCTTGCTGCCGCGGCATTTCTGTACCGAGAGTATCGGCTGCCTTCGAAACGGCAGTGTCCCGAATCGACGTCGTCCTCCTAGCGCTGCGAAATCGATTACCGACTTATCGCTGTCGCAAGTTGCGTGAGGACAACAACCTCACGCTCGGTACCTCTCTGCGCTCTTGACGGACGCGCAGAGGGGAACCTTATCTAGCTCAAAGTCGCCAAACGCCCGCGCGCTGCGACGCTGCTCCACCGCGCGCTTGCGCTGCTTGATCAGCCGCCGCAGGAGCTTGTGCAGCGCACCGTCGATCGCAGGGCCGAAGCCCTCGCTGCGCGCTTTCACCACGACCGTGGTGCCGTCGTGCAGCTTGGCCTGCACCTGGCACTGCCGATCAACGCCGCCCTTCGGGCCATTCAGGTCGACCAGCGACACGACGAGGTCGGAAATCAGGTGCGCGATGCGGCTGAGATGGCGCTCCGCGCGCCGCTGCAGGGCTTCGAGGGTGTCGGTGCCGTGGATGTCGCGATGGGTGAGCAGGGCGATGTGCATCGTCGTTTCCTCCGCGGTTGGGAAACGACAGAGTCGCCCAGCGCGCCCGAGGTTCCCGATGCGTGCCGCGCGTTCAGCGATCCTTGACGACGCTGAAGGACGCATCGCCGCGACCCGCGCGGCGACGCCACCACCACGCCGCGCCGAGCACCAGCAGGAAGCCCTTGTAGGCGATCACCGAGGCCGCGATCTCGCGGATGATCGGGTGGTGGCCAACGGGTTCGTAATGCAGACCAAGCCACATGCCGGCCACGGACAGCGCGACGGCGGCGATCAGCGCCGCGATGTCGAAGCCGCGCGAAGCGGCGAACGGCGCCGGCGCGGTGCGCCAATAGATCCAGCCGAGTACGGCGAACCATGGGGCGAGGAGCAGGACGGCGAGACCATTCATTGGAAAGAAACCCTTGGCTCGCGATCAGACCGCGTCTTCGATGAAGGACGCGAGCGACTCCACCACGTCGACCAATTCGACGCCATCTTCAAGGCGGCCGACCAGCGTGTCGGCCAGATGCAGGCCTTTGCCGGCCTCGTGCATCAGCGCCGCGCCGTCGGCCTTGAGCTTCGCAATCAGCGAACCGGCATCCTTCGGCGACGCATGGCCGTGGCTCTGCACCAGCACGCGGCCGTCGGCGTGCACCAGCTTGAAGTAGAAGCGGCCATCGCTCTCGCGGTACTGCTTGAAGGTCGGCTGCGCGACCTTCGCGGCCTTGGCTTTCGACGCCTCCGCCATCGCCGCGCCGAGCGGCCGCAGCCCCACCGCCGCACGCAGCTCGCGCAGGAGCGGCGTCGCAACGGCGCGCGCTTTCGCCGCACCGGCGTGCAGCGTGGCCTCGATGTCGGCGGGCTTGGCCATCAGCGCTTCGTAGCGCTCGCGCATCGGGGCCAGGTGGCCGTCGAGCAGCTCGAACAGCGCCTGCTTCGCCTCGCCCCAGGCGAGACCGCCGCGCAGCGCGGCGTGCATTTCCGCGGCCTGCGCTTCGGTGGCGAACGCGCGGTACAGCGTGTACAGGTGCGCGGCGTCGGGGTCTTTCGCTTCGCCCGGCGCGCGCGAGTCGGTGACGATCGACGCGATCAGCTTCTTCAGCTGCGCCGGCGGCGCGAACAGCGGGATGGTGTTCTCGTAGCTCTTGCTCATCTTGCGGCCGTCGAGGCCGGGCAGCGTGGCCACCTGCTCCTCGATCACCGCCTCGGGCAGCACCAGATGCTCGCCGTACGTGTGGTTGAAGCGCGCGGCGAAATCGCGCGCCATCTCGATGTGCTGGATCTGGTCGCGGCCCACCGGCACCTGGTGCGCCTTGAAGGCGAGGATGTCGGCAGCCATCAGCACCGGGTACATGAACAGCCCGGCGCTGACGCTCGCGTCGGCGTCTTCGCCCTTCTCGACGTTGGCATCGACGGCGGCCTTGTACGCGTGCGCGCGATTCAGCAGGCCCTTGCCGGCCACGCAGGTGAGGAACCACGTGAGCTCGGGAATTTCGGGGATATCGGACTGCCGGTAGAACCACACGCGGTCCGCATCGAGCCCGCAGGCCAGCCACGTCGCCGCGATCTCCAGCGTCGAGCGCTGCACGCGCGCCGGGTCCTGCACCTTGATCAACGCGTGGTAGTCGGCGAGGAAGTAGAAGCTCTCGGTGCCGGGCTGGCGGCTGGCAGCCACCGCCGGGCGGATGGCGCCGGCGTAGTTGCCGAGGTGCGGGGTGCCGGACGTGGTGATGCCGGTGAGGATGCGGACGGGTGCGCTCATGCCGCGATTTTAGCCTGCGCGCGGGGGCTCAACCCCGTCCGTCGCGCTGGCGCGTTGCAGGACTCCGAACCCCACGGAGAACCGCGATGCCCGCCCTGCCCCGCTCCCTCGCCGCGCTGCTGCTGGCCGCGGCCACGACCACCGCCTGCGCCCACCCGCGCACCGCAACGCCCGCCGACGCGCGCCTCGTTCGACTCGAGGTGATCGACCGCGATACCGCCACCGCGCTGCCGCAGCATCGCCACCGCCGCGAGGCCTGGGTGGCCGGCGAGGACGGCCAGCCCTACGCGCTGCGCCTCACCAACGTGAGCGGGGCGCGCGTGCTCGTCGTGCTGAGCGTCGACGGCGTCAACGTCGTCACCGGCGAGTCCGCCGATCCGGCGCAGTCCGGCTACGTGCTGGCGCCGTACGCGAGTGCCGAGATCGACGGCTGGCGCAAGTCGATGCACGAAGTGGCCGCGTTCCGCTTCAGCAGCACCGGCGACAGCTATGCCGCGCGCACCGGGCGACCCTTCGACCTCGGCGTGATCGGCGCGGCGGTGTTTCGCGAAGCCGTGGTTCATGAGCCGTGGCCGCAGCCGCCGATCGCCGAGCCGTTCGCGCGTAGCGAGCGCGAGCGCTCGCAGGACGCATCGAAGGCCGAGCGTGGCGCCGCGCAGGCCGCACCGGCGGCTGAAGCCCTCGCCGATGCGCCGTCGTCCTCGAGCGCGTATGCGCGCGCACCCGCGCCGGCGTCACCGCTGGGCACGGCGCACGGCGAGCGCCGCTGGTCGCCGAGCTCGCGCACGCGCTTCGAGCGCGCCAGCCGGCGCGCCGACGAGATCATCGCGCTGCGCTACGACCGCCATGAGGCGCTGCTGGCGCGCGGCATCATTCGCGCCGAGCGCCAGCCGTGGCTGGCCCGGCAGCCGCGCGCGTTTCCCGGCGGTTTCGTTCCCGACCCGTGAAACGCGGAAGGCCAGGCGAACCCGGCCTTCCTCCGAGCCAACGCCGGCGCGACGCTCAGTCGCAGCCGCCCTTGCAGTCCTCGGCGGTGTCGGTCACCACTTCGCCGGCCTTCTTCACGTCCTTGCCGATGCCGGAGATCGTGTTGCAGGCGGTGAGTGCGAACAGGGCCAGCGTCGCGAGGGCGAGCAGTCGGACGGTCTTCATGGGCGGTCTCCCGGATTGGATGGGCGTTCGCCGAAGTCTAGCGCGGGCCGGCGTGAAAGGCCGCTGGGGCGTGCCGCGGCCCATCAGTCGCGCATCAGGGTGGATTTTCCGAACAGGCTTTCGACGAGATCCACGGCCAGCCGCGCGGTCTTGTTCTGCTTGTCGAAGGCCGGGTTCAGCTCGACGATGTCGAGCGAGCCCATGCGGCCGGTGTCGGCGATCATCTCCATGACGAGCTGCGCCTCGCGGTAGTTCGGGCCGCCCGGCACCGTGGTGCCGACGCCCGGCGCGATGCCGGGGTCGAGGAAGTCGACGTCGAAGCTGACGTGCACGTGGGTGTCGGCGTCGATGCCGGCCAGCGCCTCGTCCATCGCGCGCTTCATGCCGACCTCGTCGATGTAGCGCATGTCGTAGATGTCGAGGCCGTACTCCTTGACCAGCTTCTTCTCGCCCTCGTCGACCGAGCGGATGCCGATCTGGCGGATCTCGTCCGGGCGGATCGCCGGCGCGCTGCCGCCGAGGTGGGTGAGCTCCTTCGGCCCGAGCCCGCACAGGCAGGCCACCGGCATGCCGTGCACGTTGCCGGAGGGCGTGACGTCCGAGGTGTTGAAGTCGGCGTGCGCGTCGAGCCAGATCACGCGCAGCTTCTTGCCCACGCGGCGGCACCAGCGCGCGACGGCGGTGATGCTGCCGAGCCCCAAGCAGTGGTCGCCGCCGAGCAGCACCGGCAGATTCCCCGCGTCGAGTTCAGCCTCGACGGCGCGCATCGCGGCTTCGTTCCACTCGACGACCTGCGGCAGATGGCGGTAGCCGTTGAGTGGCGGCAGCCACGGGTTCATCGGGCCGGTCAGGTTGCCGCGGTCTTCGACGCTGACGCCGCGGGCGCTCAAGGCCTCACGGATGCCGGCGACGCGCAGCGCCTCGGGGCCCATCACCGCGCCGCGGTGGCCGGCGCCGATGTCGGTGGGCGCGCCAATCAGCGCGACCGTGGGAAAGCGACCCATGCACAGCTCCTTCGTGTGCGTCGTCGTTCGGCCGGACGGCGCTTACGGCGGAGGTGGTGCCGACAGTCCGAATCGAACGGACGACCTACCGCTTACAAGGCGGTTGCTCTACCTGCTGAGCTATGCCGGCGTCGGGCGCGCAGTGTAACCCGACGCCCGCGACGCCCAGAACCGTCTGCGTCGGTCAGAAGCAGGGAATCGGCCGCGCCTGCCAGTTGCCGGCGCCGAGCGGCGTGCGCCAGTCGTACTCGGCGGCCACGGCGATTTCGAGCCACCACTGCGGCCGGTCCTCGCTCGCCGTCTCCATCACGGCGGCGATGCCGAGCGCCTTCACTTCCTCGAGCCGCGCTTCGGCATTCTTCTGCTCGCGGAACAGCCCCAGCGACACGGTGTTCTCGCCCGGCCCCGCGGTGACGACGTAGTAGTCGCGGATGCCCTGCGCGGCCAGCGCGCGGGCCTGTGCCAGCGCGTCGCTGCGGTTGGCCGCCGCCGGCACGTAGACGCGCCAGCCGCGCGAGCTCTGCACCTGCGCCTCGCGGTACTGCAGCTTGCCGACGCTGGCGCCGAGCACGTCGACGGCGCGGCGCAGGGCCGAGGGCGTGTCGAAGGGCCCAACCGACAGGCAGGCCATCGCGGCGTCCATCCGCGTTGGCGCGACGGCGAGCTCCGCGGTGTCCGGCAGGCTGCCGGGCTCGGCCTCGGCGAGCAGGGTCAGGCTGGGCACGCCGGGGTCGGTCGCCGGCGGCACGGCCGCGCGCGTCGGCGTGTGCAGTCCCCACCAGAGGGCCGCCGCGACGTTCAGGCAGAACAGGATGATCAACGCACCGCGCGAAAGCATCCGCGAAGTGTAGCGGCGTCAGCGCGGCGCAGCGTCGGCGTAGACTCGCAGGCCTTCGAGGACGAGGGCGTCGGTCACGGCAGCGTCGGCGCGCAGGCGACGCGACAGCGCATCGGCGTAGGCCGGCGCGTCGCCGCCGCCGAGCAGCAGGGCCGGCGGGCGGCCGAGCACGGCGCACGCGTCGTCCCACGCGGCGAGCACGAGGCCCAGCGCCTGCCGGTGCGTGCCCGCAGCGACGGCGTCGGGGGTGTCGGCGGCGAACGCCGCCGACGGCTCGCCCTGGCCGCGATCGAGCGCGGGAAAGCGCTCGAACAGCGCTGCGCGCGCGTGGGATTCGGCGATGCCGATCAGCCCGCCGTGGTGGCGACCGCGGGTGTCGAGCAGATCGACGGTGATGGCGCTGCCGAAGCTCACGACGAGCTGGTCGCCGCCGCGCGCGCGCGCCGCGAGCAGGCCGAGGAAGCGGTCGACGCCGAGGCGCGCCGGGTCGGCGTACGCGATGCGGACGCCGGCGCATTCGCGCTGCGTGGTGACGCGTTCGACGCGCAGGCCCGCCGCTTCGAGCGCGGCCTCGACGCGAAGCCGCACGCCCACCGGCGCGACGCTGGCCAGCCACGCCGCGCTCGCCTGCGCATCGGCGGCGGCAGCGTTCGCCGCGAAATCAGCTCCCCTTCCGCCGAGCGCCTGCCGCAGCCGCGCCTCGAAGGCCGCCTCGTCGTGCGCCAGCGCCGTGACCGGCCCGAGCCCCGCGTCGCGCCCTAGCGCCAGCTTCAGCCGCGTGTTGCCGAGATCAAGCAGCCACACGGACGCTGACCTCGCCGCTGTGATGCACGCGCTCGCCGTCGGCGTGGCGCACGCGAAGGCCGCCGCCGGCGTCGATGCCCAGCGCGAGGCCCTCGTGCGTGGCCTCGCCCGCCTGCACCTGCACGGTGCGCCCGGCCAGCGCATCGAAACGCGGCCACTCGCCCGCGAATGCGGCGAAGCCCTCGCGCTCGAAGTGGGCCAGCGCGGGCAGCAGGGCGCGCAGCGCGGCGCCGAGCGCACGAGCGCGATCGGTGTCGACCACGCCGGCGCGGCGCAGGTCGGTCCAGGCCTGATCGACGCCGGGCATCGCCGCGATGTCGAGGTTCAATCCGACGCCGATGGCCACTGCGTCGCCGCGCGCTTCGACCAGGATGCCGCCGAGCTTGGCGTCGTCCATCACGAGGTCGTTCGGCCACTTCACCCGCAGCGCGTCGGCGCCGAGCGCCGCGAGGCCACGTGCCACGCCCAGTCCAACCACAAGCCCGAGAGGCGCGAGCCGCGCCGGCGGCAGGCTGAAGCGGCGCAGTACGGTGAACGCCAGCGCGCCGCGCGGGTCGGTCTGCCAGGCACGGCCGTGCCGGCCGCGGCCGGCCGTCTGCGCATCGGCGACGAACACCGCGCAGCCGCGCGTCGGCGCGACGGTCGAAAACGCCCAGTCCTGCGTCGAATCGACCGCGCCGACGTGATGGAACGCCGCCAGCTCGGCGAGCGTCGCGTCGTCCAAGGCGAGGTCGGCCTCGCGGATCACGCGCGCCGGTTCGCCGGTTGCGGGCTCAGCCATTCCGGCGCGCCAGAACCCGCGCGAACACGCGCGCTTTTTCGAAGCGGTGCTCGGTGCCGGCGCGCAGGCGCTGCAGGTTGACGCGGTGCGTCCACGCGAGCAGCAGCGCCCCCGCGACCGCGAACAGCAGCCACGCGCCCTCGCGGCCCTCGATCAGCGCCCACAGCGGCAGCGCGAGGCCCGCGAGCACGGTCGACAGCCCGACGTAGCCGGTCGTCATCAGCACCAGCAGCCAGACCGAAAACAGCGGCGCGAGCGCCAGCGGCCACAGCAGCGCGAGCCCGCCCACCAGCGTGGCCGCGCCCTTGCCGCCGCGGAAGCCGTGGAACACCGGCCACACGTGGCCCGCCACCGCCAGCAGCGCCGCCGCCATCTGCGCGACCAGCTCACCGCCCGCCGCGCGCATGATCGCCACCGCGGCCACGCCCTTGCCGATATCGATCAGCACGGTGCCGAGCGCGAAGGCCGCGCCCTGCGTGCGGAAAGCGTTGGTGCCGCCGGCGTTGCCGCTGCCCTGCGTGCGGATGTCGACGCCGCGCAGCTTGCCGAGCCAGAGACTTCCCGAAATCGAGCCGAGCAGATAGGCCGCAAGCGCGGCCGCGACAATCAGCGTCCAGCCCGTCGCGTCCATCGCCATCGTGGCAACGCTCACGCGGACACCGGCTGCAGGCAGGCGACCAGCGCGCCCGGGCCGGCGTGCGCGCCGACGGCCGGGCCGACCTCGACCAGCCAGCCCTCGGCGATATCGAGCCGCGACTTCAGCGAGGCCAGCAGCGCGGCGCCGTCGTCCGCCGCGTCGCAGTGGCCGACGATCAATCGCCACCGCGTGTTCGCCGGCGCCTGCTTCGCGACGTAGGCCGCGAAGCGCTCGGGCGCGCGCGCTTCGCCGAACAGCGCCGCGCAGGGTTTCAGCCGGCCTTCCGGCACCACTTTGGCGATCGGCGTGGCGCGCAGCACCGAGGCGATCCACCCGGCCCAGCGCGGCACGCGGCCGCCGCGCACGGCGTGGCGGATGTCGCGGGCCAGCGCGATGGTGATCGTCTTCGGCTTCAGCGCCGCCACATGCGCGAGCACCTCGGCGGCACTTGCGCCGCTCGCGGCTTTCTCCGCGGCGGCGATGGCGAGCAGCGCCTGCCCGCCGGCCGCGTTCGCGGTGTCGAAAATGTGCGTACGCGATGGTTCACCGCGCTGCGCGGCCGCTTCCGCGGCCTGCAGCGTGCCGGACACCGCGCGCGACAGCCCGACGTAGACGACGTCGGCGTGATGCGACAGCAGGAACTCGAACTGCCGGCGGAAGTCACCGACCGGCGGCTGACTGGTGCGCGGCAGCAAATGCTCATGGCGCAGCCGCGCGTAGAACTCCGACGGGCTGATGCCGACGCGGTCGAGGTAATCGTGCTCGCCGAAGTTCACCCGCAGCGGGATCACGTGCAGGTTCAGCGCATCCGCCACACCGTCAGGCAGATCGGCCGAGCTGTCGGTCACCACAACGCACGGCGTCGTCGCGCTGGCGGTGCGCGCCTGCGCCAGCATGTCGTCGGCCTTCGTCGAATCGACGCGGCCGAAGTGCGACAGCCGCTCGAACATCGCCGCGGGGCGCGCCACGTGCGCGTGCACCTTGACACGATGCGCGCCACCCGCAACCACCACGCAGTCGGCGCCGAGGTCGGCGAGCGCCGCCTGCAGGCCGGCGCGATCCAGCCCCTCGCCGATCAGCAGGCATTCGGTGCACCAGCGGTGCGCAGGGTCGACGTCGGCGAGCTCGGCGTGCAGCGCGTCGTGCACGCCGCTGATGTCGATCTCGGCGTCGTCCGCGGCGCCGCCCGCGGCACCGGCACCCGCGCGGCGCGCCAGGAAATCGCCGATGCCTTCGAGCAGGTCGACGAAACCCTGCGCGCCCGCATCGACCACGCCGGCTTTGCGCAGCACGGGAAGCTGGTCGGGCGTGCGCTGCAGCGCGGCGCGCGCCTGCGCGAGCGCGGCCTCGAACCACGGCCGCAGCGCGCGATTCTCGTCGCCGCCGTTCGCGGTGGCGTCGCGCTCCGCCGCATGGGCCAGCGCTTCGGCGAACGCGTGGATCACGCTGATCATCGTGCCTTCCTTCGGCTCGGCCATCGCCGAACGTGCCGAGCGCGACGCGGCGCGCGTGGCTTCCGCGAGGCCGCGACGATCGAGCGAGGCCCGCGATCCCACCGCGTCGGCCAGTCCGCTGAAGAACTGCGCGAGGATCGCGCCGGAATTGCCGCGCGCGCCGTCGATGGCCTCGTCGCCGACCCGTCGCAGCAGCCGGCCGACGCCGCCGGCACGACGCTGCAGCGCGCCGCTGAGCACGGTTCCCAGCGTCAGCGCGAGGTTGTTGCCGGTATCGCCGTCGGGCACCGGGAACACGTTGATCTTGTTCAGCGCGTCGCGCCGCGCGATCACCCGCCGAGCGCCGGCGATCAGCGCGTGGCGCAGCGCAGCGGCCCGGATCGGGCCGGGAACGGCGAACTCGGGGACGAAGGGCGTGGTCGCGGACATGCGCCGGAGTCTGGCGGAACTTCCCGCCGAGGGGCATGCTGCGCGACAGCATGGACGCCCGGCAAGCCCGCGGCTGCACGGCCTTCACCGCCGGCGTATGATCCTGCGACGCTGCTGCCTGCTGGTGCATCCACACTCGGGCCAGCCCAACCGGGGACCCCCATGATCCGCGCCGCCTGCCTCACGCTCGCCCTCCTTGCCGCGCCGACGCTCTGCCTCGCGACCGACGTGGCGGCGGCACAGCCGGCGGCCGAGGCGCCAAGCGCCTGCGAGGCCAAGTCGGCGGACGCCCCGGCGACCGCCGCGGCCGCGCCCACGGACGCCCCGGCCCGCAATACCGAGCCCGCACCGGTCCGCCCGGCCAGCGCCCGCAGCCCGGGAACGGTGCGCACCGCCACGCCGCGCTGGAACCGCCTGCTGCCGGGCATGTTCCGCTGAAGCCGCGCGCCCGCCGGCATGGCCTGGGCGTGGTGGCGACGCTGGCGCAAGCCGGCCCCTGAGATCACCGATACGCGCTGGGCCGCGCTGATGGCCCATGCGCCGCTGGTGCGCGGCCTCGACCCGCTGCGCCAGCAGCGGCTGCGCGCCCTTGCCGCGCGCTTCCTCGACCGCAAGGCGATCTCCCCGGCTCACGGCCTGCAGCTCGACGATGCCGATCGCCTGGCGCTCGCCGCGCACGCCTGCCTGCCCCTGCTCGGCATCGGCGAGGCCGGCCTGCGCGGCTGGTCGGAAGTGATCGTGCACCCCGGCGCCTTCCGCGTGGAGCACGGTCGCCACGGCGCGCCGCACGAAATGGACGAGCTCGAGGTCGTCGACGACGGCTTCGACGAACGCGAGGGCGAGAGCTGGCAGCACGGCCCGATGGTGCTGAGCTGGGCCGACCTCGCCGCGGAAATGGCCAACCCCGAGCTCGGCTACCAGCTCGTCGTGCACGAGATGGCGCACAAGCTCGACGCGCTCGACGGCGTCATGGACGGCACGCCGCCGCTGCCGCGCGACTGGCAGCGCGACTGGGCGCGCGATTTCGGCGCGGCGTTCGAGGCGCTGAACGCGGAGCTCGATGCGCTCGAAGCTGGTGGCGACGACGAGGCCGAGCCGTCCATCGACGCCTACGCCGCGGAGGCGCCGGAAGAATTCTTCGCCGTGTGCAGCGAGTACCACTTCACGGCGCCGGAGCTGCTGCGCGCGGCGTTTCCCGCCGTGGCGGCGCATCTGGAGCGGTTCTACGGGGCGGCGCCGCATTCGTGAAGAGCGAAGTGAGGCACATGAATAGCTTCAGAACTCGATCCACTGCCCTCCAGGGCGGCCGTCGCCGACGACGTTCGACTGCGTTGGGCGCGGGCGGATGTCGGCTAGAGTGAAGCCACCGTAGGGCAACGGGCGACCGGCGCGCATCTCCGCCGCGTTCCGTTGCAGCTCTCGGTGGAACAGGCTGATGTCTCCACCTAGACGATGCACCTGGCCTCGATTAACGGCTTCGCCGAGCGGGCTGTCACTGATGCCCGGAATACGCTGAAGCGCATCGTGGACGCGCTGCATCGCTGCGCCGTCTCCCAGTACCGCTGCCCGCACCCCCGCGCTTCGCGCGTCGACCAAAGCCGTGTCGATTACGCCCCGCAACTCTCGATTCACGGGCGACCATCCACCCTTCATGACCGTCATTTCGATCAAGTGGGCTTGAAGCACGCCTTGCCGTTCCAACGCGTACAAGCTTTTAAAATTGTTTGCCACGCGATCCAACTCCAACACAGCTTTGGCGGCGACATCGATTGAGGTCGATTCGATCACGGCGCGCTCCAGACCGAGGGTCCAGAGGGCGGGAGAACCAGTACGCCGCGCCTCAAGCAGCACAGTTTCCGTGGTCTGTGTCTTCGCCCATTGGCGCTGCGCGAGCGTGGGATAGCCCTGCAGCGCCATCCACTCGGCCTCGGCCGGCGAACGCGCCACCGTTGGATCGAACTCCCACAGGCAGGGAACCGGCCCACCGTCGTTCGGAGGGCAGGCGAAGGGGTTAGCGGGTGAGTGCGCGAAGGCTTCCGGATGCTCAGCCAGCTCGCCCAATTTCCCAAGCCGGCCGGCGCTTCCAAATGTTGCTGGCATTGGCTCGACGACTTGCTCTGACGGTGACTCAGCCAGCATCCGATCCGCGTGGACCTTCTGTGCAGCGAAAGGACTCTGGTCGGAACGGAGAGCCCCGATTACCAGCACGACGGCTAGAGCCACGGCCGCAATCGCGACGACTCTAACCTTATTAGCGATTTGAGTTTCGATGACCATCTTCTGGAGTTTGAGTCCGGTTGAAAGATTCATGGCGTGCATCCGCGTCGCTTTAGCGCCCTCAATCCATCTTTGCACGCATTCACTTGAGCATGAATGAGGTTTTCGAACATGTGCAAGGAGTTGCCCGCTTGCAGGCCAACTTTGAATCCGCCGGCTTCAAGGGCAGCGCTAAGCCATCGTCCCAGATCAGCCGACACGGTTCCCAATCCAACGCTCACCGAAATCCCGTCAAGCCACGTTGAATCTCTCTCTGCGTTAAAGGGCGTTCCAGTGGCCTCCATGCGCATTACCGCCACAGCCTGAAGGCACCGAGATGTTCCCGGATTAACGTAACCAGTGCCGTTGAATGGCCGACCTGTCTCAACAATTTGAGGAATGAAACACGCCCTTGCCATCTCATCGGTAAACGAGCTCCAGCTGGTCTGACCTAACGCGAATCCTGAGACGCCTCGTAACGCTACAGACACCGAATCTCCGCGCCCTGAGAGGACAGCGCGCGACTCTGGCATTCGCATGAAGTCGTAAAGCATGCCTAAGCCGCTCTGACTCCCATATCCAGGGGTGCCCGCAATAATGGAGATAACCTTCTCAGATGCACTGATGACTAATTCTTCATTAGTCTTCTCCTCAGAGCACCATTCGCGAGTAATCGTGGGAATCAGTTCAAGCTTGAGTTCTGAACAAACTTCTTGCTGCCTGAGAGCCATACCTCCATTGCCGTCCACCAAGCTACTCGGCATTCGAAGCAGGTCCCGATTGACCAAAGTGGTCGTGACGTGGACAGTTTCAATTTGTCGCTGTGCAGTGACACTCGCCGACAACAAACAGCCGAGAAGCAGCAAGGTCGTTTTGAGAGCGAAATGATTCCACGACGCAGAGGGATGGGGGAGACGAAAAAATAAAGGGGGCGAGAGTCTTTGCATGACGATCTGGCTATCCAAGTTGCCATAGGGGGGGAGGGCCTAAATCCACTGACCCTTCCAAAGCGTAACCGATTCGAGACGAAAGACTTGCAATTTCTTACAACCGATGGACCGCAGTTCACACCTGCGGCGGAAACCTCGCCACGAATCGCGCGCCGCCCAGTTCGCCCGAACGCTCCACCGTCAGCGCGCCCTGGTAGGCCGCGACGATGTCCTGCACGATCGACAGGCCGATGCCATGGCCCTGCACGCGCTCGTCGCCGCGCACGCCGCGCTGCAGCACGCGGTCGATCTGGTCCTCGGCGATGCCGGGGCCGTCGTCGTCCACGGCGAACACTACGCCGCTGCGCTTTCCGGCCGGTGCCGGCAGCGTGGTCACCTGCAGCGCGACGCGCCGCTTCGCCCATTTGAAGGCGTTCTCGAGCAGGTTGCCGAGCAGCTCCTGCAAGTCACCGAGCTCGCCGTGGAAGCGCGACGCGGCATCGATGTCGAATTCGGCGAGCACGCCCTTCGTCGCGTAGATCTTCTCGAGGCCGAGCACGATCTCCTCGGCCGTACCTTCGATCTTCAGCGGTGCGGCGAACAGCGCGTGGCCCGAGCGCGCGGCGCGGGAGAGCTGGTAGCCGACGATGTCGTTCATGCGCTGGGTCTGCGTGCGCACGTCGTCGCGCAGCTCGTCGCCGGTGGCGCCGGCCTCGAGCCGGCTCTGCAGCACCGCGAGCGGGGTTTTCAGCGAATGCGCGAGATCGCCGAGCGTGCGCCGCACCTGCTCGAGGTTGCGGCGCTCGGAGTCGATCAGCGCGTTGATGCTTTCGGTGAGCGGCTGCAGCTCGCGCGGATGCTCGTCGATGAGGCGCGCGGCAGCACCGGCCTGCACGTCGGCCAGCGCGCGCTCGACGCCGGCCACGGGGCGCAGGCTCCATCGCAAGGCCAGCGCCTGGACGAGGGCGAGCACGAGCGCGGCAGCGCCGAGCCAGGCCCACAGCGTGCGGCGGAACACGCCGACCTGGCGCGCGACGTAGCCGGCGTCCTCGTACAGCGCCAGCGTCAGCTCGAGATCACCGCGCCCGGTTTCCCAGATCGTCGTCAGCGAGTAGCGGTACACCTCGAGCGCGTCGCCGCTCGACTCGGTGGCCTGCAGGGGGCCGTCGAAGCGGCCCATCCCCGGCGTGCCGGCCTCGGGCGGCGGCAGGATGCGCCCGAGTGCCGAGGCCGACTCCCAGCGCAGGCCTTCACCGACGACGCCCGCGTAAAGGCCGCTGCCGGGACGGTCGAAGCGCGGGTCGGGCGGCACCTGTGGCATCACGATGGCGCCAGAGCGCAGCACCTCGGCGCCGTTGAGGTAGGCCTTCGCGAAGTTCTCGAGGCGCTCGCTCTGGCTGTTCAGCGCGGCCTCGGCGAACGCGCGATCGAGCGCGTAGCCGGTGAGGCCGAGGAAGGCCACGAGCGCGAGGCCCGCGGCCAGCAGCTGGCGCGCCTGCAGCGAGAGGCGGCGGCGCACCACGACCAAGCGTGCTTACTCGTTGCGCGGGATCGCGAAGCGGTAGCCGCGGCCGCGCACGGTTTCGATGGGCTTAAGCTCGCCGTCCGGGTCGAGCTTCTTGCGAAGGCGGCCAATGAAAACCTCGAGCACGTTCGAGTCGCGGTCGAAATCCTGCTGGTAGATGTGCTCGGTGAGGTCGGCCTTCGAGACCAGCTCGCCGGCGTGCAGCATCAGGTACTCGAGCACCTTGTACTCGTAGCTGGTGAGGTCGATGCCGCTGCCGTCGACGGTGACGGTCTGCGCCGAAAGGTCGAGCTTGACCGGGCCGCACTCGAGCGAGGGCTTGCTCCAGCCGGCCGCGCGGCGCAGCAGCGCATTGATGCGCGCCAGCAGCTCCTCGACGTGGAAGGGCTTGACGAGGTAGTCGTCGGCGCCCGACTTCAGGCCCTCGACCTTGTCCTGCCACGACGAGCGCGCGGTGAGGATCAGGATCGGGAACTTCTTGCCCTCGGAGCGCAGCGCGCGCACCAGATCCATGCCCGACATCTTGGGCAGGCCGAGGTCGACGATGGCGAGATCGAACGGCACCTCGCGCCCGTTGTAGAGGCCTTCCTCGCCGTCGGCGGCGGCGTCCACCGCGAAGCCTTCGCGCTTCAGGCGGGCGGCCAGGGTTTCACGCAGCGGGGCTTCGTCTTCGACCAGCAGGATGCGCATGGACTCTCCTTGGGCGGCCCGCGCTTCGGGCCGGTGTCAGTGGCGATCGCCGCGTTCGGCGGGCGGCAGGGTTTCGGGCACATCGAGCTCGGCGGGCGGCCGCGCGTCGAAGCGCTCGAGACGATCCTCGCGGGTGGGCTCGCGGAAGCGATCTTCGCGGGGCAGCGCACCGCGTTCCGACGACAAGCGGCTGCGATATTCGCGGTCCGGCTCGGCGAACGGGTCGCGCATGGCGTCCTCGCGGGCTTCGCGCCACGCGGCGCGACGGCGTTCGCGCGGGTCGTCGCGCATGATCCGCACGCGGCCGTCGGGTGTCAGCACCTTCAGCCGATAGACCTCGCGGCCGTCGCGCTGCATCGACTCGGCGCGCAGCACCTCACCGCCGGTCTGGCGCTCGGCGCGCAGCACCGATTCGGGAAGCTCGGACCGGCCGCGTTCCGCGCGCGGCGGTGCCTCCTGGAAGGCCGGCGGCGGCGTCTCCTGCTGCGCCTGCGCGCCGCCGGCCGCGAGGGCCAGCGTGAGTACGGCGAGGGCGAGGCGGGAAAGCGGCATGGGCGGAGGATAGCGGGGCGGGCGCGGCAGGGGCCAGCGATGCGGCGAAGTCTGGTCGCGGGGGGGTGAATTGCTTCTTAACCCGCGGCCCGCGCCGCCGTCGCGGTTCAGAAGATCTCGCCCACGCAGCAGCGCAGCGAGCCGCCGGCTTTTTCGATTTCCGGCAGCGCCACGGCGTGCAGCGTGAAGCCGGCGTCGTCGAAGGCCGCACGTTCGGCCGTCGAGAGCGCATCGACCGCTCGCGCGCTCAGGAAGGCGGCATCGCCCGACACCGCGAGGCCGTTGCCGGCGTATGCGAGCCGGGCGGCGCGATTCAGAGACAGCGCGTGCGGCGCGTGGAAGTCGAGGATCGCGCGCGCCACGGCCGGGTCGGCGAAGCCGTCCGGGCAGGCCACGGCGAGGCGTCCGGCGTAGATCTGCAGCAGCACGTTGGTGTGGTACTCGCCCGCCGCGAGGTCGAACACCAGCGTGGCGTCGAGGCCGAAGGCGGCGTGCATCGCCGCCGCGCCAGTGGCGTCGCAGCGCTCGGACAGCCCGCAGTAGCCGACGTTGCGCGCGCGGTCGATGACCAGCGCGCCGGTGAGCTCGGCGATGCCGGGCTGGCGCGAGAGGTCGATGTCACGGCGGCCCAGCGCCTCGGTGAAGAAGCCGCGAATGTCGGCGCGCGCGGCCTCGCGCCGGCGCACCGCGTGCTTCATGTGGCCGACCACGAGGCGCCCCGGTGCGGTCGCGAAGACGTTGTTCGGGAACACCGCGTCGGGCGTGGCGGGGTCGCCGGGGAAACTGACCACCGGCACGTGCGCGGAGAGCGCCTTGGCCAGCGCGCGGTGCTCGGCCAGCGCCGCGTCGGCGTCGATGCGCTCGGCCATCGCCATGTAGGCGTTGTCCTGCGCCGATTCGGCGGCCAGCGACATGCCCTCGGGGGCGACGAGGAAGACCGCTTTCGGCACGGCGCGCGCGGCGTTCGGCGCGCAGTGGGCGGCGAAGGCAAAGAAGCGCTCGACGTCGCGGGTGATCATGCGGCGGCCTCGTGGAGGCGGGTGACGGCCAGCGCCTGCTCGAGCAGCGCGAGCCCGGCGCCGGCTTTCGGCGCGCCATCGCTCAGCACCTGTCGGAACGCGCGGCCGCCGGGCTGGGCGTGGAACAGCCCGAGGATGTGGCGGGTCAGATGCTTCAACGCAACGCCGCGCGCGAGCTGCGCCTCGACGTACGGGAACCACGCGCGCAGCAGGGCCTCGCGCGTGCGCGGCGGCTCGCCCTCCAGCGCGACGGCGTACTCGTGCAGGCGGTAGGGCTCGTGGTATGCGGCGCGACCGATCATCACGCCGTCGACGTGCTCGAGCTGCGCGCGCACGTCGTCGAGCTCGCGCAGGCCGCCGTTGATGCTGATGACGAGCGCCGGTCGCTCACGCTTCAGCCGATGCACCCAGTCGTAGCGCAGCGGCGGGATCTCGCGGTTCTCCTTCGGCGACAGGCCCTGCAGCCAGGCCTTGCGCGCGTGCACGATGAAGCGCGTGCAGCCGGTCGCTGCAACGGCATCGATGAAGGCGAGGAAGACGTCGTAGTCCTCCACCTCGTCAACGCCAAGCCGGCACTTCACCGTGACCGGCACGCGCACTGCGGCCTGCATTGCGGCGATGCAGTCGGCGACCAGCAACGGCTCCTTCATCAAACAGGCGCCGAAGCGCCCGGCCTGCACGCGGTCGGACGGGCAGCCGACGTTGAGGTTGACTTCGTCATAGCCCCACTCCGCGCCGATGCGGCTGGCCTCGGCGAGCGCGGCGGGATCGCTGCCACCGAGCTGCAGCGCGACCGGGTGTTCGCTGGCGTCGAAGCCGAGGAGGCGCGGACGGTCGCCGTGGATCACGGCCTGTGCGTGGACCATCTCGGTGTAGAGCAGCACGCCGGGCGACAGCACGCGATGGAAGCTGCGGCAGTGCGTGTCGGTCCAGTCCATCATCGGCGCGACCGACAGGCGCGAGCCGGTGACCGGCGGATGGGTGTGGTGCGTCATTCGATGAAGCCCGCGTAGGCCGCGAGCGGCAGGCGCTGGATGTCCGGTACGCGGCATCCCGGTGCGGGATGGCCGACGACGAGCAGCAGGTAGGGCATCTCGTTCTTCGGGCGGCCGAGCAGCTCGTTGAGGAAGCCCATCGGGCTCGGCGTGTGCGTCAGCGTGGCGAGACCGGCATCGTGCAGCGCGGCGATCAGCAGGCCGCAGGCGATGCCCACCGATTCGTGCGGGTAGTAGCGCTTCTCTTTCTCGCCGCTCGCGTCGAGGCCGAAGCGCTCGTAGAAGATCGCGATCAGCCACGGCGCGGTTTCGAGGAAGGGCTTCTGCGCGTCGGTACCGAGCGGTGCCAGCGCGTCCAGCCACTCCTGCGGCGCGCGGCGTTCGTAGAACTCGCGCTCTTCGGCCTCGGCGGCCTCGCGGATGCGGCGCTTGAGCGCGGGGTTCGCGACCGCGACGAAGCGCCAGGGCTGCTGGTTCGCACCGCTCGGCGCGCTGCCGGCGGCGTGCAGGCAGGCGGCGATGACCTCGCGCGGCACGGGTGCGGGGCTGAAATCGCGGACCGTGCGGCGCGTGTGCAGCAGCGCAGCGAAGGTCTGCGCGCGGTCTAGGCGTTCGGCTTCATTGAAGGCCGGGCGCGGCGGCAGCGGAATGGTCGGGGCGTCGTCGTGCATGGCTCAGTGTGCCGCGGCCCAGCGTGCGATGTGCGCGTGCAGTTGCGCCAATCCGTCCGTCAGCGCGGCCGGGCCGGGCTGCAGGATCACCGGCGATTTGATTTCAAACAGTTGGTCGGTGCGAACCGCCGAGACGGCGTCCCAGCCGGGCCGCGCGGCCACGGTGCCGGGCTGGAATTTCTTCCCGCACCACGAGCCGAAGACGATCTGCGGGTCGCGGGCGATGATCGCGTCGTCGTTGGGCAGGATCCGCCGCTTCGCCAGCGGCTCGGCGGCCAGTTCCGGGAAAATGTCGTCGCCGCCGGCGATGCGCACCAGCTCCGCCACCCACTGGATGCCGCTGATGCGCGGCTCGTCCCATTCCTCGAAGTACACGCGCGGGCGCAGCGGAAACGCCGCGGCCTTCGCCGCGATGGCATCGACGCCGCGCTGCAGCTCGTCCGCGTAGGTATCGGCCTTGGCCGCCGCGCCGACCATCGCGCCGAGGCGGCGCACGTAGTCGACGATGCCCTCGACCGAGCGATGGTTGCTGATCCACACCTCGACGCCCGCGCGAACGAGCTCGGCGGCGATGTCGGCCTGGATGTCGGAGAAGCCGATCGCGAGATCGGGCTTCAGCGCGAGGATCTGGTCGATCTTCGCGCTGGTGAAGGCGCTGACCTTGGGCTTCTCCTTGCGCGCCCGCGGCGGACGCACGGTGAAGCCGCTGATGCCGACGATGCGCTCCTGCTCACCGAGGGCGTACAGCACCTCGGTGGGCTCCTCGACGAGGCAGACGATGCGGCGTGGGCCGCGAAGCGCCGCCACGACTCAGCCAGGCGTGCCGCGGCGGCGCACGTCAGTGCCCGCCGCCCGACGGAACGACCGGCGCCGCATTCGCTCCGACCGGCGCACCGGCCAGCGGCACCCGCTTCACCGCCATCCACGCGATCGCCGACAGCGCCGCCGTGGCCGCGCCGACCAGGAACACGCTGCCCTTGTCCGGAAGGCGCTCGATCAGCATGCCGACGCCGAGGCTGACCGCGAGCTGCGGAAGCACCACGCTGAGGTTGAACACGCCCATGTACAGGCCGATGCGGGCCGGCGCCACGCACTGCGAGAAGATCGCGAACGGCAGGCTGACGATCGCGCCCCAGCCGAGGCCCATCACCGCCATGCCGACGTAAACCATCGCCGCCGAGTGCCCCGCGAGGTAGATGAAGGCGAAGCCCAGCGCCATCAGCGCGAGGCTGGCGGCGTGCACGTGCACTTCGCCGAAGCGCCGGGCCAGCGGATTGAGCAGCAGGGCCGGCACCAGCGCACCGACCGCGTTCAGCACCAGGAAGGACGTCGACAGCAGGCGGCCCGTGCCGTCGTCGTCGAGGCCCGGGAAGCGCTGCTGCACGAAGGCGATCATGTAGACGAACATCGTCTGCACGCCGATCCACGACAGCGCGTGCGCGGCGAGCACCTTGCGGAACGCCGGCAGGTCCTCGCGCGCGGTGTTCGGCGCCGGCTGCTTCTCCATCAGCGCGTGCACGATGAAGCCGACCGCCAGAGCGGCGAAACCGGCCTCGATCCACAGCGGATGGTCGGCGTTGCCGGTGAGCTTCAATCCCATCGCCACCACGGCGTAGATCGCGAACGGCCACAGTGGGCGCATCAACAGCAGCACGGTGCCGACGCCCAGCTTCGGCGCGCGCGCTTCCGCGGCCTCGGCCTCCGCGCCGGCCAGCGCGCGCGGCTCGCTGATCAGCAGCGGCGGCAGAAGCGAGAACAGCAGCACGAGGCCGACGCCGAAGTAGATCAGCGCGACGTTGCCGAAGATCGCGCCGATGGCGTAGGCCAGCACGCCGAAGCTCCCCGATACCGTCTGCATCCAGGTGTAGGCCGCGGTGCGCTGCGGGCCTTCCGGCGTGACGTCGGCGATCAGCGAGCGCGTCGGGTTGAAGCTGACATTGATCGACAGGTCGAGCGCCAGCGCGACGGCGATCGCCACGCCGAGAATCGCGTCGAGGCCGAGCGCGTTGTCGATCAGACCGATCGACGGCAGGGCCATCAGCGACAGCGCGGTGAGCAGGCCGCCAACGAGGATGAAGGGCCGGCGGCGCCCGCCCCAGAACCAGACCTTGTCGCTGACGATGCCGATCAGCACCTGGCCGAGAATGCCGGCCAGCGGGCCGGCGGCCCAGACGATGCCGATCTCGTGGATGTCGAGCTGGTACTTGGTGCGCAGCAGCCAGCTCAGCGCGGAGATCTGCACGGCCAGCGCGAAGCCCATGGCCGTCGACGGCAGGCCAAGCAGCACGAGGAACGGCAGCGAGAGCCGTTGTTGCATCTGCAGCATGGAATCGTTCCCTCCCAGGACGTCGGGCGAGCCTATACGGCGGTGGCGCGCGGCGACAGGGGTTCCGACCGGATGGGCCGGGCGTCAGCGCGAGAGATGGGCCAGCGCATCGGCGTTCGCTTCCCAGTTGCGGCCGTCGAAGGGTTCGATGCTGAGCGAGGCGAGGGTGCCGTCGTCAAGGCAGCGCACGTTGACGTCGATGCCGTCCGGGTTGCTGCGCGGCACGTAGAAGCTCTTGATGCCGCACACGCCGCAGAAGCGGTGCCGCGCCACCCCGCTGTTCCATAGGTAGTCGACGAGCTGCGCGTCGCCCGACAGCAGCCGGAAGCGCGCGGCCGGCACGATCAGATGCAGGAAGCCCGCCTTGCTGCAGATCGAGCAGTTGCAGTCCTGCGCGACGAGGTCGGCGGGCGCGTCGACTTCGAAGCGCACTGCGCCGCAGTGGCAGCCGCCGCGGTGGGTGACGAGCGCGCTCACTGCCGCAGCAGCCGCGCGCCGTCGGGATCGAGCGCGCGGCCGTCGGCGTCGATGGCCTGCAGCGAGCCGTCGATCTGGCGGAACCAGCGCTGCCCCGACTCGACCAGCAGCACACAGGCGCCATCGGTGTCGCCACCGCGGCAGGGCTCTTCGCGCCACTCGCCGGCCACCTCGAAACCGGCGTCGTCCGCGCTGCCGAGGTAGGCCTCCCGCAGGCGATAGCGGCCCACCGCGCCCGGTTCGCGCTGCAGCTCGAGCTGCACGTCGAGCCCGGCGCAGTCGACGCAGGGCAGCACGCCGGCCCATTCGCCCTGGAACGCCTCGGGCAGCGGCGCAAGGCCGCCGTCCGCGCGCGCGGCCGCTGGTGCGTCGTCGCGGTCGCGGCCGCAGCCGATCGAGAGCGCGGCGCACAGCGCGACGGACAGGGCGACGGCGACAGGTCGGGCATTCCGGGGCATGGGCTGATGGTAGCGGCCAACCCCATCGCCCAGCGTCATCCGTTACGAGCGTGGCCACCCGAGGAGTCCGTCATGCGCAACGCCACCCTGTCGCCCGATCGCCCGTCGCTGGCCGGATTCACCCTGCCGCGCAGCGCGGCGATCGCCGCTGCCGTCACGCTGCACCTGGGTTTGGCCGCGATGCTGGCGATGCCCATCGCGGCACCGGAGGTCGACGCGCCCGAGGTGGCGGTCGTCCCCGTCGACTTCGCGCCGCCGCCACCCGCACCGCCGATCGCGCCGCCGCCGCCCGCGGTGCGCACCGTGCGGCCGCCGAGGGAAACGCCGCGTACGCCGACGCCTACGCCGGTCATCCCCGTGACGCTGCCGGAAACGAGCGCCGCGCCGACGGTCGATGCGCCCTCGCCGCTCGACACCGCCGCGCCGTCGACGGAGGGCGCCCGCGGTGACATCGATGCCGGGCCCGCCGTCGAGACGCTGCAGCTGCGGCGCGGGCCGCCGCCGCGCTACCCGCCCGCCGCGCTGTCGCGTCGTCTGGACGGCGAGGTGGAGCTGCTGATCCTCGTCGGCATCGACGGCAAGCCGGAGACGGTGACGGTGGCGCGCAGCAGCGGCCATGCGGTGCTCGATCGCGCCGCGCGCGAGCACGTGCTGCGCCGCTGGGTGTTCGAGCCGTCGATGCGCAACGGCGTCGCGGTGCCGGCGCTGGCGCGGGTGCCGGTGCGCTTCACCCTGCCCTGATGCCGCCGTTCAGTCATATCACCGTCACCTGAATCTATCGATTCGTTAACGGAACCGTGCACCTCGCCCGCCGCTCCAAGGCCCCGAATCTTGGAAGGAGTGTCCTGATGCGCATTTCCCTGTTGTCCAACTGCGACATCCACGGCCCGAACCAGCTCGACGTGGTCGAGTGGCGCGCGAAGCGTCTGCTCGGCCGCACCGCAGGCCACATCACCGACCTCAGCGTCGAGCTGGTCGAAACGCGCGGGTTCGACGGCGCCACGCAGACCCTCGGCAAGGCGCAGGCCCGCGTGAACGACGGGCGGCTCGTGGTGGTGCAGACGCGCAGCCACGACGCGACGTCGGCGATCGACCTGGTGCTGCTGCGCCTGGCAACGCGCGTGGCGAAGGCCTGCGGCGGTGCCGCCGCGCCGCGCCGTCAGGCGGTGCCATTCATGCAGCTCGCCGCCGCGTACTGAGGTCTACGGGTCGTCGGTTCCCGAGGGCGCTTCGGCGCCCTCTTCCGTTTCGGCCTCGGCGTCGGGCGCCGCCGCCTCGGGTGCGCCCGCATCGATCGCCTCCGGCGCGAGGGGCAGCAGGAAGGAGGCGCCCTGCCCGGCCAGATTCGCACGGCCGAAGCGCGCGGTGCAGCGCTCGACGCCGGCCTCGCGATCGGCGGCATCGAGCGCCTCGCGCGTGTCGCCCTCGCGCCCTTCCGGGTCCGTCAACGCCGCGACGAGGTCATCGGCGAACTCGCCCGCGAGCTGGTACGCGTCGCCGATGCGCGACACCTTCGCGTCCTCGGTGATCGCGCCCGCGCCTTCGGCCCAATGCAGCACGACCACGTCCTCGCCATCGGCACGCGCGGCGCCATCGGCGGCGAAACCGCCCAGTCCCGCCGGCAGTCGGAACGGCCCCGGCACGAACACGCCGAGCAGCGCGGACGCGCCCGAGGCCGCGGACGAGGTCGGCGCGATGGCGGTGACCACGAGCTCGATGTCGAGGTCGGGCGCCTCCGGTTCGATGCGGTAGCGACGCGCGAGCTGCACGCAGGTGTCGCGCGCGGCGCGGTTGGCGACCAGCGCGGCCTGCTCGGGGGTGACGCCCTCGCCCGCCGCGCCCTCGGCGACGCGCACGCTCGGCACGCCCACGCTGCGCGCCGCCAGCACGCGCTCGGCATCGACGAAGCGCTCGGCCTGTGCGAACGGTTCGTCGCGCACGGTGCTCATCGCCTTGGAGGTGGTGATGCCCGCCGCGCTGGGCTTGGGCGCGGAAGCGCAGGCGGAAAGCAGCAGCGCGGCAGTGAGGGCGAGGGCGATTCGGAACGGCATGCGGGCGGCGCTCGGGCGGGGTGCGTGGAGACTGACGAGCGCGCGATGCAGGGCGCGTGCGGGCGGCGTCGCGCTGCCGTGAAACCCCAACGGCCTAGGCCCGCGGCGCTGTCGCAGACCGTGAGAACGCGGCGTGGCGCAATGGCCCCGTCGCGCCGCGGTCACCCGGACCGACAGCGTCTGCACCAGCACTTGACCAACCCGGCAACTACCACACATATTTGTGGCATGACGCTCACCGACCGCCAGCAGGCCATCCTCGACTTCCTCCGCGAGCACGTCGCGGCGGAAGGCCGGCCCCCCACGCTCGCCGAGATCGCGCAGGCCTTCGGCTTCCGCCAGGCGCGCAGCGCCCAGGACCACCTTCAGGCGCTGGCCGCCAAGGGCGCGATCGAACTCGTGCCCGGCGCGCGCGGCATCCGCCTGCTCGACGAGGAGGGCGAGGCCCTCGCCCTGCCCCCCGGCGCGATCTCGGGCTTCCGCGGTTCCGACGCCGCGAACGCGCCGCAGCTGCTGGCCCTGCCCCTGCTCGGCCGCGTCGCCGCGGGCCGGCCGATCGACCCGCAGGCCGATTACGAGGGCCAGATGCTGCTCGACCGCGCATTGTTCTTCCCGCAGCCCGACTACCTGCTGCGGGTGAAGGGCGATTCGATGGTCGACGACGGCATCTTCGACGGCGACCTGATCGCCGTGCGCCGCACGCCGGACGCCGAGAACAACCAGATCGTGGTCGCGCGCATCGACGGCGAGGTCACGGTGAAGCGCTTCAAGCGCGGCAAGGGCCGCGTGCTGCTGATGCCGCGCAATCCGAACTACGCGCCGATCGAAGTGCCCGAACAGGCCGACTTCGCCATCGAAGGCCTGTACTGCGGCCTCGTGCGGCGCGGCTGAGCGCCGGTCAAAAGCCGCGCATCCCCTTCCCTCCACCGCTTTCCTTCCCGCTCACGCACCGGAGCCCGCCATGACCCTCCACAACGCCCCCGACCTCGCCCCGCTGCTGTTCGCCCTGTCGCTTTGCGCCGTGTTCGGCGGCCTGTTCGCCTGGGTGCTCGGCGTGCCGTTCTGGCTCGGCTTCGCGATGGTGGGCGCCGCGCTGTTCGCGTTCGGCCTGCAGCGCCATGACGAGCGGCCGGTGCCGCGCCGGCGCTGGCACGCGCGCGCGTCGCACTAGCGCCACTCGCGTTTTCGCCTCCCGACCCGCAGCGGCATCCCGGCGGCCTCGTCCCCGACGGGATGCCCTGCGGATCAGGATCCGGTGCGGACGGCGGCGTCGATGACGCGCCGCTCGGCATCGAGCCGCACGGTCCAGTCGGCGATGCCCGGCAGCGTCGCCAGCGCCTGCCGCGACACGCGCTCGAAGAACAGCACGAAGCGCTCGACCTCGGCCTGCGACATCGTCCGACGGCCCGGATTCGCCGCAGCCAGCGTGCGCTCCTGCTGGCCGCGCCAGTCCGGCACCTGCTCGAAGCCGGGGCCTTGCAGGAACAGCAGGGCGCCGAGCTGCGCCCACAGCGGCGCATAGCCGGCCAGCGCGGCGTTGCACCAGCGCCGCCACCGGCCGTCGGCGTCCTCGTCGCGCTCCAGCGCGTTGACGGGGTCGCGCAGCGCGTCCGGGGCTTCCGGCGGCACCTTGTGGAACCAGCCTTCGAACAGCACGAGGTCCGGCACGCCGTCGATGCGCGCCCACGCCGCCTCCGGCAGGCGACGGTCGCTGATCTTGTCGAAGGCCGGCAGCCGCGCGTTGCCGGCCCGCAGCGCCTCGAACGTGGCCAGGCCGAGGGCGATGTCGTGCGAGCCCGGCGCACCGCGCGTCGCGAGCAGCGGATGCACCTCGCGGCCGAGGCGCTGGCGCTCGGGCTGGTCGAGGTAGAGGTCGTCGATCGACAGCACCGGCGCGCGCAGGCCGCGCGATGCCGCCAGCGCCGCCACCTGTGCCGACAGAGTGGATTTCCCCGTGCCCTGCAGGCCGGTGATGCCGAACACGCGGCACGGTCCCGGCAGGGCCATCGCGCGATCGAGCACGGCGGCGACGAAGGGTTCGGGGTAGCCGGTTCCGACGGGTTTCAGCACGGCCATGCGGCGGATCGAGCGAGGTCATGCGCGCATCGCGCGAGGCCGGCGAGAATAGCGCCATCCCGCCGATCCCCGAGTTCGCCCGCCGTGACCGACGCCCCGTCCCCATCCCCGCCCGTCGCCGTTGCCGCGGTGGATCCGCTGTTCGCCGAAGCCATCGCCACGTTCCAGGCGCTGCTGGCGGAAGCGACCGCCGGCGGCGACCCGGAGCCCACCGCGATGACCGTCGCCACCGCCGACGCGCGCGGCCGGCCTTCGGCGCGCACGGTGCTGCTGAAGCACGTCGACGCGCGCGGCTTCGTGTTCTACACCAACTTCGATTCGCGCAAGGGCCGCCAGCTCGCCGCCAACCCGCAGGCGGCGCTGCTGTTCCTGTGGAAGACGCTGCGCGACCAGGTGCAGGCGAAGATCGAGGGCACGGTCGAGCCGGTCAGCGCGGCGGAAGCCGACGCCTACTTCGCCAGCCGCCCGCGCGAGAGCCAGATCGGCGCCTGGGCCTCGCTGCAGTCGCAGACGCTCGATTCGCGCGAGACCTTCGAGGCGCGCATCGATGAGTTCACCGCGAAGTTCGACGGCGGCCCGGTGCCACGACCGCCGCACTGGTCGGGCTTCCGCGTGGTGCCGGAGATGATCGAGCTCTGGTACGGCGCGAAATTCCGATTGCACGAGCGCCAGCGCTACGCGCGCGTCGACGGACGCTGGACGAAGCGGACGCTCTATCCCTAGCGCCGGCTCCGGCACGCCGTCGTCGACGCTGACGCCGGCGCCAGGCGGCGATCGCTCCCCCGGGGCCGGGCCGCCTCGCGGTAGCCGGGCCCCGGACGGCGCGATTCACTCGACGATGAAGCTGACGCGCAGGTTCACGCGCCACTCCGTCACCTTGCCCTTGGCATCGGTCACGACCTTGATGTCGTTGACCCACGCGCCGCGGATGCCCTTGACGCTCTTCGACACCTTGGTCAGGCCCACCTGCACGGCCGCTTCGATGCCTTTCGGCGAGGCGGCGGAAATCTCGATCACTTTCGCGACTTCAGACATGGCACTTCCTTCGCGGACACCCGGGAGCGGGTGCCGCCACCCTACGCCCATGCCCGCCACGGGGCACGCGCGAGACTTGCGACGCCCCGACAACCCGCGCACGCTGCGCGCATCCAACGCCGACGGGGACCGGCCATGAAGTGGGAGCGGGCGCGAAAGAGCCAGAACGTCGAAGACCGTCGCGGCATGGGCGGCGGCGGCGGACGGATGCCGATCCGCGGCGGCGGGCTCGGTATCGGCGGCATCATCGTGGTGGTGCTGATCGGCTGGGCGCTGGGCATCAATCCGATGCAGATGCTCGGGCTCATCAGCCAGCAGCCGGGCGGCGTGCCCGGCGCGTCGATGCCCGCACCGGGCGCGGACGCCGCGGCCGCCGATCCGAACGACCCGCAGCGCGCGTTCGTCGCGAGCATCCTCGGCGACACCGAAGACGTGTGGGGCGCGATGTTCGCGCAGAGCGGCCAGCAGTACCCGGCACCGACGCTCGTGCTGTTCAGCGGCGCGGTGCAGAGCGCCTGCGGGCAGGCCAGTTCGGCGGTCGGGCCGTTCTACTGCCCCGGCGACCAGAAGGTCTACATCGACCTCGATTTCTTCCGCGAAATGGAGGCGCGCCTCGGCGGCGGCGGCGATTTCGCCGAGGCCTACGTCATCGCGCACGAGGTCGGGCACCACATCCAGACGATCACCGGCGTTTCCGCACGGGTGAACGACGCGCGGCGTCGCGGCGAGAACGTGGAGGGCGACGGCGGGCTGCTGGTGCGACAGGAGCTGCAGGCCGACTGCTACGCCGGCGTGTGGGCGCACCACGCGCAGGCGCGGCACCAGTGGCTGGAACCGGGCGACATCGAGGAAGCGATGAACACCGCGACGGCGATCGGCGACGACGCGCTGCAGAAACAGTCGCGCGGCGTGGTGGTGCCGGACAGCTTCTCGCACGGCACCAGCGAGCAGCGCGTGCGCTGGTTCCGCCGCGGGTTCGAGAGCGGGCAGCCGAACGACTGCGATACGTTCGGGGCAAGGGCGCTGTAGTCGAAACGAAGATCGTTCGCGCCTGCCGCGCATCGGCGGCATCGTCATCGCTTCGGCGCGAGCGACAGGCCCCGCGCTGCGCGCTTGCCGAATGCGGCTACAGCACCGCCGGATCGAGGTCGCGGCACAGCGGATCAACGCTGGCGAACGTTGCCAGCACCGCATCCTTGGTCGGCAGTTCCCAGCCGATGAAGTATCGCGCGGCGGCGAGCTTGCCTTCGAGCATCGCGCGGCGCACGTCGCCGCCGTCGAGCCCGCGCTTCGCGGCAATCGCCTGATCGAGCCACAGCCACGCGACGACCGCGTGGCCCATCGCGTCGAGCAGCAGGTACGCGTTCGCGAGCGCGAGTTCGAGGTCGGTGGCGGCGGTTTTTCCTGCTTTCAACACCGCGGGGCCGAGCGCCGCCCAGCGCGTCGTAAGCGCGTCGGCCAGCGGCGCGAGTGCGGCATCGGCGCGCGCGGCGGCGAGCGTCGCTTCCACGCGCTTCGACAGCAGCCCGAAGGCCTTGCCGCCATCGCCCAGCAGCTTGCGGCCGAGCAGGTCCATCGCCTGGATGCCGTTGGTGCCTTCGTGGATGGCGTTGATGCGGTTCTCGCGCCACAGGCGCTCGACCGGGAAATCGCGGGTGTAGCCGGCGCCGCCGTGCACCTGGATGGCGAGCGAGTTCGCTTCCTGGCCGTAGTCGGACGGCCAGGCCTTGACGATCGGCGTCAGCAGGTCGACCAGCGCCTGCGCCTCGGCATCGCCGCCGTGCTTCGCTTCATCGACCAGACGCCCGGCGTACAGGCACAGCGCGAGGCCGCCTTCCGCGAAGCTCTTGGCCTTCAGCAGCATGCGGCGCACGTCGGCGTGCTCGATGATCGGCACCATCGGCGTGCTGGCATCGCGCTCGCCGGGCTTGCGGCCCTGGCGGCGCTCTTTCGCGTAATCGAGTGCGGCGCGGTAGCCGCCGTAGCCGGTCATCGCGGCACCGATACCGACGCCGATGCGCGCCTCGTTCATCATCACGAACATGCCGCGCAGGCCGTCGTGCGGCGCGCCGACGAGCTCACCGATGGCGGGCTCCTCTTCGCCGAAGCCGAGCAGGCAGTTCACCTGCCCGTGCGTGCCGAGCTTGTGGTTCAGGCCGATCAGCCGCACGCCGTTGCGCGCACCGGCGTGGCCGTCGGCGTCGACGTGGCGACGCGGCACGATGAACAGCGAGATGCCCTTGGTGCCAGCCGGGCCGCCGGGAATCTTCGCCAGCACCAGATGCACGATGTTCTCGGCGATCTCGTGGTCGCCGCTGCTGATCCACATCTTGTTGCCGCGGATCGCATAGCGGCCGTCGGGCAGCGGCTCGGCCACGCAGCGGATGTCGGCGAGCGAGGAGCCGGCCTGCGGCTCGGAGAGGCACATCGTGCCGAACCAGCGGCCCTCCGTCATGGCGGGCAGGAAGCGGCGCTTTTGCTCGTCGCTGCCCACTTCGCGGATCAGGTTCGCGGCGGCCTGCGTCAGGAAGGCGTAGCCGTTGGTCGCGACATTCGCGCAGGAAAACAGCCCACCGAGCGCGGCAACGAAGGTGTACGGCAGGCCGAGCCCGCCCTCCTCGGCCGGCGCTTCCATGCCGAAGAACCCGGCCTCGCGATAGGCCGCCAGCGCGTGGGAAATCGCCGGCATCAAAGCGACTTCGCCGTCGACGATCTGCGGCGGGTTCTGGTCCGACGCCGCCGCGTGCGGCAGGAAGTGCGAAGCCGCGAGGTCGAGCGCGGCGTCGAGCATCGCCACGCCGGTGTCGCGGTCGACGTGCGCGAACGCCGGCATCGCGGCGAGGGTGTCGGCCTTCAGCCAGTCGTAGAGCCAGAAGTGCAGATCGTCGCGGGGTGGGAGCATGGGAGGGTCCGAGGAGAGGGGAGGAGAGAGGAAAGCGTGGGCAGGACGGCGGCTGCGGCAAAAAGCCCGGGCCGCCGATCAGTCCGGCGGCGTGGCGTAGCCTTCGCGCCAGCTCGGAAACCGCGGCTGCCAACCGCTGCCGCGCAGGCGCGCGTTGCTCACGCGCTTGCCGGTGACCGGGCCGGGTGACGCGCCCAACGCGGACAGGCCGAGCCGCGCGCGCAGGCCATCGACGACCTCGTGCTCGAGCGCCGGCGCGTCGTCATTGCCGCAGTACGCGCGGGCGATGCGCGGCGACTGCAGAAGGTGCAGCAGCGCGCCGGCGACGTCGTCGACGTGGATGCGGTTGGTCCAGCGCGGCTCGCCGGGCTCGTCGCGGCGTGCGCGCTGCCACATCCGCTCGCGGCCGGGCCCGTAGATGCCGGAGGCGCGAAACGCGGCGGCGTCCGGGTGCGCGTCGAGCTCGCGTTCGGCCTCGATCAGCAAACGGCCGTTGAAGGCCGTCGCGTCGGCGGGCGTGTCTTCATCAACGATGCCACCCGCGTCTTCGGCATACACGGCCGTGCTCGACACGAACAGCACGCGGCCGATGTCGGCGCGGTCGAGCAGGCGGCGCAGGCCGTCGCGGTACAGCGCACGGTAGGCGACCTCGCTGCGCTCGTCGGGCGCGGCGCAGAACACCAGCGCGTCGAGGTGCTGCGGGATGGCGCTGAAGCCCTCGCCGCTGCGCAGGTCGGCGCGCAGCGCGCGGATGCCCGGCCCCATCGCGACCTCGCGTCGACGCAGGGCGAGCACGTCGAAGCCGTTCGCCGCGGCCAGCGCGGCGAGGCGCGAACCCGTGTCGCCGGCGCCGGCGATCAGCAGCGTGCGGCGCGTGTGGTGCAGGGTCGGCATGGGTCCCGTCGCGATGGCGATGAATTGAGCGGAGCCCGATGCTACCGTTCGCGCATGAATCCCGCGGTGAACCTCGTGCTCGTTGGCCCCATGGGCGCCGGAAAGACCTCCATCGGCAAGCGCCTCGCCGAGCGCTTCGGCCTCACGTTCATCGATCTCGACCACGCCATCGAAGCCGCCACGGGCGTGCGCGTCGCGGACATCTTCGAACGCGAGGGTGAAGCCGGCTTCCGCGAGCGCGAAGCGCGGCAGCTCGGCATCGAACTCCAAGGCGAGGACCGGCTGGTCGCCACGGGCGGCGGCGCGGTGCTGCGCGACGAGAGCCGCGCGCTGATGCGCGAGCGCGGCTACGTGCTGTACTTGGCGGTGTCGGTGGAGGAGCAGCTGAAGCGTCTTGCGAATGATCGCGCGCGCCCCCTGCTGCAGCGGCCCGACCGCGAGGACGCACTGCGCGCGATGGCGGCCGCACGCGCACCGCTGTACGACGCGGTGGCCGACCTGCACTTCGATTCGAGTGGCCTGACGCCCTCGCAGGCCTGCGAGACGCTGATCCCGCAGCTGCGCGACCGCTGGCTGCGCGCGAGGGCGGCCTGATGACGGCGAACCTCGCACTCCTCGACTTGGGCGATGCGCGCACCGTCGACGTCGCGCTTGGTGCACGCGGCTATCCGATCCACATCGGTCCAGGCCTGCTGGACGATGCCGGGTTGCTCACGTCGCTCGCGCCGGGCCGCCACGTGCTGATCGTCAGCGACACGAACGTCGCGCCGCACTACCTTGCCCGCGTCGAGGCCGCGTTTTCGAGCGCGGCGTCGCCGAGGAAAGTCGCTACGCACATCGTTCCTGCCGGCGAGCAGGAAAAAACCCTTGCACGCTTCGGCGAACTGATGGCCGCTCTTGCTGCCCTCGGCGCCAGTCGCGACGCGACGCTTGTGGCCCTCGGCGGCGGCGTCATCGGCGACATGACCGGCTTCGCGGCCGCGTGCTGGATGCGCGGCGTGCGCTTCGTCCAGCTTCCCACCACGCTGCTGGCCATGGTCGATTCCTCGGTGGGCGGCAAGACCGCCGTCGATCTGCCCGAAGGCAAGAATCTCGTCGGCGCCTTCCACCAGCCGTCGGCGGTGATCGCCGACACCTCGACGCTGGCCACGCTGCCCGACCGCGAGCTGCGCGCCGGCCTCGCCGAAGTGATCAAGTACGGCGCGCTTGGCGACGCGGCGTTCTTCGACTGGGTCCACGCCAACGCGGCGGCGCTGCTCGCCCGCGAAGCGGACGCGTTGGCCCAGGCCATCGCCCACTGCTGCGCGATGAAGGCCGGCATCGTCGCCCGCGACGAGACCGAAGCCGGCGAGCGCATGCTGCTGAACTTCGGCCACACCTTCGGCCACGCCATCGAAGCCGAGCAGGGCTTCGATGGCCTCGTGCACGGCGAGGCGGTGGCCGTCGGGATGGGGCTGGCGGCGACGCTGTCGGCCGATCTCGGCCTTGCACCGGCCGCCGATGCCGAGCGCCTCATCGACGCGCTGCGCGCGCTGGGATTGCCGACGGCTCTGCCGACCGGCCTCGATGCCGACGCCCTGCTCGCGCGCATGCGGCTCGACAAGAAAAACCTCAGCGGCACGCTGCGGCTGATCCTGTGGCGCGGCGTCGGGAAGGCCTTCGTGGCGACCGGCATCGACGAGGCGGCGGTGCGTCAGGTGCTGGTCGGCGGGCCGGGTCGTCGCCTGGACTAAGCTCAGTCTGCCTGCCGCCGGCGCGGCGCCACGAGGAGTCCTGCGATGTCGATGATCCGAACCGCCGCCCTGCTGCTGCTCGTCGCCGCTTGGGCCCTCCCCCTGGCTGCGCATCCGGGCCATGCCGTCCCTGCCGACGAGGCGACGGCAGAGGAAACGGTCGTGCCGCAGGCCGAGATCGACGCTGCGCAGCGCCTGCTGGCCGACGGCCCGCGCGAGACCCGCGGCGTCGAGTCGATCACGGCGCTGGGCCACGTGCCGCTGGACGGCGAATTCGACTCCCCGGACGGGCGCGTGCTGCGGGCCCGCGAGTTCCTGGTCGCGCCGGGCGCCCAGATCGCCGTCCACGAACACCAGCAGCGGCCCGGCGTGGCCTACATCCTCGAGGGCGAGCTGGTCGAGCACCGCAGCGATGCGCCGGCGCCGATCCGCCGCGGCGTCGGCGCGGTCGCGTTCGAGCGCACCGGCGTCGTGCACTGGTGGAAGAACGAATCCGACCGTCCGGCGCGCGCGCTGGTGGTCGACATCGTCCCGGCCGAGCAGTGACGACGCGTCCGGGCGCGGCGCGGAAGGCCCCGACCGACACCGCGCGAATGGACTGGCTCGACGCCCTGCCCGACACCCGCGTGCTGCGCGACCCCGCGGTAACGCTCGACTACACGCACGACGAGTCACACGTGCGTGGCCCCGCGCCGCGTGCCGTGGTCAAGCCGCGCAGCCGCGAGGCGCTGCGCGAGCTGGTGCATCGCGCCGGATCGGAAGGCTTCACCCTGGTGCCGCGCGGCGCGGGCAGCGGCAAGGCCGGCGGCTGCGTGCCAACACCCGGCAGCGTCGTCGTTGACCTGTCCGACTGGCCGGGCGACATCGCCGTCAATGCGGCGAACCTGACACTCAGCGCACCGGCCAGCGCCGGCCTCGCCGCGGTGCGCGAGCGCGCCGACGCCGCGGGGCTGTGGTATCCGCCCGATCCGAACTCGTGGCCGCTGTGCAGCTTCGGCGGCTCGCTCGCCACCAATGCCGGTGGCCCGAACGCCTGCAAGTACGGCATGACGCGGCGCTGGGTGCTGTCGGTCGACGCGCTGATGGCCGACGGCGAAATCCACCGCTTCGGCATCGATTCGGTCAAGCAGAACGTCGGCCCGAATCTCGCGCAGTTGCTCATCGGCAGCGAGGGCGTGTTCGGGATGATTGTCGGCGCGACGGTGGCGCTGGTCCCGCGGCCGCGCGAGCACCTGACGCTGCTGCTGCCGCTGCCCGACATGGCCCTGCTGCCGGCGCTGCCGGCGCGGCTGTTCGCCGCCGGGTTCCTGCCCTCGGCGCTGGAGTTCTGGGATTCCGCGGTGCTCGCCGATCTGCGCGCGCACGGGCCGGACGATGCGCGCCGACTGCCCGGCGAGGCACTGGTGCTGCTCGAGTTCGACGACCCGGGCTGCTCGCACGCCGGCTTCCTCGAACCGCTGCTCGACGCGCTCGGCGCGCTCGCCTTTGATGCGCAGATCGCGACCACCGGCGCGCAGCGCGAGGCGCTGTGGAGCGTGCGGCGCACGACCAGCGTGCATTTGAAGCAGCGCTTCCCGAACAAGGTGAGCGAAGACGTCGTCGTGCCGCGCGACCGCCTGCCGGAGTTCTTCGCGCGGCTCGGCCAGCTCGACGCGAAGACGGTGAGCTACGGCCACCTGGGCGACGGCAACCTGCACGTCAACCTGCTGCACGCCGGCGACCTCGACGGCGCGGCGCTCGATGCGGCGCTTGATCCCCTGTTCGCGCTGTGCGTCGAGCTGGGCGGCACGCTCTCGGGCGAGCACGGCATCGGGCTGGCCAAGCGCGAGGCCTTCCTCAAGCACAGCGACCCGTTCGCCATCGAGGCGCTGCGCGGCATCAAGCGCGCGCTCGATCCGACGGGCGTGTTCAACGCGGGGAAGGTCTTCTGATCGCGCGATAATCCGCCGAACGACGGAGACCACCATGCCCTACACCCCAATCATCGGCACGCTCGGCTACGTGCTGTCGCCCGACGGCACGCGCGTACTGATGGTCCACCGCAACGCGCGGCCCGGCGACGAACACCTGGGCAAGTACAACGGCCTCGGCGGCAAACTCGAAGCGGATGAGGACGTCGCCGCCGGAATGGCACGCGAGATCCATGAGGAGGCGGGGCTCACCGTCACCGCGATGGCGCTGCGCGGCACGATCAGCTGGCCCGGCTTCGGCAAGAACGGCGAGGACTGGATCGGCTTCATCTTCCTCATCACAGCGTTCGAAGGCGACGCACCGGCGCGCAATGTCGAAGGCGACCTCGAGTGGGTGCCGCTCGCCTCGCTGATGGACCTGCCGATGTGGGAAGGCGATCGCCACTTCCTGCCGCTGGTGTTCGACGGCGACCGCCGCCCGTTCCACGGCGTGATGCCCTACCGCGACGGGCGGATGGTGAGCTGGTCGTACTCGCGGTTCTGATCAGCGAGCTTGAACCCACGCCGCGCGCACGCGCGGGCCATCGGGCTGCGGCTCCGTCCACGCGACCATCGCGGCACCATCCGTCGTCGACGCGATGCGCGGATGCCCGAGCTGTCGCCCCGGCGGTAGACGCACGACGTCGCGGCGCACGCCGACGCGGCCCCGCGCGTCGACCTCGGCCACGCGCAGCACGGCACCGCGCGCATCGCCGCTGACCCAGCTCGCAAGGAAACCGCCCTCGCGCCACGGCGTGATGTCGACGCGGCCGAGCACCGATTCGCCGACGTCGATGACGACCGGGGCTTGGAACTCGCCGCCTTCGCGTGGGCTGATGGCGAGCTTCACCTCGAGCGGGCCCGTCGCCATCGTCGGCCACAGCACGGCGAGCGCATCGCCGTTCACCGCGGCGGCGGGCCCGTTGACCGGGCAGCCGGGCATGCGCCAGTCGTCGGCGTTGACGGCCTGTGGCGCCTGCCAGCGCCGATCAGAGCCGCGTTGCACGATCGCGATATCACGGATGCCCTCGGCATGGTCGCGGTACACCGCGATGGCTTCGCCGCCGCGGCGCACGAGGTCGGTCTGGCAGCACGAGCAGGTGTCGGCGTCGAGCTTGGCGCCTTCGCGCGGCACGCCGTCGCGGCCCAGCACGGCGGTGCGCAGCGTCATCGGGCCCTCGTCGTGGCCGTGATCGTGCGAGGCGCCGTGGCCTGCATGCCCGGCATGTTGCGCGTGCTCGGAGTGCGTCGCGTCCTGCCGCCCGTCCAGCCACACCATCAGCACGCGGTCATCGCCGTCCGGCAGCAGCGAGACGAAGCCGTGCTGCACCGGCTGGCCATCGTCGTTGACCTTCACCGGCGCCTGCCACGTCGCGCCGCCATCGAGGCTGCGCTGCAGATGGATGTCGTAGGCGTAGGTCGAGCCCGCCGACTTGCGCAGCGTGAAGCTCACCCAGTCGCCGTTGTCGAGCACCGCGAGCGACGGGAAATCCGCCCAGTTCACGAACCAGTCGTCGCCGCGCGCGATCGCCGTCTGCGCCTCGGGCGTCACGCCCTGTGCATCGAAACGCGCGACCTGCAGCTCGGCGTCCGCCCCGCGCTTCTGCTGCCACGTGAGCGCGAAATCACCATCGCGCGTCGTCGTCACGCTCGGCTGCGCGCTGCCCGGGCCCGGCGTCCACGCGATCGGTGTGACGCGCAGCGCAACGACCGGCGAGGCCAGCGGAAGCACGCACAGAACCACGCCCAGCGCACGACGTCGCGCCGCGCCGATGATTTCCCGCAGCGCCATCGTCCTCATCCCCAACGTGCAAGCACTTCCGGCACCTCGCCCGCATTCGCCACGCTGGCGAAGCGCGGGTGTGCGGGGTCGATGTCGGCGCGATCCAGCGCCCACACCAGCGGGTACGGCACGTGGATGCCCCAGCCGCCGAGGGCGAGCACCGGCGCGATGTCGGATTTCTGCGAGTTGCCGACCATCGCGAACTGCCCCGCGTCGATCTCGAACTCCGCGAACAGCCGCGCGTAGCTCTTCTCGTCCTTATCGCTGACGATCTCGATGCGCTGGAACAGATCCGCCATGCCCGAGGCCGCGACCTTGCGCTCCTGATGGAACAGATCGCCCTTGGTGATCAGCACGACGCGATGCGTCGCGGCGACCGCGGCCACGGCCTCGCGCACGCCGGGCAGCAGCTCGACCGGGTGCTGCAGGATCGACTTGCCCAATCCCACGATGCGGTGCAGATCAGCCGCCGAAATGCGCTCGGCCGTCAGCGCGATGGCGGTTTCGATCATCGAGAGCGTCATGCCCTTCGCGCCGTAGCCGAACAACTTGATGTTCTCGCGCTCGACGCTGAGCAGGCGCTCGTGCACGCCGGCATCGGCGAGATCCACGTAGCCGCCGACGATCCGCTCGAACTCGGCGTGCGCGTCCTGGAAGTAGCGCTCGCTGTGCCACAGCGTGTCGTCGGCGTCGAAGCCGACGAGCTCGATGCTCCGCGCCATCGTGATCAGCCCTGCCCCACCGGCCCGAGGTAGTCGGCCTTGCCCACCGGCACGCCGGCGTGGCGCAGCAGCGCGTACGTCGTGGTGCAGTGGAAGTGCACGTTCGGCAGGATGAAGCCGAACAGGTAGTCGTGGCCCTTGAAGTGCAGGTCGCCGCGGGCGCGCGTCGGCACGGTGATGTCGCGGGTTTCCGCACCCTCGAACGCGAATGCGGGCACCGAGCTGATGTACGCGATGGTGCGGTCGACGCGCTCGGCGAGCTGCTCGAAGCTGGCTTCGTTGTCCTCGAACTTCGGCGCCTCGCCACTCGTCATGCGGCCGACGCTGTTCTTGGCGATGTCGGTGGCGATCTGAACCTGCCGCGTCAGCGGGAACATGTCGGGGGCCAAGCGCATGCCGAGCAGCACGGCGGGTTCCCAGCCCTGCGCGCGGGCGTGCGCGTCGCCCTTCGCGAGAACGTGCTTGAGCTGGGTGAGGGTGCGGACGAGGGCGGGGACGGTCAGGGCGTGCATGCGGGCACCGGCTGGCGGGGAAAGAGCGCGCAGTGTAAATCGGTCGCATGACCTCGCCGACCTCGTTCCATCCCCGCGGCCTTCGCGACGCGCTCATGGCCGCCGTGTTGCGCCGCGTGCTGCAGATCGCCGTGAAGCCGCGCTTTTCGCCCGCGGTGCCGATCGCCGCGCAGCGCGTCCGGCTGCAGCGCTTGTTGCCGCTGAATCGCCTGCCGAAGGGCGTGCGGGTGGAGCCCAGCGCGGCAGGCGACGTGCCCGGCGAATGGCTGCATCCGCTGCATCCGCCGGTGAAGGCCGGCCACGTGCTGTTCCTGCACGGCGGCGCGTTCTGCGTCGGCTCGCCGGCCACGCATCGCGCGCTCACCGCGAAGCTTGCGCGCGATCTCGGGCTGCCGGTGTTCGCGCTCGACTACCGCCTCGCCCCCGAACACCCGTTTCCGGCCGCGCTCGACGACGCGCTGGCGGCATATCGCGCACTGGCCGCCGACGGCCCGGTGATCGTCGCCGGCGACTCCGCCGGCGGCACGCTGGTGCTGCTGCTGGCGCAGGCCCTGCGTGACCGCGGCGAGCCGCCGCCCGCTTGCCTGCTGCTGCTCTCACCGCTGGCCGATCTGACGCTCGCCGGACTGCCGGCGCACGTGCCCGGCGAGGCCCTGCTGTCGAAGCCCTGGGTGGCCACGGGCATCGATCATTTCCGCGGCGCGCTCGCCGCCGATGACCCTCGTATTTCTCCGCTGCACGCCTCGCTCACCGGACTGCCGCCCACGCTGGTGCAGTGGGGCAGCGACGAGATCTTCGCGCCGGGCTGCGCGCGCCTTGTCGAGGCGCTGCGCGAGGCCGGCGTCACCGCGCAGGCCGATATCACGCCGGGGCGCTGGCACGTGTTTCCGCTGTGCGCCGGCACCCTGCCGAGCGCGGATGCCGCCATCGGTCGGGTCGCGCGCTTCGCCGTGCCGCACCTCGAGGCCGCCACACCGCCGCGCGCCGCGCGCCACGAGGTGGTCGTGCTCGGCGCCGGCATGTCGGGGCTGTGCATGCTTCGCACGCTGAAAGCTGCCGGCATCCACGACGTGGTCGCGCTCGAGAAAACCCCCGGCCTCGGCGGAACGTGGTGGGACAACCGCTATCCCGGCGCGCAGGTCGACGTGCCGGCACCGGCCTACGCGTTCTCGTTCGCGCCGAACGACGCGTGGACGCAGCGCTTCGCCGACGCGCCCGAGATCCACGCCTACCAGGAGCGCCTCGCCGCGCGCGAAGGCCTGCTCGGGCATCTGCGCCTCGGCACGGCGATCGAATCCGCCACGTGGGACGAGGCGGCCGCGCTGTGGCGCTTCCGCACGTCGAAAGGCGACGCAATCGAATCGCGCTTCTTCGTCTGCAGCACCGGGCCCTTGAGCCAGCCGCGCTGGGCGGAGATCCCCGGCCTCGACGATTTCCAGGGCCTGAAGCTGCACACCGCGCGCTGGCCCGCCGACGACACGGCTCTCGAAGGGAAACGCATCGGCGTCATCGGCACCGGATCCACGGCCGTGCAGGTCATTCCGAAGCTCGCCGCACGCGCGCAGCACCTGAGCGTGTTCCAGCGCACGCCGAACTGGGTGCTGCCGCGTCTTGAACGCCGCTATCGCTTCTTCGACCGCTGGCTGATGCGCGTGCCGGGCTACGCGTGGGCCGTGCGCCTCGCCTGGGCCGCCTTTCTCGAATGGGGCCGGCGTGGCTTCGACGAAGGAACCTTCGCGCGGCGCTTGATGCTGTTCCTCGCGCGCTGGCAGCGCACGCGGCAACTCCGCGAGGCACCCGACCGCACGACACTCGAAGCCGCGCTCGCGCCGCCCTACCCGCTCGGCTGCAAACGCATCATCTACGCCAACGACTATTTCCCCACGCTCGCGCAGCCGCACGTCGCGCTCGTCACCGAGGGCATCGCGCGCGTCACCGCGAACGGCATCGTCACCGCCGACGGCCGCTCGCACGAACTCGACGTCCTCGTCTGCGCCACCGGCTTCGAGACGGTGAACCTGCTGGGCTCGATCACCATCACCGGCCGCGACGGCATCACTCTGAGCGAGGCATGGCGCCGCGGCCCGGTGGCCCTGCACGGCATCGGCGTGGCGGGCTTCCCCAACCTGTTCCTGATGCTCGGGCCGAACACCGCCACCGGCCACACCAGCACGCTGTTCTACATCGAAGCCGCCGCGCGTCATGCGCTGTCCGCGATGCGCCGCGTGCGCGAGAGCGGCGCGCGTTGGGCCGCGGTGAGGCCCGACGCGATGGCCGCGCACGACGCCTCGCTGCAGGCGCGCCTCCAGGGCTCGGTGTGGACGCAGTGCCGCAGCTGGTACCGCATGGACGACGGCCGCGTCGTCGCGATCTTCCCCGGCTTCACGCCCGAATACGTCCGCAAGGCCGGAACGCTCGACCCTGCCGACTACGACTGGGACTGAACGGTTCGCGCACGGCGCGACTTCCGGCCTATCGCGGCATCACGCGGCGTGCGCGAGCATGCAAGCCTGTCCCCCGGAGACCCGTCATGCGCCTTCGCACGCTCGCTTTCGCCCTCGCCGTCGCGCTGCCTACCGTCACGTCGTTCGCGTCGAACGCGCAGAGCACTCCGCCCGAAGAGACGCCCGAAGCGGCACCGCCCGAAGCGGCACCGCCCGAAGCGACGCCGTCCGACGCGGCACCGACCGCGTCGGCAACATCCCCGGCCGCACCGGCGCTGGCGACGCTCGAAACCGTGGTCGTCACCGGCATCCAGCCCGGCCCCGGCCTGTGGCAGATCCGCAAGGGCGACAACACGCTATGGATCATGGCGACGCTGAGCCCGCTGCCGAAGCGCATGCAATGGGAGCCGCGCGAGCTCGACGCCCTCGTCGCCCGCGCCGACCGCGTGCTCACCGCGCCCGGCGTCGACGTCGATGCCGACGTGGGCTTTTTCGGCGGCCTGCGCCTGCTGCCCACCGCGCTGCGCGCGCGCAACAACCCCGACGACAGGACGCTCGCCGAGGTGCTGCCGCCCGAGGTCTACGCGCGTTGGGAGGTGCAGAAGGCGAAGTACATGGGCCGCGATCGCGGCGTCGAGGAGCGGCGCCCGGTGTTCGCGGCCTACGCGCTGATGGACGAAGCGCTCGAAGACCTCGACCTCAAGCGCGACAACATCGTGTGGGATCGCGTCGAGCGCATCGCCAAGCGCAACGACCGCGACATCGTCGACGTCGACGTGTCGATCAAGATCGACGACCCGCGCGACGCCTTGAAGGAGTTCGAGAAATCGTCCGTCGACGACATCGGCTGCATGGAGGCCACGCTGAAGCGTCTCGAAACCGACACCCAGTACATGGTCGAGCGCGCCAACGCCTGGGCCGTCGGCGATCTGGCGACCCTCGAAGAGCTGCGCGTCGACAGCGAGATCCGCGCCTGCGTGCTGGCCCTGCTCGGCAACGCCGCGCTGAAAAAGCGCGGCTTCGACGACCTGCCGCGGCGCGTGGTCGCCGAATGGGTGCGCGTGGCGGAGGAAAGCCTCGCCGAGCACGCCACCACGGTGGCGGTGGCCGACTTCCAGGTGCTGACCAACCCTGACGGCCTGCTCGCGGCGATGCGCGCGAAGGGCTACACCATCATTGCGCCGGGCGAGGAGCCGCCAGCCGCCGACGAGACGATTGACGTGCCGATGGTCGAAAGCGAGGCGAGCGAGGGCGCACCTCCGCGCTGAGCCTCAGTAGCGCATCACAGGCAGCAGCACGCGTTGGGCGGTGTTGAACGGGACGCGGAGGTAGACCAGAGCGCCGACCGAGCTGACGAACAGCAGGGCGAACGGCCACCAGGTACCGTCCGGCCATTCGCGGATCGCGATGCCGCTCCCGAGGATGCCGAGCACGAGCCAGGTCATCCTCAGTCCACCGCGCCACGAGGCGTGATCGAGTTTCGCTACCCGCGTGCTGCAGTGTGGGCAATCGGCTTCGCCGTGCGGGTGGGCAACGCTCGCGCGCAGCGCGGTCATCGGGACGGCGCCCTGGCAGGTGCTGCAGCGGTACGCCTCACCTTCGACCGACACGGTGTTTCCGTCGCCGCTCAAGGCCTCACCCGCATTTCGAATAGCCGCAGTTCAAGCAGGTCTGGCAGCCGTCCATGATGATCACGGCCTTGGTGTTGCACTTGCCGCACATCGTCGCCGACGGCGGGAAGCTGGTGCCGTCGCCGGTCACGGCGATGTCGCCGCCCAGCGGCAGGCCCCCGACCGGGCTTACTTCAGCGTTTTTTTTTAGGCTCAGCTCGTAGGCCGCGCGCTTCTCGGCGATCAGCGCGCGCTGCGCGTCGTTGATTTCCGGGTCGACGATCATGCCGATCGACTTCAGGTGCTGCTCGATCACGTCGCCGATCTCCGCGACGATCGACGGCATGTAGACGCCGCCGGCCTTGAAGTAGCCGCCGCGCGGGTCGAACACGGCCTTCATTTCCTCGGCGAGGAAGGTCACGTCGCCGCCCTTGCGGAACACCGCGGAGGCGATGCGCGTGATCGCGACGATCCACTGGAAGTGCTCCATGTTCTTCGAGTTGATGAACAGCTCGAAGGGACGGCGCAGCTCATGCTCGGTGCCGGGGTTCAGCACGATGTCGTTGATCGTCACGTACAGCGCGTGCTCGAACAGCGGCGACTTGATCTTGTACGTCGCGCCGATCAGCGTCTCCGGGCGCTCGACGCGCTCGTGCATCTGGATGATCTCGGCGGTCGGCAGCGGCGCGGGCGCCGCGGCGACAGGAGCGGGAGCCGGCGCGGCGGCCTTGTCGTCCGGCGTGGCGACGCTGTACGACTTGATTTTCTTGCTGATCTTGATGGCCATGCCGGCGCTCCTGCGGGTGGTGCCTGTTGCGTTGTCTGTCGCGGATTTCAGGGGTGAATCATCCGGCCCCGCTCATGGAGCGGGGTGTCGGGGCCGAACGCCGCAATCAGCGGCGTGCGGTCTTCTTGGCGGCTTTCTTCGCGGCCTTCTTCGGGGCCGCCTTTTTGACCGCTTTCTTCGGCGCCGCCTTCTTGGCGGGTGCCTTCTTCGCCGGCGCCTTCTTGGCGGCGGCCTTCTTCAACGGCGCTTTCTTCGCCGCCTTCTTCGGTGCCGCCTTCTTCGCTGGTGCGGCCTTCTTCGCCGCCGGCTTGACGCCGAGCTTCGACTTCGCCGAGCTCACCGCCGCGTCGACCGACTTCTTCGCCGCCGCGACCTTCTTCTTCGCGGTGCCGACGGCCTTCTTGACGGCCTGCCCGGCCGACGACTTCTCGGCCTGCTTCATCTTGGCCTTCGCCGCCTTCTCGACCTTGGCGACTTCGGCCTTGGCCTTCTTCACCATCGGCGCCGCCTTGGCCTTCGCCTGCTCGACGACTTCGTTGGCTTTCTCGCTCACCGCCTCGACCGCCTGCGCGATCGTGCTGGTCACACCGTTGCCGTTGCTCATCGGAACACTCCAGTGGGGTGCTGCATCCGCGTGCCTTGGGGCCGGTGCACGCTTGCCGGTTCGGGCCCACCTCGCCGGGGCGGGTCGGGCGGGCCTCGATGTCGAAGCCGCGACGTTCTGCCGCGGCCTTCGATGTGCCTGATTCTGCTGACCGCCAAGGCGGTCAGCGGAACTTACCGCGATCGCCGCCTTGGCGGCGATCAGAATTTCCCGTAATAGCCTTCTTTCAAGGCATCGAACAGGTTCGCGGCGGTGTGCATCTCGCCGTCGTACTCGATCTGCTCGTTGCCCTTCACTTCGACCACGCTGCCGTCTTCGAGTTCAAAACGGTACGTCGTGTTCTCGAGGTCCTTCTCCTTCACCAGTACGCCCTGGAAGGCGGCCGGGTTGAAGCGGAACGTCGTGCAGCCCTTCAGACCCTTCTCGTGGGCGTAGCGGTAGATGTCCTTGAAGTCCTCGTACGGGAAATCCGTCGGGACGTTCGCGGTCTTCGAGATCGACGAGTCGATCCAGATCTGCGAAGCGGCCTGGATGTCGACGTGGGCCTTCGGGCTGATGTCGTCGGCGGCGATGAAGTAGTCCGGCAGCATCGCTTCGGGATCATTGCTGTACGGCATCGCCTTGGCGTTGACGAGCTCGCGGTAGGCCAGCAGCTCGAAGCTGAAGACGTCGACCTTTTCCTTCGACTTCTTGCCTTCGCGGATCACGTTGCGCGAGTAGTGGTGCGCGAACGAGGGCTCGATGCCGTTGGAGGCGTTGTTGGCGAGCGACAGCGAAATGGTGCCGGTCGGCGCGATCGAGCTGTGGTGGGTGAAGCGCGCGCCCTGCTCCGACAGCTTCTGCACCAGCTCCGGGGCGACGCTGGCGACACGCTGCATGTAGCGGCTGTATTTGGCGTGCAGCAGGCGGCCTTTGATCGCATCGCCGACCTTGAAGCCGTCCTTCACCATCTCCGGGCGCTTGCGCAGCATCTCGGCGGTGACCGTGAAGTCCTCGTCCATGATCGGGGCCGGGCCCTTCTCCTCGGCGAGCGACAGCGCGACTTCCCAGCCGGCCACGGCCATTTCGCGCGACACCGCCTCGGTGAAGTCGCAGCTCTCGGGCGAGCCGTACTTCATGCGCAGCATGGTCATCGTCGAGCCGAGGCCGAGGAAGCCCATGCCGTGGCGGCGCTTGCGCATGATTTCCTGGCGCTGCTGCTCGAGCGGCAGGCCGTTGACCTCGACGACGTTGTCGAGCATGCGGGTGAAGACGCGCACGACCTCCTTGTATTCCTCCCAGTCGAAGCGGGCCTCGTCGGTGAACGGGTCGCGCACGAACTTGGTCAGGTTGATCGAGCCCAGCAGGCAGGCGCCGTAGGGCGGAAGCGGCTGCTCGCCACAGGGGTTGGTGGCGCGGATCGCCTCGCACCACCAGTTGTTGTTCATCTCGTTGACGCGGTCGATCAGGATGAAGCCCGGCTCGGCGAAGTCGTACGTCGAGGTCATGATCATGTCCCACAGGCCGCGCGCGCGGACGTGGTTGTAGATCTTGCAGGCGACCATGCCGTCGTCGCGCCGCACATAGCCCTTCGCCGTCGGCCACTCGCGCCACACGACCTGGCTCGCGTCGGCGAGGTCGACGTCGGCGACCTCCTTCTCGTTGATCGGGAACACCAGCGGCCACTCGGCGTCGCGCGCCACCGCATCCATGAACTCGTCGGTGATCAGCAGCGAGAGGTTGAACTGGCGCAGGCGCCCGTCCTCGCGCTTGGCCTTGATGAAGTCCTTCACGTCCGGATGCGACACATCGAAGGTGCCCATCTGCGCGCCGCGGCGGCCGCCGGCCGAGCTCACGGTGAAACACATCTTGTCGTAGATGTCCATGAAGGACATCGGGCCCGAGGTGTAGGCGCCGGCGCCGGCGACGAAGGCCCCCTTCGGACGCAGCGTCGAGAACTCATAGCCGATGCCGCAGCCGGCTTTCAGCGTCAGGCCGGCCTCGTGCACCTTGTCGAGGATGCCGTCCATCGAATCGGGGATGGTGCCCGACACGGTGCAGTTGATTGTCGACGTGGCGGGCTTGTGCTCCAGCGCGCCGGCATTGGACGTGATGCGCCCAGCGGGGATCGCCCCACGGCGCAGCGCCCACAGGAAGCGCTCGTACCAGTACTTCTGCTTCTCGGCGTTCGGCTCGGCGTCGGCCAGCGCCTTCGCCACGCGCTTGTAGCTGCCGTCGATGTCCGCATCGACCGGCTCGCCCTTCTTGGTCTTCAGGCGGTACTTCTTGTCCCAGATGTCCCAGGACGCGGGCTGCATCGAAATCTCGACCGGCCCTTCCGTCTTGACCGCCTCCAGGCGAACCGTGCTCATTCCTCGTCTCTCCCGCGCCCTGGGGGCGTCGTCATCGGCGGGCTCGGTGCGCGGCACAGCGACGGAAACACGGCCGCGCGGGCGTCAAACGCCGGCGGAACCCCGTTGTCAGTCGATCTGCCCCATGACGAACCGTCCGGCCTGCGTCATCAGCTGTGTTCAAGCCCCAAAATCTTGGGGCCCCTCCCCGCCGCGACCCCAACATGTTGGGCGCGGCGGAAACGAAACGTACGCCCGACGCCCAGCGCTGTCAACGCTTCGCTGGCCTGTTCAGCAACATCACGCGACCCTTGTGAAAATCCGCGCGCTCCCGCATCTGCTGGAGCGGATCGACCTGCCCGAGGACCCTGCACGAATGCGTCCCCTGCCTCTTTTCGCCTGCCTGCTCGTGACGGCCGTTGGCGGTGGCCTCGTCGCCCGCGGCCTGGCCCCGGACCCGATGCCCGCCGCGCTTGCCAGCCCCACCGCGTCGGCTCCGGCGGCGCGTACGCCTGCGGCCGCAGGCCCGGTGACCGCACAGACCCCGCGCAGCGTCGCCGCGCTGCCGACCCTGCCCTCGCTGGCACCGATGCTCGAGGGCGTCACCCCGGCCGTCGTGAACATCTACACCCGCCAAGTCGTCGAGGTGCAGAGCCCGCTGGCCGCCGACCCGTTTTTCCGCCGCTTCTTCGGCATGCCCGACGGGCCGCAGCGGCGTGAATCGCAGTCGCTGGGCTCGGGCGTGATCGTCGATGCGCAGCGCGGCTACGTGCTCACCAACCACCACGTCGTCGACAACGCCACCGAAGTCAGCGTGCAGCTCCACGACGGCCGCACGGTGGAAGCCGAGTTCATCGGCAGCGACCCCGGCACCGACGTCGCGCTGATCCGCATCCCGGCCGAGAACCTGCGCGCACTGCCGCTGGCGAACTCGCAGGGCCTGCGGGTCGGCGATTTCGTCGTCGCGGTGGGCAATCCGTTCGGACTCGGGCAGACGGTGACCTCGGGCATCGTCTCGGCGGTGGGCCGCAGCGGCCTCACCGGGCTCGGCTTCCAGGATTTCATCCAGACCGACGCGTCGATCAACCCGGGCAACTCCGGCGGCGCGCTGGTCAACCTGCGCGGCGAGCTGGTCGGTATCAACACCGCCAGTTTCAACCCGCGCGGCAGCGCGGCCGGCAACATCGGCCTCGGCTTCGCCATTCCCGCCAACCTCGCCCACGAAATCATGCGCCAGCTGCTGGTGTACGGCGAAGTGAAGCGCGGCTCGCTCGGCATCGAGCTGGTCGACCTGACGCCGCGCTTCGCGCAGGAGCTCGGCCTGGACGAATCGGTTCGCGGCGCCATCGTCACCCGCGTCTACCGCAACGCGCCGGGCGAGGCGGCCGGCCTGCGCCCCGGCGACGTGGTCACCGCCATCAACGGCCAGCGCGTCGACGGCGCGCAGGCGCTGCGCAACGCGGAAGGGCTGCTGCCGGTGAACGAAGCCGCCGCGCTCGACGTGCGCCGCGGCGCGCAGGCGCTGAAGCTCAGCGCGACGCTGCGCGAGCAGCCGAAGCAGCTGCCCGGCGCCGATATCGACCCGCGCCTGTCGGGCGCCACGCTCGGCGAAGTCGCCGAACGCTTCCGTCGCGGCGGACTGCTCGGCGTGGCCGTGGTCGACGTCGCCGCCAACTCGCGCGCCGCGGCCAACGGCCTGATGCCGGGCGATCGCATCTACGGCGTCAACGGCCGCCGTGTCGACGACCTGCCCGCGCTGCGCAGCGCGCTGGCGCAGCCGCCGGCGCGGCTGATCCTGCGCGTGCAGCGCGGCGCCCAGCAGGGCGACCTCGAGCTGCGCGGATGACCGCCATCCGCGCGATCAGCCTCGATCTCGACGACACGCTGTGGCCGATCTGGCCGGTGATCGAACGCGCCGAAGCGGCCCTGCACGCCTACCTCGACGCGCACTGCCCGCGCACGTCGATGGCCTACCCGCTGCCACGCATGCGCGCGCTGCGCGAGCAGGTGGCACACGAGCACCCGCACCTCGCGCATGACTTCACCGCGCAGCGGCTGATCTGCCTCGAGCGCGCGCTGGCCGAGAGCGGCGACGACGCGGCGCATGCCGGGCCGGCGTTCGACGCGCTGTACCGGGAGCGCAACAACGTGCGCTTCTACGACGATGCCCTGCCCGCGCTCGACGCGCTCGGCGCGCGCTTTCCCCTGGCGGCTCTGACGAATGGCAACGCCGATCTGCAGCGCATCGGGATCGCCGAGCGCTTCGCCGTTCGGGTGGCCGCGCGCGACATGGGCATGGCGAAGCCGGCGCGGGCGATTTTCGAGCACACCGCGCGCGCGCTCGGCATGGCGATGCACGAGGTGCTGCACGTCGGCGACGACCCATGGCTGGACGTGGACGGCGCGGCGCGCGCCGGCATGCGCACGTGCTGGGTGAATCGCGAGGGCACCGTCTGGCCCAGCGAGCTGCCGCGGCCGGATCTCGAAGTCGCGACGCTGGATGCACTGGTGGCCGCGTTCGAGCCCGGCGGGGCGTTTGCCGCACCGCGGCAAGCCACCCACGGCGAAGCCGCTAAGCTGCGCTGATCGTCGGCGCTTCGCCGGCATCCGCACCGAGTCCGGTTCCGCCATGTCCGATTCCACCTCACCCGGCCCTGCCGGCTTCGTCCCGGCCGATACGCCGGCGCTGCCGCTGCATCTCGTCGACGCCGCGCGCTTCCCGGCGTGGCGCGACGCGCAGACGCCGCGCATCCGCGCCTGGGTCGACGCGCACGGCTTCAAGGGCGATGCGCTCGGCTTCCTCGTGCTGCCGGGCGACGACGGCGCGCCCGCCGCCGCGGTGGCGGGCGTTGCCGATCCGCAGGATCCGGCCAGCGTTGGCCACCTGCCGCTGCTGCTGCCGCCGCTCGCCTTCCGCATCACCGCCGACGGCCCGGTGTCGATGCCGCCGGACCGCGCGCTGATCGGTTGGGGCCTCGGCGCGTACAAGTTCGCGCGCTACCTGAAATCGGTGAAGCCGACCGCGAAGCTCGCCGTCGACGCGGGCGCGCAGGGCGAAGCAACGGCGCTGCTGGCGGCCTCGCTGCAGACCCGCGACCTGATCAACACGCCCACCGAGCACATGGGCCCGGACGAGCTCGAAGCCGCCGTCAACGCGCTGGCCACGGCGCACGGCGCGGGCTTCCGATGCGTGCGTGGACCTGAGCTGCTGGCGCAGAACTTTCCGGCCATCCACGCCGTCGGCCGCGCCAGCCATCGCGCGCCGCGGCTGATCGAACTGACGCACGGTGACGCCGCGCTGCCACACCTCGTCATCGTCGGCAAGGGCGTCTGCTTCGACACCGGCGGCCTCGACATCAAGCCGCCGGACGGCATGCGCAACATGAAGAAGGACATGGGCGGCGCGGCGCACGCGATCGCGCTGGCGCGCCTCGTGCTGGAGCGCGCGCTGCCCGTCCGCCTGACGCTGCTCGTGCCTGCCGTCGAGAACGCGCTCGGCCCCGATGCGTATCGCCCGGGCGAAGTGATCGCGACGCGCGCCGGCATCAGCGTCGAGATCGACAACACCGATGCCGAAGGGCGCGTCATCCTCTGCGATGCCCTCACCTATGCCAGCGAGCAGAAGCCGGCGCTGCTGATGGATTTCGCCACGCTCACGGGTGCCGCGCGCATCGCGCTGGGGCCCGACCTGCCGGCGCTGTTCACCAATCGCGACGACCTCGCCGCGGCCTACCTCGACGCCGGCACCGAGCAGCGTGACCCGCTGTGGCGCATGCCGCTGTGGCGTCCGTACCACAGCTACCTGAAGTCGGGCATCGCCGACATGGCGAACTCGGGGACCTCGCGCATGGCCGGCTGTGTCACCGCCGCGCTGTACCTCGAGCGCTTCGTCCCCGACGCGCAGCCGTGGACGCACGTCGACGTGTACTCGTGGAACGATGCCGATCGTCCCGGCAAGCCGGCCGGCGGTGAGGCGCAGGGCCTTCGCGCCGCGTGGGCCTTCCTGAAACGCCGCTTCGCGGACTGAGCCGCACCCGCGAACGCCGCGACAAGCGACGGAGCGCCTCGACGGTGCCCGGCGCTCAGCCCGAATCGCGCAGCGCCTCCGGCACGCCGGCCGCGCCGTAGCGGCGTCGGATCATCGGGATCGTCAGCATCGTGCTCGCCACCGCCATCAGCAGCAGCGCGGTGAACGCGTCCGCCGAGATCACGCCCTTGTCGAGCAGGATGGTCGCGAAAATGATCTCGATCAGCGCCTTGGTCTGCAGCAGCCAGCCGATCAGGTAGGCCTCGCCGGGCTTCCAGCCCAGCACTCTCGCGGCGAGCGTGATGCCAAGGCGCTTGCCGACGACCGACGCCACCAGCAGCACGCCCGCGGCGATGAACACCGCGCCGCCGCCGGCGTCCCACTCGGTGCGCAAGCCGGTGGAGAGGAAGAATACCGGCATCATGAACACCAGCACGGTGTTGCGGACGAGGTCGAAGCGCGCCTCGTCGAACCACTGGCGGTCGATGATGACGCCGGCGAGGAAGGCACCGACCATGAAGTGCAGGCCCGACGCGTCGGAGCCGAGCGCGCAGGCCAGCAGCCACATCAGGCCCAGCGCCCAACGGTCGAGCTCGCGCAGCGTGCGCAGGCCGCGGCGCACCAGCGGTGCGAGTACCGCGAAGGCCGCGAGGAAGCCGACCTGGTGCAGAAGGCGATCGCCATCGACAAGGATGAGCGCCAGCACGATCCAGATGGCGATGTCGTCGAGGCTGGCGTAGCGCAGCACGCGCTGGCCGAGCGGCGTGCGCAGGATGCCGAGCTTCTCCATCAGCAGCATCAGGATCGGCAGCGCCGTCACCGCGGCGCCCATGCCGAGCGCCGCGACGAACTGCAGCCCACTGGCCTTCGGCCCGATCAGGCCGGGCATCCACTGCAGCAGCGCCCAGGCCGCAGCGGCGCCAACCAGCAGCGGGCAGGCCAGCGCCAGGCCTGCGGTGACGATCGTTTCGCGTCGGCCGGACCACGCCGATTTCAGATCGAGCTCGATGCCGGCCAGCCACAGGAAGATGATCACCGCCCACCACGCGAGGCCGTTGAGGTTGCCGACCACGGCGGGCTGGAACAGCTGCTGGTGCAGCTCGGGGAACAGCGCGCCCGCCACACCCGGCCCGAGCACGATGCCAGCGACGATCTGCACCACCACCAGCGGCGCGATGTCCTCGGTGCGCGCGAGCCGCCAGAACAGCCACGGCAGCGCGAAGATGCCGAGCATGACGATCAGGTAGGCGGTCTTCGGGGCGATCAGCTCGGGCATGGCGCGGCTTGAACGATGGCGTGGAAAAGTGGGTGTGGAAACGGGCCGCGCTAACTCGGCATCCGGCCGAGCGAAACGCGCTCGCGGCCCTCGAGATCCAGCGCGGTGTCGATATCGACAAAGCCCGCGGCGCGCAGCAGCGTACGCACGGCCTCACCCTGCCGCCAGCCGTGCTCGAGCAGCAGCCAGCCGCCGGGCTGCAGATGCCGCGGCGCGTCGCGGGCGATGATGCGAAGGTCGTCGAGTCCGTCGGCGCCCGAGGCCAGCGCGCCACGCGGCTCGAAGCGCAGGTCGCCTTCGGCCAGATGCGGGTCGGCGTCTTCGATGTAGGGCGGGTTGCTGGCGATCAGGTCGAAGCGCGCCCCGGCCACCGGCGCGAACCAGTCGCCCTCGCGAACCTCGACGCGCGCCGACAGGCCAAGCGACAGCGCGTTGCGTCGCGCGACCGCTGCGGCGCCCGCACTCGCGTCGACGGCGACCGCGCGCGCGCGCGGTCGCTCCGAGGCGATGGCCAGCGCGATCGCGCCGCTGCCGGTGCCGAGATCGAGCACGCGCAGCGGTCGGTCTTCCGGCAGACGCTCCAGCGCGAGTTCGACGAGCCGCTCCGTGTCGGCGCGAGGAATCAGCGTGTCCGGAGTGACCTCGAGATCGACGGTCCAGAAGCCGCGGGTGCCGGTGAGGTAGGCGACGGGCTCGCCAGCGATGCGACGGGCGAGCAGGTTTTCGAAACGCACCGCGGCCGCGGCGTCGAGCGCATCGTCGGCGTGGGCGAACAGCCAGGCGCGATCCTTGCCGAGCGCGTGCCCGAGCAGGGTTTCGGCTTCGGGCCGCGCGCCGTCATGCGCCGCTTCGGCGAGGCGCGCCATCGCCGCGCGCAGCGCCGCGCCGACGCTCAGGACCATCCGACCAGCGTGCGCACCAGCTGCACACCGCACGCACCGATGAAGCCGCACAGGAAACACAGGTAGGCGCCGCGAAGGTAGCGGTACTTGTGGTGCGAGAGGTACCAGCCCAGCGAGTACACGTCCTTCGCCATCGTCGCGTAGACGCTACCGTCGGGCTTCAGCGAGCGCTCGATCTCGTCGAGGAAGCGTTCGCGTGAAAGCTCGGCGTAATGGCCGAAGAACAGCAGGTTGAACTGCGGCGGCAGCGGCGCGTCGGGGCTCGACAGCCGCAGCGGACGGTACTTCGGCAGCACCGCCAGCACGGCGAGGAACAGCGCCAGCAGGGTGAATACCGCCAGCACGATCATCGCGTGGCGCAGCTCCGGGTCGCTGAAACGCGCGAGGCTCAGCGTCAGCACCACCGACGACACCGTGATCACGATGTTCGCCTTTGTGTCGGCCATCGCCGACAGGTGCACGTGGTGCTGCTGCGTGGTTCGCAGCAGGTTGTCGCTGGTGTTGCGCTCCGGAATGCCCCTGAAGCGGCCGGCGCCGTCGTGTGCGTGATCCATCGTCCCCTCCCCGGGTTGGACGGGGACGATGATAGCGGCGTGAATCGTCCGAGGGCGCAACTCGAGGCCGCGCGCCGCGTCCGTCAAGCCGCGTCGGCTTCGGCCAGTGCGTCCTCCGGCCCGCGGGCCGCGGCCGGCGCGCTGTGCCGGATCAGGTGGTCGAAGGCCGACAGCGCGGCCGTCGAGCCGCCGCCCATCGCGACGACGATCTGCTTGTAGGGCTCGGTGGTCGCGTCGCCGGCGGCGAACACGCCCGGCAGCGAGGTGTGGCCCTTGTCGTCGGTGACGATCTCGCCGCGCGGCGTCAGTTCGAGCGTGCCCTTCAGCCACTCGGTGTTCGGCAGCAGGCCGATCTGCACGAATACGCCCTCCAGCTCGACGCGCTTCGATTCGCCCGTGCTGCGGTCGGTGTAGACGAGGCCGTTGACGCGCTGGCCGTCGCCCGTCACTTCGGTGGTCTGCGCGCTGGTGATCACCGCGACATTGGTGAGCGAGCGCAGCTTGCGCTGCAGCACTTCGTCGGCGCGCAGCTTCGCATCGAACTCGATCAGCATGACGTGGGAAACGATGCCGGCGAGGTCGATCGCCGCCTCGACGCCGGAGTTGCCGCCGCCGATCACCGCCACGCGCTTGCCCTTGAACAGCGGGCCGTCGCAGTGCGGGCAGAAGGCCACGCCCTTGTTGCGGTACAGGTCTTCGCCGGGCACGTTCATCGTGCGCCAGCGGGCACCCGTGGCGAGGATGACCGTCTTCGACTTCAGCGAGGCGCCGCTGGCGAGCTTCACCTCGACTAGGCCGTCGGCGCCGGCCGGCACGAGGCTTTCAGCGCGCTGCAGGTTCATCAGATCCACGCCGTTGGCGCGCACGTTGCGCTCCAGCTCGGCGGCGAGCTTCGGGCCTTCCGTTTCAGTGACCGCGACAAGATTTTCGATACCCATCGTGTCCATCACTTGGCCGCCAAAGCGCTCCGCGGCGATGCCGGTGCGGATGCCCTTGCGCGCGGCGTAGATGGCCGCGGCCGCACCCGCGGGGCCACCGCCGACGATCAGCACGTCGAAGGGCGCCTTGGCCTGGATGGCTTCCGCGGCGCGCGCTTCGGCGCCGGTGTCGAGCTTGGCGACGATCTGTGCCAGCTCCATGCGGCCCGAGCCGAACACCTCGCCGTTGAGGAAGACCGCCGGCACGGCCATCACCTCGCGCGCCTCGACTTCCGGCTGGAACAGCGCGCCATCGACGGCCACGTGGGTGATGCGCGGGTTCAGCACCGCCATCAGGTTCAGCGCCTGCACCACGTCCGGGCAGTTGCCGCAGGACAGCGAGAAATAGCTCTCGAAGTGGAAGTCGCCGTCGAGCTGCTTCACCGCATCGAGGAGCGCCTGCTCGACCTTCGGCGGGTAGCCGCTGACCTGCAGCAGGGCCAGCACCAGCGAGGTGAACTCGTGGCCCAGCGGGATGCCGGCGAAGCGCACCGCCACGGAGGCGTCGTCGGCGCGCTGGATCGCGAACGAGGGCGTGCGCGCATCGGCCGACTCGCGCAGCGTGATCTTCGGCGACAGCGCGGCGACGGTCTCGAGCAGCGCGCGCAGCTCGGCGGACGATTCGCTGGCGTCGAGCGACGCAACGAGCTCGATCGGGGCGACCAAGCGCTCGAGATACGCGGCGAGCTGGGTTTTCAGGGCGTCATCCAACATAGTGGGACTCCAAGGCAAGGCAGGGATGGGCGCGGCGCGCGCGAGGCGGGCCGTGCGGGGTCATGCGGTCAGGGAAGGCGCTTGCCGAAACCGCGCGTCGCGGCTTGGGCAAGCGCCCGGGCCGCCGCGCAGGGCGCGGCGACCGGGGCCGTACGGCTTAGATCTTGCCGACGAGGTCCAGCGACGGCGCGATGGTCTTGGCGCCTTCGTTCCACTTGGCCGGGCAGACCTGGCCCGGGTTGTTGGCGACGAACTGCGCGGCCTTCAGCTTGCGCAGCGTTTCCTTCATGTCGCGCGCAATGGCGTTGTCGTGGATCTCGGCGGTCTTGATGACGCCGTCCGGGTTGATGACGAAGGTGCCGCGCAGCGCGAGCCCCTCGGCGTCGATGTGCACGCCGAACATGCGGGTCAGCGCATGGGTCGGGTCGCCGACCAGCGGGAACTTGGCCTTGCCGACGGCCGGCGAGGTCTCGTGCCACACCTTGTGCGAGAAGTGCGTGTCGGTGGTGACGATGTAGACCTCGGCGCCGAGCTTCTGGAACTCGGCGTAGTTGTCGGCGGCGTCCTCGACTTCCGTCGGGCAGTTGAAGGTGAAGGCGGCCGGCATGAAGACGAGCACCGACCACTCGCCCTTGAAGCTCTCTTCCGTCACCGGCACGAACTTGCCGTTGTGGAAGGCGGTGGTCTTGAAGGGCTGGACCTGGGTGTTGATGAGGGACATGCGGAACTCTCCGGGTGGGGAAGGGATGGGAGCGAAAGGACGGCCGGGGCGCGACGTTCGGGGGCGTCGGTGCGTACCGGCCACGGCGCCAATCTAGCCATGTGAAGGTTGAAAATGAAATGAATTGAACGCATGGCTTCGATAGGCATACGCTATCGCCATGAACCTCCGCGACCTGCGCTACCTGCTCGCCCTCGCCGACCACCGGCACTTCGGCCGCGCCGCCGAGGCCAGCCACGTCAGCCAGCCGACGCTCTCCACGCAGATCCGCAAGCTGGAGGAAGAGCTCGGCGTCGCCCTCGTCGAGCGCGCGCCGCGGAAGGTGATGCTGACCGAGGCCGGCGCCGAGATCGCGCAGCGCGCGCGCAGCGTCATCGCCGAGGTCGAGCAGCTGCGCGAGATCGCCCGCCGCGCGCACGACCCCGAATCCGGCACGCTGCGGCTGGGCCTGTTTCCAACACTGGGGCCGTACCTGCTGCCGCACGTCGTCGGCCCGCTGCAGCAGCGCTTCCCGAAGATCGAGCTGCTGCTGGTCGAGGAGAAAACCGAAGCGCTGCTTGCGCAGCTGCGCGGCGGCCGCATCGACGCCGCCGTGCTCGCCCTGCCCTTCGATGACGAAGGCCTCGAGCACGCGCTGCTGTTCGACGAGCCTTTCGTGCTGGCCGTGCCCGGGCAGCACGCGCTGGCGAAACGGCGCGCGAAATCGCTGCGGCTGGACGACCTGCGCAACGAGCACCTGCTGCTGCTGGCCGACGGGCACTGCCTGCGCGAGCAGGCGCTCGACGTCTGCCAGAGGGCCGGCGCCAACGAGAAGGACGGCTTCCGCGCCACGTCGCTGGAGACGCTGCGGCAGATGGTCGCCGCCGGCGTCGGCATGACCCTGCTGCCGGTGCTGGCCGTGAAGCCGCCGGTGCCGCCGCAGCCGAACCTGCGGCTGATGCCGTTCGCAGCGCCCGCGCCGACGCGCCGCGTCGCGCTGTTCTGGCGCAAGAGCTCGGCGCGCGCGGGCTTCCTGCGGGAATTCGCCCGCGTGCTCGCCGTCCTGCCGGCACCGCTGCTGGCGCCCGACCGATGAACGTGCCGCGCAGCCTGGTCGTCCTGGTCGCGCTCTGCCTGGCCTTTGGCTGGTGGCAATCGCGCTCGCCGGCTGCCGTACCCGCCACCGATCTGCAGGGTGCGCCGATCGTGTGCCGATCGCCGCAGGTCGGCACCGCGACGACGCCGGTGCAGACCGACGACACGCGCGCCATGCCGCCCTTCCTGCTGGACAGCCACCGCGTGCAGCCGCGCGCCGGCTTCGCACTGGAAGCCACCGTGCTCGGCGTCGAGCGCTACCGCAGCGGCCGCGAGGCCGCGGTGTCGCCGCTGGATCTGGCGCTAGGCTGGGGGCCGATGGCCGAACCGTCGGTCTACGAAGCGCTCGACATCAGCCAGTCCGGCCGCTGGTACCACTACCGCTGGGGCCCCGACGGCCCGCCGCTGCCGCTCGAGAAAATCATCGCGCACAGCAGCAACATGCACATGATTCCGTCGAGCGCGCTGGTGGCCGAACGGCTCGCCGCGCTCGACGAAGGCCAGCGCATCCGGCTCACCGGTTGGCTCGTCGACGTGGAAACCGCCGAGGGCTTCCGCTGGTCGACCTCGCTGTCGCGCGAGGACAGCGGCAACGGCGCCTGCGAAATCGTCTACGTCTGCGACGTCGCCGCGCTGCCCTGAGCCGCGGGAGCCGCCGGCTTCGCGCCGGCCAGGAAGATGCCGGCCAGCGACAGCGCTACGCCGATCCACTCGTGCGTGGCCGTCGGCCGTGCGAACAGCAGCACGTCGAACACGAAGGCGAGCAGCGGCTGCAGCAGCAGGAGCAGGCCCACGGTGGCGACGGGGATGCGCGGCAGCGCGCGACCGATCAGCACCCAGCCGAGGCATTGGCCGATCAGGCCCAGCGCCAGCAGCGCGACCAGGCTGCGCGTGTCGGGAATGGCGAACGACACGCCTTCGGCCAGCGCGGCGAGGCCGAGCAGCAGCGCGCACTGCAGCGTCGACACGACGAGGATGGGCTCGGCGGCCAGCGGTGCTTCGCGCTGGGCGCGCTTCAGGCCGAGGTTGTACGCGGCGTAGGCCACGCCGGTCGCCAACCCGAGCCACACGCCGGCTTTCGACTCGGCGGCGAGCGTCGACCAGCCATCGCCGAGGAGCAGCACCAGCCCGCCGAAGGCCAGCGCGACGCCGAGCGCGAAGCGGGCATGCAGCCGCTCGCCGAAGAACAGCACGCCGGCGGCGACCATGAAGAACACCTGCGTGTTGGCGAGCAGCGTCGCCAGCCCCGGCCCGATGGCGTGGATGCTGCGATGCCAGAGCCACAGATCGGCCGCGAACGCCACGGCCGGCCACAGGCAGAACGCCCAGGCGCGCGCCGGCACGGCGTTCCAACGCTTCAGCGCGAACAGCAGCAGGGCAAGCATCACGCCGCCGAAGGCCATTCGCCAGAAGCCCGCCACCGTCGGCGGCACGTCGGCGTAGCGCACCAGCACGCCGGTCAGGCTGATCAGGCTGGCGCCGCCGGCCATGGCCAGCAGCGCGCCGCGGTCCGCGCTCATCCGCGAGCGCTCATCGCTTACAGCGCATCGTAGCCGAGGCGCTCGGACTCCGACTCCGCCGCCGCCTGCCATTCGCGCATCGCCGGCAGCGCGAACAGCGCATCGCTGTAGTGGCGCGCGTTGTCGTCGAGCATGACGCCGTAGCCGCGGAAGCGGATCGCCACCGGGGCGAACATCGCGTCGACGATGCCGAATCCTCCGAGCAGGAACGGCCCGCCGGCGCGCCGCCGCAGCTCGCGCCACAGCGTCAGCACGCGGCGGATGTCGGCGTCGGCATCGGCCTTCCATCGGTAGGCGTCGGGCTTGCGTCGGCAGTTCATCGGGAGCTGCGCGCGCAGCGCCGCGAAACCCGAGTGCATCTCGGCCGAGGCGCAGCGCGCCAGCGCGCGGTCCGACGCGTCGGTGGGCCAGCCGCGGCCGTCGAGGAAGGTCTCGTTGACGTACTCGCAGATCGCCAGCGAGTCCCACACCACGCGCGCGCCGTCGTGCAGCACCGGCACGCGGCCGGTCGGCGAGAACTCGGGGATGCGCTGGTGGAACTCGGGCGTGTCGAGCGGCAGCCGGGTTTCCTCGAACGGCACGTCGAAGTGCCGCAGCAGGAGCCACGGGCGCAGCGACCAGGACGAGTAGTTCTTGTTGCCGATGATCAGCTTCAGCATGGCTCAATGCGTGGAAGGAACGACGGCCTGCACCGCCGGGGCGCCCGGGACGCGGGCTCGGTTCAGCGCTTCGCCGGCGCGCTCGATCATCGGCCTCGGCACCCGCTCGCCGACAAGGATCGCGCTGATGCCGATGACCCACTCCGCCACCATCGGCCGCAGCCCGGCCGGCGCAAGGCCCGACACCGGCTCGACGGCGGGCATCAGGCGCTGGTGCAGCGTTTCGGCAAAGGCACGCGCCGGCGGGATGTCGAGACCGGGCAGCACCATCCACAGCTCGTCGGGGCCGGGGCGGCCCAGCAGGTGCGATGGCAGTGCGTCCAAGCCTTCCAGCGCGGCGATCAGCCGTTTCGCCCGCGGCTCGAAGCCGCCCTCGCCCGCCAGCGGGATGCGCAGCAGCGCGATCGGCTCATTGCCGTCCCGGCAGCGCTCGAAGGCGCTGCGAAGGTCGCGCTGCAGGGCTTCGGCGTTCAGCACTTCGAGCACCGGGTCGAGGTCGGCGCGGATCGCCGCCTCGCGCTCCTCCAGCGCGCTGGCCGCGACGCGTCGCGCGGCCAGCACCAGGCGCTCGATGCGCCCCAGTTCCTCCGGCGCGAAGCCCCCGCCGCGGCGTTCGATGAAGAGCGCGGTCCAGCCGTTGTCGGCGACGAGGTAGGGCACCATCGCCACCTGGCTGGGCGTCGGGCCACTCACCGCGAGCACGAGCTGCTGCGGGGTGCCGAGGCGCAGCAGGGATCGCAACACGCGGGCGCGCTCGCGCAGCAGCGCCGCATAGCTGCGCTCCGCGGTGTCCGGCCTGGCGACGACGGCGTCCTCGCCGTGCAGCGTCGAGCGCGCCACGGCCAGCGATTCGGCCTCGACCAGCGGATTCAGCGTATCGATCAGGCGTCGCGCGACGACCCAGTCGGCGTCGGCGCCGCCGCCGTAGTGCAGCGCGGTGTTGATCGCCGAGACCATGTCGTTTTCGGCCTTGGCCCAGCGCTCCGCCACCGGCATCTCGGGTTCAACCATCGGCGGCCGCGGCGCCTCCAGCGGCAGCCCGCGGATCCACGGCAGCAGCACGAGGGCGAACATCAGCACCGCCATCAGCAGCTGGTAGCCATAGAGCGCGAGCGCCGAGGCCGGCACCGCGCCGCCGGCCGCCAGCGCGCGCACGACAAGCGCGACGATCAGCAGCACCATCAGCGTATTCGGCACCGAGCGCAGCCGACGGCGATCGAGCGCGAAGGCGACCAGCACCAGCAGCCAGGCCTGCGACCAGACCAGCTCCGCGACGCGACGCAGCAGGTCGGCGTACTCGGGTGGAACGCGCGTGCCGACGAAGGCCAGGGCGACCAGCACGAGGCCGATCCGCAGGTACCAGCGCGCGAGCGTCGTCGAGTTCGCCTTCAGGCCGGACTGCCGTCGCACCACCACCAGCAGCGCGCCGGCCAGCAGGATCGTGACCGCGTAAACCAGGCCGCCCGCGGTGCCGGGAGCGGCGAGGCCGTGCAAGAGCGAAGGCACGTGGTCGTTGATCAGCGCAATGGCGAGCAGCGTGATGCCGGTCAGCGCGGCCATGCCCCAGCCGCCACCGCCGCCGCGGCGGACGGCCGGCACCGCGCACAGCGCGAGCGACGCGAACAGCACGCCGTAGATCAGCGCGAACAGCCGGCCGGCGGCCACTTCACGCTCGGCGAGCACCCCACCGTCGATCAGCTGCGGGCGCAGCGTCGCGTCGACATTGCCCTCGACGCGGAGGTAGATCGCGGCATCGCCCTGCAGCGCGTCGGGCAGTGGCATCACGAAACCGTCGGGCCAGCGGGCGTCCCAGCTGCCGAGTCGGAAGTACCGGCTCTCGGCGAGCTCGCGGGCGGGCTCTGCCGGCAGCAACACGGCCACCCGCTCGATCGGCGCGCGTTCAAGCCGCACGTACCAGCGCGCGTCGCCCTCACGCGGCGGCAGGTTGGCCTTCAGGCGCAGCCAGACGACGTTCGCGCGACGCGGCGAGGCCTGCACCGAGCCGTCGAGGGCGGGGAAAAAGCCGGGCTGGTAGCGCCCGCTGAGGATGTCGGCGAGCGGAACGTCGGGCGGCGCCGCGGTCGACGCCACCTGCACGGGCACACCGCTCTGCGCGAGGTCGACGCGCGTGGCCGGGGCGACGGCGACGGCGGCCAGCAGCAGCAGCGCGATGGCGCCGAGGGCGAAGGTGGTCAGGCGCATGGGCATGCGGATTCCGGGGAGGGCCGTCCTGGCGACCGCGCCACTCTAGCGGATGGCGGCCCGTGGCGGGCCGCGGCGCCCGTCAGCCGCGCGCTAAACTCCGCGGCCTGATCCCGACCCGACCGGTCCGACCGCTGGAACCCATGAGCGCCACCCCGAATCCCGCTGCGGGCGATGCCGCTCCGGCGCGCACCGACTTCATCCGCAACATCGTCCGCGAGGACCTTGCGAGCGGTAAGCACGCGCACGTCAACACGCGCTTCCCGCCAGAGCCCAACGGCTACCTGCACCTCGGGCACAGCAAGTCGATCTGCCTGAATTTCGGCATCGCCGCCGAGTTCGGCGGGCACTGCAACCTGCGCTTCGACGACACCAATCCAGAAAAAGAGGACATCGAGTACGTCGAGGCCATCAAGGATGACGTGCGCTGGCTCGGTTTCGAGTGGCACGAGCTGCGCCATGCGTCCGACTACTTCGAGGTGCTGTATCTGGCCGCCGAACAGCTGATCCGCGACGGCCACGCCTTCGTCTGCGATCTTTCGGCCGAGGAAGTGCGCCAGTACCGCGGCTCGCTCACCGAACCGGGGCGCGAATCGCCGTTCCGCACGCGCTCGGTGGACGAGAATCTCGACCTGTTCCGCCGCATGCGCGCGGGCGAGTTCGACGACGGCGCGCGCACGCTGCGCGCCAAGATCGACATGGCCTCGGGCAACATCAACCTGCGCGACCCGGCGCTGTACCGCATCAAGAAGGTGAGCCACCAGGCCACCGGCGATGCCTGGCCGATCTATCCGATGTACGACTACGCGCACGCGCTGTCCGACGCCATCGAGGGCATCACCCACTCGCTGTGCACGCTGGAGTTCGAGGACCACCGCCCGCTCTACGACTGGGCCGTCGACCACGTGCGCCTGCACGAGCGCCCGGAGCTGCTCAAATCCCTCACCGACGCCGGCGTGCCGAACGAGGCCGCCAAGCCGCGGCAGATCGAGTTCTCGCGCCTCAACATCAACTACACGGTGATGAGCAAGCGCAAGCTGCTGGCGCTGGTGAACGAGCAGCTCGTCGCCGGCTGGGATGACCCGCGCATGCCGACGCTGCAGGGCATCCGCCGTCGCGGCGTACCGCCGGAAGCGCTGCACCTGCTGGCCGAGCGCGTGGGCATTTCGAAGCAGAACTCGACGATCGACTTCTCGGTATTCGAGGGCTGCATCCGCGACGTGCTCGACGCCAAGGCCGAGCGCCGGATGGCGGTGATCGACCCGCTGGAGGTCGTCATCACGAATCTCGATGCGAGCCATCGCGAGTCGCTGACCTTCTCGAACCACCCGAAGGACGAATCGAAGGGCCAGCGCAGCGTGCCGTTCTCGAACATGCTGTGGATCGAGCGCGAGGACTTCATGGAGACGCCGGTGAAGGGCTTCCATCGCCTCGTGCCCGGCGGCGAAGTGCGGCTGCGCGGCGCCGGCATCCTGCGCTGCGATGAGGTCATCAAGGACGGCGACGTCATCGTCGAACTGCGCTGCACGCTCGATCCCGAATCGCGCCCCGGCATGGACGGCGCCAACCGCAAGGTGAAGGGCACCATCCACTGGGTCTGCGCGCACGCCGGCGTTGAAGCGGAGGTGCGGCTCTACGACCGTCTTTTCGCGGTCGAGAACCCCGACAACGACGACGACGGCAAGACCTACCGCGATCACCTGAACCCGGACTCGATCCGCGTCGTTCGCGGATTCGTCGAGCCGGCCGCCGCCACGCTCGCCAACGAAACCGCGGTGCAGTTCGAACGCCTCGGCTACTTCGCCGCCGAGCGCTACGACCACGCACCGGGCAAACCCGTCTTCAACCGCACCGTGACCCTGCGCGACAGCTGGGCCGCCAAAGGAGCCTGAGATGCGAACCTCCCCCCGAGCCCGTTTCTCCGTCACCGCGGCCCTGCTCGTCGCCGCGTTCGCGCTCGTCGGCTGCACGATCAGCGCGGGCGGCGGCCAGTCCAACGACGAGGCCGCAGAGGCGCGTGATGCCCTGCCGCCGCCCGACATGGCCGCGCCCGTCGCTGTCGCCGACGCCGGAAAACCCGGCGAGGTCGACTATTCCTGCACCACCGACGCCGACTGCGCGGTCAAGGACGTCGGCAGCTGCTGCGGCTACGCGCCGGCCTGCGTCAACGCGAACAGCCCGACCTTCCCCGAGCAGGTCAAGGCCGAGTGCGCGAAGAACGACATGCAGTCCGTCTGCGGCTTCCGCGACATCGAAGGCTGCACCTGCGTCGAAGGACGCTGCGCCGCCGGCCCGGCGACGACGGGCGAGGCCGTGCGCTGATGCTGTACGCGCAGGTGCACCTGACGCTGCCGGCGTGGGTGCACGACGCCGTCGACGCCACCGCGGACTATCGCGACGACGACGCCAAGATGCGGCTGGCGATCCGCCTTTCGGCGCTGAACGTCGAGCACGGCAGCGGCGGGCCGTTCGGTGCGGCGGTGTTCTCGCCCGAAGGCAAGCTCATCGGCGTCGGCGTCAATCGCGTCGTGCCGCACAGCACGTCGATCGCGCACGCCGAGATGATGGCCTTCGCCACCTCGCAGCAGCGCGTGCAGCAGTTCCGCCTCAACGCCGAGCGCGGCCCGATCACGCTGGCCACGTCCTCGCAGCCCTGCTGCATGTGCTACGGGGCGAGCGTGTGGGCCGGCATCGACCGCCTGCTGATCGGCGCGCGCGCCGACGACGTCGAGAAGCTCGCCGGTTTCGACGAGGGCCCGCTGCCGGCGGACTGGCGCGGTGAACTCGTCAAGCGCGGCATCGAGGTCATCACCGACCTGCGCCGCGACGAAGCCTGCGCCGTCCTGGCCGACTACGGTCGCGCCGGGAAGATCTACTGAGCACCATGGCCACGACGAAGCACGCGTCGGCCCTGCTCGCCTACTGCCGGCCGGGCTTCGAGCCGGAGCTCGCCGCCGAGCTCACCGCGAGTGCGTCCGAGCGCGACCACTGGGGCCACGCGGCGACGGAACGCGACAGCGGCATCGTGCGCTACGTCTGCGAATCAGCCGCGCTGCTCGAACGCCAGCTCGCGTTCGATGCGCTGATTTTCGCCCGGCAGAAGCTGGTCGGCTTCGCACAGCTCGACGCGCTCGACCCGAAAGACCGCATCACGCCGCTGCTTTCGGCGCTCGAAGCGGCGCGCGAAACGCTCGATGGCGCGCTGCGCTTCGGCGATCTCGTCGTCGAACACAGCGACAGCGACGAGGGCCGCGAGCTGGCCGGCCTCGCCCGCGGCTTCGGCAACGCGCTGCGCCCGGCGCTGCGCAAACCGGGCTGGCTCACCGACAAGCCCGACGCGCGCAAGCCGCGATTGCACGTGCTGCTGCACTCGGGCACGCGGATGGAGCTCGCGCTGTCGCGCGTCGAGGACAGCAGCCCCTGGCCCGGCGGCATCCCGCGCCTGCGCCAACCGCCGAACGCGCCCAGCCGCAGCGCCGCCAAGCTCGACGAGGCGATCCACACCCTGCTCACCGACGACGAGCGCAAGACCCTGCTGCGCGACGGCTTCCGCGCGGCCGATCTGGGCGCCGCGCCCGGCGGCTGGACCTGGGTGCTGGTGCGCGCCGGCCTGCGCGTCACCGCGGTCGACAACGGGCCGCTGAAGGAGCCGGTGGCCGGTCATCCGCAGGTCGAGCACCTGCGCGCCGACGGCTTCCGCTGGCAGCCGGCGCGACCGCTGGACTGGATGGTCTGCGACATGGTCGAACAGCCGCGCCGCGTCGCCGAGCGCATGGCCGAGTGGTTCCGCGAGGGCTGGTGCCGCAGCGCGATCTTCAATCTCAAGCTGCCGATGAAGAAGCGCTGGGATGAAACCGTGATGTGCCTCGAGCTGTTCCGCGCGCAGGCCGGCGAGCTGAAGACGCTGCGCGCGCGCCAGCTCTACCACGACCGCGAAGAGATCACGGTGTTCGCGCGGCGCTGAGCGGCGCGACGATCATGCCAGCGGCGCGGCGCCGGTCCGCGCTTCGTCCTAGGCGACTTTCGACAGCGCTTCGTCGACCAGCAGCTCCACGGTCATCAGGTCGGGGATCACGGCGATGTCCTCGCCGAGCTGCACGCGGGCCTGCACGCCCAGCGGGTGCTCGCGCATGTCCTCGACCGGCAGCAGGCGCTCGCGGGCCACGCTGACGAGTCGCGGGAATCCCGTCGACACGACGGCGAAGTACGGCAAGCGCGGATTGCCGCCGAGCGCCTTCAGCACCGCCACCTTGGCGCCGAGCTGCACGGTGTCCGACGGCCAGCCGACGAACTGCGGGAAGCTCAGCACCGGCAGGCGCCAGCCGCGCCAGCGCGCGACGCCCAGCAGCCACGGCGGCGCACCGTCGACGCGCTCTGGTTCGGAGTAGGAGATCACCTCGGCGACATTGGCGTTCGGCAGCAGCAGTCGGCCGCCGCCCACGGCGATCATCACGCCTCGGATATCGTTCTGCTCGGTGCTCATGGCGTGTCCCGGTGGGAAGGCATCAGGTGGGGAAGTAGGCGTCGAGGCGCGCGGCGAGGTCGCCTGCCGGCACGGGCGACGCGCCGGCGGCCTGCAGCGCGACGATCGCCTTCGCGTCGAAGCAGCTCGCGGGATCCTGCACCAGCACGCGCGTGCCTTGGGCCATCGCCTGCTTCAGCGGTTCGACCACGGCTTCGTCGGCACCGCTGAGCACGACCACCGCGCCGTCCTGCGCGATGGCGGCCGCGATCAGGGCGGCGACGCCCTCGGCTTTCGGGAAGCTCAGCGCGCCGGCGCTCGACGCGCCTTCCGGCAGCACGCGCACCGCGTTCGGCGGCGGCGTCTCGTTGGGCTCGGCCAGGGCGACCTGCAGTCGGCTGATCTTCGCGAGCTGCTCGACGAAGCGGTCGTGGCGACCACCGTCGAGGTTCTGCTGGAGCAGCACCGCGAGCGGGAAGCCGGCCGGCAGCGCGCGCACCAGCTGGCGCACGGCGTCCGGCCCGCCGATGCCCGACAGCACCAGCACGATGCCGCTGGCCTCGGCCGGCGCTTCGCCGTCCTCCGACAGCGGGCTCAGGCTGAGGTGGTCGGTGTCGACCACGGGCGCCGCGACGGCGACGTCGGCCTTCGGCGGTGAGACCGCGGGCACGTCGTCCACCGGCGCAAGCTCCAGGCTGTCGAGCGCGGAGAAATCGAAACTCGGCTTCGCCGCCGCCGTTGCGGCAGCGAGCGGCGCGGCATCCTCGGCCGACAGGCTCAGGCCGCTGGCGTCGGGCAGCGGCGCCGCGGCGGGCCTGCCGGCATCGACGTAGGCGCCCTCGGCGAAATCGAAATCCGGAATCGGCGGCGGTTCGGCCGTCGGCCGCGCCGCTTCCAGCGGTCCGGCGCCCTCGTCGTCCAGCGCGAGCACGGTTTCGCGGCGATCGAAGGACGCGAACTCGTCGTCCGCGTCATCCTTCGCGCCTTCGAAGCTCAGCGAGTCGAGGTTCTCGTCGAAGGACGCCGCAAGCTTCGCCAGCTCCGGATCCATCGCGAAATCGTCGTCGCCGAACGTCAGCTCGTCCACTTCGATGCTGGCGGCGCCGTCGTCGAATACCGTGGCGGCGGCGGGCTCGTTGAAATCGATCTCCTTGGCGGCCAGCAGCGAAACCGACGACTGCGCGGGTCGCACCGGGTCGTCGCGTTCGACCTCGTCGTCAAGTTCAAGTCCGGCGAGATCGATCACGCCGATGTCATCGTCCATCGCCACCGCGAACGCGGCGGGCGCCGAGGGCGCCGGCTCCGCGGGCGCACCGACGTCGACGACCGGCGCCTGCATGGCCAGCTCCAGCGCGGCAAGGTCGAGGTCGAGAAGCGCCGGGTCGCCCTCGTCGGGCGGTGGCGTGACCCATGCGGCCGGCGCCGAAGGTTCGGCGGCGATCGCGTCGGGCACAAGGTCGGAATCGACCGCCGGCAGCGCGTCGCCCGGGTGATAGGCGCTCGGCACATCCTGCGCGGAGGCGCTCGCCTCGTCGGTGAAATCGGCGATGCGGGCACTGGCCGCCAACGCCGCCGGCGACGCCGGCACGCCCGGCACGAGGTGCTCGGCCGCTTCCTTGTGGGCCTCGGCCTCGACGCCACGCGGCAGCACGTCGCAGCCCACGAGCTTCGCGGCCAGATGGCGCGCCCAGCGGTTGAGGTCCCACCCGGTCAGCTTCGAGGTCGTTTCCGCCTCGTCGTACATCACGTTGAGCGACGGCGCGAGCAGCTCGTCGTCGAGCCGGTCCAGCGCCGCTTCGACCGCCGGCTCGACGCTGACCAACACCGTCGTCGCGCCGGTGGCCGCGAGCGAACCCGACGAGAGGTCGTTCGGATCGGCCTCGATGACGAGCTCGGCACCGAGGTCGGTGATCGCGCGCTTCAACTGCTCGCGGGCATCGCCGGCGCGCGCCAGCAGCGCGACCTTCAGGCGCGAACCGTCAGCCACGCGCCGCGACCTCGGCCAGCAGCTCGAACACGTGGCGGATCAGCTCGGGCTCCTGGTACGGCTTGCCGAGGTAGCGGTTCACGCCGATCTCGAAGGCGCGCTGGCGGTGTTTGTCGCCGGTGCGCGAGGTGATCATGATGATCGGCACGTCGCGCATCCGCGGGTCGCCGCGCATCGTCTGCGCCAGCTCGTAGCCGTCCATGCGCGGCATTTCGATGTCGAGCAGCATCAGGTCGGGCACGCGCTCGGCCATCTTCTCGATGGCGTCGATGCCGTCCTTCGCGGTGCCGACCTCGAAGTTGTGGCGCTCCAGCACGCGACCGGTGACCTTGCGCATTGTGATCGAGTCGTCGACCACCATCACGAACGGCACCTTGCGCTCGGCCAGCGGCGCGGCGGCCGGCGCGACCGGACGCTCCTCGGCGACGGCCTCGGCGGCGATGGCGTTGTAGCGGCGGGCCAGCGGCGCCACGTCGAGGATCACCACGACGGAGCCATCGCCCATGATCGTCGCGCCGAAGATGCCGGTGACCGAGCTGACCTGCGGGCCCACCGGCTTCACCACGATCTCGCGGCTGCCCAGCACCTGGTCGACGCAGATCGCGGCGCGCAGGTCGCCGGAGCGGGCCAGCAGCAGCGGCATCTGCAGGCTGCCCTCGGCGTTGGCGGGCGCGTGGCCGACCAGACGCCCAAGGTCGTAGACGCTGTAGTCCTCGCCGGCGTAGCGGAACACCGGGCTGCCCCCCGCCTCCTGCTCGGCCAGTTCGCTGCGGCCGATGCGCGCCACGCCCTGCACCGAGGCGATCGGCACGGCGAAGCGCGTCTCGCCGATCTTGACGAACACCGCCTGCGTGACCGCGAGGGTGAACGGCAGTCGGACGGTGAACTCGCTGCCCTTGCCCGGCGTGGAGCGGATCTGCAGCGAGCCGCCGAGCTGGCGGATTTCGCTGTAGACCACGTCCATGCCGACGCCGCGGCCGGCGAGCTTGCTCACCGTTTCCGCCGTCGAGAAGCCGGATTCGAGGATGAAGCCGTAGACCTGCTCGTCGCTGAGCTGGGCGTCGGCGGACGTCAGCCCGCGCTCGACGGCTTTGGCGAAGATGCGGTCGCGGTCGAGGCCGCGACCATCGTCGGTGAGGCGCAGCACCACTTCCGAGCCTTCGCGGGCGACGGCGATGCGCACCGTGCCCTCGCCGTCCTTCTTCGCCTTGCGGCGCTCGTCGGGCGACTCCAGGCCGTGCGCCACGGCGTTGCGCAACATGTGCTCGATCGGCGCGGTCATGCGGTCGAGCACCGAGCGGTCCATTTCGCCGCCGGCACCGTCGACCTTCAGCTGCGCCTGCTTGCCGGTGTCGGTGCAGGCCTGGCGCAGCACGCGGCGCAGGCGCGGCACCAGCGACTCGAAGGGCAGCATGCGCGTGCGCATGAGGCCTTCCTGCAGGTCCGAGCTGACGCGCGACTGCTGCAGCAGCAGGGCCTCGTAGCCGCGGGTCAGCTCGTCGAGCGAGTCGTAGAGGTTGCCGAGGTCGTTGGTCGACTCGGCCAGCGAGCGGGTGAGCTGCTGCTGGTTCGAGAAGCGGTCGAGCTCCAGCGGGTCGAACTTCTCGGACTCTTCCTCCTCGCGCTGGTAGCGCGAGGCGATCTGCGCTTCCGTTTCGATCTCGAGGCGGCGCAGCTGGTCGCGGATACGCGAGGTCGTCTGCTCGAGCTCGTTGAGGTTGCCGCGGAACGCGCCGAGCTGCTGCTCGAGGCGCGAGCGGTAGATCGCGACTTCGCCGGCGTAGTTGACGAGCTTGTCGAGCAGGTCGGCGCGGATGCGCACCTGCTCCTGCGCAGCGCGAAGCGCACCACCGTCGTCGTCGTCGAGGGTTTCTTCGATCGGACGCGACAGCTCGGCCAGCCTGGGCTTGCGCGGCGCCTCGACGGCCGCCGGCGCCGCGACCGCTTCGCCACCGCCCTCCGCAACGGCCACCTCGGCGAGCGGCAGGCCCTGGGCCAGCGCATTGACCTGCGCGATGAGGCCGTTCGGCTGCACGATGGCCTTGCGCTCGGTGACGCGGGCGGTCATGCCGTGCAGGCGGTCGAAGCAGCGCTCGAGCACGATGATGCCGCTGGCGTCGAGCTCGCGCTTGCCGTCGGCCACCGCTTCGAGCAGCGATTCCATCGCGTGGCCGAGTTCGCCGATCGCCCAGACGCCGGCCATGCGCGCGCCGCCCTTCAGCGTGTGCAGGTCGCGCTGCAGCCCGGTGATGAGCTCGCGGTCCCCGTGCTCGTCGCGCAGGCGGGCCATCAGGCCGTCGCTGTGGTCGAGCAGGTCGTTCGACTCCTCGAGGAAGATCTCGAGCAGGTCGGTGTCGATGTCGGTCGTATCGAGCGCCTCGTCCGGATCGGCCGGGTCGCCCGCGTCGGGCACCGCCGTGGCATCGAAGACCAGGCCGGCGAACGCCGCGGCGGCCACGTCCTCGGACGGCGTTTCCGCGGCGAGACGCGCCGCTTCGCGTCGCGCGACTTCGTCGGCGATGCGCTGGCGTTCGGCCCGCTCGGCGGCGGCCCGCGCCTCGTCCGCCTCGCGCGCCTCCTGCGCGGCCTGTTCGCGCGCCGCCTGCTCGGCGAGTTCGGCCTGCTGCTGGGCGAAGGCCGCAGCCTCGCGCTCTGCCGCTTCGGCGGCGGCAGCGGCTTCGGCGGCAGCGGCTTCGGCGGCAGCGGCTTCGGCGGCGGCAGCGGCTTCGGCGGCAGCGGCTTCGGCGGCAGCAGCTTCGGCGGCGGCAGCTTCGGCGGCGGCAGCTTCGGCGGCGGCAGCTTCGG